>Ga0163150_10004695_pt1 | contig 18109 bp, 17 predicted proteins | sample OliLakLV19P2IB_FD_148628 | JGI IMG/M metagenome (GOLD analysis project Ga0163150, IMG submission 148628) | Freshwater microbial mat bacterial communities from Lake Vanda, McMurdo Dry Valleys, Antarctica - Oligotrophic Lake LV.19.P2.IB | ecosystem: Environmental > Aquatic > Freshwater > Lake >...
GACGCCCTTGCGTGCCTTCAGCTCACACGAGGCGGGCAGGACTTCCAGCTCGCCCAGCCGGAACGGGGTGTCGCGCTTCCAGGAGGTTTTCGGGAGATCGGAGCTCATGGACGGATTCTAGAGGGCGGCGGGGGGCCGCCCGGCCCTGGAGCTGGATCGGCGACAAAACGGAGGTCGATCCCCGGGCCGCCGCGGCACGGGCGTCCCAGCATCCGGACATCGCTTACGTGGAGATTTCCCGAATGTTCCTGCGCGCCATCACCATCCTGTTGGCTTTTCTTGCCCTTCCCGCCGCGGCCCAGTCGTGTGGCTCACGGCTCTATGTGAGCGGCTTCTTTTCAACCGTTCACGTCTTCGACGCCTGTACCGGTCAATACCTGCGCGACCTGGACGCGCGCAGCCGCCTTTCGGGCGCCATGGCGGTGCGCCTCGGTCCCGATGGTTTCCTCTACGCCGTGGCCGAAACCGGCGCGGCGCTCGGGCCCGCTTTCCCGGCCCGCGCCTCGGGCCTGGCGGGGCCCGACAACGGAATGACCTTCGGCCCGGACGGCAACCTTTATGTCCCGGGCTACGACTCCAACAGCGTGGTGCGTTGGGATCCGCGACCGGCGCCACCAGCGTCGCGGTCGCCGCGGGGACCGCGGGCCTCTTCCACACACGCGGCCTGCTGCCCGCGCGCGACGGCCAGCACATCTTCATCACGAGCGAGGGCTCCGGCGCCCTCCTCAAGTGGAACCTCGCGAGCGGCGCGGTGGCAGTCCTCGCCACCGGGCTGGTCCAGCCCACCGGCATCGACTACGGCACCGACGGCATGTTGCTGGTTTCGAGCAGCACCAGTGTCGTGCGCATCGACCCCGCCACGGGGGCGCGAGTAACCGTCAGCGCGAGGCCTCTCCCACTTTCACGATTTTCATCGTGTTGGTGCCGCCGGCCTTGCCGATCGGCTCTCCGATGGTGAGCACGATGATGTCGCCCGCCTTCACCACGCCGTTGCGCACCAGCACCGCCTCGGCCTCGGCCAGCAGCTCCTCGCGATCGTGCCCGACGTATTTGACGATCAGCGGGTAGACGTCGCGGAACAGCGTGCAGCGATAGCGCGTCTCGGTCAGCGCGGTGAGGGCGTAGATCGGCACGCCGCAGTTCAAACGCGACATCCAGAGGGCGGTGGAGCCCGATTCGGTGAGCGAGGCGATCGCCTTCACCTTCAAGTGGTACGCGGTGAACAGCGCCGCCATCGCAATCGACTGGTCGACGCGCGTGAAGACGCGGTTGAGGAATTCGCTCTCGAGGGTCAGCGGCTGGGTCTTTTCCGCCTCGATGCAGATCCGGTTCATCGACATGATGGTTTCGACCGGGTACATGCCCGATGCCGATTCGGCCGAGAGCATGACGGCGTCGGTGCCGTCGAGGACCGCGTTGGCGACGTCGGAGACTTCCGCGCGCGTCGGCACGGGGCTGGAGATCATCGATTCCATCATCTGCGTGGCGGTGATGGTGAGCTTGTTGAGCTCGCGCGCCTGCCGGATCATGCGTTTCTGCAGCGCGGGCACCGCGGCATCACCCACCTCCACCGCGAGGTCGCCGCGCGCGACCATGATGCCGTCGCAGGCGTGCATGATGTCGGCCAGCGCGGGGATCGCCTCCGCGCGCTCGATCTTGGCGATCAGCATCGCGGTGCCGCCGGCCGCGCGCAGCAGCTCGCGCGCCATGTACATGTCGGCGCCGCTTTTCGGGAACGACACCGCCAGGTAGTCGACCTTCATCTTCGCGGCGTGGCGGATGTCGTCGATGTCCTTGGGCGTGAGCGCGGGCGCCGTCAGCCCGCCGCCCTGGCGGTTGATGCCCTTGTTGTTCGAAAGCCACCCGCCGTGGCGCGTGACGGTGTGGATCTGCGCGCCGCGCACCGCCGCCACGTCGAGCACGATCTTGCCGTCGTCGAGCAGCAGCACGTCGCCGGGTTTCACGTCGCGCGGCAGGTCCTTGTAGTCGAGGCCGACGCGGCCCGCGTCGCCCGGCTCTTCCAGCGCCGCGTCGAGGACAAATGCCGCGCCGGCCTTGAGGTCCACCTTGCCGTCCTTGAACTTGCCCACGCGGATCTTGGGGCCCTGCAGGTCCGCCATGATGCCCACGGCGCGATCGACCTTGCGGCAGGTCTCGCGCACCAGCTCCGCGCGTTTGAAATGGTCCTCGGCGCTGCCGTGGGAGAAGTTGAGGCGCACGACGTCGACACCGGCCAGGAACATGCGCTCGAGCGTGGCCGCATCACTCGACGACGGTCCCAGGGTGGCGACGATCTTGGTGCTTCTTTGCATGTCAGGCTTTCGTGTGGGCGCGTCGCTCGAGGATCTCGACCGCGGGCAGGACCTTGCCCTCGAGGAATTCGAGGAAGGCGCCACCGCCGGTGGAGATGTAGCCGACCTTGCTGGTGATGCCGAACTTCGAGATCGCGGCCAGCGTGTCGCCGCCGCCGGCGATGGAGAACCCCTTCGAGTCGGCGATCGCCTCGGCGAGCGCCTTTGTGCCGCCGGCGAAGGCGTCGAACTCGAACACGCCCACGGGACCATTCCACACGATGGTGCCGGCATCGCGCAGGATGCCGGCGTAGGAGGCCGCCGTCCTGGGGCCGATGTCGAGGATCAGGTCGTCGTCGTCGACATCCTTCGCGTTCTTCACGACCGCGGGCGTATCGGCGGCGAACGCCTTGCCGGTGACGACGTCGGCGGGAACCGGCACTGCCGCCCCGCGCGCTTCCATCATCACCATGATTTCCTTGGCCTCGGGCGCCAGGCCCGCTTCCACCAGCGACTTGCCGATCGGCAGGCCCGCGGCGAGCATGAAGGTGTTGGCGATGCCGCCGCCCACGATCAGCTGGTCGACCTTGCCCGAGAGCGACTTGAGGATCGTGAGCTTGGTGGAGACCTTCGAGCCCGCCACGATCGCCACCAGCGGGCGTCTGGGGTTGGCCAGCGCCCGACCCAACGCGTCCAGTTCGGCGGCCAGCAGCGGGCCCGCGCAGGCGACCTTGGCGAATTTCGCGATGCCGTGGGTGGTGCCTTCGGCACGATGCGCGGTGCCGAAGGCGTCGTTCACGTAGACGTCGCAGAGCGCCGCGTATCTTTTCGCGAGCGCCTCGTCGTCGTTTTTCTCGCCCTTGTTGAAGCGGCAGTTTTCGAGCAGCACGACTTCGCCCGGCTTCACGTCGACGCCATCAACCCAGTCGCGCCTGAGCGGCACATCGCGCCCGAGCAGCTCGCCCAGGCGCCGGGCCACGGGCGCCAGCGAATCGGCTTCGGAGAACGTGCCTTCGGTGGGGCGGCCGAGGTGCGAGGTGACCATCACCGCGGCGCCCTTGTCCAATGCGGCCCTGATGCCGCCCACCGAAGCGCGGATGCGCGTGTCGTCGGTGATCGCGCCGGCGGCATCCTGCGGCACGTTCATGTCGGCGCGGATGAACACGCGCTTCCCGGCGAGGTCCAGGTCGGCCATGCGCAACACGTTCATGGGCGCGCCGCTACTTCGCGGCCATCAGGGCGAGTGTGGTGTCCAGCATGCGATTGGAGAAACCCCACTCGTTGTCGTACCAGCTGCACACCTTCACGAGGCGGCCGGACACCTTGGTGCAGGTCGCATCGAAGATCGACGAGCGCGGGTCGTGGTTGAAGTCGACCGAGACCAGCGGCGCGGTGCTGTAGCCGAGGATGCCCTTCAAGTCGCCGGCTTCGCTCGCCTTCTTCATGATGGAATTGACTTCCTCCACCGTCGTGTCGCGCGCGGCGGTGAAGCAGAGGTCCACGAACGAGACGTTGATGGTCGGCACGCGGATCGAGAAGCCGTCGAGCTTGCCGTTGAGTTCCGGCAGCACCAGGCCCACGGCCGCGGCGGCGCCGGTCTTGGTCGGGATCATCGAGTGCGTCGCGGAACGCGCGCGGCGCAGGTCCTCGTGATAGACGTCGGTCAGCACCTGGTCGTTGGTGTAGGCGTGGATCGTGGTCATCAGGCCGTTGAGCACGCCGATGGATTCGTGCAGGGGCTTCACGATCGGCGCCAGGCAGTTGGTGGTGCACGAGGCATTGGAGATCACCGTGTGCGAGGCCTTGAGCACGCCGTGGTTGACGCCGTAGACGACGGTGGCATCCACATCCTTGCCACCGGGCGCCGAGATGATCACCTTCTTGGCGCCGCCCTTGAGGTGCGCCGAGGCCTTTTCCTTGGTGGTGAAGAAGCCGGTGCTCTCGAGCACCACGTCGACACCGAGCTCGCCCCAGGGGATCTGCGCCGGGTCGCGCTGCGCGAAGACGCGGATCCTGTCCCCGTTCACGACCATGTGGTCGCCTTCGACCGTCACCGTGCCGGGAAACTTGCCGTGTGTCGTGTCGTAGCGCGTGAGGTGCGCGTTGGTTTCCACGGGCCCCAGGTCGTTGATGGCGACGATCTGCAGGTCGTGCGACTTGTTGCTCTCGTAGTGCGAACGCAGGATGTTGCGGCCGATGCGGCCGTATCCGTTGATGGCGACTCTGACGGTCATTTTGCAATGCTCCGGAGGGGAAGAAAATACGCGGGTGAGGCTTATTTTAGCCGACGGCCACGAGCCCCGCGAGGTCGTGCCAGCCGTAGGCGACCTCGGCGAAGGAGTGCATGCCGAGCCGCTCGGTCTTTTCGCCCATTTCCTGGCCGCCGAGCGCCTCGTAGAACATGCGGGCGCGGTTGGCCTTCAGCACCCACAGGTAGAAGCCGAACTCGCCCTGGCGCACGAAATGGCGCGCGCAGGAGCGCACCAGGTCGCGCCCGACGCCGCGCCGCTGGTGGTCCTGCAGCACGTAAAGCGCGTAGATCTCGGATTCCAGGCCTTCCATCCGGTGGCGCGCGGCGCCGCACGAGGCGAAGCCGACGATGAGATCGCCACGCAGGGCCACAAACGTGCTGTCGCGCGCGGGGCCCGTGGAGAGCCTGGATTCCCACTGCTGCGGGGTGCGCCGGCCGGCCTGCGCGCTGATGAAATCGGCCGGCAGCATTCCCGAATAGGTCGTGCGCCAGCTTTCGCGGTGCACGTGTGCGATGCCGGCCGCGTCCGCCGGGGATGCCAGTCGCAGCGCGACTTCGGCGACGTCAGACAATGCGCTGGACAGCCGCCACGACGTGTTCGGCGTCGATGCCGAGGAATTTGTAGACATCGGCCGCGGGCGCTGATTCACCGAAGCGGTCGATGCCGACAACCTCGCCTTCGAGCCCCACGTATTTGCGCCAGAAGTCGCTTACGCCCGCCTCCACCGCCACGCGCGGCATGCCCCTGGGCAGCACCGCTTCGCGCCAGGCGGCGTCCTGCCGGTCGAATATGCTGGTGCACGGCATCGAGACCACGCGCACCGCGATGCCGGCTTCGGCGAGCTGCTTCTGCGCCGCAAGGGCCAGTTGCACTTCGGAGCCGGTGGCCAGGATCGCCGCCCTTGCTGCCGGCGCGTCGGCGAGGACGTAGCCGCCGCGCGCGATCGCCGCCACCACTTCGGGCGTGCGCTTCTGGAACGGCAGGTTCTGGCGCGACAGGGCGAGCGAGCTCGGGCCATCCTTGCGCTCGATCGCCGCCGCCCACGCAACCGCCGTTTCCACCGTATCGCAGGGGCGCCAGACATCCATGTGCGGGATCAGGCGCAGGCTCGAGACGTGCTCCACCGACTGGTGGGTCGGGCCGTCTTCGCCCAGGCCGATGGAATCGTGGGTGAAGACGAAGATGTTGCGCGCGCGCATGAGCGCGGCCATGCGCAGCGCGTTGCGCGAGTAATCCGAAAAGGTGAGGAAGGTGCCCGAATAGGGAATGAAGCCGCCGTGCAGCGCCAGGCCGTTGCCGATCGCGGCCATGCCGAATTCGCGCACGCCGAAATAGATGTAGTTGCCTTCCTGGTCGGCGGTGACCCCTTTCGACCCGGACCAGTTGGTGAGGTTGGATCCGGTGAGGTCCGCGGAGCCGCCGAGCATTTCCGGCAGGTGCGGGCAAAGTGCTTCCAGCGCGATCTGCGAGGCCTTGCGGGTTGCGACGGTTTCGGCCTTTTCGTTTGCCCTGGCGAGCATCGCCTCGACGTCCCCGCGCCAGCTTGCGGGCAGCTCGCCGGCGATGCGGCGGCGGAAATCGCGCGCGAGGTCGGGATGTGCGTCCTCGTAGGCGGCGAAGCGGGTGTTCCAGGCGTTTTCCAGCTCGGCTCCCCTGGCGCGCGCGTCCCATTCGCGATAGACCGCCGCCGGGATCTCGAACGGCGCGTAGTTCCAGCCGATCGCCTGGCGCGTGGCGGCGACCTCCTTGTCGCCAAGCGCCGCGCCGTGCACCGAATCGGTCCCCTGCTTGTTGGGCGAGCCCTTGCCGATCACCGTCTTGCAGCAGATGAGTGTCGGGCGGCGCGTTTCCTCGCGCGCTTCGGCGATGGCCGCCTCGACGGCGCGCGGATCGTGGCCGTCCACGTTGGGGATCACGTGCCAGCCATAGGCCGCGAAGCGCATCGGCGTGTTGTCGCGGAACCACCCGTGAACTTTGCCGTCTATCGAGATGCCGTTGTCGTCGTAGAGCGCGACCAGCTTTCCCAGCCCCAGCACGCCCGCGAGCGAGCAGACCTCGTGGGAAATTCCTTCCATCAGGCAGCCGTCACCGAGGAAGACGTAGGTGAAATGGCCTACTACGTCGTGGCCCGGGCGATTGAAATGGGAAGCGAGCAGCTTTTCCGCAAGCGCGAAGCCCACCGCGTTGGCGAGCCCCTGTCCGAGCGGGCCGGTGGTGGTCTCAACGCCCGGCGTGCAGCCGACTTCCGGGTGGCCGGGCGTGCGGGAGTGCAGTTGGCGGAACTTGCGCAGCTCCTCCATCGGCAGGTCGTAGCCGGTGAGGTGCAGCAAGGCGTACTGCAGCATCGAGCCGTGGCCGTTGGACAACACGAAGCGATCGCGATCCGGCCATGCGGGGTTCGCGGGGTTGTGCCGCAGGAAGCCGCGCCACAGCACTTCGGCGATTTCCGCCATGCCCATCGGCATCCCGGGGTGGCCCGAGTTGGCTTTCTGGACCGCGTCCATGGAAAGCGCGCGGATGGCGTTGACGATGTCGGCGTAGGTTGCCTGCTCGGAAGGGGTCTGGGGCATCTGGATGATTTCGTTTGAAAGGCGCGACAGGCGCGAAGTGGGGAAGAAAGCCTTGAAAAATCCGAGCGAAGCAAGATATATGCGATTATACTTGCGCACTTTTTCACCGCGATATTTTTCGCTTGGGTAAACCTCTGCAAGAAGGACAGCACCCGCCGCCTAGGGTTTGAGGGCGCCCCGCCCAAAGCGGGAGCGCCCGAGGTTGCGCGTGCAGTCCCCGGACTTGCGGATCTTTGCTTGGAAGGGGTATCACGATGAAGGGACTGCACATCATTGCCGATCTGTACAACTGCGCCAAAAGCGACTTGCTGTATTCATCGGACAAGCTGCGCGACATCTGCGTAGGCGCCTGCAGGGATGCGGGCCTCACCGTCCTCGGTGAACATTTCATCCAGTTCGACGGCGCCGACGGCACCCAGCAGGGAGGCTCGACCGGGGCGGTTGTGCTCGCGGAATCACACCTTGCCATCCACACCTGGCCCGAACGCAACGGCGCGACGCTCGATGTCTACGTCTGCAATTTCACCGCGGACAACACCGGCAAGGCCGAAGCGGTCTACAGGACGCTGGCGAAGGCGCTCAAGCCGGGCGACGTGATGATCGAACGCATCCAGCGCGGCCGCGACCTGCCGCTGAAAAAACGCGTGGCCTAGCCGCGCGCCTGCCGCCCCGGCGCGGGCCGGGGCACATTCCATGTCCGACAAGATCTTCGAGCGCCTGACCGACGCCGCGGGCGTCTATTTCGACGGCGAGCTCGTGATGCGGGCGCAAACGCCGTTCCAGCTTCTCGAGGTCTACGAGACGCCGCAGCTCGGGCGCGTCCTGAGGCTCGACGGCTTCAACATGACCTCGGAGCGCGACGAGTTCCTCTATCACGAAGCGCTGGTGCACCCGTGCGCGGTGGCCCACCCGCATCCGCGGCGCGCCCTGGTGATCGGCGGCGGGGACGGCGGATCCTCGGAAGAGCTGCTGAAGCACCCTTCGCTCGAGGTGGTGCACATGGTGGAGCTCGATCCCGACGTGATCCGGGTAAGCCGCGAGCGCTTCGCCGCCGTGCATCGCGGCGCGTTCGACAATCCGCGCCTCCAGGTCACCGTGGGCGACGGCCTTGTGTACCTGCGCGAAACCGCGCATCGCTACGACCTCGTCTCCATGGACCTCACCGACCCGGTGGGGCCGTCGCTCGAGCTTTATTCACCCGCCACCTTCGCGCTGGCCAAGGGGGTGATGAACGCCGGGGGCGCGCTCACGCTGCACATGGGTTCGCCTTTTTTCCATGGGGATCGCATCCGCCAGACCCTCGCGAACCTGCGGCAGGTTTTCCGCGTGGTGGTGCCGTATTTTTCCTACATCCCGCTGTATGGCTCGCTGTGGGGCTTCGCGTCGGCATCTGATACCCTCGACCCGCGCGCGCTCGGGCCGCAAGAGGTGGAGCGCGTGATCGCGGCGCGGGCGCTGGGTGAGCTGCGGCTCTACAACGGCGAGGTGCACCGGGCCCTCTTTGCGCTGCCGAACTACGTGAAGCCGCTGGTGGGTTAGGGAGGGGAGATGCTCAAGAAAGTGCGCAAGTCCTCCGGGCGCGTGACGCTTGTGCTCATCGGCCTGGCCGCGCTTACCGGCTGCGGCGACGACGACAAGCGCCGCGACGTCTACGCCTCGAAGGAGGATTGCCTCGCGGATTGGAGCAACAAGCCGGAGGACTGCACCCCCGCGACGGAGCCGAAACACCGAAGCTCGGGATTTTTCTACGGCCCGGCATACGGCTACCGCTCATCGGGAAGCGGATCGTCCTGGACCAGCCGCTCGTCGTCGTCGGGCAGCCGGTCGATCGGCAGCAGCGGCTCGGGTACCAGCCGCGGCGGCTTCGGCAGCTCCGCGCGCTCGTCGTCCGGGGGGTAGGCGATGCAACGCGAAGAGCGCGTCCCCCGCATCGACTGGGTGAAGAAGGTCGAGGAGCTGGGATTCCATTTCCACTCGATCGACGGCGTCTACTGGGACGAGCGCGCCTGCTACCGCTTCAGCGCCGCGGAGGTCGACAAGCTGGAGCTCGCCACGGGCGAGCTCCAGACGCGTTGCATCGAAGCCGTGCAGCACGTGATCGAACGCCGCGACTATGCCCGGTTCCAGATCCCGGAAGCCTTCCATGCCCTGATCGAGCGCTCGTGGGAAAACGACGAGAAGTCGCTCTTCGGCCGCTTCGACCTTTCCTGGGACGGCACTGGCGATCCCAGGATGCTCGAATACAACGCCGACACGCCCACCTCGCTCATCGAGGCGAGTGTGGTGCAGTGGTACTGGCTGCAGGATGTGTACCCGCAGCACGACCAGTTCAACTCGATCCACGAGAAGCTGATCGAGCGCTGGAAGGACATGCGCGCGCAGCTTCCGGCCGACGGTCGCGTCTACTTCAGCGCCGACAGCTCGAGCGCCGAAGACCAGGGCAACCTCGACTACCTGCGCGACACCGCGATCCAGGCGGGCCTGGAGGCGCTCCCGATCGACATCGCCGACGTCGGCTGGGACGGCAAGCGCTTCGTCGACATGTCGGACAAGCCGATCAACGCGCTTTTCAAGCTTTATCCCTGGGAATGGATGGTGCGCGAGGAATTCGGCAAGCACCTGCTGGCGGGAACCACGCGCGTGATCGAGCCCGCGTGGAAGATGCTGCTGTCGAACAAGGCGATCCTGCCCGTGCTCTGGGAGATGTTCCCGGACCACCCCAACCTGCTCAAGGCCGCGTTCGAGCCCGGCAAGTTCGCCACCGACTACGTGAAGAAGCCGATCTACTCGCGCGAAGGCGCCAACGTCTCGATCAGCGCCGAAGGCGAGGTGATCGAGGCGCCGGGCGAATACGGCGAGGAGGGCTTCATCTGGCAGGCGTACCACCGGCTGCCTACGTTCGGCGCCAACCACACCGTGATCGGCTCGTGGATCATCGGCGAGGAGCCGGCCGGCATCGGCATCCGCGAAGACGAGAGCCCGATCACGAAAAACACCAGCCGCTTCGTCCCGCATTATTTCGTCTGAACAAGGAAAACACGCCATGAGACAGCTCTTCGACTCGTTCGCCGGCTTCGACGACTTCCTGCTCTACCTCGCCGTGGCGCTGGTGCTGCTGGTGCTGTTCGTGGCGATCTACATCCGCGTGACCCCCTATCGCGAGATCGCGCTGATCCGCGACGGCAACATGGCGGCCTCCTTCAGCCTGTCGGGCTCGCTGCTGGGCTTCATCGTGCCGCTGGCTTCGGCCATCCAGCACAGCGTGAGCCTGGCCGACATGGCGATCTGGGGAGTGATCGCCATGCTGGTGCAGATCCTGGCGTTTGTGGCGGCGAAGCTGCTCATCCCGTCGATCACGCAGGACATTCCGGCGAACAAGAGTGCACAAGGCTTTTTCCTCGGTTCGCTGTCGCTTGGCGTAGGGCTGCTCAACGCGGCGTGTATTAGCTACTGATCGCTACGGTTGCAATGGGGTCCGGAGTCGCTTTGTGAAACGACTCACAGCGGTGGGCCGTCTCATTGGGGACACTGGCCTCCATGGAATCGAGAACCCCCTTGCTGCATCGCATCAGCGCCACCTCGCTGCTCCTCCTCGTTCCCCTCCTCACCAGCGCGCAGGATGCCATCCGCACCGTGAACGTCACGCCCGGCGGCGGCGTGGAACTCGTCCCGCTACTGGTGCGGCTGCTTCCCTGGGCCCCGCCCGGCGTGATTGCCGCCGCGGTCGCCATTGCCAACGCATCGCTGCTGCTGGTCCTCGCGGGCCTCGGGACCTCGGCCGCGTGGCGCGCGTTCCAGGGCTGGCAGCGCAGCAACGTGCCCGAGCGCCGGCCGGCCGCGATCCGCAAGGGCATCCGCCGCGCCGTCCCGCAGGACAAGGTGCGCGCCGCCGACCCGATCCGTCGCGCGCAGGCGGGCGACGACGAGGCGCGCCGCAAGCGCATCCGCGACCGCTTCGTCTACGTGCGCTTTGACGGCGCGCTCAAGGGCATCGCCGACTTCGGCTTGCCCGCCAAGGTCATCAAGGCCGCGCGCCTCTACTTCGAGGATAGCCGCGGCGACCGCGCCGACGAGCTGCTGGCCCTCGCGCTCAAGCACCAACCGGAAGAACACGCCTACTGGCTCGCGCGCCTGGAGATCCGCTTCCTGCTGGGCGACTGCGCGAGCTTCGTCGAGATCGCCGAAGCCTTCATGCGCGTCGCACCCGATGCCGCCGAATGGGACGAGATCAAGAGGCTCGGCGTGCGCATCGCGCCCGATTCGCCGCTTTTCGCCGGCCATGCGTCCAACGCGGCCGACAGCTACGGCCCCTGGCCAACCATGCCCAACTGGATCCAGAGCTCGTGGGACCTCACCGCCGAGGTGATCGCCTCCGAGTTCCACCATCACATGCGCGATCGTATCCAGGAAATGCGCGAGCGTTTCGCGCACAACGCCGCGCCGGCCACCCTATAGGGGGTCGCGCCGTGAGCTTCCAGCATCGGATGAGCGAGGAGCTCGGGCGCGAGGAGCTGCGCACGCGCCTGGGCGCATTGCGCGCCGCGCTTGCGCGGCGCGATATCGCGGCGGCCGGCGCCGTCTTCGAGGCCCTCGACCACGACCTGCACGACTTCGTCTCCGACGACCAGCAGGCGCTGCTCACCAAGATGCTCGCCTGGGACGACGACGACTTCGCGCTCGCCAGTCGCGTGCACGCGCTGCACTCGCGCATGCTTGAGGCGGCGCGCATGCTGGTGAGCTACAGCGGGCTCGACAAGCGCCTCGACTACATCGCCGCCGCGATCGCCTACTGGGCCGAGGCCGCCAAGTGGGAGCTCATCTCGATGAGCCACGAACCGCCGCAGCGGTTCACGCAGCTGCACGAACTCTACCTGGAGGCGGTCGCGCTCGAAGGCGCCGCGCACGGCCGCCGGATGATGGCCAACGGCTCGTGGGCCAAGGTGGCGATCGAGCCGCTCTATGTGCGTGCGCTGGTGCTGCGGCGCCTGTCGGGCGGCCACCTCGGTCCGCGGCAGCTCGAGATCCTCGACAGCTGGCTGCTCGCCTGGGTCGATGCGATGGCCCTCAGCCCAGACGACCCCGCTCCCGCGCCGCGGCTGCTGGTCCAGCCCGACTCCTCGGCGGGGCTTTCGCTCAACGTCGACCCCGACCTCGGCGATCCGCTGTTCCTGCCGCTGGGACCCCTCAAGGCAGAGCTCGACCTCGTCTTCGATTTCCTGCAGCGCGGCGAGCTTTTCCCCGGCCGTGGCCCGTCGACCACGTTCCGCCTCGAGGACCATGTCTCGCTGCTCGACATCCTGCATCGCGAATTCACCCAGGCCGGCGCCGCGCCGATGACGCGGGATGCGCGCACCAATGCGGAAGGCGTCGAAGTCGACGTGTACCTCGGCCTGGGCGACATCATCCGCGGCGGGTTTTCGCCGCCCGCGGCACCCGGACAGTCGGAAGCGCCCACCAACCTGTTCGAACCGGTCACGACGGCACGGCGCCAGCGCCGCTTCCGGTTGCGCGACCACAACGATTCGGGCCTGGGCCTGCTGGCCCCGCGCGACGAGGCGGCCGCGCTGCACCCCGGCGACCTGATCGGCGTGCGCACCGATCCGTCGGCGCCGTGCCTGGTCTGCGAGGTGGTGCGCAAGGTCCACCCTGCCGATGACAGCGATACCCTGCTGGGCACACGCGTGGTCTCGCGCAACGCCCTGCCGCTGTCCCTGAAGCGCGCGGGCGCCGCCGCGGCGTCCGCGCCCGACATCGACGTGTTGTACGTGCCGGGCACCGACTCGAGCGGACGCGCCGATTCGCTGCTGGTGAGCGACGCGGTGTTCCAGTCCGCCGGCGTGCTGACCAAGCACGATGCGGCGCAGACCTTCCGCCTGAGCCTGAACCGGGGCCGGCACCGCGGCCGCGGCTGGGTGCTCGCGGGCCTCGAATTCCTCGCCGAAGGCCAGGAGCCCGCCAAGGGCTCGGGCAAGAATCCCAAGCCGCCGGACGAGGGCCTTACCCTCTCACTCCTCGACTAGGCCCGCGTTCGCGCGGATCCACGCGCGCCATTCGTCGTGCAGGCTTGCGGTGCGTGCCGCGACCGCAGAACGCGTCCACGGCGGCGCGGACCAGAACTGGGGATGGTCGATCGTGCTGAGGGAGCCGCGCGCCTCTTCCAGGATCAGCGCGCCGGCGGCGTAGTCCCACATCTTCTGCCCGGAATGCAGCATCACGTCGATGCGCCCCGCCGCGAGGTGGCACCAGGAAAGCGCCGACGACCCGCTGGTGAGGCGGCGTGCATAGGGCGGATGGCGCTTGAGGACGCCGCGCAGCCTGGCGGTGTCCCGGCGCAGGCTGACTTCCGCCACGGCGTGTGCAAGCGTCGGGCCCGCCGCGGGAACACGCAGCGGCTGGTGGTTGAGCCAGGAACCTGCGCCGCGCACGGCGTAGAAGGCCTCGTCGGCGATCGGATCGTAGACGGTGCCGAACAGCGGCTCGAGCCCGTCCATCAACGCCACGGAAACCGCGAAGAACGGCACGCCGGCGCTGAAGTTCCTGGTCCCGTCGAGTGGATCCACGCACCAGTAGCACCCGCCGCGCTCGAAGGTCGCGATCTGCTCGTGCGCGGGCATCTCCTCTGCGATCACCGGCAGCGCCTCCACCGCGCGCAGGCGGCGCACGAGCGCTTCCTGGGCCGCGAAGTCGGCGGCGGTGACGAGGCTGCCGTCGGGCTTGATCCGCGCGCTCACGCTGCGATAACGCGGCAGGATTTCCTCGAGGGCGACGCAGCGCACCGCTTCGATCGCGCGTGTGGCGAAGTGAACCGTGATGTCCACCTCCCTATGCTACATTCGATCAGGCCCTCCACCGCTGTCCCATGGCAATTCCCCGCATCTTTTGCGACCACAAGCTCGGACCCGGCGCGCAGTTCCCGCTTGCGCCCGAAAGCGCCCAACACGTCGCGAAGGCGCTGCGCCTGAAGGCCGGCGATGCGCTTGTGATGTTCGATGGCCTGGGAGGCGAATACGAGGCCACCATTCAGCGCATCGACAAGAGCCGCGTCGACGTGAAGCTGGGCGCGTGGAGCGAGCCCGGGCGCGAAACCCCGCTCGGCCTGGGCCTGGTACAGGGATTGCCCGAGGCCGACAAGATGGACTGGATCATCCAGAAGGCGACCGAGCTCGGCGTGGCGTGGATACAACCCATCGTGTGTGAGCGCAGCGTCGTGCGCCTTTCGGGCGAACGGGCAGAGCGGCGCGAGGCGCACTGGCGCCGCGTGGCCATCGCCGCCTGCGAGCAATCCGGACGAACCCTGGTCCCCGAGGTGCGCCCGACGCAGGCTTTCATCCACTGGATCGCCGCCCCGCAAGCCGTGCCGCGCTGGATGCTGGACCCGGGATCGGCGCCGCTGGCCGGCCGCGAGGCGCCACCCACGCCGCTCGAGCTGGTGGTGGGCCCGGAGGGCGGGTTTTCGGAGCGCGAACGCGACCTGGCGCTGGGCCGGGGATGTGTGCCGGTGGCGCTGGGGCCGCGGGTGCTTCGCGCCGAAACCGCCTCGATCGCGGCCCTGGCAGCGATTCATGCGTTGTGGGGCGACTTCCGCAGTTAGAATTCGCTCGGGGACGGACCCTGGTCCACGGGGTCCGTCCCGGTCCTCAATCCTCCAAATGCCCAAATCTCCCGCCCTCAAGACCGAAGCCTTCGTGAAGTGGTTCCGGTCGGCCACGCCCTACATCCACCAGTGGGGTGGGGCCACGTTTGTGATCGCCTTCGGCGGAGAGGTGCTCGCCGACGGCGAGTTCCAGCAGCTCACCCACGACATCAACGTGCTCGTGAGCCTGGAGGTGCGTGTGGTCCTGGTGCACGGCACGCGCCCGCAGATCGAGGAGCAGATGCGCCAGCACGGCGTCACGCCGCGCTACGTCGCCAACCGCCGCGTGACCGACGCCAAGGCGCTTTCCTGCGTGAAGGAGGCCAACGGCATCGTGCGCGTGGAAATGGAGGCGCTGCTGTCGATGGAGCTCGCCAACAGCCCCATGTGGGGCGCGGACATCCGCGTTTCCTCGGGCAACTTCGTCACTGCCAAACCCGTGGGCGTGGTCAACGGCGTGGACTTCATGCACACGGGCGAGGTGCGCAAGATCGACGCCGAGGGCATCCGCCGCCGCCTCGACGACAACGAGGTGGTGCTGATCTCGCCGATCGGCTTCTCGCCCACGGGCGACGTCTTCAACTGCACGCTCGAGGACGTGGCCACGTCGACCGCGATTGCGCTGAAGGCCGACAAGCTGATCTTCCTCACGGAAACCGCCGGCGCCCCGGACGCGAAGGGCAGGCTGATCTCGGAGCTCACGGTGAAGCAGGCGCGCGAGCTGGCGGCGGCGAGCCACCTGCCCGAAGACATCCTCATCTACCTGCCACAGGCCATCAAGGCCTGCACCAGCGGGGTCAAGCGCGCGCACATGATCAGCCGCCATGTGGACGGCGCGTTGCTGATCGAGCTTTTCACGCACCACGGCATCGGCACGATGGTGGTGCCGGAATCGCCGGAGCGCATACGCAACGCCAGCCTCGACGACGTGCCCGGCATCCTGCAGATCCTCGAGCCGCTGGAACAGCAGGGGGTCCTCGTCAGGCGCGAGCGCGAATCGCTCGAGCACGAGATCGGCCACTTCTTCGTGCTCGAAAGCGAAGGCAACATCCTGGGCTGCGCGGCGCTTTATCCGTTCCCGGAGCAGAAGACGGCGGAACTGGCCGCGGTGGCGGTGAACCCGTTCTACCGCGACGGAGGCCGCGGGGAAAGGCTGCTCGACCACGCCATCGGCAAGGCGCGCGGCATGGGGCTGGAGACCGTCTTCGTGTTGTCCACGCGCACCACACACTGGTTCATCGAACGCGGCTTCGCCGAAACCGAAACCGTCTGGCTGCCGGAGAGCAAGGCGGCGCTGTACAACTACGACCGCAGGTCGAAGATCTTCGTGAAGGAGATCTGACTTGCGACTTATGGAGGCACGCACATGACGCGCATGGTGAATTGCATCAAGCTCAAGAAGGAGGCCGAAGGCCTCGACTTGCCCCCGTACCCGGGCGAACTCGGCAAGAAGCTGTGGGAATCCGTCTCGAAGGAGGCGTGGAAGGGCTGGCTCGAACACCAGAAGATGCTGGTGAACGAAAACCGCCTCAACCTTTCGGACCCGAAGGCGCGCAAGTACCTCGAGGAGCAGATGCGCAAGCATTTCTTCGGCGAAGGTGCCGACGCCGCGCAGGGCTACGTGCCCAAGACGTAGTTCCCGGGGGGGTGTTCCGAAGGTTCAATGACCGCATCACTTCCTACCGTGGGCGCTCGAGGGTCTTGACGCCGTCGGGCGTGGCGAGCAGCAGGATGTCGGCGGGCCGGCGCGCGAAGATGCCGCAGGTGACCACGCCGGCGATCCGCGTGATCTCGTCTTCGAGTTCCATCGGCCTCATGATGGTCAAACCGCGCACGTCGAGGATGACGTTGCCGTTGTCGGTGGTCACGCCCTGGCGCAGCTCCGGAATGCCGCCGAGCTTCACCAGCTGGCGCGCGACGAAGCTGCGCGCCATCGGGATCACCTCCACCGGCAGCGGGAATTTCCCCAGCACCGGCACCAGCTTCGAGCCATCGCAGATGCACACGAAGGTCCTGCTGGCGGCGGCGACGATTTTTTCGCGTGTGAGCGCGGCACCCCCGCCCTTGATCATCGCCAGGTGTTCGGTCACCTCGTCGGCGCCGTCGACGTAGACGTCGCAGCCGTCGGTATCGTTGAGCTCGCGCACCGGGATGTGCAGCGCGCGCAGGCGCTCGGCGCTGGCTTGCGAGCTCGCCACCGTAGCCTCGATGCGCGCCTTGCGCGAGGCAAGGGCGTCGATGAAGAAGTTGACGGTCGATCCGGTGCCGACACCCACGACGGTGTCGTCCTTCACGTATTGCAGCGCCGCTTCCGCGGCGGCTTTCTTGAGTGCGTTGGCGTCCATGGCCGCAAGCATAAGCTATGCTTGCGCCCTATGCGCGACGACGGTTACCTGGAGGCGATCCTCACCGCCAAGGTCTATGACGTGGCGATCGAGAGCCCGCTCGATTCCGCGCCCGCGCTTTCGCGCCGCCTCGGCAACAAGGTGCTGCTCAAGCGCGAGGACAAGCAGCCGGTTTTCTCCTTCAAGCTGCGCGGCGCGTACAACAAGATGGCGCACCTCAAGCCCGCGCAGCTCGCGCGCGGCGTGATCTGCGCCTCCGCGGGCAACCACGCGCAGGGCGTGGCACTGGCGGCGCAGCGCCTGGGCGCGCAGGCCACGATCGTGATGCCGGTGACCACGCCGCGCATCAAGGTCTCCGCGGTGGCGGCGCGCGGGGCGAAAGTGGTGCTTCACGGGGACAGCTACCACGAAGCCGCGCTGCACGCGAAGAAGCTGGCGAAGAAACACCGGCTCTCGTTTGTGCACCCCTACGACGACCCGCTGGTGATCGCGGGGCAGGGCACGATCGGCCTCGAGATCCTGCGTCAGCACCCGCACCCGATCGATGCGATTTTCATCCCGGTGGGCGGCGGCGGGCTCATCGCCGGCATCGCCTCGTACGTGAAGCGCATCTCGCCGAAGACCCGCATCGTGGGCGTGGAGCCGGTGGACTCGAACGCGATGCAGGCCTCGCTCAAGGCGGGCCGGCGGGTGACGCTGCCGCACGTCAACATCTTCGCCGACGGCGTCGCGGTCAAGCAGGTCGGCAAGGAAACCTTCCGCATCGCGCGCGAGCTGGTCGACGAGATGGTGCTGGTCGACACCGACGAGATCTGCGCCGCGATCAAGGACATCTTCGAGGAGACGCGCACGGTGGTTGAACCCTCGGGCGCGCTCGCGGTGGCGGGCCTCAAGCGCTGGGTGGAACGCCGCCACGCCGCGGGCAAGACGCTGGTGGCCATCGCGTGTGGCGCCAACATGAATTTCGACCGCCTGCGCTTCGTCGCCGAACGCGCCGAGCTGGGTGAACATCGCGAAG
>Ga0163150_10004696_pt1 | contig 18097 bp, 13 predicted proteins | sample OliLakLV19P2IB_FD_148628 | JGI IMG/M metagenome (GOLD analysis project Ga0163150, IMG submission 148628) | Freshwater microbial mat bacterial communities from Lake Vanda, McMurdo Dry Valleys, Antarctica - Oligotrophic Lake LV.19.P2.IB | ecosystem: Environmental > Aquatic > Freshwater > Lake >...
ATGGGGGACAGTGGGGGGACGCGGTGATGGGTGAGGTTGTGGACATTCTGTTGGCGCAGAAGTTCCTCCCGCAGCATGGCGGGTCGATCTCGTGGATGCACCAGGTTTACAGCCGGTGGCCCGGGCCGGTCGACGTGATCACCCACGATTACTACAGCGTCGCGCCCGGCACCGCCGAGTTCCCGCTGCCGGCGGTCCGGCCTGCGGGCGGCGACCACGTCACCGCGGCGAACCTGCGGATGGACCGGCGGGACATCTTCTTGAGTAACTGGGGCGTCGACAGTGTTCACCGGCTCAAGCGGTATTGGCGGATGACGCGGGCGGTTTCGGAGCGGCTGCGCGCTAAACCGCAAGCGTTGGTGCGGGTTCACTGCATCCACGCGGTGCCGGAGGCGGTGAGTTTGATCCCGCTGAAGTGGCGGTATGGCAGGCGGCTGAGGGTGATCTGTTATGCCCACGGCGAGGAGGTCACCGCCTGCTGCTCCAGCCGACAGCTCAAGTTCCTCATGCGCCGGGCCCACGGCATCGTCGACCTGATGATCGCCAACAGCCGCAACACGGTGAAATATCTGGCGAACCTCATCGACCCGGCGAAAGTAGTAGTGGTCAACCCAGGCGTCGAGTTGTCGGCCTTCGTCGGCGCAGCCGAGGCCGGCGCGGCGTTCCGGCAGGCGCGCGGGTACGGCGACAAGCTGATCGTGCTGACGGTGGCCCGGATGGATGCGAGGAAGAATCAGGCGATGATGCTCCAGGCGGTGGCGGCGTTGAAAGACCGCTACCCGAACCTGATTTACATCGTCGCCGGCGGCGGCCGGCAACGCGACGAGCTTCAGCAGCAGGCCCTCGCCTTGGGCATCGCCGACCGCGTGGAGTTTCCCGGCGAGGTCGATGGCCCGACGAAGCTGGCCCTGTACGGCGCCTGCGACGTGTTCGCGATGCCGGCGATCCAGGTGGGCACCGATGTCGAAGGCTTCGGCATGGTGTTCATCGAGGCGGGCGCCTGCGGCAAGCCGACGCTCGCGGGCAGCAGCGGCGGGCAGGCCGAGGCGGTGACGGATGACGAGACGGGCTTCGTAGTGGACGGCACGCAATTGAACGAAGTCACCGCGGCGCTGGACCGGCTATTAGCGGACCCGGCCCTTCGGCAGCGGTTCGGCGCCGCGGGCCGCGCCCGCGCCGAGTCGCTGGACTGGCCGCGGGTGGTTCAGCGGACCGTCCAATTGGTCGAACAATTGAGGTGAGGCACTAGCGCGATCGTTGTCCATTGCAGGGATGGTGGGATGGGATCATTTGTCACGCATTTCCTGGCGGTGTTCGGCACCGCCGTTGGCTGGATCGCCCCCTTCGTCGGGCTGATGATCTATTACTGGTTCGCGATCCTGCGCCCGCCGTTCCTCTGGTTCTGGTCGTTCATGAACATCGGCTATAACCCGCGCTTCAGCTTCTACCTGGGCATCTCCACGCTCCTCGGCTGGGCCATGACCGGCTTCGGCTCTTTCAGCGGGCTCCGCGGCACCTTCATCCCCATGATGGGGCTGCTCGTCTACTACGGCTGCGGCGTCTTCACCACCGAGGTGTACGCCGTCTGGCCCGAGTATTCGTGGATCATGCTCGAGAACCAGATCAAAATCATCGTCATGGTGATCGTCACCCTGACGATCGTGCGCGACGCCCGCCACATCCGCATCTTCATCTGGGTCGTCATCGCGTCGCTGGGGTACCTCGCCTACGTGTTCAACGACTGGTACCGGATGAACCCGATGTACCTGCACAACAACGGGTTCGGCGGCATCGACAACAACGGCGTGGGCATGATCATGGTCATGAGCGTGCCGCTGGGCTTCTTCATGGCGATGTACGACGGCCGTCTGTGGGTCCGGCTGCTCACCTTCTTCGCCGTCGCCTGCCAGGTGCACGTCATCCTCTTCAGCTACTCGCGCGGCTCGCAGCTCGGTCTGCTCATGGTGGGCGTGGCGATCTTCTTCTTCGCCATCGTGCAGATGCCGCGCAAGTTCCTGACCCTCACCTGCGCCGCCATCTTCGTCTTCATCACGCTGCAACTGGCCGGTGAAGGCGTCCGCCAGCGGTTCATGTCGATCTTCGCCGAGGACCTCGACAAGTCGGCCGAGAGCCGGTTCAGCACCTGGCGGGCCGCCTGGGCCTGCATCAAGGAGCACCCGCTGGGCGTCGGCCCGCGCAACTTCGGCGCTTACGCGCCGGACTTCGGCCTCACCAGCGGCAAGGCGGTCCACAACCTCTACCTCCAAACCGGCGCCGACTACGGCGTGCTGGGGGCACTGGGCCTCATCACCTTCTACCTGTTCACGCTCATCCGCACCTGGATGATGTCGATGACCGACGTGGCCAAGGCGCTGGGCTGGCCGCGCTACATCGGCATGGGCGTCTGCGTCTCCATCGGCGGGTTCATGCTCTGCTCGATCTTCATCGGCATGGAGTCGGTCGAGGTCGGCTACATCGTCTCGGCGTTGGGCCTGACCACGGTGGCCTACGTCAACCGGGTCCGCGACGCCAGCCCCGCCGGGTTCGCCGCCGGCATCCCCGAGCTCATCGAGGTGCCGCTGCCGCACGAGAACCTCGAAGAGGACGAACCCGAGCGCCGCCGGCCGAAATATCTGGAGCCGGTCTTCGGCTAGCGCCGACTGAACGCAATCGTAGCGGTGCACGCGTCGGCTCTGCAACCCGTGACGCATGATTGCCCGCACGGGTCGCCGAGCCGACCCGTGGCACCCTCGAACAACCCGCTACGATTGGACTGTGTTTGCTCTACGGTGGGTTTGGAAGCGGCGGTTGCTGCGGGCTTTTCATGCCCGCCCGCCGGATCAGCCGCTAATGAACCAGTGAAACCCGTCGTCGCCCACGTCCTGCACCGCCTCTACCTCGCCGGCGCCGAGGTGCTCGCCGCCGCCCTGGCCAGACGGCTTGGCGAGCGGTTCACTTTCCTCTTCCTCTGCCTCGACGAGATCGGCCCGCTCGGCGCCCAGCTCGCTGGCGAAGGCTTCACCGTCGTCGACCTCAAGCGCAAGCCCGGCATCGACCTCTCCGTCGGCCGGCGAATGAAACAGCTCACCCGCGAGCACCGCATCGACCTCCTGCACGCCCACCAGTACACGCCGTTCTTTTACTCGGCGCTGTCGCGCGGGCTGCGCGGGGGCTTCACCGGCCGGCCGCCCATCCTGTTCACCGAACACGGCCGGCATTACCCTGACCCGCGCAAGCTCAAGCGCATCGCCGTCAACAAGCTCCTGCTGCGGCCCGGCGACCGCGTCACCGCCGTCGGCCGGTTCGTCAAGCGGGCCCTCGTCGACAAGGAAGGCATCCGCGACTCGCGCATCGAAGTGATCTACAACGGCATCGACGGCGACACGTTCACGCCCGACGCGACCGGGCAGCTCCGCGCGACGGTGCGCGGCGAACTGGGCATCGCGGCCGATCAACCGGTGGTGCTCCAGGTGGCCCGCTTTCATCCGGTGAAGGACCACGCGACGGCGGTGCGCGCCTTCGCCGCGGCGAAGGCGCAGATGTCGGGGCAGCCCCCGCTGCTGCTGCTGGCGGGTGAGGGCGAGCTGAAAGCCGACATCGAAACCCTCGCGTCGCAGCTCGGCATTGCCGACGCGGTGCGTTTCCTCGGCGTGCGCGGCGACGTGCCCCGGCTGATGGCGGCCGCCGACGTGTTCATGCTCAGCAGCCTCAGCGAGGGCGTCTCGGTGACGCTGCTGGAGGCGATGGGCGCGGGCCTGCCCATCGCCGCCACCGATGTGGGCGGCAACAGCGAAGTGGTCGCGGCCAATGAATCGGGCCTGCTCTCTCCGCGCGGCGATGCCCAAGGGCTGGGGCGCAACCTGGTGACGCTGCTGCGCGACGCCGGCCTGCGCCGCCGCATGGGTGAGGGGGGCCGGGCGCGGCTGCTGCAAACCTTCACGCAAGACAGGATGCACGAGCGGTACGCGGAACTGTACGACGAGTTGGCCTCTGTCCGGCGGAGCCGTGAAGCGTAAGCGAGCGGATGGCGAGAAGGGCGAGGGTGGGGAGGGCGAGGCTCCCGCCGAGCCGTTCGCGCGAGAGGCCCGTCCGCGGGCCGAGCAAGCGAAACTCGCGCCACGGACACGCAGTACAGGGCCGATGTTGGCCGCGCGGATTTCGATTGCTCGGCTTTGAGCCTCGCAATCGAACGGCTCGGCGGGAGCCTCGCCCTCCCAAACGCCGGCCTTGGCTGCGCTGCCCGACTCCAAATATCCGCGCTTTCGATCCCCCGCCTCATCCGTTAACCTGACCCCTTGCTCATTCCGACACGGAGGTCGTTCGATGCGACATCGCCAACTGTTCCCATCCATCCTGCTCCTCGCGGTGATTCTCGCCGCGCCGGTTGCGGCGCAGAACGTCGACACCCGCATCGGCGACCTCGTCCGCGCCGCCGCCCTCGGCAAGACGCAGGTCTCGCTCTACGCCGTCGACCTCACCACCGGCCGCACCCTCGTCCGCACCGATGCCGATGAGGCGATGATGCCCGCCAGCAACCTCAAGCTCGTCACTAGCGCCGCCGCCCTCGCCACGCTCGGCCCCGAGTTCGTCTTCGAGACGCGGCTCGTCCACCTCAACCCGCCGAAGGATGGCGCCGCCCAGAACGACGCGGTCCTTCTCGTCAAGGGCGACGGTGACCCGGCCTTCGGCGACGACGCGGTGCTCCGCCGATACGGGCAGCAGGTTGATGATGTCGAGGCCATGATTCAGCTCTGGGTCGAAGCCGTGAAGAAAGCAAACATCCGCAAGGTCGTCCGCCTCATCATCGACGACAGCATTTTCGATACCACCTTCGTCCACCCGTCTTGGCCCGAGGATCAGCTCAACCGCTGGTACTGCGCCCAGGTTTCTGGTCTGAACTTTTACACCAACTGCCTCGACGTTTACGCGGTCCCTTCGTCGGTCGCCAACGACAGCCCGAACGTCCGGCTGCTGCCCGACGCCCCGTTCATCTCGACGACCAACCTCGCGACCACCGCCGCCTCGGACACGTTCTGGATCCATCGCAAGCCGGGGACCAACGAGTTGACCTTCCGCGGCAGCGTGAAGAACCGGCGGACGAAGCCGGTGAACGTGACGCTGCACGACCCGCCGATTTTCTTGGGCCGGGTGCTGGCGGATCGCCTGGCAAAAGCGGGCATCGCGGTCGGCGAGGTGGCCCGGCCGGCGGCGGACGACGTGATCGGCGCGGGCAAAGCGCTGCACGTGATCCGCACCCCGCTGAGCATCGTGCTCGCCCGCTGCAACAAGAACTCCCAGAACCTCTACGCCGAAGCGCTCTTCAAGCGCATCGGCTTCAAGGCCACCGGCGCGCCCGGCAGCTTCGAGAACGGCGCTGCCGCCGTCCGCCTGTTTCTCCAGAAGGAGATCGGCACCGCCGCCGCCAGCGTGCGCACCGCCGATGGCAGCGGACTCAGCCGCGACAACCGCGTCACCGCTCGCATCATGGTCGACCTGCTCGCCGCCATGCAGAAGAACGAGAAATTCGCCAGGCCGTACCGCGCCAGCCTGTCGATTGCCGGCAGCGACGGCACGCTCGATGACCGCATGAAAAACCTACGCGGCAGGGTGTACGGCAAGAGCGGCTACATCGCCGGCGTCAGTTGCCTCTCCGGGTATTACATCGCCCCGAGCACCAAGCCCGCCGCCAACACCACGGCCGCCCCCGACGCCGCGGCCGATGCCGATGACGGCCGAGTCGTCGCGTTCAGCTTCCTGTTCAACGATGTAAAGGTGTCGATCGACGTGGTGATGCGCCTCCAGGACAACCTGCTGCGCGTGATCGACGATGCCTACGCGCCGCAGAAGTGAACGCGCCCAAGCCCGATGATGAGGCTCGGCGAATCGTCGGGGTAAGGGCACACGATGGGTGGCACTGACAAGCGCAGTCCGCGGAGCTTGTCAGTGTCTTCTCCGGCGTTCTTCCGGACACTGACAAGGCCTCCGAGCCGGCCTTGTCAGTGCCACCCACGAGGCCGACTGACCACCCATTCACCTCGCATTTCTTCATGCATCGCGCCACGCGCGGCCGATAACAGCCGTAGCCCGCCGCGAGACATGCCATGCCCCGGTCCCATCATCCGGAACAAGCCTGCTGCCCGTTTCTCGAGCTCGATGACGACCGGTGTGCTTCGCATTTCTCGCTCGGCCGGCTCGACGAGGCTTTCGACACCTGCGTGAACCGGCACCTGGGCTGCCCAACGTATTACCGCCTGCTCCGCGAGCACAACCTTGTCACGACCCTCACCCTTCACGGCCGCACGGTCTTCGCCGCCGCCGGGCCAGCCACCGGCCGGGAGCTTCGACCCACCGGTACGTGAGTTCCTTAGCTACTGCAGAATCGAGTGCGGCTTCGCGCCGCTGACGCTCTCCGCCTACGCCGGCGACCTGCGCGAACTCGCCGCCTGGCTCGCCGCCCGGCACATCACCAGTTGGCGCGGCCTCACCTTCAAGCTGATCACCGAACACCTGCGCGACCTCGACGCCCGCGGCCTCGCCATCAGCTCCATCGCCCGCCACGTCGCCACCATCCGCGTCTTCTGTCGCTTCGCTCACGCCAATCAACTGATCCCCACCAACCCCGCCGAGCAGATGACTCAGCCGTCCGGCTGGCGCAACCTGCCCGGCGTGCTCTCCGCCGAGCAGATGGTGCTGCTGCTACAGGCGCCGCGCGCCGATGATGCGCTCTACCAGCGCGACGCCGCCATGATGGAACTGCTTTACGCCGGCGGCCTGCGCGCCAGCGAAGTGGCGGGGCTCGACTGCGACCGCGTCCACATGGACCTCGGCGTGGTGCGTGTCATGGGCAAGGGCAACAAGGAACGCATCGTCCCCATCGGCAAGCCGGCGCTGGCCGCCGTCGATCGCTACCTGAAAGAGCAACGGCCGCTGCTGCTGCGCGAAGGCAGGCCGACGCAGCGCCTGCTCCTCTCGCGCACCGGGGCGCCGATCACCCGCATCATCGTCTGGCAGATCATCACGAAGCACGCCCGCCGCGCCGGCCTGCGCCACGTCCACCCGCACATGCTCCGCCACTCCTTCGCCACCCACCTGCTCGCCGGCGGGGCCGACCTCCGCGTCGTGCAGGAGCTGCTGGGCCACTCGAACATCAAGACCACGCAGATCTACACCCACGTCGACCACACCCGCCTCAAGAGCGTCATCGACAAGTTCCACCCGCACGGACGGTAGTGACGGCGCGTTACAATCCGCGCCTCGACATGACGCTTCAATACCGCCTCTTCGATGAGTTCCCCGCGCCGCCCGCCGCGCCGTACGCGCCGGCTGCCTCCGCGCCGACGCCGCTTGCGGCTTCGCGCTCCGCCGGGCCCACCACTCAGGTCTGCGTCCTCGGCTCCGGCTCCGGCGGCAACTGCACCGTCGTGCGCTTCGGCAAGCGCGCCATCCTCATCGACGCCGGCTTCGGCCCGATGACCACCGCCCGCCGGCTTCAACAGACCGGCCTCACGCTCGGCGATGTCAAGGCCGTCTGCATCACCCACCTCGATCAGGACCATTTCCGCCCGACGTGGATCAACACGCTCATCGGCTTCGGCATCCGCGTGTACCTGCACCGCTGGCACCGCCGGCACCTCGACAAGGTCGAGGGCAGTGAGCATCTTTACGACGCCGGGCTGGTGCGCTTCTTCGAGTACGATGCGTTCGAGCCGTGGGAAGCGGACGCGCATGATCCGCATGATGAACGCCATGACCGTGTGGTGATTTCCACCGTCCGCCTGCCGCACGACGACAAGGGCACGATTGCCTTTCACCTGCAAGCCGGCCCACTGCGCATCGGCCTCGCCACCGACCTCGGCCACGCGCCTGATGAACTCATCCGCGCCTTCGCCGGCGTCGATGTGCTGCTGATCGAAAGCAACTACGACCCGCAGATGCAGATCACCAGCTCGCGCCCCGCGTTCCTCAAGAAGCGCATCATGGGCGGGCACGGCCACCTCTCGAATGAGCAGTGCCTCGACGTCTGCCGCCGCATCGCCGACGCGTCGCCGCAGGGCAACCCGCAGCGGATCGTGCTCTTGCACCGCAGCCAGCAGTGCAACACGCCGGAGCTGGTGAAGGAGATGTTCGCGCGCGACCCGCGCATGGCGAAGCGCATCGTGCTGACGCAGCAGCGGAGGCGGACGCCGTGGATCCCGGTGAAGCCGCTGGCGGCGGGGTTGCGCGAGCAACTTACCCTCGCCGCACCGATATCATCTCCGCATGCCTAACCACACCGTTGTTCTGATCCCCGGCGACGGCATCGGGCCGGAGGTCGCCGCCGCCACCAAACGTATCCTCGCGGCCGCCAAAGCGCCGCTCGACTTCGTCGAACACCTCGCCGGCATCGCCGCGGTCGAGAAGGGCCTCGACCTCCTCCCGCAGGCCACGCTCGACGCGATCAGCGAGCACAAGTTCGCGCTCAAAGGCCCGTGCAGCACGCCCATCGGCAAGGGCTTCAAATCGATCAACGTGCAGCTCCGCAAGACGCTGAATCTCTACGCGGCGGTCCGCCCGATCCGCAGCCTCGACGGCGTGCCCACGCGCTACACCGGCGTCGACCTTGTCATCTTCCGCGAGAACACCGAAGGCCTGTACAGCGGCATCGAGAACGAAGTCGCGCCCGGCGTCGTCACCAGCCTCAAGGTCGCCACCGAGCTCGCCTGCACCCGCATCGCCCGCTACGCCTTCCGCTACGCCAGGTCGCGCGGCCGGCGGAAGGTCACCGTGTTCCACAAGGCCAACATCATGAAGCTCACCGATGGCCTGTTCATCCGCTGCGCCAAGGAGGTGCATGACGCCGAGTTCCCCGAGGCCGAGTACGAAGAGCTGATCATCGACGCCGGCTGCATGAAGCTCGTGCAGGACCCGACACGCTTCGATGTGTTGCTGATGGAGAACCTCTACGGCGACCTGGTCAGCGACCTCTGCGCCGGCCTCGTCGGCGGCCTGGGCGTCGCGCCGGGCGCGAACATCGGCGACGACGCGGCCGTCTTCGAGGCGGTGCACGGCTCCGCGCCCGACATCGCCGGCAAGGGCATCGCCAACCCGATGTCGCTGCTGATGAGCAGCGTGATGATGCTGAACCACATCGCCGAGAAGCGCAACGACGGCGAGTGCCGGACTGCGGCGACGCGGATCAAGAATGCGTACGACAAGGCGCTGGCGGAAGGGCAGAAGACCGGGGATCTGGGCGGGAAGCTGAGCACGGAAGCCTTCGCGGATGCGGTGATTGCGAGGATGTGATGGACAAGCGGTACAAATCCGACATTCCGAAGAATGCAGAAGAGCGGATGACGCGCCGACACGCGAGCGGCGAGAAAGCGTCAGCGCAGTACTTCGTGCGAGGAAACCTCGTTGGGGACCGGTGCTGGGACAATACCCATGGACCTTTTGGCGAAGACCCGGTTCCACGACCGCTTCACAAACGGCTCACGTGGGAGATGCCTTATCGCAATGGCGTCATGCACGGCCGGCACTACTACCTTGAGAACGGTCTTGTCACCTTTATTGAGCCACATAAAAACGGCCAGCGTCACGGCATCGCAAGACAATACGGCGACGATGGAAAGCTCATCGGGTCCTATCGCATGGTCCACGGTACCGGCATTGACTTATGGCGTAATGAGCGCTTGGCTTGGCGAGACGGAACCTGCAAACCCTCCGGTGAATGCTATCTCGCCGAGGCTTGCTATTGGGTCGAAGGTCAATTGCAGGGATTCGTTTGGTGGATTAACGAGGATCAACAAAGCGTCTTCGTCGAACGCCACCTTTTCAAAGGGCTCGACCACGGAATCCATCGCGAATGGAACGGACACGGCCGGCTCAGCCGTGGGTATCCAAAGTATTTCGTCCAAGGAAAGCAAATCAAGAAACGCCAATACCTCCGCGCCTGCCTTATCGATCCGACGCTGCCAGTGTTTCGTGAGAAGGACAACAAGCCGCGGCGGACATTTCCGCCGGAGATCGCGAAGCATTTGAATCCGCCCAAGCGGAAGTGGTGATGCTGCTACTATAATCGCTTGAGACGGGAGTGTCTGCCATGGTCCGCAACGTTGAAGCCATCTATGAAAACGGGGTGCTGCGGCCGCTGACCCCGCTGCGCGGTTTAGCCGAGCACACCCGTCTCCACCTCAGCATCACCGAAAGCGCCGGCCCCCATCCATTGGAGGGTTCTATCGGTGTGATTTCCGATGAGGACGCCGCCCAGATGAAGAAGGCCATCGAAGAGGCGTTCGAAAAGGTCGAACCCGATGAATGGCGATAGCGTTGCACTCGATACCAATTGGGCAGTCGAGATTCTCAATGGCGTAACGCCCGCCAGTGAGCAACTGCGCGACTACCGGAGGATCGTTCTTCCCGTCACAGTGTTCGGGGAGTTGATCTATGGCGCACTCAACTCGGCTCGCGCCGAGGAGAATGTCGCCAAGGTAGAGGACCTCTGCCGGAAGTGTTACTTGGCTCCGGCCGGAGACACCGTCGCTCGCCGCTACGCACATCTTCAGGTGGCGCTAAAACGCAAGGGGCGTCCCATCCCCATCAACGACATGTGGATTGCCGCCATCTGTCTGGTGGAAGAGGTCGCGATCGCCACTTCCGACGCGCATTTCGACAGTGTCGATGGACTGGCGATCCTTCGGCCCCTCAGGTAACGAATGCCCATTCACTCGTGGTCCATTCCCGGTTCCGATGGCGAGCCCATCCTCGGCGATACGCACCTGCCCCCGGAAGCGCTTGAAGGCATCACCCCGCGCGGCGTGCTGCTCATCTGTCACGGCTTTAAGGGCTACAAGGATTACGGCATCCTCCCCGGCATCGCGCACTACGCCGCGCTGCGCGGGTTCATCGCGCACCGGTTCAATTTCAGCCACGGCGGGATGACCAACAACGTCGAGACGTTCGAGCGGCCGGATCTGTTTGAGAAGGACACGTGGGGGAAGCAGATCGCCGATCTGCGCGCGGTGGCGGTGGCCGCGGACAACGGAGAACTGCCGACCCACGCTTGCGCCTCCGCGCGTCTGCCGCAGGTCTGGTGCGGCCACTCCCGCGGCGGCGTCACCGCGCTGCTCACCGCCGCCCGCGCCTTCGCGCCGACGAAATACCCGCGCCTTGGGGCGACGCCCAAGCCCGCCGGCGTCATCGCCTGCGCCTCGCCGCACCGCGCGTTCTGGCTCGGCGAGGATGACAAGCAGACGTTCTATCGCCAGGGTTACCTCGACTCGCCCTCGTCGCGCACCAAGCAGGGGCTGCGCATCGGCCTGCCCTGGCTCAAGGAGATCGAGCATCACCCCGAGGCGTTCGACCCCGTCGTCGCCGCGTCGCGGATCACCTGCCCGCTGCTCATCATCCATGGCACCGAGGACATGACCGTCGGCCGCGACTCCGCGGACACGCTCGCCGCCGCCGCGCCGCATGCGCGACTGGAGATCATCGAAGGGGCGACGCACGTCTTCAACACGTCGAACCCGATGAAGCTCGAACGCGAACCTTCGCCGCAGGCCAAGGCAATGATCGAACTCGTCTGTGAATTCTGCGAGCGCACGACGGATCGCACATCCATTTAGAGCCGCAGTGTCCGCACTGCGCGTCCGCATCTGAGCCGCAGTGTCTGCACTGCGCGTTTGTCGCCCGACGCGCGGCGAGGACGCCGCGGCTAAGAAGGAGGGGATCGTCACCCCTGCGAAGCTGCTACACTTCCTCCCCACCAAAAGCACACGAGATTCGCCATGAAAGTCACACTGCCCGACGGTTCGATCAAGGAATTGCCAGACGGCGCCAGCGCCGCCGATGTCGCCGCGCAAATCGGCGCCGGCCTCGCCAAAGCCGCCATTGGCGCGAAGGTCGATGGCCAGCTTTACGACTTGCACAGGCCGCTGCCGGGCGATTGCAAGCTCTCGATCATCACTCGCCCGCGCCTCGAGAAGGACGGCCGGACCAAGGGCGAGCACAACCCCGATGCCCTCTACCTGCTGCGGCACTCCTGCGCTCACGTGATGGCCGAGGCGATCGAACGCGTGTACGGCAGCGACAAGGTCAAGCTCGCCTACGGCCCGCCCTTGGAAACCGGCTTCTACTACGACATGTCGCTCGACACCCCGATCAGCAGCGAGGATTTCACGAAGATCGAGGCGGAGATGAAGAAAATCGTCGAGGAGAAGCGGCCATTCTCGCGGTATGAGATGGCGGCGGATGAGGGGATGAAGAAGCTGGAAGCCGAGGGGAACAAGTACAAGGTCGACAATGCCAAGCGCGCCCTTGAGGGCGGCGCGAAGTGTTTGTCCTTTTATGTCACCGGGGAGGCGCCCGCTAAACCGCAAGCGACGAATGGGAATTGGGAAGACCTCTGCATGGGTCCCCACGTTCCTTCGACTGGTGAACTCGCCGCCTTCAAGATCATGTCAGTCGCCTCCTCCAACTGGAAAGGCGACGTCACCCTCGACCGTTTTCAGCGCGTCTACGGCACCGCGTTCTTCTCGCAAGCGGACCTCGACCATCACCTCGCGCTGCTCGACGAGGCGAAGAAGCGCGACCACCGCGTGCTCGGCAAACAGCTTCGCCTGTTCCACATCGACGAGCAGGTCGGCCAGGGCCTCGTGCTTTGGACCCCGCGCGGGGCGATCATCCGCACCACGCTGCAAAACTTCATCAGCGAGGAGCTGCGCAAGCAGGGCTATTCGCAGGTGTACACGCCGCACATCGGCCGGCTCGAGCTCTACAAAACCAGCGGGCATTACCCCTATTACCGCGAGGGGCAGTTCCCGCCTCTCATCGAGCGCGAGCAGATCGACCAGCTTGCGAAAGAGGGCTGCGGCTGCGGCGAGCTTGCCAATCGGATCGAGAAGGGCGAGATCGACGGCTACCTGCTCAAGCCGATGAATTGCCCGCACCACATCCGCATCTTCGCGAGTGAAAAGCACAGCTACCGCGACATGCCGGTGCGCCTCGCCGAGTTCGGCACCGTGTACCGCTATGAAAAATCCGGCGAGATCGGCGGCATGACGCGCGTTCGCGGCTTCACGCAGGACGATGCGCATCTCTTTGTGACCGAGGAGCAACTCGCCGCCGAGGTGCAGGGCTGTCTCGCGCTCGTGAAGATCATTTTCAAAACGCTCGACATCAAGGAGTATCGAGTTCGTGTCGGGCTTCGCGACCCGGACTCGAACAAGTACGTCGGCGAGACCGCTAACTGGGACAAGGCCGAGGCGGCGTGCAAGGCTGCCGCCGCGTCGCTGGGCGTGCCCTTCAGCGCGGAGCCGGGCGAGGCCGCGTTCTATGGGCCGAAAATCGACTTCGTGGTGAAGGACGTCATCGGCCGCGAGTGGCAACTCGGCACCGTGCAGGTCGATTACAACCTGCCGATCCGCTTCGATCTTTCCTACACCGGCAGCGACAACAAGGAGCACCGCCCGGTGATGATTCACCGCGCCCCGTTCGGCTCGATGGAGCGTTTCGTCGGCGTGCTCATCGAGCACTTCGCCGGCGCGTTCCCCTTGTGGCTGTCGCCGGAACAGATGCGCATCCTGCCGGTGAGCGAGAAGTTTGCCGATTATTCCCAGAAGGTTTTCGCGGCACTGAAGGACGCCGGCTTCCGCGTGAACCTCGACAACAGCGGCGACCGCGTGAACGGCATGGTGAAATCGGCGCAGGAAGACAAGGTCAACTACATGCTCGTCGTCGGCGGCAAGGACGAGGCGGCGGGCACCGTCAGCGTCCGCGACCGTTCGCGCGGCGACCTCGGCGCGGTCCCGCTTGCGGCCTTCATCGAGAAGGCGCAGGCGGAGATCGACAGCCATGGGCAGGCGATGGTGGCGGTGTGATGCCTCTTAGTCCCCTCCCTCTTTAGGGAGGGGCTGGGGGAGGGTAAGGCGCTCAAAGCACGGACACACAACCAAATCAGCAACTCCGGCGGCGCTTCTTTTCCAAGAGAGGCCGCCTCGATCTTCATCAGCCCGACCCTCCCCTAACCCTCCCTAGGAGGGAGGGGAATTGGAATCGGCGCACTTCGTCCCCCGCGTCGCTATCCTGTTTTTGTCGCAAGCTCAACGCCCTCTGGAACGTCGCCATGTCTGACCGCATCACCCGCCGCATCATCGAGCACATCAGCGACCAGCGCTATCAGCCCAGCGAGGCCGAGGAGCTCGCCGGCGAACTCGGTATCGAGGCCGAGGAACTCAGCGAGTTCAACACCGCACTCGACCAAATGGCCGAGAACGGGCAGGTGCTCATCAGCTCGTCGAACCGCATCTCGCTGCCGCCCGTTGGACGCGAAATGATCGGCATCATCCGCGTCCACGAGCGCGGCTTCGGCTTCCTCGTGCCCGACTCGCCGACCGAGCACGGCGACCTCTTCGTCCCCGAAGGCCGGACGATGAACGCGATGACCGGCGACCGCGTCCGCGCCAAGGTGCGGCACGAGCGCGGCCGGGCCGCCCCGGGAAGGTCGCCTTACACCGGGCAGGTCGTCGAGATCATCCAGCGGGCCGACAAGCAGTTCGTCGGCACTCTGGCGAAAAAGGGCGAGCTATTCGTCGTCAACGTCGACGGCAAGTTCATGCACGAGCCGATCATCATCCGCGACCCGGAAGTGAAGAACGCCCGCATCGGGGACAAGGTCGTTGTCGAGATGATCGAGTACCCGTCCGGCGAAAAGTGGGGTGAGGGTGTGATCAGCAAGGTGCTCGGCGAAGCCGGCGAGCCGGATGTCGAGACGAAGTCGGTGATGGTCGCTTACGGCCTCGACGACGTTTTCCCCGCCGCGGTCGTGGAAGACGCCCGCGCCGCCACGCGCAGCTTCGACGACAAGAACATCCCCGCCGACCGAGAAGACCTCACCGGCGTGTTCATCTGCACGATCGACCCGCCGGACGCGAAGGATTTCGACGATGCGATCTCGATTCGGCGCCTGGACGGCGACGGCGCCACAGACAGCGCCGCATGGGAGCTCGGCGTCCACATCGCGCACGTCGCCAGCTTTGTGCAGCCCGGCACCGCGCTCGACCTCGAAGCCTACGAGCGCGCCAACAGTTGCTATTTGCCGCGCAAAGTTATCCCCATGTTGCCGGAGATTCTGTCGAACGGCGTGTGCTCGCTTCAGGAGGGCGTCAACCGCAACTGCCTCTCGGCGTTCATCCGCTACGACGCCAAGGGCAACGTGCTCGGCGCCCGCTTCAGCCGCAGCGTGATCCGCTCCGCGAAGCGGCTGACCTATCTCGAGGCCCAGGCGCTGATCGATGACGACATCAAGGAAGCTCGAAAACACGCGAAAACCGAGCCGAAATACCCCTCGCAGCTCATCGGGCAGCTCAAGCTGATGGACGAGCTGGCGAAGGTGATCCAGGCCCGACGGATGAAGGACGGCATGATCGTGCTCGGGTTGCCGGAGGTCGAGCTGGTGTTCGACGATTCCGGCCGGGTGGTCGACGCGGTGCCGGAGGATAATGCGTTCACGCACAAGCTGATCGAGATGTTCATGGTGGAGGCGAACGAGGCGGCGGCACGGCTGTTCGACACGCTGAACGTCCCGATGATCCGCCGGATCCATCCCGACCCGCCGACGCACGACATGACCGAGCTGCGGCAGTTCGCCCGCGTCGCCGGCTACAACATCCCCGCCAACCCGACGCGCAAGGAGCTTCAGACGCTGCTCGAATCGGTGCGCGGCAAGCCCGCGCAGCAGGCGGTTCACATGGCGGTGCTGCGCACGCTGAGCAAGGCCGAGTACGCCCCCTTGATCATCGGGCACTTCGCCTTGGCCAGCGAGCACTACACGCACTTCACCAGCCCGATCCGCCGGTACCCCGATTTGATCGTGCATCGCGGCATCGACGCCTACATCGATCATCACCCGGACCATCGCAAGCAGACGATCCCCAGCGGCAAGGGCCGAGCGAAGCTGACGCGCGACATGCAGGACGACGAGCGCGTGCCGGATTTGAAGAAGCTGGGGGAGATTGGCCGTCACTGCTCGGGCAAGGAGCGCAACGCCGAGGCCGCCGAGCGCGACCTGCGGACCTATCTCGTGCTCGACCTCTTGAGCCAGCACCTGGGCGATGACTACGACGGCACCGTCACCGGCGTCACCGCCAGCGGCATCTTCGTGCAGCTCGACCGCTTCCTCACCGATGGGTTCATCCATGTCAACGACGTGTCGCGCAGCGTCGGTTCGCCCGGCGACCGCTGGCAGTTCAATCGCATGACCGGCGGCCTCGTCGCCATGCGCTCGGGGCAGACCATCACCATCGGCGACCGCTTCATCGTCCGCGTCGCCAAGGTCGATCCGATGCGCCGCAAGCTCGACCTGGTGATCATCTCGCAGAAACTCGGCGTCGACGGGAAACCGAGGCCGGCGATGCCGCCGAAAAAGAAGGGGCCGCGCGAACAGCCGGCCGGTGCGAAGGAAGGAAACCAGAAGGCGATGTCGTTCAAGAAGTTCATGAAGCCGAAGGGCACGAAGCCGCACCGCAAGGGGAAGAAGCGGCGGTGAGATACGGGAGGGCGAGGCTCCCGCCGAGCCGTTCTTCCGCCGACGCCCGTCTTCGGGCGGAGGCGGAAGAAACTTGCCCGTGGTCGTTCAAGACGCGGGGCTTGCCGCTCATGCCTCTATTCGATCGCTCCGCCCCGCGGCGGGGCTTCGCGATCGAAACGGCTCGGCGGGAGCCTCGCCCTCCCTCTGCGACTTCGCTGTTCGTTGCTACCCTTAATCGCATGCTCCAACTCGCCGCCTGGCTGCACAACATCGACCCCTTCGCCATCGAGTTTCCCGAGGGCTTCATCCTCCCGGGCATCCGCTGGTACGGCCTCGCCTACCTCGCGACCTTCGCGCTGGGTTATCTCTTCACGCGCCGCATCGTGCGGCTCGGCGTCACCACGCTGCGGGTTTCAGAGGTGATGGACTTCGTCATCGCCATCGCCATCGCCGTCGTGCTCGGCGGCCGGCTGGGGTATGTGCTCTTTTACAAGCCCGAGTTGTTCATCACATTCAGCAGCGGCTTTCCCTACTGGGGTGTGCTCCAACTGAATCAGGGCGGGATGTCGAGCCACGGCGGGATGATCGGCGTCGGGCTCGTCACATGGTGGTACGCGCGGCGGTCGAGGAAGCGCACGACAGGCGACGTCGCCCTTCGGCCGGCCGAGGTGTCGCCGCGCCGTGTTGATTCGATCGGCAAGATCGCGGACCACACGCGCTGCATCAGTTGCGGTTACGACCTTCAGACGATCAACGTCGCGAGCAAGTGCCCCGAGTGCGGCACGCCGGCCAATTCGTCCTTCTACACGCACAACTGGCTCCACCTCTTCGACCTCTGCTCGCTGGTCGCGACGCTTGGCTTCCTCTTCGGCCGGCTGGCCAACTTCGTCAACGCCGAACTCATCGGCCGGGTGTGCAGCGCCGACCTGCCGTGGGCGGTGAAGTTCCCGCAGGACCTTTTTGATATCTCCACCAATTGGGCGCGCGGCGATCCGAAGGCTGCCGAGCAACTCCTGCAACTGACGCCCGTCGTCGACACGGTGGTGGTGGACAAGGTTGCTATCACGGCTGAACTCTGGACCCAAGCGATCAACCGAGGTGACATCAACTTCGTCGACAAGACCCTCCACCAGATCATCCACGCCATCCAGGACGGCGGCTCGCGCGGCACTCAGATCGGGCAGGTCGTCGAGCCGCTGCTGCTGCCGCATCATCCCTCGCAGCTTTACGCGACGATCACCGAGGGCCTGATCATCTTCCTCGTGCTGGCGTGGGTGTACCGCAAGCCGCGCAAGCCGGGCATCATCACCGGGCTGTTCGGCGCCCTGTACGGCATCATGCGCGTCTTCAACGAGTTTTACCGCACCCCCGATGCCCACATCGCCGACGAAGAGTTCGCCGCCATCGGCCTGACCCGCGGGCAACTCTTGAGCATCGTGCTGGCGCTGGGCGGCATCTTTCTGGTGTGGTGGAGCGCCCGGCGCAACACGCAGCGCATGGGCGGCTGGCTGCCGGTGGTGAAGTAGAGGGTGGTAGTAACACGTGTTTGGCTTCACTCCCCTCCCTCTTAGGGAGGGGAGTGAAGCCAAACACGTG
>Ga0163150_10004698_pt1 | contig 18097 bp, 23 predicted proteins | sample OliLakLV19P2IB_FD_148628 | JGI IMG/M metagenome (GOLD analysis project Ga0163150, IMG submission 148628) | Freshwater microbial mat bacterial communities from Lake Vanda, McMurdo Dry Valleys, Antarctica - Oligotrophic Lake LV.19.P2.IB | ecosystem: Environmental > Aquatic > Freshwater > Lake >...
CGACAGGCGATCGGTGATGCGCACCTCGGCGGTCATGCCAAGCCGCAGCATCCGGAGCGCGTTGTGCTCGTAGTCGGTGTAGTTGAACCAGGCGCCTTCGGTGTCATCCTGCGGGGTCGTACCCACCGTGAGATCGGTGCCCAGAGCGATGCGGCCGCCGGCCAGCGACAGCGGGCGAGACGGCAGATCCTGTGCGTTCGCAACCGTCGCGGCGCACAGAAAAACGACCAGGAGCGCACCCGCCGTCGCGCGTCGCGCGCCGGCGCGGCAAGCCGTAACCATATGTGTGTCCATACTATAATCGCGGGGTGGTATTTACCTTTACAGAAGCGCGCGAGCTGCTGCCGGCGGTCCGTGAGATGACGGCGGAGGCGGCGCGCAAGGTCGAGACCCTCGCCGATTCGATCGACGATCTGGCAGACGCCGATCCGAAGCGTGTGACGCTCACCGCCGAGCTGCAGGCGGTCGTGGACGACTGGACGGAGCGCATTCAGGCGCTCGGGCTCCAGGCCAAGGGCTTGTGGCTCGTGGATTTCGACAACGGGGAGGGGTACTACTGCTGGCAGCACCCCGAGCCTTCGCTCGCGCACTATCACGGGTACGAAGAAGGGTTCGCCGGACGGATGAAGATCGTCTAGCGGATGGCCTACATCATCACCGAGCCCTGCGTGGGCGTGAAGGACACCGCCTGCGTGGACGTCTGTCCTGTTGACTGCATCCATCCGCGCAAGGACGAGCCGGCGTTCGAGGCCGCGGAGATGCTCTACATCCACCCGGATGAGTGCATCGACTGCGGCGCCTGCGTGCCGGCCTGTCCGGTCCAAGCCATCTACTCGCTCGACGAAACTCCCCGGAAGTGGGCGAGTTTCATCCATTTGAACGCGAACTACTTTCAGCGATAGAATACGGGGCATCCATGGGCTTAATCGATCACAAGTTCGAAGACAACTTCATCACCACGAACGTGGACAAGGTGCTCAATTGGGCCCGCCAGAACTCGCTCTGGCCCATGGGCTTCGGCCTGGCCTGCTGCGCGATCGAGATGATGGCGGCCTCGGCCTCGCGCTTCGACATCGCGCGCTTCGGCGCAGAGGTGTTCCGCGCCTCTCCGCGCCAGTCGGATCTCCTCATCGTCGCCGGCACCGTCACCAAGAAGATGGCGCCCGTGCTGCGGCGTCTCTACGATCAGATGCCTGAGCCGAAGTGGGTGATTTCGATGGGGAGCTGCTCGAACGCGGGCGGTCCGTTCCCGACCTACAGCGTGCTGCAGGGCGTCGACAAGATCGTGCCCGTGGACGTCTACGTGTCCGGGTGCCCTCCGCGCCCTGAAGCGCTGCTCTACGGGCTGATGCGTCTCCAGGACAAGATCCGCAAAGAAGACACCGTGCTCCGCAAGGAGCGCGTCATCATGGTGGGCACGACCGAGCCCGTCCTCGTGGGCGACCGCTCATGATCAAACTGCTGAAGACCATCTTCCTGGTGGACCTCCTGAAGGGCATGTGGTTGACGCTGAAGTACACGCCGCAGCCGGCCTTCACGTTTCAGTACCCGGCTGAGAGGCGTCCGGTGGCGCCGCGCTTTCGCGGCGTGCTGCGGCTGCAGGTGGAGCCGGAGTCGGGCGCGCAGACCTGCATCGTCTGCGACCAGTGCGCGAAGGCCTGCCCTGACGATCTGATTGCGCTCGGCGGGCATCGCGAGCCGGGGCAGAAAATCAAGATTCTGGATTATTTCGATTTCAATCTGTCCAGGTGCAGCTTCTGCGGCCTCTGCTCGGAAGTGTGCCCGACCAAGCCCATCAAAGCGCTCATCATGAGCGAGGATTACGAATTGGGTACCTACAGCCGCGAGACGCAGATTCTGCGGATCGATGAGATGTACGACGGCGTACCCATCGAGCACTACACGCGCTAACAGGGGTGGGGTAAGGCGTACCCCTTTCTTGTTGCACCACCGCCCCGCCGCTCCTACAATCCAAGCTCATCCAGCCGGTTAACCGAGAGGGACGAATGTTCTCAGTCCTCAGGGTGGTGCGTTTCGCGGCGGTCCTGATCGCGGCGCTGACGTTCTTCATGCCCGTCATGTCGGCGATCTCCGCCGACGCCGCGGCGGTGCAGCTTCAGCTCGCCAAACTTCTGTTTACCGACGGCCGGTACGTCGAGGCGTTCGCCGCCTTCGAGCTGGCCAAGTCCAACGACGATCCCCGGATCCGCCGCGAGGCGCTCATGGGCGGCGTGAATTCGGCGCTGCGTCTGGGAGACTTCTCGCACGCGTACGCCGACGCGCAGCTGCTCGCCAAGACCTCGGCCAGAGACGCCGAGTCGGTGGCGTTGTACGCCGACGCGCTGTGGGCGGTCGGGCTCTTCGAAGCCTCGGAGCAGAAATTTCAGGACGCGCTCGCGCTGCAGCAGGATAACGGCCGCGCGCTCCACGGGCTCGCCCGCGGCCTCGCCGGCCGGAACCGGTTCGCCGAGGCGCTCGAAACGGCGCAATCGGCCTTGAACAAGAACCCGCGCGATGCCGAGTTCCATCACACGGTCGGGTCCATCTACGAGCGGATGAGCCGCTACGAAGAAGCGGCCACGGCGTATTCGAGCTACATCAATCTGCTGCCCAACAAGGATCGCAGCGCGAAAGCCGCATGGGCGCGGGCCGAGGTGCGGTTTCTTCGCGCGTTCGGCGCCAGGCCGCCGCTGCAGCTCGACCCGAGCTCGGCCGGCAAGCTGCACACGGTGCCCTTTCGCATCCTCAACGAGAAAATCATCGTCAAGGCCAAGGTGAACCGCGGCCCGCTCATGGATTTCGTGCTCGACACGGGCTCCGAACAAACGGTCATCTCGCGCGAGACCGCGGCCCGCATGGGCATCCGGCCCATCGTCAACATTCTGAGCGCCGGCGTCGGCGACCTCGGCGTGCGGGAGCTGGAGCTCACGCGGCTCGACGAGCTCGAGATCGGCTCGCTCAAAGTGCGCAACGTGCCGTCGATCATCAAGAACCCGCCGCTGCACGGGCTGCCCACGCGCGAGATGGAGAGCTTCTCGCCGCTGGCCCTGGGCCTGTCGGTCATCATCGACTACGACCGACTGATCCTGCAGATGGGAACCCACCTTCCCGTCGAGCGGGCGGACATCGAGCTTCCGCTGCGGATGCACCGCCTCGCGATGGTGCCGGGCCACGTGCAGGGCGGACCGGCGAGCTTCATCCTGGACACCGGCGGGCAGGTCATTTCCATCAGCACCGACACCGCGAGCGGCCTCGAGCGGGGCGAAATGCGGCACATTCCCCTCAAGGTCTACGGCGCGTCCGGATGGGACCGCGATGCGTTCCTGATGCCGGGCGTCAACCTGAACTTCACGAGCAAGATCGAGTACCGCAATCTGTCGGTGGTGGTGTTGAACCTGCGCGCGCCGAGCGTGCTGCTCGGCTTCCGGCTGGGCGGGATCGTCGGCTACAAGTTCCTGAGCCGCTATCGCGTGGCGATCAACCTCGACAAGAGCATCGTCCAGCTGCAGACGCGCGGCCCGCAGCGCGCCAATTAGATCAAAGAACGAGATCGCCTGGCGAGGTGCGCGTCGCGGCGGGTTCGCGCAGCGGCCTCCAGCTGCCTGTCCTCGTCGGTCTCGATGGCCAGCGGTGGAATCGTGGCGCGCACGCCCTCTCGCTCCAGCGTCACGAAGGTCAGGTACGCGCGGCTCGTCATCTGACGTCGGCCGGTGAGCGCCTCTTCCGAGTACACCTTCACCTCGACCTCGAGCGATGTCGTGAACACCGCGGTCACTCGTGCCTTCAAGACAATGAAGTCGCCGACTTTGACGGGGCTCAGAAACTCGAGACCGTCGACCGCGGCCGTCACCACCAGCGCGTGCGCGTGCCTGAAGGCGGCAATCGCGCCGGCGATGTCGATGAGGTGCATGACGGCTCCCCCCAGCATGAAACCCATCGGATTGGCGTCGTTCGGCAATACGACCTGGACCATCTCGGTGAACGACTCCGACGCGGGCTTGGGGGACAGGGACATGGCTGAGAGGATACTCAGCTGTTGCAGCGGTCGTCCAGAAATGCCTTGAGCCGCAGCCGCAGCTCGTCGGGCAGATCGTCCTCGGTCAGCGATTGCAGCAGATTCACGGTCGATTTGAAACTGGCGACGAAGGTCGCGCACTCGGCGCAGCCGCCGAGATGCTGCTCGAGGTCGGTGCGCACGTCCGCGGGCAGGCGGCCGTCGAGGTAATCGGACAGGAGCGAGACGATGCGGGGACAGGTGGTGGACACTCGGGTAACTATAGATCTAGAGATCTATAGATCTCTAGATCCCTAGATCTCTAGAAGTCGTACCCGATCCAGGCCGTGAAGCGCGCCTTGCGGAAGGCGGCGCTGCCGCCCTGACTTCCGTAGAGCAGGTCTTCATACGGCTTGTTGAAGAGCGTGCGGTACGACCAGTCGAAGTGCACCGGGAAGCCGAGCGCGAAGGTCTCGAGTCCGAGGCCGTAGGAGGCGCGGGAGTCGACGAGCCGGAACCCTTCGAGCCGTTGCGCCGGCCTGGTGACCTGCCCGTTCGGCGCCCTGACCTCGGGGATGATGCCGTCGGTCCTGTCAAAGATCTTGAAGCTCTGATTGTTGAGTGCGGCGCCGCCGATGTTGAAGAAGAACACGCCGCGAATGCCACCGAGAATGCCGATGGGCGTGGCCATCGCGTGAATGAGCGGGAACCGGAGCTCGGCATTGCCGTAGAACCCCTTGTGGCCGAGGAACTCGCGGTAATCGTAGCCGCGCATCTCGGAGTTGCCGCCGAAGAACGTGTAGCCGGGCGCCTCGCCCCAGCTCTTGAATCCATAGCCCCGCAGCGCAAACACGCCGTTGGCGCCGAGCCGTGCGTAATACCGCACGTCTCCGTCGGTGGTCTGCCGCGACAGCGTCTTCTTGCCGACCTTCGGCGCGCCTTCATAGGAGAGGCGCATCGTGCTGCCCGACAGCGGCCCGAATTCGCGAAAGACCGTCGTCTCCTGGATGAAGGCGACGCCCAGCGGCATCATGAGGCCGTTGTTGAAGAGCGTGCCGCCAAAAGTCTCCTGCTGATAGCGGTCGGCCTCGGCCTGCAGCCCCGGGTCCTGATACGCCTCGCGGAAGTCCACGAGGCCCCCCGAGAGCTCCACGCGACGATAGGGGCTGAACGGGTAGATGCCGAAAATCGACCCTCCGCGCACCGTCTGGGTCGCGAGCGCATCCTCCCGGCGGATGAACGGGGCGATGGCCGGATCGTAGAAGTAGTTCTCGAGCTGTCCGTAGAAGAACTGCGTCTGCGAGTAGCCCTGCACCGCCCACTGGAGCCGGCTCGAGAGGTTCAGATACGAGAACGACATCGTCTTGTACTGCTGAACCGACGAGGCATACATGCTGAACTGCTGATCGCCCAGCACGTCGGTGAACGACACCATCGATCCGCCGAAGACGTCGCCGCCGCTGGTGACGCCGACGTTGACCGGCGGCCGTCCGTCGAGGAACATTTTCTCGAACGTGCCCTTCTTGGACTTGTTCTCCGCGACGAGCGTGTGCTGCAGCGGCGCCTGAAAGTCGACGATCGGGCCCGGCGTGCCGAAGTCGGCCGAGGCGGCGGTATGCAGCGGTTCCTTGAGATCGAACGTGTGCAGGCTGTAGTTGCCCTTGTAGTAGTCCACGAACGCCAGCCTGGGCGTGGCCCCTTCCTTCGACAGGACGACCGGCGACAGCACGCCGCCAAGCGCGTCGGTGTACTGCCGGAGCTCGCCGTTCTTCAGGCTGAGCGACCACAGGTTGAAGATGTTGCCGTTGCGCGCGACGTCGGGCGTCAGCGGCGTCGCCGGATCGGTGGCGGTGGACGAGAAGATCAGCGTGTCCTCGTTCAGGAACTTCGCGGCGGCCTCATCCTGCGTGCCGAACGTCAGCTGCGTCTTCTTGCCGGTGTCGAGGTCGAGGCGGAACAGCTTCTGCGATCCGCTGATGCGCGCGAGATAGACGACGAACCTGCCGTCGGGTGAGTAGACCGGCGCCAGGTCGCCGAACGTGTCGTTGGTGAGATTGGTGATCTCCCCGCTCTCGAGGTCGAGCTTGAAGATGTCGCCGGTCGCCGAGCGCAGGCCGCTGAAGAGCGCCGTGCGGCCGTCGGGCGCGATGTTCGGCGATTCCGGGTTGTCGACCGTCTGGATGTGGAACCGGCGCTCGATCTTGCCGGTGAGCACGTTCTGGATGATCAGCGTCTTGTACTTCTCGTTGCGGACGAAGTAGGCGAGGCGGTCGCCGACGGGCGACCACGACATCCAGGGCACCATGTTGCTGCCGCTGGGCTGCGCGATGTACTCGAACCCGCGATCGATGTCGAAGCCCGAGGTGAGGTTGCGCACCACGTCGCCGTCCTTCGACGACACGAGGATGATGTCGAGCTCCTGATCGCGCCGGTTGCCCGTCGCGACCGCGATGAGATCGCCCGAGGGCGACGGCTCGATCGAGATGGCACCGGTGTACTGGGACTTCTCGGGGTCGGGTGAGAGGTCCTGACCGTAGTCGGCCGGCCGCTCCTTGTCGCGGAACGCCTTGAACCGGTCTTTGAGGTACTTCTCGAACTGCTGGTCGAACTCGCGCGCCGTGATCTGGAACGCTTCTTCGTAGGGGCTCGAGCCCCCGCCGATGGCGGTCTTCCGCAGCGAGAAGAGGAACTGGCGCACGCCGTCCTTCTGCCAGCGCGCCTCGATGAACTCGTAGAGCGCGTGTCCGAGGTTGTAGACCAGCCGCGGGCTGCCGAAATTGCCGTAGCCTTCCATCTCGCTCATGCGCGGGATGATGTCGGCGACCGCGGCGTCGCGCACCGTCATCAGATCGAGCGGATCCCAGATGCCGCGCTCGTATTCGGCCCCGCCCTCGTGCACCCACAGCGGAATATTGCGCCGGAGCAGCGACACGGGAATGAAGTCGTACTGGAAGACGTGCGTGAGCTCGTGCACGATGAGCCCGTAGAGCAGGTCCGACGGCAGATCGATCGGGAGCACCATCCGGTGCCGCTCGCCTTCGGCGAACGCCAGCACGCCTTCGGGCGACTGCCCGGGCGCGATGTTCTGCTGCTCGAATTCGCTATGGGTCTTGAAGATGATGAGCGGCACCCGCTGGTTGAGGTCGTGCCGCAAATCGGAGCTGACGTGCTGATACGCGCTTTCCGCGTAGCTCGCGACGCGCTCCAGGTGCTGCTCGTTTTCGGGGTAGTAGTAAATCTCGAAGTGCTCCGTCTTGTAGATGTACCACTCGAACTTGTCGTAGTGGATGAGGTTCTTGCCGTAGTACGGAGCGAACTGCGACTGCGCGTTCACGCTGGCGCCGGGCGCGTGGAGCGGCGCCCATGAGCACAACATGGCCGGGGTCAGTCTCTGCGCATTCGCTTCAGCTGCGATGCCGATTGAGAGCAAGAGGGCGAGCGCGCAGATCGACGCACCATGCGTGAAGCGCATGCGCATAGGAACACCTCGTGGAGATAATGGGGTGGCCACCGATGGATTATCGCGATCTTACCGTGATCACAATGGGTATCGCAACGATTCCAACGCAGCAATTGCCATACCACGGCGGTCCATGCGGTTTCGTTGGAGAACCCGGCGGCACCGCAGGGATATTTACGGATTTCGGCCTGATTCGGACACAGCACGTTGACGCATCCCGGGGACACCTGGGCTGTGCGCTCCGGCGCGGCACGCCTATACTCGGCCAAGGCCATGCGACCCGGGTTTGAAACCGACGCGCTCAGTCATCTGGACAGTCTCTACGGCACCGCCCTGCGGCTGGCGCGCAACGAGGCCGACGCCCAGGACCTCGTGCAGGACACCTACGTGAAGGCGTTCAAGTCCTGGAAGCAGTTCACGCCGGGAACCAACCTCAAGGCGTGGATGTTCACCATTCTCCACAACACGTTCAGGAACCGGCGGCGGGACAGCGGGCGCGACCCGGTCGAGGTGGACAGCGATCGCGTGGACGTGGCGGCCCCTGTGGACCCGAGGGCGACCCCGGAAGAGCAGCTGATGCGCGATGCGATGGGCCCCGAGCTTCAGGACGCCCTCGACGCGCTGCCGGAAGCCTTCCGCGAGGCCGTGTGGCTGCGGGATGTGGAGGAGTTTCCTTATGCCGAAATCGCCGAAATGCTGGGGATTCCTGTCGGGACGGTCATGTCCCGAATCTCGCGAGGCCGTCGTATGCTCTATGACAGGATGGTAGGGAAAAATGTTGAATCGGCCGCGCGGAAAGCTTCGTCATAAAGGCAGCATCAATGCCTAGTTGCCGGGAAGTCGATCCGCTTTTTACCCCGTATGTTGATGGCGAGGCCACCGCCGCCGAAAGGGAGATTGTCGACGCCCATCTTCGCGCCTGCCCGAAGTGCCGGCACCAGACCGCGCTGCAGGCGGCCGCGCGGGAGTCGGTGCGCACGAAGCTCTGTCGGCCGTGTGCACCCGAGCATCTGCGGGCACGCTGTCGTGCCGCCGCACACACCGGTTCCTTCGGCATCCCCCGCACTCTGGTCTCCCTCTCCATCGCCGCCGCCCTCGCTCTCGTCGTGGGCGGCGTTGTGCTGTACGGGCTGAGCGGCCTGCCGACGGTGCTGGCCGCGCAACTCACCCTCGACCACGTCACCTGTTTTGCCGTCCACGCCTCCAGCGCGGCCGTCGATCCGCGCAAGAGCGAAGCGCGATACGCGCGCGAGTACGGGCAGGTGGTTCGGCTGCCCCGCGCCACGGTGGCGGGCCTGCAACTGGTCGGGGTGCGCCGGTGCTATTGTGGAGAAGGCGCGGCCGCGCACGCCATGTATCGGCTGCACGGCCGGGCGGTGTCGCTCTACATCATTCCGGACGCGAGCCGTGCGCGCGCGTCAGCGGACGTGTTCGGCCACGACGCCGTCATCTGGTCGAACGCGGACACGACATACGTGCTGATCAGCCGCGAACCGGAAACCGCCTTGCAAGAGCTGGCGTCTGCGATGAACGGATCAATGTAAATGAAGAAATTTTTACGATTGGCGGGATTGGCCGGGGTCCTGGCGCTCCTCTCCCTTGCCGTGCCCCTGCCGCACATCGACGAAGTGCGCGATGCCGGCCGGTCCGCCGTCGCGGTGAGCGGGGAAGCGGAAGCCGCACAGTCTCCGCTGTGCGACAAGAATCCGAAGGCCGCGAACCTGAACTTCGTGCTGAAGGACTCCGAGGGCAAGGACTACAACCTCGCGTCACAGAAAGGGAAGGTCATCCTGCTCGATTTCTGGGCGACCTGGTGCCCGCCCTGCAAGGTGGAAATTCCGTGGTTCGTCGAGTTTCAGCGCACCTACGGCCCCAAGGGCTTCATCGTCATCGGCGTGTCGGTGGACGATCCGGCGTCGGCGCTGAAGCCGTTCGGCGAGCAGTACAACGTGAACTACCCGCTGCTGGTGGGCGACGGGCGGGCCGACATCAAGGGTCCGCGCGGCTACAACGCCTCATGGGGGCTGCCGAAGACGTTCGTCATCGGCCGCGATGGCGCCATCTGCAAGACGCACATCGGGCTGTCGAGAAAAGAACATTTCGAGCAGCAGATTAAATCGCTGTTGTAGTAAGCTCAGGGACGCCATGGAGCAGAAGGGATTTACGCACGCGCGCCTCGCCTGTGGATGCCGCGTGACATTTCGTGATGGCCTCGACGCCAGCCGGTACACCGTGGTGGTGGCCGACAAGGCGCCGGCGTGCCAGATGCACCTCCACGTGCGCGACCTTCCCATTTACGACTACCGCGAAGCGCTTCGTCCCTCGACGCGCATCAGCCCCGCCGAGCACGAAGACTTCGAGGAAAGCTAGAGATCTAGAGATCTAGGGATCTAGAGATCTTTAGATCTTTAGATCTTTAGATCAAAAGTTCACTCGTTCACTCGTTCACTCGTTCACCAGTTACCTCTACTCGAACCCCACCTTCAGCTCGGCGAGGAACGGCAGATGGTCCGACGCCATCAGCGATTTCCGCGTGCGCGGGATCTCGATGCCGGCGATTTCGACTTCGCCCTCGTGATAGATGTGATCGAGGTGGAGCAGCGGCAGGATGCCCGGATAGGTGCGCCTGCGCTTCAGGTGGACGCCCAGGTCGATCGCTTTCAGCTTCTCCGTGAGTGCAACGGTCGCGAGACCGCCGCTCCACTCGTTGAAGTCGCCGAGGAGAATCTTCGGGGGAAGAGTGCGGCTGTCCTTCATGATCGTGGCGACCCGCTCGGCCTGATCCTTCCGCTCCCGGTACGCGGTCCCCAGATGCACGTTGAAGAGGTGCAGCGTCTTGGTGTCATCGATGGCGATGTCGGCGCGCTGGCAGCCGCGCGGCTCGCACGTGCGCCACGCCAGGTCGTACTGCACGTGCTGACGGATCGGAAAGCGCGACAGGACGACGTTGCCGAACTGCTGTCCGCGCAGGTGGCGCACCGAGGCCATCACCCATCCCATGCCCAGCGCGGCCCCAATCTCGGCGGCGTGCCCCGAGTTGTCCGGTCCGGCGCCGATGACCTCCTGCAGCGCGATGATGTCGGCATTCAGGCTGCTCAGCACATCGACCGTGCGCTGCGGCACCGTGCGGCCATCCATGCCGCGGCAGCGATGAATGTTGTAGGTGACGATGCGAAGGGTTTTGTGATGCAAGTGGGGGATCAGTCCAGGTCGAAGTCGCGCGTCGGTTTGGTGATGGGCTCTGCTTTCGCCTGCTTCAACGCTTCTTCGAAGCGCTTCGAGAGCGCGTCGCCTTTGGTGCGTTCGGTGTTGAAGGACTGGTCGAACGCCGCCTCGCGCCGGGTCTTCGCGTCGGCCAGAATCTGCTGAGCATCGGAGAGCTCGATGTTCAGGCCGGACCCCGCCTCCTGATGGGAAATGACGCGTCCGAGGTTGAGATCGATCACCAGAACCGCGCTGCAGCACGGGCACTGCACTTCGCGTTCGGACTGAAGTCTCGTGACGTCCTTCTTAGCCACACCTCATCATACCTCTCGCACCAGAAACTCCTGCGGGATGGGTGTCCAGCGGTTCCGGCCCTCATAGAACAGCGGCTTGCGATTCGGGTGCGCCTTCTTGAACGCGCGATAGGCCGCGCGGAACCTGCGGAACCGCGCGTCCGGCATGTGCAGAGGCTGGTGCCGCGTCTCCAGCAGCATGCGCTCCACCTTCCAGACGTTCGTGGCCGAGAGGCGCCAGTCGTAGCCACCCAGCACGCGAAGGTCCACCACGGTAAACGCGGTGACGCGGCCGGTGAGGTCCACGTAGGTATCGAGATAGCTCGCCGCCAGCGCGCGCGGAGTGGCGAAGACCGCTTGACGTCCGTGCAGGCCGGGATCGCGCGAGCGGGCCACGGAGCCCCACGTGACCCTGGACTCTCGACCCTGGACTGTGGACTTCAGATGCCGATACACGAAGATGACGTGATCGAGCGCGTCGATCGACTCGAAGGAAATGACCAGCGGAGGATAGCCGTGTTGCTCGAGCACGGTGGCGGCAAACAGCGCCGCTTCGAGGCAATGGGCCGTGTGGTGACGCACGACGCCGCGGAAGCTGCGCAGCGTCGCGCGGCCCGGCGGCGGCTCCGTGTTGTAGGGCAGCGAATTGAGATAGCGCTGAACTGTGGCCGGCGTGTTCAGCCGCGCGATGAGACGCCGCTCGGCCGGTGTGAACCTGACCCCCTGCCCCTCACCCTTCGCCCCTTTCAAGGGAGCTTCTCGATGTCGGCGAGCAGGTCCGCCGGTGTCCAGTCGCCGCCCGAATAGGTTTTCGCCAGCTTCCCGTGTCGATCGACGAGCGCCGTGCGCAGCGTGTGGCCGATTTCATCGGGATTGGCGGCTTCGCCCCTGACGAGCGTCAGGCCGAAGTTGGTCGCGAACCGTTCGATCTCGTCGCGATCGCCGGTGACGAACGTCCAGACGTTCGGATCGAATCCGAGTTCCTGCGCGTGCTTCTTCAGCACCGGCGGGGTGTCGTACTTCGTATCGAAGCTCACCGACAGCAGTCCAGCCTTGCCTTCGAGGCCTTTCTCTTTGATCAGCGACTGCGTTTCGGCGAACTGGCGGTCGATCATCGGACAGAACGTCGGCACGGGGCACTTCGTGTAGATGAAGGTGACCGCCAGCGCGCGATCGCCGCGCACGTCGCTGAACGTGCGCGCGCGGCCGTCCTGATCGACGAATGGCTGGCTCGGGATCTCGTCTCCCGGCACCAGTAACTTCACCCCGGGTTTCGCCGGCGCGGCCGCGGCGGGCATGTCGGGCCTGGCGGTGCCGATCTTCGTGATCGTCGTCACGACGCCCTGGTCGCCGTCGACTTCGATCTCGCTCGTAATCAGATCGCCCGGGCCGAGGTTGTCGAGCATGCCCGAGGTCCGTACTTTCCACGGCATGGTCATCGCGGCCATGAGCCCTTCGATCGCCTCGTGCTTGACGAGAATCTCCAGCTTGTCGCGGTTGACGGCGAGAATCTGGCCTCGCATTTCGTAGTGCCTGGCGCTGCTGCACGACGCGGCAGCGAAGAGCCCCGCCAGCAGGGCCAGAACTCGAAGGGTCATTCGTTAATGCTATGCTTTCTCTGAATCTATGAGCAAAGGGAAACCCCGTCGTATCGAGATCATGGATACGACGCTCCGCGATGGGGAGCAGGCCGAAGGCATCTCGATGATGCCCGAGGAGAAGCGCACCATCGCGCAGCGGCTGCTCGAGACCGTGAAGGTCGACCGCATCGAGGTCGCCTCGGCGCGGGTCAGCGAAGGGGAGCGCCGCGCCGTCAGGACCATCATCGACTACGTCGAGTCGAAAGGGTTCACCGATCGCGTCGAGGTGCTCGGCTTCGTGGATCTCCATCGATCTGTTGACTGGGCGACGTCGGTCGGCGTGCGCGTCATCAACCTGCTGACCAAGGGCTCGCTGCACCACTGCCGTGAGCAGCTGAAGAAGACGCATCCGCAGCACCTCGACGATATCCGGAAGACGATCGACTACGGCGTCAAGAACGGCATCACCTTCAACGTCTACCTCGAAGACTGGTCGGGAGGCATGCTCGGCAGCCCCGAGTACGTGGAGGAGCACATCACGGCATTGATCGACATGCCCGTGAAGCGCATCATGCTGCCCGACACGCTCGGCCTGCGGCGCCCAACCAGGTGCGCGAGTTCGTCGGACGGACCATCGCGGCGTTTCCCGAACCGCACTTCGACTACCACGGCCACGACGACTACGGGCTGGGGACGGCCGACACGCTCGAGGCGGTGATCGCCGGCGTGCGCGGCGTGCACGTCACGGTGAACGGCATGGGCGAGCGCGCCGGCAACGTGACACTCGACGAAGTGGTCGTGGCCCTGCGCGACCACGCGGGTATCCGGACGTCGGTGGACGAGCGCGCGCTGTCGGACATCAGCAAGCTGGTCGAGGTGTTCTCCGGCCGCCGCGTGCCGCCCAACAAGCCGATCGTCGGCGAGAACGTCTTCACGCAGACCGCCGGCATTCATGCCGACGGCGACATGAAGGGCAATCTCTACGAAAGCCGGCTCACGCCCGCGCGGTTCGGACGCCATCGGACCTACGCGATGGGCAAGCTGATGGGGAAGGCCAGCCTCGACTTCAATCTCGAGAAGCTCAACATTTCGTTGAGCCCCGAGCAGAAGCAGCAGCTGCTGGCGCGCATCATCGAGCTCGGCGACCAGAAGAAGAGCGTCACGATTTCCGATCTGCCGTTCCTGATCTCCGAAGTGCTGCAGACGCGCGAGCTGCGGGTCTTCGAAGTCAAGGACTACTCGGTCGTCAGCAATCGGGGGCTGCGGCCGACGGCGACGCTGCTCGTCCGGTACCGCGACAGGGAGTTTCACGCGACCGGTTCGGGCGACGGCGGGTACGACGCCTTCATGCAGGCGCTGAAGAGCATCGAGAAGCCGCTCGGCTTCGCGCTCCCGCGGCTGCTCGACTACGAGGTCAGAATCCCGCCGGGCGGCAAGACCGACGCGCTGGTGGAGACGACGATCAAGTGGGATGGGGGCCTGAAGACCCGCGGCGTGCACAGCGATCAGCTCGCCGCCGCGATTCAAGCCACCGAGCATGCGCTCAACATGATCGCGCTGCGCAGCGCGGTTGCCCCTCGCCCCTCATCCCTCGCCCCTTTTTCAAAACAGAAGAGGACTCATGGCTCAACTCAGCACAAAAAAATCGCTCACGCTCGCCGCGGCTAAGGAAATCGGCAACGCCGCCGAAGCGAAGGCGCGGGAACTGAACTTCACCAACAGCATCGCGGTCGTGGACGACGGCGGGAACCTGATTTATCAGGTGACCATGGACGGGACCCAGATCGGCAGCATCAACGTCGCGGTGCAGAAAGCGCTGGCGGCGCTGCGGTTCAAGCGCTCGACGAAGCTGTTCCAGGACATGGTGGTCGGCGACAAGCCGCACATGGCGTTTCTGCCGGGCGCGGTACCGGTCGAGGGGGGGCTGCCCTTGTTCGTGGATGGCCAGATTTACGCGGCCATCGGGGTGAGCGGCATGCCGTCGGACAAGGACGGCATCGTCGCCCAGGCGGGCGCCGACCTCGCCGCGACGCTGAAATAGGAGCAGCGCAACATGGGACGCAGGCTATACATCGGCAATCTGCCGTACAAGGCGACGGACGAAGAGCTGACGGCGCTCTTCAGCACCGTGGGCGACGTCGCGAACGCGAAAGTCATGCGCGACATGGCCACCGGCCGCGCTCGTGGGTTCGGGTTCGTGGAAATGACGACCGACGAGGCCGCGGCGAAGGCCATCGAGCAGCTCCACCAGCACCAGATGGACGGCCGCGCGATTGTCGTCAACGAGGCGCAACCGAAAACGGCCGGCGGATTCGGCGGCGGCGGTGGAGGAAATAGCCGTGGTCCTCGCGGCGGCGGCGGCGGCGGAGGCGGTGATGATTTCGGCGGCAGCGGCCGCCGCGAGCCGCGCTGGTAGATGATCGACGTCGGCACGTCGGGCTACAACTATCCTGCTGACCGGCGACTTCGGGTATTTCCGCCTGCGCGATGAAGGCTGCCAGCCGCACGACATCGAAGAGTGGGCCACGAAGATTGGGGCGCCGGCTGATGCGCCTTCTCGGACGGCCGGCACCGGCGTAGGCTCCCGGCCCGGCGCTGACGTGCGAGGTCCGGCTAAAGCCGGACACGACGTACTGTCAGACCGTGCAGTGCCGCGAGATGAACTGCATGATTTCACGTTCCGCCCAGTAGCCGTCGTAATCCCCCTTGGATTCTTCGACGAATCCACAATGGCCGCCATGATCGGTCAGCGTGACGGTGATGTTGGGATTGCCGGTGACAGCCGGTTCCCTGAACGGTCCCGGCGGGACGAACGGATCGTCGGCAGCCGTGATGATGAGCGCCGGGATGCCGATCCGATCGATGACGCGCATGGCGCTCGCGCGGTGGTAATAGTCCGCGGCGTCGTGGAATCCGTGATGCGGCGCGGTATAGGCCTCGTCAAAGTCGCGGATCGATCGGATGCGCGGCAGCGCGTCGAGCGACCATTTGCCTGGCCACGCGAGCGCCTTGCGACGCATGCGCCGCTTCAGGTTCCGGACGAAGTGCCACTGATAGACCGCATTCTGCTGTTCTTCGAGCGCATCCACGCACACGGCCAGATCCATCGTTGGCGACACGGCGCAGACGGCGCGAAGTTCCTTCGGCGGATTCGCACCGTAGTCGCCGGCCAGCTTCAACGTCAGATTGCCTCCGAGCGAATAACCGGCGACGGCGAACGCCGGCAGGCCGTCCACCTCGATCAGTTCGCGCATCACACTGATGGGATCGTTGGTCAGGCCCGAATGGTAGAGGCCGTCCGATAAATGCTCGGTCGCGCCGCAGTTGCGCTGATTCAGGCGTACGGCATTGAATCCCGCCGCGAACGACTTGGCGGCAAGCCCGCGGACGTAGTGGGCCTCGCTCGAGCTCTCGAGGCCGTGAAGCGCGATCAGCGTCGGATGTTCCCACGGCCGCGTTTGCCAGTGGCAGTGCGCCAGGACCCGTGAGCCTGGAGCCACGTCGAAGTAACGAGGCTGCGCCGGGGGCAGCGCCGGGAAGTGACGTGCCGTTCCCCAGGCGTACAACGTCATCCAGTGTCCGCCCTTCCAGCGGGGGAGCGGGGCGAAGTCCCTCATGGCTGGAGCGTGTACACGCGGAACTGTTCGTTGCGATAGGCGAGCGGGAGGTCGAGGTCGCGCTCGACGACGAGGTAATCGAGGTCGTAGCGCGAGGCGAGCGACTGCAGCTGTGCAGGCGTGAGCGCGTCGAAGTGCTGGGCATCGCGAATGCGCTGGAGCGCTTCGATCGCCACCTCGCGCGAATAGAGCGCGAGCGCGAGATCCTTCACTTCCTCGAGATACACGTCGCGCTCTCCGGAGACCCGCACGCTCGTGCCGTACATCCATGCGTGCGCAGGCGTCGCCAGCACGTGCGTATCGGCGGGGGTCGTCGCAATCCACCTCATGGCGTCGGTCCAATTATCCTGCGGAAACGTGAGGCGGACGATCGGGTTGCCCGCATGCTCCGCGCGCCAGACGAAGACGCCCCGCCCGATGGCGATGGCGATGGCGGCGGCCACGATGGCCCGGCGCACCGCCGGCGCCCGCGGGGCCTCGCCGAACAGCCAGGCGATATAGATGGCGGCGAGCAAATCGGCCATCCAGAACACGCGCGACGTCTGGAGCTGGAGCGCGAGCGCCACGCCCGCGAGCATGAGCGGCCACGAAATCAGGAACACGCAGACGAGCGCGCCGGCCCCGGCCAGCAGGCCGATTTCCCGCGGCAGCGCGACTCCACGCCGCCGCCGAAAGAGATAGATCGCCACGGCGACCGGGAGATACGCGAAGTTGACCACCCAGAAGGACGCATTCCAGTCGGAAGGAAAGATGTAGTCCTTGCCGGCCATCGCCGACGCCCAGAGCGGATCCATCCGGCTGAGGTGGCCGCGCAGCGGGCCCGCGGTCACCGCCCACCACGACAGCACGGCGCCGGCCATTCCGGCGGCCAGGAGCGGGCGGCGCCACTGCCGTTCGGTGACGGCCAGCGCGACCGCGATCCAGATCCCGAACCAGAGCGCGGTCGTGGGATGGATGGCGAAGCACACCGCCACGATCCCGAGCGCGACCGCTCCGTGGCCGCGCAGGTAGGCGGCGAGCGCCCACGCGCCGAGCCCGAACGCCATCATCCGCGGCTGAAAGTACGCTTCGAGCGTATTGGCGCCGGTTTGCGTAATGCGATGTCGCAGCGTCAGCAGCGTCACCAGCAGCGAGACCGCCCACCATGACGTGTACATGACCCGCCCGAGCGCGACGGCGCCGCCGTAGAGCAGAGCCATGCCGATGAGGTACCCGGAAAAAAACAGCGTCTGAACGGAGATCCCCGTCGCCCGAGCCGCCGCCGCCGTCGCATCGTCGTACAACATGAAGCGATCCTGCGCGTGCAGCATGGCCCGGTCGCGCGGAAAGAGATTCGGATTCAGGTGCTGAACGACGGCAGGAACGTAGAACGCCTGATCGCCGATGCCGTAGCGGTACCCGCCGCAGTTCAGGATGGCGATGAGGCAGAAGGCGGCGGCGCCGGCGGCGAGCGCCGCCCATAACACCTGTTCCCAGGGAAGCGGAAAGGTGTCGCCGGACGGCACTTTTCGGGACACCATGCGAAACAGTGTAAAGCCGATCTGCAGTCTTGTGGGACTGAGCCCGATACAGGGTTTGAGATGTTATGGATCTTCGAACGGAAGGGTGAGCAGATGCGCTGCGAGATCCGCCGGGACGGCGTCGGCGCGGGCTACGAGATGATCGTGACCAGCGCGGACGGATCCCAGCGGATGGAGCGCTTCGATGAAACCAACGATCTCATCAAGCGGACGTTCGACCTTCAGCGCGAGCTCATGGACACCGGCTGGCGTCAGCCGAAGTCCTAGAACGTGACCTTCGGCACCTGCTGCGCCGCGGGCGGCGCTTCAAACAGCGGGTAATCCTTGAACCCGAACATCTTTGCCGTCACGACGCCGGGGAACTGGCGGCGGCTCGTGTTGTACTCCTGCACGCGCTCGTTGTAGCGCATGCGTTCGACGGCGATCCGG
>Ga0163150_10004702_pt1 | contig 18079 bp, 21 predicted proteins | sample OliLakLV19P2IB_FD_148628 | JGI IMG/M metagenome (GOLD analysis project Ga0163150, IMG submission 148628) | Freshwater microbial mat bacterial communities from Lake Vanda, McMurdo Dry Valleys, Antarctica - Oligotrophic Lake LV.19.P2.IB | ecosystem: Environmental > Aquatic > Freshwater > Lake >...
CAGATCTACCACTGCGCTGCATGGCGAGGCGCCGAACTTTCACCCGGGTCGAAGGATTGGCCCCAGCGTTTCGCGCCTGCCCGCATGCCGGCCGGCGCGCAGCGCGTAGCGGCCGAGACCGGCATCCGGCGTTGCGCCACCCTCCGGCCCGGCCCTGAGGAGCTTCTTGAGGAGTCGCGCCGCCTCAAGGACGATGCCGTGCGCAACGGCAGCAAGGTAGCCATCGCCGATGCCTTGTCGCGCACCGTGAAGCTCGATGTGAACAAGGCCGGTGAGCGGGCCATCGCCATCCTCGAGTCCGGTGACGCCGACGCGATCCTCGAAGTGATCCGGTACATCCAGTTCGACGAGGCTTTCGCCCGCATGAAGGATGACCAGTACACCAACATCCGCATCTACCGGGTTGCCTGGAGGATCTACTTCTGCGGCAAGGGCGCGGATTGCGATCGCGAGAAAGCGGTGTGGTGCCCGGCGGTCCGAGGCGCCTGGCTTCGGCGCTTCGGAGGAATCGGACGCGAGCGAATGTCGCGGCCGATTCACAATCCGCGAGGGGGACGCTATATGTGAACCACGGTTGACACCCACGCCTGTGTAAACTATGGTTCACACCATGGTCCAAATCCTGAAGTCGGCTGTGTTCGACGTCTGGATGAACGGCTGAAGGATTCCGAGGCGAAGGCGCGGATCCTCGTCCGTATCAATCGGTTGAGCCAAGGCAATGCCGGCGGCGTGAAGTCAGTCGGAGGTGGTATCTCCGAGATGAGAATCGACCACGGTCCAGGATACCGGGTGTACTTCAAGCAGCGGGGCCCCGAGATCGTCATCTTGTTATGCGGCGGCGATAAGAACAACACAGACTGCGGATATCGCGCGAGCCAGGCGGCTGGCAGCGGAATGGAGCTACTAATGAAGAAAGCAACGTTTACGGTCTTCGATGCGGCGGACTATCTCAAGTCCGAGCAGGATATCGCTGCCTATTTGGCCGCCGCAAGCGAGGACAGCGATCCTCAAGTGCTTGTCGCAGCGATGGGCGATGTGGTCCGAGCCCGGAATCTGAGCAAGGTTGCCAAGGATGCCGGCATGACCCGTGAAGGGGTCTACAAGGCGTTTTCAATCGATGGTAACCCCAGCTTTGCCACCGTCATCAAAGTTGCGCGAGCGCTGGATCTGGATGTGGCGTTCCATGCGAGAAAGTCCAAGGCGCGCGCGGGTAAATCTGGAAAGACGGTTGCCAGCACCAAACGCCGGCAGGCATCGAGGCCGAGCGGTCGTCTCGCCAAGTCCTGAGGCAGCGCCGTGGGACGCCACGTTCCCCAGCCTGCAATTCATCGCCCGCTCCCCGCATTGCGTCGCGGTGCGCTGTACACCATAGGCCGGGTTAGGAGTAGCGGACGCCTTCTACGAGCCAACGACGAGGTCGTGCGTGATCACCAGGTTCGATCGCATCGGCACCGCGCCCGGGGCCATCCAGCGCCTGGTGCAGTACGACTTCTGCCAGTTGAGCGGGACGCCCGCGTCGGTCAAATACGAGTCCGAGGGCGGCCCGGGCCTGCAGCGAAGCGCCGAGATCATCCGTGAGGAGAGCGTCCAACCGGCAGTGGATCTGCGGCGCCTCGTGGACTGGGTTTTCTTCAACATCTTTGTCGGCAACAACGACAGTCACGCGAAGAACCTCTCCATTTACCATCACCCCCGCAAGGGCGCGACGCTTACGCCCTTCTACGATCTCGTCTGCACCCGTGTATACAAGACCCTGCCCGCGCAATTCGCCCTCGCGATCGGAGGGCAGCGCAATCCCGGAAACATCGAGCGTCGTCACATCGTGGCCATGGCTGAAACGTTGGGATTGCGCTCCGACTACGCCTTCGACAGGGCGGAGTCGATGGCCGCGCGCATACCGGAGCCGCTGGAGATGTCGATCGCCGAGCTGGATCCGCATCTGGATGACACCGAAAAATCCATGTCCGCGAGCCTTCGCAAGCTGGTGCTCGCGACGACGAAGAGGTCGATCGCCCGGGTGCTGAGGAAAGGGTAAGGGTCTTAGTTCCCTTGAGGCTCAGGCGCCGGTCCTGATGACGCCCGCGCTATCAGTTCAACTTGCACCTCTTCGATGCGCGGTGTCTTGCTGCCCTTGATGCGGTCCGGCATTTTCCAGGCTCGCAGTACCATGTCCGCTTTGAGCGATGGACAACGGAAATGTACCTGCCAGAGCACTTCGAAGAGGCGCGCGAGGAAGACCTCGTCCAGACGATAGCCGCGTATCCCCTGGGGGCCCTGGTGGTGAATGGCCCGCAGGGACTGGACGCGAACCACATGCCGTTTCTCACCGATCAGGACGGCGCTGGCAAGAGCAGGCTGCTGGCGCACATCGCGCGCGCAAACCCCTTATGGAAGGAAGTGCAGGACGGCCAGGACGCGCTGGTCATCTTCCGCGCGGGCGACGCCTACATCTCGCCCAACTGGTATCCCAGCAAACACGAATTCCACCGCCTGGTGCCCACCTGGAACTACCGCGTGGTGCACGTCCATGGTCGGCTCTTCATTCGCGACGACGAGCGCTTCGTGCGCGGGGTGGTGGCGCGCCTTACGAAGACCCACGAAGCGCAGGCCGGATCTCCCCGGCCCTGGAAGATGACCGATTCCGCGCCCGAATTCATCGACGACATGCTCACGAAGATTGTGGGAATCGAAATCGAAGTGGTCCGGATAGTTGGCAAATGGAAGCTGAGCCAGAACCGGGATGAGCGCGACCGAACGAACGCGGCGCAGGAGCTCCAGAAGCGTGGCGAGCAGCCGATATCGGGCGCAATGCTCGATACGGTCGGCGGACCCTGAAAGCCTGGCTTGTAGCCGTCGCCGCGCCTGCATCGCAGGCGGCGATAGCTCAGGCGCGTTTCACGCCCGTGCGTCGCCGCAACCTCATCGCTCCGACCAATCCCAGGAGCACGGCCAGGGCGGCGAGCTCCGGGAAATCCAGCGTGGGAATGCCTACGGAGAATCCCGGGAACGGCGCGGCCCAGATGTGGGCCTCGTAGACGTCCGCCCCCAACGTCCAGGTGCCGACGAAGCAGTTCTGGCCGGGCACGCGCGTGAGCGTCATCGGGACGTTGGAAAGCGTGTCGAAGCCGACGAGCTGGGTTCGATCGGTGGAGAGTGTGAACGTGTAGGCCGCCACCGCGATGCACACAGGGTTGCTCACCCCGATACCCGCCATCGCGATCGAGCCGTCCCTCGCGTCGGCCAGCGTCCCGTCGGTGGTTTCGATGCCGGTGCAGCCGGTTAAGGCGCCCGCGATCGCTTCCCAATGGAGGTTGAGCGTGTTGTTGACGGTCTGGCAGAAGGCAGGATTGTAGGCTGAGGAAGCGGGCCCGGCGTGGAGGGCGAGCAGGAGCGCGAGGACTCCAGCGGTGCGCGTACGACAGGAGATCATCTACTGCCCCCTCACCAAAGCGAGCACCTTGGAGGGATCGAGCCCCCGTGCCTTCTCCCGCATCGCCGGCAGGTATTCGCCTTGCAGGCTGCGCCCCTCCTGCATCACGCGCTCGAAGGTGTCCTTGAGCATCTGCGTGGAGAGCTCGCGCCCCCCGGCGTAATAGCGCTTCGCCACCTGGCCCAGGGCATAGGTGCTTGCGAAGCTCATGCCCGAGCTCACCGCCTGTTTCCCCAGGCCGCGTGCGAGGGAGCCGCCGATGCTTCCCAGCAGTCCCCCGAGGAGCTTGCGGCCCGCCTGCTCGAGGTATTGAGAGGTGAGGCCCACACCCGCCGTGGCGAGGAAGTCCTTCACGTGGCCGCTGTCGAGCTCGTAGCCGTGGGTCTTGCCGATCTTGTAGACCAGCTGCATCTGCAGCGGAATGATCGCCATGGTGGAGAGTGTCTCCGGTAGCAGCTCGAGCGCGCCGTTCATGATCGCGGCGTTGAGGATCATCTTGTCGAGCTCCGCGTCGCTGGCAGTCGTCGATGGGGCCGCTGCTGCGCCCGCCAGTGGCGCGGTCGCGATCGACTCGGCCATTTGATTGAATTCCACCCCCGCGTGCGCCGGCATCGCCAACGCCTGGCGCAGCCGGTCCAGGAAGCGGCGTTCGGCATCCGATTGCGCGCCATCCGCGTCGCAGACACACACTGCCATCTCGTACGCGAGGTGCCGGGATTCCTGGCCCTGCAGCTCCGCCACAGCGGATTCAAGCGTCATTCGCCTGGTGAGCACGTCCTGGTAGAGCGTCGGCAGGTGCAGGCTGTCGCGTGCCAGCCCATCGGCGATGCGGCGGATCTCTTCGCGTTCGCGTTCGTGCTTGTCGCCGTCGGCGAAGGCAGCCATCAGCGAGATGGCGACAATGGCGCGGTTTTCGGATTCGGTCATGCCGCTATTTTACCGCCCCCGCAGCGGGTAGCGTTTCATTGGCCGCCGCAAGCCTTCATGTCGGCCATGTGGGGCTTGAGCACTTCGCCTTCCTGCCCGGGCTTCCTGGCGGCGTTCGCTGCCTGGGCGCGCCTCCAGTCGGAGGGTGAAAGCTTCGTGTCGAGCACGCCCACCACGCAGGTGCAGCGCTTCTCGATCACGTCTAGGGCGAGGCCGCGGCGGCTGCCCGAATCGCGGCAGGACATCTCGATCGAGAGGCGATAGTCGAGGATTTCCCTGGGAATCATCGGGCCCTTGGGGGCGGCGACGGCGTTCGTCGAGGAGAGCACCGCGAACGTGAGGAGCAGGCGTTTCATGCCTGCGATTCTAGCTCGGGCAGGGGCGCCCGCGGCGGCCAAAGAAAACTCCAGGGCGCGGATCGTATTCGTCTCGACACACTCTAACCAGCACGGGTCGGAGTGCCGTCGCCCTCGGGTTGCGGCGCAGGACTCGGCCCACTACGTCCCTACATCCCCCCAGGAACCCAGGAAAAATGGCCAATAAAAAAGTTGCTGTCCTCGTCGGCAGCCTGCGAAAAGGCTCCATCAGCCGCAAGCTCGCACTCGCGTTGATCGAGCTCGCCCCGGAAAACCTCGACCTCCAGGTGGTGGAGATCGGCGCACTGCCGCTCTACAACGAGGACCTCGAGACCGAAAGCCCGCCGGAAGCCTGGAAGGCTTTCCGCACGGCCATCCGCAGCGTCGATGCCCTGCTTTTCGTCACGCCCGAATACAACCGCTCGATCCCCGGCGCGCTCAAGAACGCCATCGACGTGGGCTCGCGTCCCTACGGCCAGAGTGTCTGGTCGGGCAAGGCCGCGGCGGTGGCGAGCCAGTCCCAGGGGCCCATCTCCGGCGTCCTCGCCAACCACCACCTGCGCAGCACCTTCGTGTTCCTCGACATCCACCCGCTGCAGCAGCCCGAGTGTTACATCGGGCAGTCGGGCAAGCTGTTCGACGACGCGGGCAAGCTCACCAAGGACGATACGAAGGAATTCCTGAAGAAATTCATGGGCGCCTTCGGCAAGTGGGTGGAGCAGGTGGCGCGTTAGTCGCGGTAGACTTCTGCTGAATGAAAACCTTCGTCTCGATCGCGGCAGCGCTGCTGCTTGCAGCGGCCTGCGCCGCGCCCCCGCCCCCGCGCGAGGCACTGCGTCCTACCGGCGCCGGCCAGCGCGAGCTTGGCCTGACCATGGGCTTCATGCCCGGGACCTACGAATCCATCAACCAGGACAAGGGTCCCGGCGCGGGCGTGCGCATGCGTATTGCGGAATTCTGGAAGCCGCTGCAGAAAACCGGCGAGTTCTGGATGTACATGGAGCAGGCGAAGATCGGCGCGGAGGACAAACCCTTCACGCAACGCATCTACCGCATCGTGGAATCGGACGGGAAGTTCTGGGCCGAAATCTACGCCTTGCCCGCGGACGCGAAGAACTTCGTGGGCGAATGGCGCAAGCCGCAGCCTTTCGCCGCGTACAACCCGGCGCAGCTGCGGGAATACGCAGGTTGCCGCATGTCCATGGGCCACATGACGATCATGTTCTGGATGCGCACCGAGTCCAAGGGTTGCCGTGCGGAAAACCGTGACGTCGCCTACGAAACCACCGAGATCCTCGGCAATTCCGCGGGGATGAAGCAGGGCACCGTGGGCTTCGACCCGGCCGGCCGGCAGATCGCCGGGGAGGCCGGGGCGTGGGACTTCCGCAGGATTGCCGCGACGCCCCGATGAACCCTCAGTCGCGGTCCTTCTCGGCGTCGTTGCGAACGTCGCCCACGGTTTTCTGCACCTTGCCTTCGCCCTGTTTCAGCAGGCCCTTGGCCTGTTGCTTGAGGCTGCCCGTGGCCTTGCCGGCCTCGGTTTGCACCTTGCCGGCGGTTTCCTTCACACGGCCCTTCACCTGATCGCGGTTCATGCGCATTCTCCTGTGGAACGGTTGAGGTTCAGGTACGACGGCCAGGCCTGGCAGACGTTCGCGCGCGTCGGCCGGTCCATGCGGACCACGCTAAATCCATAAATAACCTCAGGTATATTTTACAAAATATTGATTTATATGAAATTGTAGGTTGCGCTTGTAGTGATACAACGACACGCACTTGGGCTAAAATAGCCCCTCTGTAGGTGTTCATGAAGGCGGGTGTCGTAATGGTCCTACGCAAGTTGCCGATGTTTATTGCCGTCATGGCGGTGGGTGCCGTGGCGCAGCCTGCGTTCGCCGACATCTACATGCACAAGGACGAACGTGGAGTCGTCCACTTCACCAACATCCCGCAGGGCGACAAGCGCTTCAAGCTGGTGCGCAAGGAAGCGGGCACCTCCGCCTACACCGCCGCCGCCGGCCAGCCGCAATATTCGCTGCCGCGCGAAGAGATGATCCGCCGCTTCTCCTCGATCATCGAAACCGCCAGCCGCACCCACAATGTGGAAGCGTCCCTGGTGCACGCCGTCATCACCGCCGAATCGGGCTACAACCCGGGCGCGGTTTCACGGGTGGGCGCCCGCGGCCTGATGCAGCTGATGCCGGCGACGGCGCAGCGCTTTGGCGTGCAGAACATCATGGATCCGAGCGACAACATCCACGGCGGCGTGAAGTACCTGCGCGAGCTGTTGACGATGTTCAACGGCAACAAGGAACTCGCCGTTGCGGCCTACAACGCCGGGGAAAACGCCGTCATCCGCTATGGCAACCGGATCCCGCCGTACGCGGAGACCGTCAACTACGTGCCGAAAGTGCTCGGCATCTACCACAAGTTCCAATCGCGCAAGGGTTAGTCCCCCGCGCCACCGGACATTGGGCACAGGTCCACGTCGCAAGACGAGGGCCTGTGCCCGATACCTTTCCGGCTCCCGTTACGGGGCCACTGCCGGCAGGCTCAGCGCGTCGATCCAGGCCGCATCCGCGCCCACCGAGGCGCTGGCATCCTTCTCGTACGACCAGCGCAGCGTGTGTGTGCCCGCGGTGATCGGGGTCGTGAAAGCCTGCCACGCGGGGTTTGCCGCGCCCGACCATTCGATATCTTGGTCAGTAGGGGCGAATCTGGCTGTCGCTGCCGGCTGATTGAGTTGTCGGCCGGCACCTGCGCCAATTCGACTAGTCCGCGGCGGCGTGGCCCGTAGGCGCCGGGGATCCGGCCCGGTCCTCGACCAGTCGTTCCTCGAAGGTCTTGTGCCGGCGCGCCAGCAGCGTATACGCGGTGGGCACCACGAAAAGCGTGAGCAGCGTGCCGAGCAACATGCCCCCGACGATGACCCAGCCGATCTGCTGGCGCGATTCGGCGCCGGCGCCGCTGGCAAATGCCAGCGGCACCGCGCCCAGCACCATGGCGCCGGTGGTCATCAGGATCGGACGCAGGCGAAGCACCGCGGATTCTTCCACCGCCTCGATCACGGACTTGCCCTGCGCCTGCTTCTGGTTGGCGAATTCGACGATCAGGATGCCGTGTTTGGTGATGAGGCCCACGAGCGTCACCAGGCCGATCTTGCTGTAGATGTTGAGTGTGCCGCCGGTCAGCCACAGTGCGAGCAGTGCGCCCGTCATCGCCAGCGGCACCGTCAGCATGATGATGAAGGGATCGACGAAGCTTTCGAACTGCGCGGCGAGCACCAGGAAGATGAACGCCAGCGCCAGCAGGAAAACGAAGTAGATCTCGGTGGAGGAATCGCGGAATTCCCGCGACAGGCCGTTGAGGTCGGTCTGCGCCGTCGGTGGCAGCACCTTCTTGGCCGCGTCCTGCATCGCGAGGATGCCGTCGCCCAGGGGATAACCCGGCGCCAGCGTGGCCGTAACGGTGGCGGCGCGGATACGGTTGAAGTGGTTGAGGTTCTTGGGCGCGACCGATTCGCGCACGCCGACCAGATTGGATAGCTGCACCATCTCGCCGCTTTTGCCGCGCACGTAGATGCCGGAGATGTCGGTGGGTGAACGGCGGTCGCTGTCGGCCACCTGCACTATGACGTCGTATTGCTCGCCGTCCTTCTTGAAGCGCGTCACCTGCCGCCCGCCGAGCATGGTCTCGAGCGTGCGGCCCACCGCTTCCACGGAGGCGCCGACGTCGCTGATCTTTTCGCGGTTCACGCTCACCTTGAGCTCGGGCTTGTCCAGGCGCAGGTCCGAGTCGAGGTTCTGGAGCCCCGGGGTCTTCGAGGCCTCCGCGATGATCGCATCCACGTAGCGCTGCAGCACCTCGAAGGGCGCCTGCGACATGATCACGAACTCGATCGGGCGGCTGCGCGGGGACTGGCCGAGCGAGGGCGTGTTGGTGGGGAAGGCGCGCACCCCGGGGATCCTGGCGAACTCCGGCATCAGCGCCGTGGTGATTTCCTGCTGCTTGCGCGTGCGCTCGTTCCACGGCGCCAGGCGCGCGATGGCGATGCCGTCGGACACCGTCGGGAACCCCGCCACCGCGTTGAACTTGATGACTTCCGGCACCGTGCGGTAGATGTCCTCCACCTTCTTCAGGTTGTCGGTGGTGAAGCGCACGGTCGAGCCTTCCGGGCCGCTCACGAAGCCGAAGATGGCGCCGCGGTCTTCGATCGGAGAAAGCTCGGAGCGCAGCGTCAGGCCGAGGACCACCGAAAGCCCCGCGACCGCAAGTGCCGCCACGATCACGTAGGCGCGATGGTGCAGCGCCGAATCCAGCACGCGCTTGTAGCCCGAAGCAAGGTTCTGCAGCCAGCGTTCGGTGACGTTGTAGAACTTGCCGTGTTTTTCGTTGTGGCGCAGCAGCCTGGAGCACATCATCGGCGAGAGCGTGAGCGCGATGAAACCGGACACCAGCACCGCGCCGGCCAACGCCAGCGCGAATTCGATGAAGAGGCGCCCGGTGCGCCCGGTCTGGAAGGCGAGCGGGGCATACACGGCCGCCAGCGTGAGGGTCATCGCAATCACCGCGAAGGCGATTTCGCGCGCGCCCAACATCGCGGCGTCGAGCCTCGACATGCCTTCCTCGAGGTGGCGGTAGATATTTTCCAGCACCACGATGGAATCGTCCACTACCAGGCCGATGGCCAGCACCATGGCCAGCAGCGTGAGGGTGTTCACGCTGAAGCCGAAGAGGTACATGAAGGTGAAGGCGCCCACCAGCGAGACCGGGATCGTGACCAGCGGGATGATGGTGGCGCGCAGGTTGCGCAGGAAGAGGAAGATCACCAGCGCCACCAGCACAATCGCCTCCAGGATGGTGCGGAACACCGACTTGATCGAGAACTCGATGAACTGCGACGAGTCGTAGATCACCTCGATCTTCATGTCGGTGAGGGTCTTGTTGATCTCCACGACCTCGGCCTGAACCGCCTTCGAAAGGTCGAGCGGGTTGGCCACCGCCTGCTTGATCACACCCATGCTGACGGCGGAATTGCCCATGAAGCGCGCGACCACGCGTTCTTCCACCGGCGCCACGCCGACGCGCGCGATGTCGCGGATGCGCACCGGGTAGCCCGCCACGTCGCGGATCACGATGGCTTCGAACTGCGCCGGGGTCTGCAGGTCGGTCTGCGAAAGGACGGAGAATTCGCGCTTGTCGCTTTCGATGCGCCCGGCCGGGATCTCCACGTTCTGGCGCCGCAGCGCGTCTTCCACATCCTGCGGCGTGAGGCGGTAGGCGCCGAGCTTGGCGGGATCCAGCCAAACCCGCATGGAGACCTTGCGCTCGCCGAAGATGCGCACGTCGGCAGCCCCCGGCAGCGTCGACAGCCGCGGCTTGATGTAGCGGCTTACGTAGTCCGAGACTTCGATCGCCGACTTGGTGGGGGTGGAGACGGCGAGCCACATGATGGGGAAGGAATCGGCCTCCACCTTGGCGATCACCGGTTCGTCGACCGCATCCGGCAGGCGCGCGCGCACGCGGGCCACCTTGTCGCGCACGTCCGCCGCCGCGGAATCCGGGTCGCGCGAGAGCTTGAAGCGCACCGTGATCTGCGAGGTCTCCGAGCGCGACACCGAGGTCATGACGTCGACGCCTTCGATCCCGGCGAGCGAATCCTCTAGCACCTTGGTGATCTGGGATTCGACCACCTCGGCGCTGGCGCCGACGTAGCGCGTTTCCACCGTCACCACCGGCTCGTCGATGCGCGGGTATTCACGCACCGACAGGCGCGAATACGAGATGATGCCCACCAGCAGCACCACAACCGACAGCACCGTCGCGAAGACCGGGCGGCGGATGCAGATTTCGGGCAGGGTCACCGCTTCAGCCCTTCGACTTCGGCGCGTCGTTGAGCACCGGGGTGGTGGGCGCGGCGGCGGGGGCCGTCACCGTCACCAAGGCACCTTCGCGCAGCTTGAGGCCGCCTGCGGTCACCACGACGTCTTCCGGCGCCAGGCCACCCAGCACCTCCACGCGGCCGTCGCGGCGCGCGCCGATCTCCACCTTCTGGCGCTGCGCCTTCCTGTCGACCACCTTGTAGACGTATTTGTCTTCGCCGATCGGGAAAAGCGACTCTTCCGGGACCACCATCGTGTCCTTCGATCCGCTGGTGAAGAGGCGCACGCGCGCGAACATTCCGGGGCGCAGCTTGCCGTCGGTATTGGGGACCTGGGCGCGCAGCACGATGGAGCGGCCGTTGGCGTCGATCAGCGGGTTGATCGCCACCACGCGCCCGTCGTAGGCCTTGTCGGGGATCGCGTCGAGCGTGATCTGGAGCGTCTGGCGGTCCTTCACCTGCGACAGCGCCAGTTCCGGCACACGGAAATCCACCTTCAGGGGATCGAGGGATTCCAGGTTCACCATGTCCTGGCCCTCCTTTACATAGTCGCCGATGCTCACCTGTCGCAGGCCGATGGTGCCGGAGAAGGGCGCGCGGATGGTGGTCTTGGACAGGCGCGCCTCCATCAGATCGGCATCGGCCTTCGCGACCTTGAGCGAGTTGTCCGACTCGTCCAGCGCCTGGGTCGACAGGAACCCCTTGTTGCGCAGGTCGATGGCGCGTTCGTGTTTGGTTCTTGAAAGCGTGAAGTTGGCCTTGGCGCGGTCGGCATCGGCCTGCTGCACCGAATCGTCAAGCTTGATCAGCACCGCGCCCTTTGTGACGCGTTCGCCTTCCCTGAAGAGGATCTGCGACACGCGGCCGGGGACTTCGGGGCGGACGATCACCGTTTCGTCGGAGCGCAGGCTGCCCACCGCCGTAAGCGCCTGCGGCAGGCTCACCACCGCAACCTTCGTGGCCTCCACCACGATGCCGGCCGGGGCCGCCTTTGCGGGCATTGCGGCGGCAGGGCCCGTGGACTTCGGCGCGTTGCGCGTGCCGGCCCAATAGGAGAGGGCGCCGACACCCGCCACGAGGACAGCAACGACGGGGGCGACGAGGGCTTTTCGCATGCCTGCTTCGAGGGGGGGGAAGCCGACATTATAGAGGTGGAGAAAACCAGGGACGCACCCTACTTTTGCCAAAAGTAGGGTGCGTCCCTGGTTTTCAGAAAGTAGGGTGCGTCCCTGGTTTTGGGTCAGGCCGAGATGTCGGGGACCAGCTGGCGTTGCAGCATGAAGATCTGGTCCTTGAGCATGAGCTTGCGCTTCTTGAGGCGTTTGAGTTGCAGCTCGTCATGGAGCGGGTTCTGCTCCAGCGCTTCGATCGCCCGGTCGAGATCCCGGTGTTCCAGGTTGAGCTCGCCGATGCGCCGCTTGATTTCTTCTGCGCTCTCCGCAGTGGCAGTCACCATGGCGTCTCTCCTCTAATTTCGAAAACAGTACTCTGCTTCCACAGGCCGCGCCACCCCTTGCGAGTGGCGAGGGAATAGGGTCAAATAGCGCCCAGCCGTCCGATGGGTGGAAGCCAAAAAAGCCCAATAAAAACAAGGCATTCTGGAGCCAGCGCATGAACTTCCGCCGCAGCGAATTCGACGTCACCAACCGCATCAACACCACCGATCCGGTGTGTGTGAAGCTCGAAGTGACCCGCATCTTCCGCGCCCTGCACAACCGCCCCCAGGCGCCGGTGCTGGTGCGCGCTTTCGACGACCTGGTGCGCCTGTATCGCGGTGAATACCCCGGCTACGCGCGCTGCGATACCGAATACCACGATCTCCAGCATGTGCTCGACGTGACGCTTGCCATGGCGCGCCTGCTGGACGGCTACGAACGTTCGCGCGGCGACGGGCCGGCGATGGACGAGCGCCTGTTCCAGCTCGGCGTCATCTGCGCGCTCTTCCACGATTGCGGCTACATCCGCAAGAGCAACGACACCCGCCACCACAACGGCGCGGAATACACCGCCACACACGTCAGCCGCGGCGGGAAATTCCTGAAGGAGTACCTGCCCGAGCTGGGCATGGAGGATTTCGCCGACGCGGCGGGGCAGATCCTGCATTTCACGGGCTACGAACGCTCGGTGGAAAGCATCCGCCTGGCCCACCCGATGTTCCGCCTGCTGGGCTCGCTGCTGGGCTCGGCGGACATCATCGCGCAGATGTCGGACCGGTGTTACCTGGAGAAGTGCCGGGACCGCCTCTTCCCGGAATTCGTCGCCGGGGGCATCACGCGCAAGCGCACCGACACCGGCGAAGTGGTGGTGTTTGCGTCGCCGGAAGACCTGCTGAAGAAGACGCCGTCGTTCTACCACAACGCCAGCAAGCGGCTCGACGGCGATCTGGGTGGCGCGTACCGCTATGCGCAGAGCCACTTCGGCGGGCCCAACCTCTACATGGAAGCGGTGAAGCAGAACATCCGCTTCGCGGAGCGCATCACGACGTCCGGCGAACTCACCCTGCGCCGCGTGCCGCCGGAAACGCTCAATTAACCGTCATCCCGGTTTCCCGCACCACTTCCCCCCAGCGTTCGTTTTCCGACTGAAGCAGCTGCCCGAAGTCTTCGGGCGTGCTGGTCAGCATATTGCGCGGATGACCCGAGCCTTCTTGTTGGCGCTTGCCCTCGCGCTGAACGCCGCGGCCCACGACAAGCGCGACATGGACCTCGTGGGCACCCACGGCCTGCAGGGGCGCTCGAGCTACCAGCCGGTCATCACGCGCCAGGGAACGCGCTGGTTCGCCTATGTCGGCCACCACGCGGGCCGCGCGCTCAACCCGGTCACCGGCGCCGTCGAGACACGACCTTCCCCATCCTCGGGCTCGAGGTCGAGGAGTTCGCGAAGGAGCCCGGGCGCGGCAGGCGCGATTTCGTGCTGGTGGTGAACGAGGCGCTCGCGAGCCATTGCGGCGAGGCGCGCCAGATGGTCTGGCTGGCCGATATCACCGCCGAGGCGCGGCCGATGACCGTTTCCGGGTGGACGGTGCCCGAGGCGAGCGGAAACTTCTGCGCGCGCGGGCGTTTCGGCGCGCATTCGTCGAACGAAAGCTTCGCGCCGGTCTACTACCGCAAGCTGGTCTTCATCGCGTTTTTCAACGCCGGAGTGCGCGTGCTGGATATCCGCGACCCCTACAGACCCGTGGAAGCCGCCTATTTCATTCCCGCCGGGAACCCCGTCACCAACAACGTCGAGGTCGACGAGCGCGGCTACGTGTACATCGTCGACCGCGGGGGATTGGGGATGCACGTGCTGGATCTTTCGGGCGCCGCCCGGCGGATCGCGAACCGCTCGTGAGTCGCGGGGTCCAATCGATCCAACACAAGGAGCCCGCGATGAAGATAAACGAAGTCATGACCCCCGATCCCAGGACCGTGAAGCCGTCGGACACGCTGCAGACCGCCGCGGCCATCATGCGCGACGAGGACACCGGCGTGGTGCCGGTGGTCGAGGACGGCCGCCTCGTCGGCGTGGTGACCGACCGCGACATCGTGGTGCGTGCGGTCGCCGATGGAGACTTCGCCGCCAAAATCAGCGACATCGTGAGCGACGACGTGATCACGGCGACCCCGGACATGCCGACGTCCGAAGCCACCGAACTCATGAGCGAGCACCAGGTGCGCCGGCTGCCGGTGGTGGACGCGGACGACAAGCTGGTCGGCATCGTTTCCCTGGGCGACCTGGCGGTGAAGGAAGGGCGCGACAGCCGCATGGGCGAGGCCCTCGAGAACATTTCGGAGGGCGTGAAGCGGCATTGACCTACAGCCCCGCGGCGCGTCGAAGAAGGTTTCGTGCGCCGTGTGGAAGGGTTTGCGAACTCCTGCGCCGGTGATCCGTCGGACTTTGAAGACGGAGTAGCCGACATGATGAAAATACTGGGACGGTATGCGGACGGCAGGATGCCCTTGCCGCCCCCGGACATCGAAGACGACTTCGGCGAAGTAGCGCACCAGGCGGGACTCGATGCGATCCAGGACGGGATCGCCGAGGCCTTTCGCGCGGATGACACCCCGCCCTTCGAAGTGATGGTCGCCACATTGTTCGAACATTCGGACCCCGCGGTGCGCGCGGGCCTGCTTGACAGCCTGCTCGCCGGCCTTGCGCCCACGGGACGGTTCCTGCGCGACAAGGCTGCCTTGCCGGAAATATGGCGCCGATACCATGCCGGGGCACGCGTCGCGGAGGGGCTTGCCGCCGATGTGGATCCCGCGGACGTTGAGCTGGTGGCGCGCCAGGCGCGCAAGCAGAACCCCGGGGTGCTCGAGAGAGTGAGCCGCTTCTACGCCCGCCACCCCGACATCGTGCGCAGCCTGGGGGGCGTCGCCATCGCCATCGTGCTCGGCCGCATCGCGCGGCGCGTTCACCACTAGGGCTTGTTCAGGAAGTCCTCCAGGAAAGCCCTCTTCGCAGCGCAGCGCTGCTGCGACCAGCAGGCGCGATAAGTGTGCACAACTTTCCCGGCCTTCGCGATCCGCAGCTCGAAGGGCTTGCCCATGAGCACCACGTGGACGTAGTTCGCGAAGGCCTCGGCGAAATCGTCGCCCGGGTGGGTGGAGGCATACAGCGTGGGGAAATCGGTGCGCTCCAGCGCGATGTACGTTTCCTTCATCGCATGGCCTGGAAGCTTCGCGCCGAAATAGAACACCACGTTGCTGCGCTGCGGAAAGTCGGATCGCGGCAACGCGACGTATTTCCCTCCCGCGATCTTCCACGACAGCTTGAAGAACCCGTATTGCGCGGTTGAGGTCAGCTTCGAGGCGTCCTCGGTCCACGGCGGATGGACCTTCTCGCCGATGGAAAGCACATGGCCCAGCTCATGCAGCAGGATGTACTGGATCGCTCGCGCGGTGTCGTCGCGCGACGGCGCCTCGATGCGGGTCGCAAGCGACCAGGCGGGGTCGGGCTTGAAGGGCGTGTTGTCCTTCCATGTGGCCCAGGCGTTTGCGGTGCGGGCCATGAGCACGGAGGGGTCCAGCACGATGAAGCCGATGTGCGCCTGTCCCGTGGGGTCGAGGACGGCGTCCGCGAACCCGGTGCCGCCGATGTCGTCGACGAAATAGATGCCGGCCAGCCTGGGTGCGACCTTGCGGCGGATCGGCTCGGGGAGTTCCGCCAACATGCGCTTCACGTCGGCGATGAAGGCGGACGTCAATACCGGGACGCGCGGCTGGTTGGGGTAACCCTGGGCCAGGTTGTCGATGGCCAGGATCTCGATGAGTTCCGGCGGCGCGGGGCCGATACGATCTTCCAGGGGCCTGGCCAAGGCCGCTTTCCAGAACCCCGGTTGCTTGGCCGGGTGGGTCTTCATGGCCTCGCGCGCGCAGGCGAGGTCCTTCGGGGGGCAGGGCGGCGGCTTCACGAATTGCGCCGCGGCGCCCAGCATCCCGCATGAGGCGAAGAGGGCTGCGGCGTAACGGGCTGCGCGATACACGGCTTGGCTCAGCCCCCGCGCTTCTTGCGCTCCTGGATCACCAGGTCGGGCCGGTCCGAGATGATGCCGTCCACGCCCAGGTCAAGGAGCCGGTTCATCTCGAGCGGGTCGTTCACCGTCCACGGGACGACCACGATGCCGAGCTTGTGCGCCTCTGCAAGCACCTCCTTGTCCACCAGCGGGAAGTGCGGGGCCCAGATGCGCCCGCCCGCTGCCTTGACCGCGCGCGGGATCGAGTTGCCGTATTGTTCCGGGTCGAACCCCGCGAGCCACGGTGAGCCGCCGGGGCCGCGGCGCGCCTTGATCGAGCGATCGCTGCACAGGTACACCGTGCGGATCTCGGGCGCCTCGCGCTGGATCTGGCGCAGCGTGCTCCAGTCGAAGGACTGCACCATGGTCCGCATCTCCATGCCGGCCTTGCGGATCTCGGCCACGACGATGCGCGTGAATTCCTCCGGCGGCCGCGTGGCCTGGGGCTGGAACGGCGACACTTTGGTCTCGCAGTCGAAGCCGACCTTGGTATTGCCCGACTTCTTCACCAGGTCGAAGAGATCCGAAAGGCGCGGTATGCGCGCGCCATCCACGGCAACCTGGTCGGGAAAACCCTTTGCATATTCGGTGCCCGGCTTGAGGCGCCCGACGTCGTATTTGCGCAGTTCCTCGAAGGTTAGCTCCGCGATCGCCGGCCCGCGCTGCTCCAGCCACTTGCCATCGGGCCCGCGCGTGATGTCCGGGTTGAGCCAGAGGTCGTGGTGGATCACCACCACGCCATCCCGGGTGATCGCCATGTCGCACTCGATTGTCGTGACCCCGAGGTCGAGTGCCTTCTGGAATGCGGGAAGCGTGTTCTCCGGCAGCAGGCCGCGCGCGCCGCGGTGGCCCTGAAGGTCGAAGGCGCCCGCGCCGAGGGCCGCAACAGCAAGAAGTACCGCGAGTGTTTTTTTCATGCCTGGCCCTTTTTGCCGCAAGGCGTCGAGTGGCGCCCCGAAGACGAATCGAACGTCCGACCTGCCCCTTAGGAGGGGGCTGCTCTATCCACTGAGCTACCGGGGCTGCGCGGGCGAAATTATCGCACGGCAGGCTCGCGTCGCTGCCGCGGGTAGGCGCGCGCCTACAGGGGTTTGCGGCGCGCGTGGGGGGACGCGGCGCCCCGCGCGGGAGGATAGTGGCCCCAATCGATCGAGGGCGACTCAATCCCGGCGATCAGCACGACCGAGGTAGAACCCATGAACCAGCTCAATAGTTGCCGCAAGTACCTGGCGGTTGGCGCCTGCGCCGCCGTCCTGATAGCCGGGTGCGCCAGTGTCCCGCCGCCCACCGAACAGATTGCGGTGTCGAAGGTCTCGATCGCCAACGCCGTCAGCGCCGGTGGTGCCGAATACGCGCCGGTGGAAATGCGCAGCGCGCAGGAAAAGCTTGACCGCGCCAACGCCGCCATGGCGAAGGAAGACTACGCCGATGCCCGCCGATACGCCGAGCAGGCCCAGGCCGACGCGCGCCTTGCCGAGAAGAAGGCGCAGTCCGGCAAGGCACAGAAGTCCGCGGCGGTCATGCAGGACGACATTCGCGTCCTGCGCGAAGAGCTCGCCCGCAAACCCAGGTAATCGAGGAACACCCCATGAAGAACTTCCGACTCCTGCCCGTCGCCTCGCTGGTCATCGCGATCCTGGCCGGCTGCAGCTCCATGCCGGCGACCGATTCGCCGCTCGCCCAGGCGCGCCTTGAATACAACTCCGCCCAGGCCAACCCGCAGATCGCCTCGCTCGCCGCCGGCGAGCTCAGGCAGGCGAGTGATTCGCTCGACCGCGCCAACGCCGCTTCCAGCAAGGGCGAAAAGGACGTCGTGGTGGATCACCTCGCCTACGTGACGCGCCAGCAGGTCTCCATCGCCCGCGAAACCGCCTCGCAGAAGGCCTCCGAGCTGGCCATTGCCAACTCCACCAGCGAACGCGACCGCGTCCGCCTGGAGGCACGTACCCGTGAAGCCGAGGGCGCGCAACGCAGCGCCGCCCTGGCCC
>Ga0163150_10004703_pt1 | contig 18076 bp, 8 predicted proteins | sample OliLakLV19P2IB_FD_148628 | JGI IMG/M metagenome (GOLD analysis project Ga0163150, IMG submission 148628) | Freshwater microbial mat bacterial communities from Lake Vanda, McMurdo Dry Valleys, Antarctica - Oligotrophic Lake LV.19.P2.IB | ecosystem: Environmental > Aquatic > Freshwater > Lake >...
ACCAGAGGCTAAGAGAGTGCCATCGGGGCTAAAGGCAACACTTTCAATTGCATCTGTGTGTCCATCTAATATGTGAGAAGTTACGCCAGTTTCTACATTTATTAGCTGAATTATGGGATTATCACTAGGATTACTAGTGGAGATGGCGAGAGTATCGTCACTGCTACTAATGTCAAATATAGTGTTATTCTGCTCGATAATTGTGAGTGCTTCATTACCATCAATATCCTGTCGTATTAAATGGTAAACAGGAGGAGCATTAAAACTAGTTGTAACAATGTATAGAATTTCACCGCCATCATTGAAATCTACGGATCCTATCCCCGTTGGTGAATCCGGTATAAGGGATATTTCTTGTAACTCATTGAGATTTTCAAGAGAAATTTGTTGCAATTCTGTGATACGGTAAATAGTTTGATTATCGGGGGCACCCGAGTAGAGTGCCCCAATAGCGAAGATAGTGGTACAGATGGTGATCGTTAATGACTTCAAATACATAGATTTCTAATACCCTTCTGCTCTCGACACTGGCAGACGGCTCTCATCTGAATGGGGATTTGGGTTTAATTCCCTGTAGGCATTCATACCGCTTTGACTAAATACCATAGGAAAGTTAGGATTATTTACCTCTTCAAAGCAGAAATGATTTCCAACGTACCATTGTGGGTGACCGCTGTCGAAAAGTTCCGTTCGTATCTGCTCATTGGTATATCCTATTTCGAGAAGATACAAATAGCCAGCTAAATAAGCCCGTACTTCGCCAAACGTAGTATCTGTATAAGTTGTATCCCAATTAAGATGTTCCATCTCATGTACGAATGTAGCACCAAATACATGGTCAGGTTGTCGATTTATCCAATCGCCACCAATAATTAGAACGCCATTACCCCACCCGTCACGTCCTGCCTTCGCTAAAGCGCTAAGAGAAGGGTCAAAGGTTACTTGTACATCTCCTAAATGTTCTAAAAAGCCTTGAACTGCTCTTTGCCCTAATTCTCCGCCATTTGCCCACACCCATTCGAGGAGTTCTGCAACCCTATCCCTGCATTCTTCACTAGAGTTATAGCCTGAACAACTGAAATCTGTTGTAGTGATTAGCTGCGTCATAAAACCCCCAGAAGGTAAAATACCACTGACTGATATGGAATCCACATTACCTGTAGTTAAAATTCCTTCTCGGCATCTCTTACACAGTCTTTGTACAAGTGGATGATCATTTACGGGCCATTGATCACAGTATGATATTGTACTGTCAGCTGTACATGAAGCACAGTCGTCCCACATACGAGGCAATTCACCGATCATACCTGTAGGATCCACTTTATTTATTATACTTCCTTCTACGTAGCTGTAGCGGTTGAGGGACATAGTGTTTTGCTGAATTCCCTCAAATGGATCAAGGCTAGCAAACACACCCAACGTTGGAATGAGATAACGCGCTCGTAGATAAACCTGACCGTTGCTATCCATTTGCTCGCCGGTGAAGCCGAAAGGCATGTCAAAGCTACCCTGCTGCCCGAAGTCTGCGCCATAGGGCGCGAAGTGATGCGCTCCCTGTACCGCGACGCTGTCGTTCACCATCCCGCGCACACTGCCCAAGCCATCTTGCAGCGGCCACATCCAGTTTCCACTGTTGTCCTCCTGCGCGTGGATGCCTATCGGCCCATGCACGTAGTGGTTGGTGTTCGCGCCTGTCGTTTCGGCCAGCACCACCGCCAAACCGGGCTGTAAGTCGAGCAGGTATTGGGTGACGTTCACACCGACGGTCTGCTGGATGCGGTTGCCTGCACCATCGTAAGCGTAGCTGCTGCCGCCCATGCTCAACAGGCGGTTGGCGCGATCCCACGTGTAAGTGTTCGGGCCATCATCGGTCAGGTTGCCGTTGTCGTCGTAGACAAAGCCGCTGCTGCTGATCTGATTGGCGGCGTTGTAGGTGTAGCCCGTGACGCTTGGCGAACCGCCGTTCAGTGTCAGCGATTCGGACAGGCGATTGCCCGCGAGGTCGAAGGCATAGGCGTACTCGCGGAACGGCGCTGCGCTCAGGTTATCGCCTGCGTAGTAGTCGGCGCTCAATAGACGTGAGAGCGCGTCGTAGCTGTAGGCGATGGTGTGCAGGTCATAGCTGATGTCGGTGATGACCAATTCCTTGAAGCGCAGCGTGTAACCCGTCGAGTACAGGTGCTTGTCACTGCGATTGCGGATTTCGAGAACGTGCGGGCCGTCGCCATCAAGCTGAATGTCGATGTTGAGCGTACCTGTCGAGGCCGCATAGCCGTCGAAGGTGTTCCACAGCGTTTTGTCGATGTACACGTCGAACAAACCGTGATTGGGGCCCGTGCCGACGGTCAGCGTGGCCTCGTCACCGAAGAACAGCAGCTTCAGCGAGGCGGCGATGCCGTCGGTCACTTTGAAACCATTGACCGCATCGTCCGTCCATGTGCCGACATAGATGATGGTGTCAGCGTCGTAGGCGAAGGTCGTGTCGCTGCTGGTGGCCGGGTGCGCCAGTGTTTCCCGCGCTTGGGTGCGGTTGCCGCGACCATCGACTTCGTACTCGAACTGCGCCAGCGTGCGGAAGCCTTTGCTGTGTCTCAGCAGCTTCAGCCGCCCGGAAGCGTCGTAGTCGTAACGCGAACGCAGTCCGTTGGCGCGCTGGCTGGCGATGGGTCGTCCGGCGAGGTCGTAGTCCATGCGCGTGGTCTGGCTGTCCCAGTCGGTCAGGCTAACGAGCTGTCCCCGTGCGTCGTAGGTGTATATGACTTCAAGACTGCCGGGTAGGGTAAGCCTGGTTCGCAGCCCGCCCGCGTCGTACTCGTAGCTGACGTTCTGATCGATGCTGGTGTCGCCGTCGTCATCGAAGCCGACGCTGGTGAGGCGGCGCAGATTGTCGTAGCCGTAGTGCGTCTCGCGGATGATACTGGTGCCATCGCTCTCGCTCATCAAGGTGCGAACGCCTGCCGCGTTGTAGGCGAAGGTCACATCGGGCGTAATCGTCGGGTCGCCGTAGGCGATGCTGGCGGGGCGGCCCAAGCGGTCAAAGTCGCGCTCGGTATCGTGGCCATTGGGGTCGCTGAGGGTCGTGCGCGAACCGCCGCCCATCAGGTCTTCGTAAGCCGTGGCCCACGTCTTGTTGAGCGGGTTGGTCAGCCCGGTGCGGCGATCTAGCTTGTCGTAGGCGTAGGTGGTCAGGCTGCCGCGTGGGTCGCGCTGGCCCGTCACTCGTCCGGCCTTGTCGTAGGTGACGTCGACGATGATGTTCTGGTCGCTGTTGCTGCCGAAGGTGATGGCCGTGCCGCCGCTTGTCTCCCAGCGTTTCTGGCCGATAGCGTTATCCCAAACCCACAAAGACGGGTCTTCACCGTTACTGATATAGCTCTGCACGACGCGGATGCGGCGGCGCAGCCTGTCGTAGCGATAGTGTGTGACCATGCCCAGCGGATCGGTGATCGATTCGACCTGCCCATCCTTGAAGTAGGTGGTGGTGTTGGCGTGGCCCAGCGGGTCGGTGGTCTGGATGCGGCGTCCGAGCTTGTCGTAGCTCAAGTTCAGCACCAGATTGCGATCCGCGTACTGCCCCTGCTGCACGGGCGTTGGGTTGAACAACCAATCGCCGCCCATGCTCTTTTCACCGGGGAGCGGCTGCTCAGGGTCTTCGATCCAGTTGTGCACCGTGCGCAGCACGCGCCCACCCTTGTCGTAAACCGTATAGTCGGAACTGGCAAGAGGCGTGTTGGCGGCGCGGATGACCGTCTGGCGGCGCCCAAGCGTGTCGTAGGTGAAGCTGGTTTGTGTACCACGCACGTCGGTGGTGGTTAGCACCCGCCCGGCCACGTCATAGGTCGTGGTTTCGATCAGGTCTTCATCGGGCGCGGCGGAGCTGAACACGCCGTTGACATAGTTGCGGATGGTGGAGATGCGCCGTCCGAGCACGTCGTAGACGAAGCGCGTCTCGATGCCGGACTGGTCGATGCTTTTCCACACGCGCCCCTGACTGTCGTAGACGGTAGACGAGAGGATGTCCTGATCGCTGTCGGTACCCGGTGTGTATGCGCTCAAGTCGGGATCGGCGGCCACATCGTAGTCGGGGTCACTGGCGTTCTGGATGGTCTTGACGCGGCGTCCGACCTCATCGTAACCGTAGAGCGCGCTGCTGCCGCGCGCGTTGTCGCTGCGGTAGACGCGGCCATCGCTGTTGTAGTAGGTCACGCTGACGCGGTCTTCATCCGAGTCGCTGCTCGGCGTATAACTGCTGCTGCGCGGGTCGCTTGTGCCATCATCCGTCGCTGTGCCGATGGCGTTGAGGATACTCTTGACCTGGCGGCCCAAGCCGTCGTAGGCGCTCCATGAGCGGCGTTGGAGAACATCCTCGCCGTAGAGCACGCGCCCGCCGTCGTAGACCGTGCGGCTAACGATGTCCTGATCGGCGTCCGAACTGGCGGTATAGGCGCTCAGATCGGGGTCAGAGGGGTAGTTGTAGGTTGGATTACTGGCGCTGCGGATGACCGTCACCTGGCGCCCCAGGTCGTCGTAGCCGAACAGCGTCCAGCGCCCCAGTGTGTCCTGGCTGCGGGCAACGCGGCCCAACGTGTCGTATTCGGTGACTTCGATCAAATCGCGGTCCATATCGCTGCTCGCTGAGTAGCTGGCGCTGCGCGGGTCGTTGGCGGCGCTGTAGCCCGTGTCACCGACGTTGAGGGCGATGGTGGCCGCAGCTTTGGCGCTGCGAACGGTCTTGACCGGACGGTTGAGCGCGTCATAAACCGTGAAGCTGATGCTGCCCAGGGCATCGACGGTCTGGACGAGGTTGCCCGCCGGGTCGTAGATGTTGGTCGAGATGCTGTCCACATCGGGCGCAGTATCCGCCGTGTAGCCGCTCAAGTCAGGGTCGGAACCCGTACCGCTGTAGTCGTTGTTGTAGTCGGGGTCGCTGGCGCTGTGCACCGTCTTCACGAGGCGATCCGCATCGTCGTAGCCCAACAGCGTCACATGTCCCAGCGCGTCAACCTGCTTGCGCACCAAGCCGCGCTGATTGTGAGCGGTGTCGGTGACCAGATTATCGGTGTTGTCCACGCCGTGATCGAAAGCGTCGTGAGCCGCGATGTACGGCTCGGTGATACTGACATCCGCGACGTAGTTGGCGATGGTGCGGATCACGCGATTAAGGGCATCGTAGACGGTGAGGGTGGTCTGCGCGAAGCTCGCTCCGGCGTTGGTCGTCGTGCTGACACGGCGTCCGAGCGCATCGTACTCGTGGGTGGTGACGCGGTTGACATCGGGGTCGCTCGAGTTATAGAGTGCAACCGCCGCCGATGCTGTCGTTGGCGCAGAGCCGCTGTTTTCATAGTTGCAGATCGAGGCAACGATATTACCCGCCGCATCATAAACGGTGTACGAGACCTGGCACGAGCCGAACAGACTGCTGTTCTGGGTTTTGACCACACGGCCGGCGCTGTCATAGGTGTAGGTCGTCGAGGCGTCATTGGACGGATCGTCCAGATCGTGCTGGGTGACGCTCTGCATCAGCCCGTCGCCATTCCCGGAGGTATAGTAAGCGCGCGTCAGCTTGTGCTGAAGGCTGCCCGTGGCCGGATCGTTGACCTTTTCCTCGATGGTGCGTCCTAGGCTGTCGTAGGCGAATTCCTGCCAGCGCAGGATGTTAGCTGTATCGAGGATGGTCACATTATCGACATAAAACTCACCCGCCCCACCCGACGTGATGAACTGCAATTTCTGGCCAGTGGCGGCGCTAGAGGGTGTGTGCATGGCCACTAAGGTCTGCCAGGTGCCGGTGCCGCTGGAGGTGTCATCGAAAGCGCCGCTGCCAGTGACCTGCATTTTGACCACGCCGCTGACCGGATAGACACGGGCGATCACCACATAGGTATGATTCGCCAGCAGGTTGAAAGCCGCGCCTTCGATGCCCTTGCTGGCGGCGCTGGCGATCACACGGCGGGCGTAAGTGCCGCTGTCCACCTGTAGAGGCGATTGCACATTGGTTGATGGTGCCGCGCCGCTGATACTGGCCCAGCTGCTGTTCAGCTCCATGTCCCCATTGACAGCCAAGTTGGCGCCGGTGGTGGCCAGGATGGTGGTCGGTTGGCGCGGATTGGCCACATCCTCATACAGATACAACGTGCGCCGCCCCTCCGCATCGACGCTTTGAGCCAGGGTGTCATCGGCATAGTAGTCGAAAGTCGTGTTGTGACCGAGCGCGTCGGTGACGCCTTGCAACTGCTGGCCATCCGCGCTCCAGTTGAGCCAGGTGCTGTTGCCATTGGCATCCTGCTGCTGGGCTGGCTGGAACTGGGGATCGGGTGTGATCCAGCTGACATTGCCAGCAGGGTCGGCCGCGCCTGCATAGATACCGCGATCAAAGTGATGCACGATGGTCTTGCCAGCGGTGGTTTCCAGCGTCTGATCGCGGCCGTTGGGCTGAAACACGAATTCGTTCTCGAGCAAAGCCGGGTTACTGTCCTGAATACCGCGCTGCTGGATGATCGAGCCGAGGCCCGGATTGGTCTCCTCAATCGAGATGCTGTCCACATAGAATTGAGCGGCAGCGCCGGAGGCGATGAACTGTAGGTGGCGATTGGGCTTGTCGCTGCTGGGGGTATAACTGGCGCTCAAGGTCTGCCAAGCGCCCGTACCGCTGGAGGTTGCATTGAAGGCCGTCGTGCCTGTGACCTGCATTTTGACCGCGCCGCTGACGGGATAGACGCGGGCGGTGATAACGTAGCTGCGTCCGGCCACCAGATTCCAGAACTGGCTTTCGATGCCCTGCCCGGCACCGCTGGCGACCACACGGCGGCTGTAGCTGCCGCTGTCCACCTGGGTGGTCGAGCGCTGATTGGTGGTGGGCACAGCCCCGACAATATCGCTCCAATCGCTGTCAGCTTCCATGCCGCTGTTGATGTCGACCTCGATCACATAATCATACAGGTAATCGAGGCTCTCGAGTGTAATCGGGCCGTCGGTGCTGCCATCGCCGGTGGTATCCACCGCCGGGGATAGGCGGGCGATCATGGCATTGAGCAGGTCGGCATCGTCTTCACCGCTGTCCTGACCATAGTAGTCGTAGGTCCAGTCACTGCCGCGCACATCCTGCACACTGGCCAGCAGCGCTTTGGGGCTGGAGACGGTCACGCCGTCGTCTTTTTCAGGGGTGTAGTCGAACTCGACGTAGCGCCCGCCGGGGGTGCTGCCGCTGAGACCGCTGGCCGTGTGATCGCCGACGCGCCACAGCTGTCCGTTCTTATAGGCACTGCCGCCGCTGAGACCGCTGTAGTAGGTGAACTGCAGCTCACGGCCATAGCCATCTTCGACCAGCGTCAGGTTGCTGCTGCCATCGTAGCTGTACGTCCACGTTTCCCCGGTGGGCCACAGCAGCGATTCCATCTCAAAACGCGAGGTCGTTCCATTCCAGGCGAAGGTGTACTGGCTCTTGTCCTGCGCGGTGAGCACGTATTCACTCGTACCTGTGTTGTAATCCAGCACACTGGTCGAGCCGCTGTCGGCGACGAAGTGACCAGCGCCGCTCTCCTCCAGCACCAGCACACCGCCGTTGGGCAGATAGATGTCCGCCGTGCGGTTGGGTGACGTGCCCGACAGCGTCAGCCGAACGTCGTGGTTGTGTGTCCAGCCCAGACCCATAAAGTCGAAGTTTGGGTCCGTTTGTTGGCTCTGGTTGTAAGCGCGCGTGAAGGCCAGGGCAGCTGCCGGGGAGTTCAGGCTGAGGTCCGTGGCTTGGAGGCGCTTTTCGCCCAGTCGCAAGCTGATGGGGTTGGGTGTGCTTTTTCCGTCGCGGGGCTTATAAAAGCGGCAGTCGTGCATACCTTTGTGGGGACTTTTGTCGGAAGTAAGGTAATCAGTGTAAATCACATAGGTGTTGACGCCATCGCCGTCGCCGGAACCGGTGCTAGAAGGACCGTTGGCTGCGCCCCACCAGTTTTTCTGCGCGTCAATTTTGGGTAAGACGGGATGACCATTTACCGCCACCGTGCCTTTGTTACCCATAATGCGATTCTTGCGCATGATGACGGTCGGGGCGGCGACACCCACGAAGCCAAGAGCTGTAAAAACAGCCTCACCACCGGCACCATCGCCATTGTCGGTGAAGGTGCTGTCGGTGATGGTGCAGGTCTGGCTGACCAGCCCGGCAAGCACATAGACACCACCGCCATGAGCGGCGGAGTTATCGTAGAAAACACAGTCATCGATCACGGTACTGAGACCATTGGTCAGCACGCGCACGGCGCCGCCGCTCTGCCCAAAGTTCTTTTCGAAATAGCAGTTGGTGACCGTCATAAAGCCATCGTTGGCCATGGCTCCACCACCAGCAAAGCCGCCGCCGCCAGTTCGATTGCCCAGGAACAAGCAGTTTTCAACGACCGCCGTCTTATAAGGGCCGTTGTAAATGCCGCCGCCGTAACCGCTGGAAGCGCCAGCCAGGGTGTTGTCGAGAAATTGGCAGCCGATCACGCTTAGTAGGCCATTGTTATGGATACCCGCTCCGCTTTGCGAAGACAGATAGCCGTTGCTGACGATAACGCCCTTCAGCGTCAGATGGCCGGCGGAGCCAACATACAGCAGGCGAAACGGGTTCGCCGAGTCGCGCACCAGCACGGATCCCTGCCCTTTGATCGTCAGATTGCAGGTGATGTTGGGCAGCGCATTGGGGCCATCGGTGTTGTTGTTGGAGGCCGTGAAGGTATAGATTGTATTCGGTTGTAGGGAAATGGTATGTGAGCCGCCTGCCGAATTGGCCGATGCAATGTCGGCGATCAACTGCGCGCTGGTTTTCGGATTGTAATTCATGGTAAACCTCGTTTAATTAAAAGTATTTTTCGTTCAAGGAATGAGTGTTCTGGTCTGGATATTGATCTCCGAGGCGGCTGTTGGGGTCCTCTTTTCAGATCCAAGTTCCAGCCGCCTCGATGAGGGTCGGCTATTGATAAAGACTGACGCGCTGACCCGGCATCACGTCGGTCAGACCGACATCGCTGTCCTGGTAGCGGAAGAAGCTGTACAAGGCCCGCAGGTCCGCGCCCGAACCGAGGTTCACGACACAGGGACCGACATGCAGCGGCGCGGTGGTCAGCTCGACTGAAACCAGATGGGTCCAACCTAAACCGTCGCTTGACCAGTCGAAGTGGTAGTCGCTGCCATCGCGGCGAATGCGCAGATACACCGTACTGGCGATGACGACATCGCCAATGGCGGCATACGAGGTATCAAAGGTGGCATAATCGGAGAAACGTTCGGCTTTGACATAGGTGTCGATGCCGGTGCGCTGCAGCATAAACAGGTGGATAGCGCTGGTGGAACCGCTGGCATCGTCGTAGAGCGCCAAACCGCTGGTGGCATTGCCAGCTTGGTTGCTCAACTGCGACAGCTTAGTCCAGACGGTGAAATCGCCGCTGGGGAGGTCTTGATAAATGCCGCCCAGCAGCGCCCCGCTCTGATCGGCTTGATCGATGAACAGACCGGCAGCGGTTTCGCTGACGCTGATGGTGGTGGAGGGGTCGAACTCGGTCCACAGCGTGGTGTTGAAGCTGGCATCGTCGAACTCGTCGTCGAGGCTGCTCGGACTGGCCGGTTCAACATCGGGCTGCCAGTGACTGCCGATGAGGGTGCCACCCCCGCCCCCGCCGCTAGCCGTCAGGTCATATTCGGTGCCGCTCCAGTTCTTGGCGTAGAGCTTGCCATCCGACTTGGGGTACACGCGCAGGATGTCGGTGGCCGGTGTGCCCGGCACCGCCGCCGGACGCTGCACCTCGAGGCTATCGCCGAAATGCGCGAAACCTTTGCCGGTGTAGATCGCGTAGTTATCCGCTGCGCCCTCGACATCGGCCACACGCACGCCATAAGCCATGGCGATCTCACCGCTGCCGCCCGCTTCCTGGGCGATGGCCACGTCCAAGCCTACGGCCTCGTCGAGGTAGGCATCCTGAGTATTGGTCACGGCGGCGCGTACAGCCGCCGCCCGTCCAACCGGATCGCCGCTGCTGCCGCCGTCATTGATGGTCTCGAAGTCGCCCGCACGCAGTTCGGCGGTTGTCGAGTCACCGCTGTTGCTGTGGGTGAGGCGGGCACGCAGGGCGGTTTGCAGCCCGCTGACGCCGCCGCTGCCCAGCAGTTCCAGTTCGCCGACCATCCAACTGACGGCATCGCTGAGCGCACCGGAGATGCGCCCCAGTGAATGAATGCCGCGTTTAGGTTTCAGCGCGTCGTCGCGGTGGGCTTCAATCAGCGCGTCCGGTGTGGTCATGCCGATGTCACCGATTTGCAAGCGCCCATCGTCGGTCATCTGCGCCAGCGGATCGCCCGCGCTGTCTTCCCACGTTTGCAAGGGGTCGGTTTGCGTCGTATGCCCCTGTACCCGCAGCTGGGTGGTATCCTGGCTGCCGTCGACCAGAACGTCCTGTGTAAATGTCTGTGTCATGTTGTCAATCGCTTTCTGTATCTAAACGTCTATTCGTAAGTTCTTTTTCGATCAAAAGCTGGTTCTTTAAGTCGCTATCGTTAAAGCAATCGGTTCATAGAGTTTCCTTTGTCTAAGCGGCTGCTGGTGGCTCAGGGCGCTGGCCATTGCTGCCGTTGGCCGGCAGCGCCTTGTTGGTCAGGTAACCGGCGTGGCTGATACCCAGCAGCAGCAGCATGCCCGGATCAAGTACCGGCAGGGCGTCGATGCGACTCGCTGCCTGTGAAAACAGCGCGGTGAGCGCAGCGGCGTAAGCCAGCACCAGAATCAGTGTGAAGAAGAACATCTGCAGCTTGTTTAGATCGAGCTGCGGCTGTCTATCCCCGTTCACACTGGTGAACAAATCCGAGCCGCTAAAATGCTGTGGCTGCGCTTCCGCTGGCGCGGTCGGCTGCCTGTTCCTAGCCAGCAGCGGTGTCCCCACCAGTGAGGTCGTGCTAATGCCCATCAGCAGCCACAGCTCCGGCGGCACATTGATCCGCAGCGGCTCGACCTGTCCGGCGCGGATGTTGACCAGCGCTGCTGTTAGGAAGCCAGATAGGATCACCAGCGTCCACAACAGCATCTGCAAGCGCACGATGGGAATGGTGATGGCCTGACGCGGGTCTACGAGCAGCCCGTGCCAGACCCCGGTAGCGCCCTGACCGGCGATGATGCCGGCTAGGGCCACGAGGAGCACAACCGCCAACCACAGGTTGAGGGACGACAAGGGGAAGACGCTTAACAGCGCCAGGCTCAGTCCAATCAGCAGCAGCGCCAAGGTATGGCGAGTGCTCCACGTTGGCTGGGGAGGCGGCGGCGTTGCCCCCGGTAATTCGGGTGGCAAAGCGTGATAGGTCTGTGTCCGCAGCATGTCCATTGCACCTCAAAGTCTGAACGGTCGATCAGCAGTCCACGAGCCGGGTCAATAAATCTAAGTAGCAAAAAGGCATAAGTAGACCGGCTCATGGCTGTGCCAGCGTAGGCTGGCGGTTATGCTGAGTAGCTACAGAATAGCACTAATGTTCTATCATATGTGGGACAAGTGTCCGACCATTTGTCCCACTTTTGTGTTACAATTCGGGGCAGGTATCGGGGTTCAGCAGCCGGATGGTACGGGGTTGACCAATTTCACGTGCGATGCGTCCTTGGGCCTCGAGCCGGTCCAAGTGACGCTGCACGGTGGAGCGTCCCACAAAGCAGTGCGCGCCGATTTCGCGCAAGCTGGGAGAAAAGCCATATTCACTAATGAACTGGCACACGAAACCATAGACGTGCTCGGTCACTTGTTGCTGGGCTTGCTGCGCTTGTGACGGCATAATTGAACGCGCCAATCGACGAACAGACTTCGACTGGCGGGTAAGCCTCCTTTCACTGAGAGTGCGATCTGGTACTGAAAGCATGCGATCCTCCTCTGTCCTTCGAGACGAAAAGAGCAGCCGACTGTTGAGGGTCAACAGCCCGCTGCCGCTGCAATCCTTTCTCCATCGTTGCTGATGTTACAACTATCAAACCAGTCAAATCAGAATATCATAATATGCACATCTGTTCTAATAGGTAAAACGCTAGAATCGCGTTGTATTCACGTTTTGGAGAGCTATTTGAGAGAAAATGAGAGCTGCTGAGGGCTGGTAAGCGGGCTTATCAGGCCGTAATACAGGAGACACTCAAATTATGGTGGGGTGCGTCCTGTGGGTGCGGTAAACCGCATCCACACGCTGACCAGCACCCGAGTGCAGGGTCAGGGGTGCGGCGCGTGAGCGCGGCACGTCAGCCCCACCGGCGCGTGAGGTGCAAGCTGTTTTAGCTTGCGGGCTAGGCTTGGGTAACGAGCAGCACTCCAAAGCGCGTCTTGGTCTTACACCCCAAGCCTAGCCGAACTTCCGCAGCGCGGAAGGCAGCCGACTGCAAGGTCGGTTGCGAGAGTGTGCCGCTCCGTATGCCGGGCAAGCGGGACAAGGGGCATACTTGTCTCGTCTGCCACCTGCATCGACAGAACCATTAGCTTGCCGTTCCACGAGAACTTGTGTCGACTGTTCGCCGATGCGGGCCATTGCTATGCGTATCGTAAACTTGTCGCGCCATGAGCGCCGTAGCCTGCATATGTGCCTAGCGATGTGGCAGCAATTCCTAGTTATCTAGACAAGGAGGGGCTTGCGTGTATTTTCTTGGCATTGATTGGGCAACCGAAAAACATGATCTATGTCTGCTTGATGAAACAGGCGCCATCGTCCAGCAAATGAAAATCGAGCAGTCAAATGCGGGTTTCCAGCATTTTGAAGAATTGGTCAAGCGCTATGGCGCTGTCAATATCCGCTTCAACATCGAGCGTTCGGACGGGCTGCTGGTGGATTGGATGGTGACACAAGGTTGGACGATCTACGTCACGCCTTCGGTGGTGGTCGCCCATCGTCGCCCGCGCCGTTCCAAATCCGATCCGTCAGATGCCTATTTGCTAGCGCACCTGCTGCGGCTCAACGATCCCGACTGCCGACTGCTGACGCGCTCGAGCGCAACGGTGCTGCATGTGCGGGAGCTGGCACGGGCGCTGGATACCACGGTAGCAGACCAGCGTCGTCTGGCAAACCGACTGAGTTACCTGCTGTACCAGTATTTTCCAGCCGCCAACCATCTATTTGCGCATGTGGAGAGTCTGATCTGCCTAGCCTTTCTTGAAGTTTACCCAACACCTGAACAGGCACGAGCTTTGACCCGACATCAACTCCAGCGGTTTCTGAAACGCCACAACTACCCATTCATGCAGCGGTTGGAGGGGATCTACGCGCGACTGCAAGCACCGATGCCCACGGCAACCGTCAGTGAAGGCTATGTCGCTCAAGTGAAAATCCTGATCCCGATGCTGCGCCAGCTGTACCACAGCCGTAGTTATCTCGAACGCGAACTGCCGAAGGTCTTCATGACCCATCCAGAAGCCGCCTGGTGGAAGGGATTTCCCGGTTGCAATGGGCCGCTCACACCGGCGCGACTGCTGGCTTGGATTGGTGACGAGCGCCGCCGCTTTCCCAGCGCTGAGACCTTGCAAGCGATTGCCGGAACCGCTCCAGTCACTCGCCGCAGCGGCAAAGCCTTGCATGTCGAGTTCCGCAGAGCCTGTTCGCACCCGCTGCGTAAAGCGCTGGACGACTTTGCGCGTCAGAGTGTGCGTCACAGCGCCTGGGCGCGGGATTACCTGGCTGAGCAAATGCAGCGCGGTCACAGTAAGGCACGGGCGTACCGGGCGCTGGCAAATCGCTGGCTCAAGATCATCTGGACACTGTGGCAGCGCGGTGAGCAATACGATGAAGCTCGTCATCTGGCAAACCGCACCCACCAAGGAGTGGGCAAGCTGAAAGCCAGCTGATCTTAGGCTGGCACAATTGAAAAGAAGGGTTACGCTCGAGACGATGTTTTGAGCGGATCACTTTTTGCTGCTTGGTGCCAAAATCAGGGCGGACCGCCTCTGGTCAGTCTTGTTCTGGAATTTCCGCTTGACAGGTTAAACTTGTCGACACCCTCAGCATAGGTGCTTGGCAGTCGAGAATCGTTGGGGCTGAGGGTGTGGGCGTTGAGTACAACGCGGCGCTGCTGCGAGGCAGCGCTAAATTGTAAGACAGTGAAGAGAGCTTACTACAGCGTGGTTTGTCTTACACAAAGTGCGCTTTACGTAATGAACAAAGACAATCAATCTCCGGCTTGTTTCTCAGCTTCAGCTTTGCGTATCTTTGCCCACGTGATCGACTCGCCCTTGAGCATACTCTCCACATCTAAGCCATCGTCTAGATCAGGAAAGTACACGTCGAGGACGGCAAATTCAGCATTGGCACGCTGTTCCAGCGTAGCCTTTTCAAGCCATTCAAACCAGTACAGCGGATTGCCGATGATGACGCCATTCGCCAGCGTGACGTAGATGTTACCATCCTTGAAATCGACAGCGGTTACAAGGTAGTTGTCGTTATCCGGTAGTAGTCCCATCTCTTTACCTCTTTGGAAACTGCTTATCCCACGCTTCGAGTAATAAATTACGGTGTTCAACTGTCAGGTCAACGATCTTACGAATTTCGCCCCGATTGAATCGCCCCGATGATTCAACACTAACAGGCTCAAGCAGGATTTTTGCCACTTTATTACCCACCCGGACGTGAACATGAGCGGGCGCGTGATCGTCGGTGTAGATCATAAAGCGGTAACCGGAGACAACTAGAACAGTAGGCATTAGCCGCTTTCAGGGCAACAGGCAGCGCATGAACCCTATTATAGTGTAATTGGTTCGGTCTCGGCGCTTCAACGCTCATAAAAGTACAAGTCACGCGCTTTCGGGTTCGGCATAAACGGTATACATGAGTTTAAACCTCCGATTTTGCCAGACACATTGAGCGCCATCGGTCATGAAAACACGCATGGGTGCTCCACGTAGATGCGCTATAACCGACATCGAGGTCGGCTGCCTTCCGCGCTGCGGAAGTTCGGCTAGGCTTGGGATGTAAGACCAAGTCTAGCTTTGGAGTGCTGCTCGTTACCCAAGCCTAGCCCGCTAGCTAAAACGCTAGCACCTCATGCGCCGGTGAGGCTTATGTATCGCACTCACGTGCGTCACCTGCACCTCTGGTGCGGGGTGCTGTCGCGCTTGTGGATGCCATAGATACCATCTACGTGCGTCACCCCCGCGAATAAACGTCTTATTCGGTCTTTTGTCCTCATGATGTCGGATGAATGCTCAAAGAAGACGTGTTGAACTTATTAGACAGCTTTTCAGACGGTCAAGTAAAGGGTTATTTGACACCAGTGCCAGCTCAAACAATAATGTGGTCACGGTTTAACGTTCAACATCAAAGGCTAGAATGCGATGCGTCACGTGATTCTCATCCCTGATCGGGAAAGCGGCGGCTACGTCGTCGAAGTACCCAGTTTGCCCGGATGCTATTCGCAGGGCGAAACCCAAGCGGAAGCCATTGCCAACATCCGGGAAGCGATTGACCTGCACATTGAAAGTCTGATCGCGCATGGTGAAGAGGTGCCGGACGATGTCGAGCTGATCCTCGCTACTGCCTAAATGCCCCGCCTAAGCCCTCTATCAGCCAGAGACTGCATACGTGCCTTGCAACGTAGCGGTTTTGTGATTGATCGTCAAGCAGGCAGCCACATTACACTCATACGAGACAACCCGCCTGGCCGGGTGACGGTACCGAACCACAAGGAACTCAAAGTCGGGATGCTGCGCCGGATCATCAGTGACGCCGGGCTGACGGTGAAGGAATTTCTCGACCTACTGTAATAGCTTACACCTGGTGCGCATGTTGACGCCTTTACCGTTGTCAAGTGCAAACAGCAAAATCAGCTTTGAATGGTCAGTATGGACTTTAAGCCGCTATAGAGCGCAGTGAATCAGTATGAGCGGGCTGTTACTCTCGATATACTGTTCAGATGACACTTATTGCTATCCCGTTTCAGGCGATGCATGCCTCTGATAGCCGCTGTCGGGCGCGAGTAAGCATATGCACCGTCTCCTCTTATAGTTGTGCCAGTTTGCCACAACTTCCATAATCGGTTTGAGTGCAAGATGTACATCATTTGTGGGACACACCATCCCCGACACCGATAAAACGGGCCCATCCGTCACGCAGCGCACAATGAGCCGATTTGTGAGCGCTCTGGACGCCCGTTTCAACGGGCGCAGCACGCGCAGCGGGCACAGCGGTTTAGCTGTGCCAGCCCGCGCAGCAGGTGCTCGCTGCGTTTCGGAACGCCACTTGCTGCCTGCTAGATAGACTTCGGTACACCTATATTGAATAAAGGACTTTGTGGGCCAAATAGGACATAAGCGGATCAAATGATCATTTTTAGCGTGGTAATTTTCTACATCAATTTGGCGATTTTGGGGGTGAATCTGAGTTTTACATTTTACTGATCTGCGCTATAGTTTTACCTAGAACGCAAAACACCCGCTCTAAACTTTGGACGGTTTACGGGTGCTTGGCGTGAGTCCCTCGTGAGAGGGGCGAGATTTTTCAGGGGGCTACCCTGTTGTCTGACATGTCTATCTGGAATTATACCCAGAAAGACGCAGATCGCAAGTTAAAGCCTAGTTAGCCCCTCAAACTCGCCACTCTCACCTACACAGGATAGGTCAGACGTGGTGGACAGCGCTCAACTCAGAACCCTCATCAAAGATTACTGGCACGGACTAGCCGGCAATCCCGCGAATCGTGCGTTAGTTATCGCCCTGATGGTCAACCATCATGGTGATGAAACCCTCAGCGCCTGGGCCTACCAACTCATCGAACGCGGCACGACCGATGCTGGAGCACGAACCGAGGCGCTGAGTCTGCTGAAGCCGCCTGCGCCTGCCTACCCCGCCATTGAAATTATCGAGGACCTCCCCCCGACACCGGAAGTTGTACAGATGCCGATACCGACAGCGATGGCACCCCTTGGTGTGCGGGTTGACCCGGATTTGGGACGGTTGGCAATTGCTTTACAACTGGCCAGCCTGTTTCGCTTGTGGGTGGTCGGACGCGATGTGGTGCGGCGAGGCAACGGATCAGGACAGGTCGAGAAAGCCTGCTTGAAACGAGCGCTGGCTGGCTACAATATCACCTACAGCAAAGGGCATTTCAATCGTCTGCTGCTACAGGGTGCGGGGCTGTTCTGGGATCTGGATCATGCTTGCAGCCGCCTGTTCTTGCGCGCACCCAAACCTGTCGCTCAACAGCTGACACGCCGGGCGCTGGCGCTGAACCCGGCAGTGATCGAGCGTGACCGACCGGGCGTGTGTGACATGTATTTGTCCCCAACTGGTTCGCATGAGCAGTGGGAGTCCATGATTTACGCGGGCTGGCTGGCAGATCGCAACAACCCCACCATCGCCCGCGAGACGCTGGCGCAGTTATTCAACCGCGATCAGGATACGCTGCGGCGCTGGGAGCACAACTGCCTCAGCGACATCGTGACGCTTCGCAAGAACTACGCGCAGCTGCCCAATCCACAGGGTGAATTTTATGAGTTGATTCCCGAACACGCGCAAAGCTACGTGGCCAACACGGGCTTCAAGGGGCAGGTTGTCGAAGAAATACGGATTTTCTGGCGGCTGCCCAATACTTATTTCGTTAAGAATGTGCGCCAACACCCGCACAAGGGACAAGCCAGCAAAGTGCGGAAAGTTGTTAATCGTGAGCTTGACCAGTTCGCGGCTGAGCAATCAGCCGGGAATATGCCTGCTGCTGATATGCGCGGCGGGCTGCCGAGGTTCAAGTTCTACTTTAACAACGAGAAAGCCGTGCGGCGGCATGTGCGGAAGTATGGCGGCTTTGGCTACGTATGGCGCGGGGAGAACCGGCACGGGCAGGGCATCTTCGAGCCGTGTCGCAACGGGTATGTGTTCACCCACGCCAAAGAACGAGCGGGCTACAAGCGGGAATACGATCATATGAAAAAGTTGGTGACGCCAGAAGTTATGCGGCAGTGGCGAGAAGGGCGGTGAATGCGAACAGAATAGCGAGAGCGGCACATTTTTGGGAGAGACAATATGCGTAGCAGATTGCTTTGCTGCTTGTCCGCAAACTTTAACCCTGACTGAATTGGAAGGTGGAGGATCCTTTCTCCTCTCTCCGGGGTGTAGGG
>Ga0163150_10004704_pt1 | contig 18074 bp, 13 predicted proteins | sample OliLakLV19P2IB_FD_148628 | JGI IMG/M metagenome (GOLD analysis project Ga0163150, IMG submission 148628) | Freshwater microbial mat bacterial communities from Lake Vanda, McMurdo Dry Valleys, Antarctica - Oligotrophic Lake LV.19.P2.IB | ecosystem: Environmental > Aquatic > Freshwater > Lake >...
CCCCTCACCCCCTAACCCTCCGCCCCCTATCATCTCTCACCATGCGACGCACCTTCAAATGGCTGTTCCGCATCGTCGGCATCATCGGCGTCATCGTCGCGATCGTGCTCGTGGTCTACGTGACCTCGGCGCGGTCGATCGCCGAGCGGCAGATTCTCGCGACACTCGAGCGCATGGGGTTCGATGACGCGTCGGTGCAGGTGCAGTCGATCGGCACCAGCCGGTTGCAGGTGAGCAACCTCATCCTCGGCACGGAAGCGGGGCTGCGCATCGGGGCCATCGGTGTCGAGTACGGCCTCCAAGGCCCCACCGATGTTCACATCGAAACCGTCGAGGTCATCGGCGCGATGCTCGACCTGCGCTGGCAGGATGGCAGGCTCGATATCGGCCCGCTGGCGCAGCTCAAGAGCGGCGGCGGCGAGGCCCGGCTGGCCAGCGACGGTGTGCCGTTCGACACGCTGCTGCTGCGCTCGTCGTTCGTGATGTTCCAGTGGAACAACCTGCGCTACGCGATCCCGGTCGAGGCGACGCTGACGCACAAGGGGGCGGGCGTCTGCGATGTCGATGCGCGAATCTGGGTGATGGGCGTCGAGGTGCCGTTCACGGGGACGATTGATTTCACGGCGCCGGCCAATCTTCCGCTCGAACCGGGCGACCCCATCTTGGCGGGTCGCATCGAGTTCGCGCTCGCCACGCCGATCTTCGGCAGGCCTCTGGACCTGTTGGGCTGGGTGGGCGATGGGACGGGTGCTTTGACCGCCCACATGGGGCCGAAGGATGCCGGCGACTTCAATTTTCAACTCGTCGCGGACGTGTCGCGCGGCACGCACGAAACGTTCCTCTCGATCAATGCCACCGCCACGCCGCCGCGGTGGAGCGCCTCGTATCCCGGTCTGAATCTCGATGCGCAGCAAGTGAAATTGCACGCGTTCGCGCAGGTCAATCTCACCAGTCTAGAGGTGCAGGGCAAGCTCGCGGCCAGTGCCGAATCGATCACATTGGACATGAACGGCGTGCGCACCGTCATGCACGACCCGCGCATCGACCTCCCGCTGACGGGTAGTTGGGAGGACGACCGCTTCGTCCTCGCCGCCGCGCCGCACATGGCGCTGGGGTTCCGCGGGATCACCGACAACCACGCGGAGCGGCCGCTGAGCATCGGTCAGTTCGGCATGCGCAGCTCGGCCGCCGAGTTTTCACTCGTCCGCGCTCCAACGGCGGACGACCCCGCCCGCCTCGTGCCTTCGGTCAAAGTCTGGCTGCATTCGACGCCGCTTGAGGCCAAGCGCGGGACCACCGAGTTTGCCGCCGGCCGCGTCGCGTTCGGGGCGAACGTCACGGCCAACGAGCGCAACGAGGTGACCGTTGATGCCGGCTTCACACTCGACGGCGGCGACCTCACGGTGGCGGACACCGAGCTCAAACTTTCGGGGATGCACATTGCGCTGCCGATCACGCACCGCGCTTCCGCGACGACGAAGGCCGCGCTGCACATCGACTCAATGCGATTCCGCGACGATGTGTTCCCCGCGCTCAACGGCGCGCTGGCCGTCACCGATGGCGTGCTCGCGGGCAGCGCGGAGTGGCCGCTGTTCAGCGGGCCGGGCAAGCCGGGCACGCCCGCCAAGATCGTGACGAACATCGACCTCTACAACGGCGTCACCGGCGAAGTCACCGCCAATGTCCGCGACCTGCGCATCACCGACGACCAGACGATCGCCCGGCTCCTCAAGGCCACCGAAAAGTTCCGTATGACCGGGCTCGTCAACCTCGACGCGAAGCTGAAGGTGAGCGGCACGAGCATCTCGCCGCTGATCACGCTCGACGCCCGGGAGGCGACGTTCTCCAGCGGGGCGATCGATTTCGTCGCGACCGGTTTGAGCACCTCGGTCACGATCAACAGCCTGTCGCCGCTATCGACGCTTCCGAACCAGCGGCTGTCGATCCGCGAGGGACACCTGGGCAAGCTCGACTTCACCAATGCGGTGGTCAACTTCCGCATGGACTCCATCGAGTCGTTCGTGATGGAGCTTGCGGGTTGGAGCGTGGGCAGCCGTGGGCGGTTCTGGATGCACGCGGTGCGGTTCAACCCGCTGAAGCCGGTGATCGAGACGCAGGTGTTCGTCGAGGACATGAGCGTGAAGGAGTGGCTGGAGATTTTGCAGGACGGAGAGGCGGCGGGCGAGGGGTTTTTGTACGGCCGGCTTCCGGTGCGCTGGGACAGCGGCAAGGAGATCCAGCTCACGTTCGGCGAGGGTTTTATTTATGCGAAGCCGGGCAAGGGCTGGATCAAGATTTCGGAGTCAAAGGAAATCCGGCAGTACATCTTCTCGACGCTGAAGGAGACGCTTGAGAATCTCCAGGCGGAGGCGCAGCGCCGGCTGCTGGAGGCGATGAACGATTATGAGTACGAAATCCTGAAGTTCGATTTCATCCGCGAAGGCAGCGAGGTGATGTGCCGGGTGACGACGAAAGGCCGGGGCCGAACCGGAGCAAAGCAGGAAATCGGCGAGCTCCAGGTCGACATTCACAACTTCGGCGTCCTACTCTCTCAAAGGCTGCTGCGCAACGTCGGCTCGGTCGGCGCGATCGACGACGCGATCCGGCGGGCGTTCGGGCAGGAGTGACGGGCCGCAAAGCATGCAGTCGGGAATGAATGACCATCGCACCGCGTTGTGCAGTGAAGGTTGGACTCGTTTTGCTCTGGCCGCTTTGGACGTATGATTCGTGGATGAGTTGCGGCCGCATCGCCGGAATGTGCCTCTTAGGAAGGCAGGAATGCAGGAAAGGAAGCTGCGGCATTGTTGATCGATTCTTTTCCTGCTTTCCTGCCTTCCTTAGAGGCAATGGAGTGATAAGGGCGCTGTGTTAAAGCGAAGGGTGACTTTAAACTCGGATGTGTCAGGACGAGCGGGTTTGACCGTATCTGGGATGTTGAGACGGAACCCAGGCAAACCCCCTAGAAACGAGGCGTGACATGAAAACTCTCTCTTGCATATTGATGGCCGGTGTGATGTCGGTGATGTCCGGCTGCCATACGTCGCACGAAGTGAAGACCGACAGCGTGGTCGAGATAAAGCCGATCAAAATCGAGCCGATCTACGCCCGCATCGATATTTACATCAAGATCGACAAGGAGCTGGACAGCTTCTTCGACTTCGAGGAATCGGTGAAGCCGAAGCCGGCCGAGCCGGCGGCGACCGAGACCCCCGCAACGCAGAAAGAAGGTGCGTGATGACGAGCATGACCAACAAGCCGAGCAACGTGACCCGGCGAGGATTTGTGCTGGCGCTGGCGGCGGCGATGAGCGTGCTGACGATCGCGCCGGTGTCCCGCGCCGATGAGATGGACGACCTGAAAGCGAGCTTCAAGGCCCGCCTGTCGAAGCTCAAGGCGCTTCAGGACAGCGGCGTCGTCGGCGAGACGTTCGACGGCTGGGTCGCGCTGGTCAAGGGTGACAGTGACGGAGCCGGGGCGATCGTCAGCGCAGAGAACGCCGATCGCACGAAGCTGTACGACCTGATCGCGAAGAAGCAGCAGGTCGGGGCGTCCGTGGTCGCGGAGCGCAACGGAGTACGCAACTTCGGTAACGCGGCGGCGAGCCACTACCTCAAGACCAAAGATGGGACGTGGGTGCAGAAGAAGGACTTGAAAAGCTGAGAACAGCGGCACATGCTTAGCGGTCGGGCCGAAGGCTCGGCGCAGGCCCACCAGCTTGACCTTCGCTGGCGCGGGGTGGGCCTTCGCGGAGCCTTCGGCCTGACCGCTAAGCGTTAAGCGTTAAGCGTTCATCACGTACACGTCATATCGCAAGCTCTTCCCCTCGAATACCACATCGGGATCGCGTTTGCCGAGCGCTTCGCCGTGCAGCGGGCGCTTGACGATCACGCGCTTCTTGGCGACGCGCAGGGCGGCGTCAAAGAGCTGGGTGCCGTCGCTGTCATCGCCGACGAGCTGGCGGGCGACGCGCATGGGTTTGCCCTCGGCACCCTTTTTCCGCGGGGGAAACATGGGGTCGAGGAACACCACGTCCGGGTGCATGAACGGCTGCATCTCCGACGGCAGGTCTTCCAAGGCGATCTCGCTGGTGTTGTGGGCGTTTCCGGTGGCTTGATACGCGAGGCGGCGGAGCAGGTGGACGGCGTTCGATTGGATGAGGGTGATGCGCGAGGCGACGGCGGGGTTCTCGGCGGCGGCGCGGAGCAGGCCGTCGCGCAGCAGGGTGGCGAGCACCTTGTTGCGCTCGACGGAAAGCACACGGCAGCCGAGGCCGGCCATGAGCCAGGTGTCCTCGCCCCAGCCGGCGGTGGCGTCGACGACGACGGGCGGCGTGTCGGTCGTTTTCTTCAGGCCGAGCGCCTTGGCGACCGGCTGCTTCAAGCGTTTGCCCTGCGCGCTGGTGACGTCGATCTTGCTCCAGTCGACGAAGAGGGCTCGGCCGCCGCGGGTGAGTGGGTCGCCGCCGATCATGCGCAGCTCGAGCCGGCCGGGGGTGGCGCAGAGCAGGGCGTCGACGCCGCTTTTCACCGGCTTTTCCAGGAACTCAATGCCGAGGTCGACCGACAGGCGGGCCGCCGCGCGCAGCAGATTTTCATCCGATGCGGGGTCGGCGCAGGCGGCGAGGGTCAGCGGTTGATGCGAACGTTCGACGGGGGGCATGAAGAAATGATATGGGAGAGGTCGTTGGGTGGCACTGACAAGCGGAGTCCGCGGAGCTTGTCAGTGTTCCGCGTTGACCCATGTCCGACACTGACAAGGCCTCAGAGCAGTCCTTGTCAGTGCCACCCACGCATCATTCGCCGTCGCCTTCGCCGCGCTGCGCATCGAGGCGCTCGCGGTTGGCTCGGCCGTCCATGAGGATGAACACCTTCCCGCGCGTCTCGGCCGGCAGCACCGATTCGATCTGCTTCTTCGCCATGCCCAGGTGGGTCCGCCGCGAGAGGTGCGTGAGCACGACGAACTCGTTCTTGCTCTTGAGCATGAGGTTGGCGATGTCGTTCAGGTGCAGGTGCTGGCCGATGGCGGCGCGCTTGAGGTCGGCGGGCTCGAGGAAGGTGCACTCGGTGATGAGGATCTTCGCGTTGAGGACGTCCGGCCGATCGAAGTGTTCGCCCCACATGGTGTCGCCGGTGTAAGCGACGAGGGGGACTTCGAGCGTGATGGTGATGTCTTCGCCGCGGCTCTTGAGCTCGATAAGCTTTTCCTGCGGCAGGCCGATGAGGTCGGGGCGGAGCTTGCTGCGGCGCTCGAGCACGACGTAGCCGAGCGACGGCACGGTGTGTTTCGTCGCGAAGGCGCGGAGCCAGATGTTGTTCTTGATCTCGATCTCGCCTTCAGGCGCGAGCGGGATCAGGTTGTAGGGCGTGCGCTGGGCTTCGAGATCGACCCAGGCGTTCATGACATTGCGGATGGGGGTTTCGAGCTGCGGCGGGCAGACGACGGTGCCGACGCCCATGCCCTGGAAGTTGCGCTGCGAATAGTAGTAGCTGATGGCGGCGGAGTGATCCATGTGGCCGTGCGTGAGCGCGACGAACTTGCTCGGCAGCACGGCCCGGGGGCACAGGCCGATGTCGAAGCAGACATCGAGCTCGGGGATGTGGACGACGGACTCCTCGCCGGCGATGGAGACGCCCTGCACGCGGAAGGGCGGGAGATAGAGATAGCCCATCGAGGTGCGGCGGGGCGGTTCACGGGGGATGGAGGTGTCGGGCGGCATGGTGGGGGAGTCGGAAGGAGGCAGGGAAAGTCGGCAGTCGGCAGTCGGCAGGAGGCAGGAGGAGCGAGACGGAGTCGGAAAGCGGCGGCACCGAAGGCTTGGCTCTCCGATTCAATCTAATGATGGCGAGGGAGAGTTGCGGCCGCGATGTGTCGACGACGGGCAGACCGCTTGCAGGACAGAGTGCTAGGCTTGTTTGACTGCCTACTGCCTCCTGCCGACTGCCGACTTCCTCACAAAGGCCGCGGTGGGATTCGAACCCACGATGGGATTGCTCCCAACGGATTTGCAATCCGCCCCATTAGTCCACTCTGGCACGCGGCCGGCAGCGGGGCATTCTAGCGGAGGAGCGATGAGCGGCAACCGGACGGGCGCGTCGCGCCATCGGCGACCTTGAAGCCCCGCCGCGTTTCCAGCCGATATCTCCTGACGTGACCGCGCAAGTCCTCCAATCCGTCTGGCCCGTGCTGCTACTGCTGGCGTACCTCCTCGTCACCTGCGTGCTCACCGTCATCACCTCCGCCCGCAAACGCGCCATCGATGTCCACGACCGGGTCCGCGAATGCCTGGAGATGCGACGCCGCTACGCCGCCGAGTTGGAGCAGGCGAAGTCGAAGTAGTGGTCAGGAGGCAGGAGGCAGTAGGCAGGAGCGAACTGGTACGTGAACTTCCGACTTCTCGTTGCTGCCTCTGAACTCCAGAACTGTCGTTCGCCGACTGCCGACTGCCGACTCTCCCTCCTGCCTACTTTGTTAGACTACCCCCATGTCCGCCATTCTCATCACGAACGGCCGCGTGATCGACCCGGCCAACGACATCGACGACAAGACGGACCTCTTACTTTCCAATGGCAAAGTCGAACGCGTCGGCAGCGTCTCCCGGCCGCAGGGCAGCGACCTGACGATCATCGACGCGTCCAACTGCATCGTCTGCCCGGGTCTGATCGACGTACACGTCCACTTCCGCGAGCCGGGGCAGGAAGAAAAAGAGACCATCGCCACCGGCGCCGCTTCGGCGGTCAGCGGCGGGTTCACCACCGTCTGCTGCATGCCGAATACGAAGCCCGCGCTCGATGATGATGGGCGCGTCGAGTTCGTCTATCACCAGTCGCGCCGCGCCAACCTCGCCAATGTCTACCCGGTCGGCGCGATCACCAAGGGCCGCGAGGGCAAGGAACTCGCCGAGATCGGCCTGATGTCGCAGGCCGGTGCGGTCGGCTTCACCGATGACGGCGTCGCCGTCGCCAGCGCGGCAGTGATGTACAAGGCGATGCAGTACATCGCGATGACCGGCAAGGTGCTCATGCAGCACTGCGAAGACCCGGAGCTCGGCCGGGGCGTGATGAATGCCGGGGCCTTGGCGACGAAGCTTGGCCTCGCCGGCTGGCCGCGCGTCGCCGAGGAACTGATCATCCAGCGCGACATCCTGCTCAACATGAGCCAGAACATCGGCGTCCGCTACCACGTGCAGCACATCTCCTCCGGCGGCAGCGTCGAGCTGGTGCGCCGGGCCCGCGCCGACCTCTTCGGGCAGGCCCACATCACCGCCGAGGCGTCGCCGCACCACCTGCTGCTCACCGAGGACTACTGCGCCACCTACGACACGAACTACAAGATGAACCCGCCGCTGCGCGCCAAGCGCGACGTCGAGGCGATCCGCGAAGGCGTGCGCGACGGCACCATCACCGTGCTCGCCACCGACCACGCCCCGCACACGCAGGAAGAGAAGGAACTCGAATTCCCCGCGGCGCCCTACGGCATCCTCGGCCTTGACTGCGCCCTGCCGCTGTACGCCAAGGCACTCATGGAGAGCGGCACCATCGAATGGCCCGACATGCTCGCGATGATGACGATCAACAGCGCCCGCCTAGTCGGCCTCGACGCCGCCAAGGGCCACCTGACGCCCGGCATCGCCGACGCGGACGTGACGATCATCGATCCGAACCAGATGTGGTCGATCGACGTGAACGACTTCAAGAGCAAGAGCCGCAACTGCCCGTTCCACGGCTGGAAGGTGCGCAGCCGGGCGATCACGACGATTGTGGGCGGTGCCGTGAAGATGAACCGCGAGCCGGACCGGGCGAAGGGCAAACGCATTGAGCCGGCGCTGGCGCTGGTTTGAGAAGACCGATTCATGCTCGACGGTGTATGCAGTGATGGGTGGCACTGACAAGCGGGGTCCACGGAGCTTGTCAGTGGCTCAACGCCGCCACTGGCAAAGCCTCAGAGCAGGCCTTGTCAGTGCCACCCGACCAACCACCCCTCAGGAGCCACGCCATGCTCGACAAAGTCGAAGTCCTCCGCGCCGCGTGCTGCATGGCCGGGCTCGATGGCACCATCGGTGAAAAGGAGCTGGCCATCCTCCAGAAGCTGGCGACCGAGGCGGGCGTCGGCGGGGCGTCGCTCAAGGCCATGATGGACCGCGCCAAGGCCGACCCGAATTATTACGAGCAACAGTTCCGCTTCCTGCGCGGCAACCCCGATGAGTCGATGAAGACGATGCTTCGCGTCGCCATCGCCGACGGTGTGCTGCACGCCAATGAGCGGGTGGTGCTCCAGCATTTCGCCACCAAGCTGGGGCTTAGCGAGCAGCGCTACCAGGCGTTGCTGGTGGCGGCCGAAGAGGTTGTCGCAAGGCCCGGCAAAAGTGCTGGGGCCGGTGAGGCTGACTGATTAGCATGAGGGGTCCAACCCTTTCGCAGTGCTGCGTCGTCGGCCTCGACGGACCGTCGGCCCCCAAGAGCGGGCCATCTTCGAGAAGCTTGCGGAGATACCGGTGTCGGGGCGACGTGGTCGAACGCCACAAGGTTACCGGCCGACTTGCGTACGAGGCCAAGGTCGTGGCGGCCATGCTAACTCATGGCATCACCACACTCCTCACATTCAATGACGCAGATTTCTAACGATTCACAGATGTCCGACCGCTTAATCCGTTCGACGTTTTGAACCCGCCGCGCGATGGACACGCAAACGCTACTTGCTCATTTCAGCGACCGCTCAGCCGTCAAACAGACTGTTCAATATCAGGCCCCGCATCGCGGTGCACGGCAGTACCTGTTGCTCGGGCAGTTCCCGCTGCGAGATCACCACCGGTTGATAGTCCGCCGCCTGCTCCACTCGGCCGTGCGAGCCGCGCACCAGCTTCGTGTCGAGCGGGATGATGTCGAGCAATGCCCGCTGCTTCAGCGCCTTGCGCTGGAACAACCGCCATGCGAGTTTGAGCTTGGGCAGCTTGATCTTCGGATCGATGAACAATTCAAGCGGGTCGTAACCGGGCTTGCGGTGGATGTCGACGGTGCGGGCGAAGTCGGGGGCCTTCGCGTCGTCGAGCCAGTAGTCGTAGCTGAACCATTTGCCGGGTTCGCTGATCAGCACGAAGTCGCCGGAGCGCTCGTGGGCGATGCCGGCGACGATCTGATCCTTCTTGTCGAGCACGCACTCGACGCCGGGGATACGCCGCAGCAGATCGCCAACCTCTGATGCCACTGGCAGTCCGCTGCCAGTGCCCTTAATTAGCGACACTGGCAGCGGACTGCCAGTGGCATCAAACCCCACGGCCTCGTTCAAATACACATGGGCCACCTGATGGTCCGCCACCGCAAAGGCGGAACTCGCTCCGGCATCGAGCAGCTCGAGTCCCTGTTCCTCGCGCACCTTCAGCAACTTCGCCTCGCGCAGCACGCGGTTAATGGGGATCGCTCCATCGACCGGCTCGATGCCGTACTCGCTGACGAGGATCGTGCGAACGCCGCGCGACGTAAAGAAATCGATGAGGTCGCCGACGACAGTGTCGACCTCGCGCAGGGCGGCGATGGATTCGGGAGGGGCGGCGAGGCTTTGTGGGAGGGCGAGGCTCCCGCCGAGCCGTTCGTTCCCTCGCCTCGAAGGCGAGGGAACGAAATGCGCGCGGGCGTCGCCCGTCCCTGCTTGTGTGTTAGTCGCGCCGGTTTCGATCGCTCGGCTTTGAGCCTCGCGATCGAACGGCTCGGCGGGAGCCTCGCCCTCCCGCGCAGCGAGGACGCTGCGGCTCGGAGGGGGCCCATACTTCTGAAACGCGTAATCCAAATGCGGCAGGTACACCAGCGTCAGCGCCGGCTTTGTCTTCTCAAACGCCAGCTTCGTCGCATCCGCGATCCACTGCGTTGACTTGATCGATGCCCCCGGCCCCCAGAACTGAAACAGTGGGAACGGCCCCAGCGCCGCCTGGAGCTCGTCGCGCAGCGACGGGGGATTTGAATAACAGTCGGGGATCTTTCTCCCATCCGCCTTGTACATCGGTCGCGGCGTGACCGAAAAATCCGCGGTGGAGTACATGTTGTACCACCAGAACATGTTCAGCGTGGTCACCGATGGGTCACGTTTCCGGGCTGTTTCCCAGACCTTTTCGCCGCGCACCAGCTTGTTCGACTGCTTCCAGAACTGCACCTCGCACAGCTCGCGGTCGTACCAGCCGTTGCCGACGATGCCGTGACCCCCGCCCCCGGGAAAAGCGCCGCCCGGCGTCAGCCCCGTAAGCATCGACGACTGCATCGACGTGGTCACCGCCGGCAGGACGGGCTTGAGCCGACGAAGATGCCCGCTCTTCGCAAAGTCGCGGATGCGCGGGCAGTCATCGCCGATCAGCGATTGATTGAGCCCGACGACGAGGATGACCGCGGTGGGGTGGGGCATGTCTGACGAGCATACCCTGCCTTATCAGAGCCGGGGTTTGCAACCCCGGTCGGATCGCGAGGCTCAAGGCCGAGCGATCCGTTTTGCGCGGCAAAAGATCGAGCATTGTCGCGGACCGCCGGTTCGAGAGCGGGATCGCTCGGCCCGCGGCGGGCGTCGCGATCCCGACCGGACTCACAGGGTCCGGCTCCGACCATCACGTCCCCAATAACTTCCGATGCCCCCACGCCGTCAGTGCAAAGCACCCGGCGGCGATCAGCGCCAGCCACGGGGCGTCCAGCAGGCAGAGGAAATAGGCGTCGACCAGGCAGATGCCCGAGAGCCAGGTGAGGACCGCCTTGATGGTTTTCGGGGGCCGCTCGAAGACGTAGCGGATCGCCTGCGCCAGCCACATTGACAGCACGAACGCCGCCAGCGCGGTCCAGCGCCAGTCGATCGGACGAATGACGCCGACCATCACGAGCACGACCACCGGCATCGCGACGGCCAGCCACTTGCGCTCGTCGATGCGGCCTTCCATCTCGCCGCGCGCGATCACCGTGATGCCCACGATATAGAGGCCCAGCGCCAGCGCCATCGGCAGGGCGATGGTGTCGAACGTCTCACCCTCGGCGAGGGTCGCCGCCGTCAGCAGCACCAGCGACCGGCAGGCGCCCATCAGCAGCACCGACGTCTGGAACCGCTTGTGCAGGAAGTTGTACGCGATGATCACGATGAGCAGCGGCAGGACGTACAGCATCGAGGCGGGCATGATGTACCACATGAGCACCATGCCATCAACGAAGCACGCGATGATGAACCAGAGGGCGAAGTTCCGGCTGATGCGGCCCGAGGGGATCGGCCGGTGCGGCCGCTCGACGGCGTCGACATCGACATCGGCGAGGTCGTTGAGGGCCATGCCGGCGACGTAGAACAGCGACATCGCCACCGCGATGGCGCCGATGAACATCGCCGGCGAATTGAAAGGCGGCAGCACCGCTTCGTAGGTCGTCTCGTGTAGACCGGCGATGGCGCAGCCGGTGAGCACGTTGGTCCAGATGGTGGGAAGGTTGCTGATCCGGCCGAGCTCAAGCCAGGCGCGCAAACGAGATGAGGATGGAGGATTCATGGCAGCGACAATTCCACAATACTCGATCGGAATCCTCATTGAGAACGTGGGCACGAAAAAAGCGAAGAGGGAAGGTGAGCGGGGCAGGGCAGAGACTGCAAATTGACCATTGCAAATTGCAAATTGGAAACCAGCGGGCCGGATGCGTGCTTCAGTTCTTCAGTTCTTTATTTTTCAATTTTCCATTTGCAATGGGCGATGGTCAATCTGTCTTGACACTCTGCCGCACCCACTTCATCTCCTGCGCGATGCCTTCGACCAGATCGACCACGCGCATCTCGGCGGGGAGCACGCCCCAGGCGTAGGTCTCGACCTCGAAGTGCTTGCACGTCGTGAGTTCGTTCATTAGCGCGAGGCAGCGGAGCACCTCGTCCTGCGTCGATTCGAGCAGGCCGAACTTCTGAAGGAAGAGGGGGACGTGGAAGTGGGTGCGCCACTGGGCGTTGGGCGGCGGCGTGTTTTCATAGAGGGCCAGGGCCTGCGGCAGGTCTTCGTAGAACTGGCCGGTGGCGCCGCCGACCATCGTCTGGTGCAGGTAGCGTTCCTCGCCGAAGCCGCGCAGCTGCTCGAGGGCATCGACGCGGTCGTGGTCGTCGAGCGTGTCGAAGCGGGCCCGCACCGCCGAGGAGATCTGCACCTTGCCGACATCGATGCCGGCTGACTTGTAGTTCCGCAGCACGTGCTCCTGCGACTCGAACATCACGGCCGCGTGGCAGACATCGTGGCAGACGCGCAGATATCGGCGGAGGCGGTGCTCGTTGCCGAGCAGGTACAGTTCGTCCTTGAAGAAGTCGACGACATCCTGCGAGGTGTCGAGGTAGCAGCCGGGCTCGGGTTCGAGGTCGACGTGGATGAGCTTGCCGGTGACTTCCTCAATGTTAGCGAGGTGGTCGCAGAGCTTGATGAGGTTCTGGGCGGCGGCGAACGACTTGTCATCGGAGTTGGTGATGGAGTCGCGCCAACCGATGGGCAGCGTCGAGATGCTTCCTTCCTTTTCGTCGCCGAGGAGGTGGACGAGGATGTCGGCGAGCTCGGTGGTGTAAACGAGTCGGGAATGGTCGGACCATTCGGGGTGATAGACCTTGTGCTTGACGCGGGGTTCGTGGAAGTTGCCGTAGGGGAAGCCGTTGAGCGTGTAGGCGATGAGGTCGCGTTTGCGGAGCCAGTCGGCGAGCTCGAGGACGCGGTCGCCGCCGAGGATTTGCGAGGCGGCTTCGTGGGCGATCCACAGGCCGACGCCCATCTGCTGATCGGGGCAGACGAGCTGACGGATGGGGACGGAGTAGGCCTCGAGGTTGGCGAGCGTCTGGGCGTAGGTGGGCCCGGCGTGGACGTTGGTGCAGTAGCCGAGGATGGAGCCGGGGCCGAGGAGGTTACGCATGGGAGGAGCGTACAACGGCGCGAGGGCGAAGTGCAACGTGTGTTCGTGTCAGAGGAGAGTATGGAGAGAATGCAAAATGACCAATGCGAAATGCAAAATGCAAAAGTAAGAATGGTGCGTTTGCCTTTCCTTCATTTTTCATTTTGCATTGGTCATTGGTCATTTGGCTTCCTCGCTCCGCTGTTCCGCCAGCAGCAGGGCCCCCACCGGCACGGCGTCTTCTTTCAGTGCGGCGAGCGCGATCGCCGGCCCCGGGGCGAAGGTGTCCATGAGGAAGGCGGTGAGCTGCGCGGCGAGCGATTGGCGCAGGGGCTCGCCCAGGAGCGACAGGCCGCCGCCGAGGATGATCATCTGTGGGTGCAGGAGGTGGATGGCGTGCGAGAGGGCGAAGGCCAGTTGGCGCATGGTGTCGTGGAGGATCGATGCGGCCAGCGGGCAGCGGTCGCGCAGGGCGGTGCCCAGTGATTTGGCTTCGCCGGTTGTCATTGAGCCGAGAGCGGCGAGGTGGCGCGCGAGGATGGAGGTTGGATGATCGCGCACGGCGTCACGAACGAGGGCGTCGACGGCCCAGCCGGAGCAGCGCTCCTGGACGGTGCGGCCTGTGTCATTGAGGCGGACGTGGCCGAGCTCGAGTTCGCCGGGGGTGTCGCCGTGGTAGATCGCGCCGCCCACGATGAGGCCGGCGCCGACGCCGCTGCCGAGGGTGACGTACATCACGGGGTCGCGGCCGATGCCGGCGCCGCGGTGAGCTTCGCCGAGGGCGGCGACGTTGCCGTCGTTATCAACGAAGGCGGGCAGGCCGGATATTTCGCGCAACCAGTGGGCGAGGGGAAAATCGGACCAGCCCTCGATGTGGTAGGAACGCCAGATGGTTCCGGTGCGCCAGTCGACGGGGCCGCCGTAGCCGACGCCGATGGCGCGGGGTTTGTGCCGGCGGATGAGGTCGGGCAGGACCGACTCGATGCGGGCGCGGATGGCGGCGGCTCCGGCGTGGCGGTCGATGATGAAAGCGCGGCGGTCGATGATGCGGCCGTCGCCGGTGCCGGCGCAGAGTTGCAGCTTGGTGCCGCCGATTTCGATGGCGAGGTAGTTGGTCTGCAATGTTGTTGAGGCGTCAGCCGCGGACATGGGCGGAGATGATACTTCGCTTATCAGAACCTGCCTTATCAGAGCCTGCCTTATCAAAGCCGGGTTCTGCGAATCCGGTCGGCTCGCCGACCCGCAAGCGAGGCGAGCCGATTCGCGCGGCCGACGTTCAATCTGCAATGATCGTCCCCCGCGCGAATCGGCTTCGCTCAGCCCGCGGACGGCATCGCGAACCCGACCGGACTCGCAGAGTCCGGCTCTGAAAAACAAACGGCGGACTCGCAGAGTTCGGCTCTGAAAGGCAATCGCCGGACTCGTGGAGCCTCGCTCCGTACAATGTCCGCTTATGGACGTGACCACCTATTGCCATGATCTCGCCGACCGCGCCTTGACGGCGTCGCGCAAGCTTGTTTCCGCGTCGGGGGCTCAGCGCAACGCGGCGCTGGCTGCGGTGGCGCGGCGGCTCGTCGAGTCGGGCGCGAAGATCAAAGACGCGAACGCACGCGACCTTCAAGCCGGCAAGGAGGCGGGACTGTCCGCGGCGATGCTCGACCGTCTTAAGCTCGACGATGCGGGCATCAAGAAGATGGCCGAGAGCGTGAAGCAGATCGCGGCGCAGACCGACCCTGTCGGGCAGATCATCGAAGGCTCGGTCCGGCCCAACGGGCTGCGGCTGGAGAAGGTACGCGTGCCCATCGGCGTCGTGCTCATCATCTTCGAGTCCCGCCCCAACGTCACCTGCGACGCGGCGGCGCTGTGCATCAAGAGCGGCAACGCGACCATCCTCCGCGGCGGCAAGGAGGCGATGCACTCCAATGCGGCCATCGCGGCGTGCGTGCGCGAGGGGCTGGCCGAAGGCGGGCTCGACGTCGATGCGGTGCAGCTCGTGGAGACAACGGACCGCGCCGCGGTGGGCGAGCTCTTGAAGATGGAAGGCAAGATCGATCTGGCGATCCCGCGCGGCGGCGAGTCGCTGATCCGGGCCGTCGTCGAGCAGGCCCGCATCCCGGTCATCAAGCATTACACGGGCAACTGCCATGTTTACGTGCACGGCGATGCCGACGAGCAGATGGCCCTCGACATCTGCATCAACGCGAAGACACAGCGCACCGGCGTTTGCAATGCCTGCGAGACGATTTTGATTCATGACGACGCGGCGAAGCGCGGGCTGCTCACGCGCATCGCCGACGCCCTGATCGAGCGCAGGGTCGAGGTGCGCGGCGACACGGCGGTCTGCGCCGCGGTGCCGCAGGCGGTGGCGGCGCTGGAGAGCGACTGGGGCACGGAGTTCCTCGACCTGATCGTGGCGATGGGCGTCGTCGATTCGCTCGATGCGGCGGTTGCTCACATCAACAAATACGGCTCGCGCCATACCGACGCAATCGTCACGCAGTCGATCGCGGCGGCCGATCAGTTCGTGCAGCAGGTCGACGCCGCCAACGTGTTCGTCAACTGCTCGACGCGCTTCAGCGACGGCGGCGAGTATGGCCTGGGCGCCGAGATCGGCATCAGCACCGACAAGCTGCACGCAAGGGGCCCCATGGGGGCGGCGGACCTGACGACTTACAAGTGGGTGGCGCGGGGGAATGGGCAGGTGCGGGAGTAATTTGACGGTAATGCCATGTGGATCGACGATCTTCAACCATTCGATTTTCTCGTTCCCGGATCGCAGAAGTATTTCCGCGCGGTCGGTTGGTTAAGCAAGGGTAAGGCTTATCCTCGTGGCGAAGTCGATGCTGTTTGGTACGCGAAGCTCTGCGAGTTGATTCAAAACCCATGGACGCCCATCGCATCGGCTGGTGTTCACCATTGCGAGCTATGCCGGTTCACCGGTGGCGCGGACTCTATGTTTAACAAGACACTTCGAGTCAGAGCCGTTTCCGGGCTTCAGGTTTATGTTCCGGGTGACGGAATCCTCTTTCTGGCACCGGTGAGTATTGCCCATTACATCGATTCGCACGAGTACTTGCCGCCAGCGGAGTTTCAGAAGGCGATCAGTGATTGTCCTTCCATGCGTTCAATGGACTACCTGCGGCTTGTTCTTGATAATGGCGGGCGCGAATTTCTTGCCGGATTGAAGTCTTTAATGTCGCCAAGGTCTTAGTGGATATGAATTCTTCATTGACCTCCCTCATCGTCTTCGATCTCGGCGGCGTGCTGGTCCGCATCAATCACGGCTGGAAGAACGCTTGCGCGGCGGTCGGCATTCACGCGCATCCCGCGCTCGAATCGGAGAGCGCGCTCGCGGAGCTGACCACCGTCGGCCAGCGCTACGAGACCGGCCGGTGCGACGAATCTAATTTCTACGACGACATCGTCCGCTTCACCGGCTTCACGCGCGACGAGGTGCAACGAACGCTGCACCACTGGCTCATCGAGCCATACCCGGGCGCGGCCGACCTGCTCCACCGCGTTGCCGAGTGCGCAGCCAAGAATGGAATCGCCACCGCCTGCCTCTCGAACACCAACGCCACGCACTGGGCGATGATGCAGGGGCAGCACCGCCTTGGGCATGCCACGATCCCGCTGCACAGGCTCAACCACCGCTTCGCCAGCCACATCATCGGGGCGATGAAGCCCGACCCGCGGATCTACGAGCACCTGGAGCAGGCCACGCGCGTCGACCCCGCATCGATCCTCTTCTTCGACGACTTCGCCGCCAACATTGATGCGGCCCGGGCCCGCGGCTGGCAGGCCGAGCGGATTGACAATGCGGGCGACACCGTGGCGCAGATCACGGAGCATCTGCGGCGGCGCGGGATCGACGTGTGACACGCGTTTTGAGCCGCACCGTCCGCGGTGCGCGTCCGCGCTCGCGTCTTGCAGCCGCTATACTTTTCGCTTTCTTTCATCCGGGAGCGGCCGGGCACGAGGACGTGCCGGCTCGTGACGGATCGCTCATTACGACTCGTGGAGTTTTGCCATGACTGCTTTCGCCGCCGACGCCTCGACCGAAGCCGCGCCCAATCGCCGCGTGGTGCGCGTGGAGGTTCACTTCAAGCCCAAGCAGCCCGATCCCGTGGCGGCGCAATACCTCGCGGAGTTTCGCAAGCGCTTCGGTGAAAACGCAAGCGTGAAGGCGGCGGCGGTGTACCTGATCGAGTCGCCGCTGGGGGATGGGGCGATCGATCGCGTGGCCCACGAACTGCTCACCGATCCGATCACGCAGGACGCGGTCGTCGGCATCTCGCCGGTGGCCGCCGGAAGCGCGGTCATTGAGGTGCATTATCTCCCGGGCGTCATGGACCCCGTCGCGCAGTCGACGCGGGAGGCGGTCGTGGAGATGTCGCCGGGCTTGTCGATCGACGAGATCGAAATCCGCACCGGCTGGCGCTTCGATCTCACCGGTGTCAATGCCTCGCGCGAGGAGCTTGCGCAGTTCGCGCAGCAGCAGCTCGCCAACACGGTGATCCAGGAGATTCATACCGAGCCGTTCCTCCCGGCCGCGTTCCCGCACGGGCATTCGTACGCGCTGCGCGTGACGCAGGTGGTGATCCGCGAGCTCGATGATGATGCGTTGATCAAGATGTCGCGCGAGGCGCACCTGTTTCTGAGCCTCGATGAGATGAAAGCGATCCAGAACCACTACCGAGAACTGGGGCGCGAGCCGAGCGACATCGAGCTGGAGACGCTGGCGCAGACCTGGAGCGAGCACTGCGTCCACAAGACGCTGAAGGCGACGATCCGGTACCGGGAAGAAGGAAGGAGTGACGAGGCAGGCAGCAGGAGCAGGATTCCCTTCGAGGGCCGCCCCGGCCACGAGATCAATCCCGATGGCACGATCACGATCCACAACCTGCTCAAGAGCACGATCGCGGCGGCGACGAAGAAGCTGACGCAGGGTGATGGCACGACGCCTGCCGAGGTTGATTGGTGCGTCAGCGTGTTCGTCGACAACGCGGGCATCATCAAGTTCGATGATGAAGACGGCGTGTGTATCAAGGTCGAGACCCACAACCACCCCAGCGCGATCGAGCCCTACGGCGGCGCGGCCACCGGCATCGGCGGCTGTATCCGGGACGTGATGGGCACGGGTCTGTCGGCGAAGCCGATCGCGAACACGAACGTTTTTTGCGTCGCATATCCGGAGGCTGTGGGGCGTGGGGTGTGGGG
>Ga0163150_10004706_pt1 | contig 18060 bp, 7 predicted proteins | sample OliLakLV19P2IB_FD_148628 | JGI IMG/M metagenome (GOLD analysis project Ga0163150, IMG submission 148628) | Freshwater microbial mat bacterial communities from Lake Vanda, McMurdo Dry Valleys, Antarctica - Oligotrophic Lake LV.19.P2.IB | ecosystem: Environmental > Aquatic > Freshwater > Lake >...
CCTTTCCATCGAAGGCTCCGACGGCTTCGTTACCTCCACCGCCGCTCCGATTGCTACCGGCTGGAGCGACCCAATTACCGGACGGGACTTCCACCCGCTGAAACCCAACACCTTTCCACGGCGCACTGAATGCGGTCACTGCGAGCGCACGCGGTCACCACAAACGGCCCGCACCGGTCGTTGTCCCCTTGGCCGGCGATTGCTACATTCGGTTCATGCACAAGGGAATCGGCGTCTCGCCGGGCGTGTCGGTCGGCAAGGCGTATTGCATCCACGAGATCTTCGTCCATCCCGCCACTCGCCGGCTAGCGCAACAGGACGCGCTGGCCGAGCTGGGCCGCTTTGAGCAGGCCCGCGAGAAAACCGGGGCCGATCTGCACGCGCTGTACCAAAAAGTCGCCAGCCAGGTTGGACCTGAACAGGCAGCCATCTTTCTGACGCACGAGACGATCCTCCGCGACCCGGCCTTCACGGCCAAGATGCGAGCCAGGATCGTCGAACATCTCGAGCCGGCCACCAATGCGCTGCACTTCGTGCTCGAGGAATACTCGGCCCTGCTCACGCAAACGCAGGACGATTACCTGCGCGAACGTGTGACCGACGTTCGCGACGTGATCATTCGCCTGTCCGGCCATCTCTCGCCCATCTTGTCGCAGCAGGAGCAAGAAACCTCCGGGCCGCTGATTCTCGTCGCCCAGGAGTTGCTCCCTTCGCAAGTCGTCGCGCTCGGTAAGCGCGAAGTGGCGGCGGTCGTTACGCAGACCGGCGGGCAGACCAGTCATGCCGCCATCCTGGCCCGCAGCCGCGGCATCCCGGCCGTGAGCGGCGTGGCGGGCATTCTGCGACATGTGAAGAACGGCGACGTGATCGTCGTCGACGGATCATCGGGCCACGTGCTGGTGAACCCCGATGCCGAAACCGAAAGCGCGTATCGCAAGCTGCAACGCGAATTCTTCCAGCTCAAAGACGTGCTGGCCGAGAATCGCGACCGGCCGGCGGTCACCGGCGACGGCGTGTACGTCGACCTGCTGGCAAATATCAACAATGTCGACGACGCGCGGGCCGCCACGCTTACCGGGGCCTCGGGCGTCGGCTTGTTCCGCACCGAGTATCTCTTTCTCACGCATCCCGACGTGCCCGACGAAGAAGAGCAGTTGGCCGCCTACTGCGAGATCATCGAGGCCAGCCCGAACCATCGCGTCACCATCCGCACGCTCGATCTGGGGGGCGATAAGACGATTCCCTACCTGGGACACGACCGCGAGGCCAATCCGTTTCTCGGCTGGCGATCGATTCGTCTCTCGTTCGAGCATCCCGAGTTCTTCCTCACGCAGATCCGCGCGATCATCCGCGCGGCCGCCGCGGCCCAGCAGCGCGGTGGCGACGTGCGGATCATGTTCCCAATGATCACGACGCTCGAGGAAATGCGACGCGTGCGGGCCATGGTGTACCGCGCCTGCCGTCGTCTGCAAGCCGAAGGAAAGGAAACCACGCAAGTGCCGATCGGACTGATGCTCGAAGTGCCGGCGGCCGCCGTGTCGATCGACGCGCTGTTGGACGTGGTCGACTTCGTCTCGATCGGCTCGAACGACCTGGTGCAGTATCTGATGGCCGCCGATCGCGACAATCCGAAGGTCAGTCACCTTTGCCAGCCACTCAGCCCGGCCGTGCTCAAGGTGCTTGCCACGGTGATCGAGACTTGCAACCGCCGCAACAAGCCGGTGACCTTGTGCGGCGAAATGGCCGGTCGGCCGCGGGCCTTCGTGCTGCTCTTGGGCATGGGGCTGCGGAGCTTCAGCATGAGCCCGGCCTTTTTACCGACGATCAAGGACCTGGCCAGCCACGTAACGACCGACGCGGCCCGCGAGATTGTGCAGCATGCCCTGCGGTTGAAAACGACCAACCAGGTGATCCGCTACATGGGCCAACAGGTCGAGCGACTGGCACCGAACTTGAGAGTGTTGGATTTGGCGTGAAGTCGATATCGTTCGTTTTTGTGATCCTGTCGATCCTGTCTACGAATGCATATTTAGACAGGATCGACGAGATCAAACAGGTTGGAATTGCAGAAGTGTTGTCAATCAATTTTGGGGAGCTTTAGAGATGCCTTCTCGACTCAGACTATCCCACCTATTTCGTCTCGAGTTGCTTGCATGCGTTGGCCTGTTGACGGCGGCATGCGATCGGCAATCGTCGCCGGCAACAAAAGTGCAGTCATCTGGCGTCGCTGAAGCGCCTGCCACTGATGATAAGGCCACTGACGCAAAGGCAACTGACATCTCGACGAACTCCTACCCCACCGCGCGCAAAAGCGACCACACCGACGATTACCACGGCACCAAGGTCGCCGATCCTTACCGTTGGCTCGAAGACCCCGATAGCGCGGAATCACGGGCCTGGATCGCCGCCGAGAACAAGCTCACCACCGGCTTTCTCGCCGAGATTCCCCAGCGCGAGGCGATTCGCAAGCGGCTCACCAAGCTGTGGGACTACGAGAAATTCGGCGTGCCCACGCTTCGCGGCGAAAAGATCTTCTACACTCACAACGACGGTTTGCAGAACCAAAGTGTGCTCTATACGGCCGAATCGCTGGGCGGACCGCCGCGCGAACTGCTTGACCCCAATACGCTCAGCAAGGACGGAACCGTGGCCCTCTCGGGCATGGCCATTAGCGACGACGGCAAGCTGCTGGCCTATGGCCTGGCTACGGCTGGCAGCGACTGGCAAGAGTGGCGCGTGCGTGACGTCGCCACGGCCAAGGATTTGAGCGACCATCTGAAGTGGATCAAGTTTTCGGGTGCGTCGTGGACGCCCGACAACAAGGGCTTTTTCTACAGCCGCTACGCCGAGCCGAAGGAAAAGTCCGAGCTGACCGGCGTCAACTACTTTCAGAAGTTGTACTACCACAAGATCGGCACACCGCAGTCTGAAGATCGACTGGTCTACGAGCGGCCCGATGAAAAAGAGTGGAGCTTCGACGGCACGGTCAGCGAGGACGGGCACTGGCTCGTCATCCAGATCCGCCGAGGAACCGGTGAGAAGAATCAGATTTTCTATCTCGACCTGACAAAGCCCGACGCCAAGGTGGTTGAGCTGGTCACCGGCTTCGATGCCGCTTACACCTTCGTGGGCAATGAGGGGGGCGTGTTTTGGCTACACACTGACTCGGACGCCGAGCGTTATCGGCTGATCGCGGTCGATACGGCCGCGCCCGATCGCAAGCAATGGAAAGAAGTCATTCCGCAGGCCGAGGCCGTGCTGCAAGAAGTAGGCGTCGTGGGCGATCGCTTCCTGGCCAACTACCTGATCGACGCGCACTCGCAGGCCAAGGTCTTCGATCTGACCGGTCATTTCGAGCGCGATCTGACGCTGCCCGGCTTGGGCACGGTCTTGCAGGTTTCCGGCCGCCGGGAAGATAAGGATGCCTTCTATGCGTTCGCCAGCTTTACATCACCGCCGAGCATCTATCGCTATCGCATGGCCGACGGCGAAACGTCGATCTTCCGGCAACCGAAAGTCGATTTCGATCCGGCCAATTTCGAGACCAAGCAGATCTTCTACAAGAGCAAGGACGGCACGCGGGTGCCCATGTTCTTAGTTTTCAAGAAGGGTCTCTCGCTCGACGGCGACAACCCGACGCTGCTTTACGGTTATGGCGGCTTCAACAACCCGCTGCCGCCGGCGTTCTCGGCGTCGCGGATCGCGTGGTTGGAGATGGGAGGCGTATACGCCCAGGCCAATCTGCGCGGCGGTGGCGAGTACGGCCGGGCGTGGCACGAGGCCGGCACCCGTGAGCGGAAGCAGAACGTGTTCGATGACTTCATCGCCGCCGCCGAGTGGCTGATAAGCGAGCGCTACACGTCGACCAAGCGGTTGGCCATCACCGGCCGCTCGAACGGCGGCCTGTTGGTTGGCGCGGCGCTGACGCAGCGGCCCGACCTGTTCGGCGCTGCGCTGCCGGCGGTGGGCGTGATGGACATGCTGCGGTTTCACAAGTTCACGATCGGCTGGGCCTGGGTCGACGACTACGGCTCGTCGGACAACGCCGAGGACTTTAAATTCCTCCGCGCGTACTCGCCCTTGCACAACATCAAGCCGGGCGTGAAGTACCCGGCCACGTTGATCACCACGGCCGATCACGACGACCGCGTCGTGCCGGGCCACAGCTTCAAGTTCGCCGCTACGTTACAAGCCGCACAAGCCGGCCCGGCCCCGATCCTGATCCGCATCGAAACCAGTGCCGGCCACGGCGCAGGCACGCCGACAGCAAAGCTGATCGACGAGGTGGCCGACACGTACGCGTTCTTGGTGAAGGCGCTGGGGATGCCGGGGATCGGGAGTAGCGAATAGGGCCTCGGAGCCTGACGTTCATCGGCCCGTGGGCGCGAACTTCGCCGTGGTCGTGAGTTCCGATTCTCGAATGTCACACGCTCGCCCGATAGCGCCTGCGACGTTGGTTGGGCTTTGAGGAACTGGCATTTTGCGCTCCGAAGCCCTGAAATCGCCGATTCCCATTTGCGGGCTTTTCCTGCGATTGCTGCGCCGGCGACGTCTGTCCCTGTGCGCTCGCGCCCTGCCCGGTAGCGGGTTTCCCATTCGCGGAGTGGACCGGCGCGGACTGGAGAGACGCGGACTGCACTTGCGGACGTGTTTGCTGGCCGTTCTGGCGCTGCCCGGTTTGGGGCTGCCGATTCTGCCGCTGTCCGCCCGGCGGCTTGCTCTGTGGCCTGCGCGATCCGCTGCCGCCCGCGTGGCCATTTCCGTTCGACCTTGCGGTGGCCGGCGCGGCCGAGGGTTCGCGGGGTGGGTACTTAGGCTGATCGGTGGCGACGTCGATATTCTTTCGCATCAACCGCTCGATCATCCGCAACAGCGATCGCTCGCCCGCGTCGCAAAACGACACGGCAGCGCCCGATGCGCCGGCTCGGGCCGTGCGCCCGATGCGGTGGACGTAGGTTTCGGCGACCATCGGCAAGTCGAAGTTGACGACGTGCGAGACATCGTCGATGTCGAGGCCCCGCGCAGCGATGTCGGTCGCCACCAGAATCGGAGGATGCGCGCCCTTGAAGCTCCGCAACGCCCGCTCGCGTGCGTTCTGGCTCTTGTTGCCGTGAATGGCTTCGGCGCGGATGCCGGACTTCAGCAGTAGCTTCACGACCTTGTCGGCGCCGCTCTTGGTGCGAGTGAAGACCAAGGCCCGCGTCGTGGCCGTGTTCTTGAGGAAATGCGTGAGCAGTTGCGGCTTGTGCCGTTGCTCGACGAAGTAGACCGAGTGGCTGACCTTCTCGGCCGGCGCCGAAACCGCCGCGATCTGCACCGTTAGCGGATTGCGCAGCCATTGCGAGGCAATCCGGCGAATTTCCTCGGGCATGGTGGCCGAGAAAAGCAGCGTTTGACGCTTGGCGGGCACTTTGGACACGATGCGCTTGAGGTCGTCGATAAAGCCCATGTCGAGCATCTGATCCCCCTCGTCAAGGATCAGAATTTCTACTTGCGAGAGATCGATGTAGCCTTGGTTCATCAGGTCGAGCAAGCGGCCAGGCGTGGCCACTAGGATATCGACACCGCCGTTGAGTGCGCGGACTTGGGGATGCTGACTGACGCCGCCGTACACCAACGTGTACCGCAGGTTCATGTGCTTGCCATACGTGGCGAAGCTGGCGCCAATTTGCGAGGCCAACTCGCGCGTGGGGGCCAGGATCAACGCCCGGATCTTCCGCCCGCGACCGTTGACCCGGACGTCATTTTGCCCTAGGCGGTGGAGCGTAGGCAGGGCGAACGCGGCGGTCTTGCCGGTGCCGGTTTGCGCACAACCCATCAGGTCGCGGCCTTCCATCAGTGGGGCAATCGCTTGCTGCTGAATGGGGGTGGGGGTCTCGTAACCTTCGGCGCGGACGGCGCGCAAAATGGGCTCTGCCAGACCGAAGTCTTCGAACTTACTCATGTGTACTTTCAGATTGTGCGTTCGCACGCCGGCGGCAAACGGATCATGGCCGTGTGGCTTGAGCCGGGCGAACAAATTGGGATGGACCCGTGCCGAGCCCTTCACGGTGGGGCTGCCCTTCTACAGGGCTACAAGGCCGGGGAGTGGCCACCGCCACAAGGAGCAAGCCGATCTGCCAAGGGGCATGCAGGTCAAGAGCGGTCGGAAGCAGGCGACCCGGCCCGAGCCAAGGGCCCGGAAGCGTCACCGCGACAGAAGGAGCTACTGAACACGCCCGCGGCCAGTAGCTCGCAAGCGTTCCCGCACCTCGATTAGGTGGATATGTGCTAAGGATAACCCCCGCGAGCCGTAAGTCAAGGCCAGTTACAGCGCAACGCACCGCAACGAGGCTGCAAACCCTGCTTTTGACAACCTAGTCCCAGCGATCTAGAATGCAGCCGCGGGTGTGATTCTGGGGGCCCGAGAGCCGTTCCGCCTCGGCGGAAGTGCCCTCCGTAGAGGACGTAACACCCGGTTTCGTGGCTCAAGAGTTTTCCATGCCTGCCGAGCGTGGCCATTGTTTGACTTGGCAGGGTTCATTGTGCAGGCAGTGTTGCTTGAAAAGGCAGTACGGATTTTGGCGTGAGACACCCTGTTTTCAGGGGGCGGTAGCTCAGTTGGGAGAGCGCTGCGTTCGCAATGCAGAGGTCGAGGGTTCGACTCCCTTCCGCTCCACTGGCAAAGGCTCGTCACAACTCGTTTGTGGCGAGTCTTTTGCGTTGATATAACGAGAAGAAAATGCCTGGGACAAGCAGCAACGTGTGCTAACCAGGAGGGATTTCATGGGGGCTGCTTTAAGATCGCCGTCTATGGTTGGAGGGAAGGCGCAGGCAATACGTTTTTTGGGCCGAACAATGCCTATGGTCTTTGGCACGTCACGAAGGTCAATCCGCAGTCGACGGTGCATCTGACCGAGTAGCCGGTCGAGCTGGCGGTGTGAGCGATACAGCAATCGTCGCGGCTCAACGCTGATGGCGGCTAAGCAGACCGGGCGGCGAGTTTTTTTGATGGAGTTCGCCGCGCTCTTCGCTGAGGTCGTCGTCCAGAGGTGAAAGCCGTTTACCGGTCGCAAGGCGAAACGTGTGCAACCGGCCAAGCATGCCCCCGCTCCCGCAAGGGGAAGGCGAGTGAGACACGGGGTTCGAGGACGATGTTGTTTTTCGGTCGAACCAAGCCGCAATCGATTGGCGACCGAAGGTCCTGGGAGTTGTTCCAAAATGCTTTTAGGTGTGCTCAGCGACACGCACGGGCAGGTCGAATCGACCCTGCAAGCGACGCGCCTGCTCGAGACTTTCGGGGTCGCGGCGGTCATTCACTGCGGCGACATCGGCTCGACCGAGATCGTGCGACTATTCGAGAATTGGCCCACGCACTTCGTCCTTGGCAACGTCGATGCCGAGGCGCCCCGATTGGAAGCCGCGATCCGCGCCGCCGGGCAGGCATTCCACGGCTCGTTCGGGTCGCTCGAACTGGGCGGGCGAAAGATCGCCTTTTTGCACAGCCACGAAGCGGGCCGGCTGCGCACGACGATCGACAGCGGCGAGTGGGACCTGGTTTGCTACGGTCACACGCACGTTGCAGAAACGCACCGGCAGGGGCGAACGCTGGTGCTCAATCCCGGGGCGATCCACCGCGCGCGGCCGCACTCGTTGGCGATCGTCGACCTGGACGCTCTCGAAGCGACCTCCGTCGCGCTATAGGGCCCATCCGCGCGGCGACTCGGCCCGTAGCCTTTCCGCGCGACACGCCCGTGGGAGCGGCGGGGCCAACTTGTTCCGTCGCGCTTAATCGAGGGATGAGAATAATCTGCATGGTTCACCCGGCCCGCCGGGTGATTTGGCTTGTCGTCGCCATCGCTGCGGCCGCGATTTCCCGGGCCCCGTAGCGATACTGCATGACGTAAGCATCCTCGGGCGTGTCTTCGTAGTAACCCCGCAGGACCGAGACGGCGCGATACCCTTCGGCGCGAAAGAAGAGTTGCGCGTCGAGGTTCGTCTCGCGGACCTCGAGCAAGATACGATTGCGGCGCTGCTGCGAGAGCTTGCCGGTGAGCTTGGCCATCATTTGCCTTCCCACTCCGCGGCGACGGTGCTGCGCGGAGACGGCAAAGTTCAGCACGTGGAGTCGAGTCTTGTGCAACTCGTAAATCATGAAGCCCACGACGCGGTCGTCGTGATCGGCCACCATGCCAATGCAATTGCGTTGCCGCAGACAGCGAACGAAGTCCTCTTCGCTCCAAGGGAACTCGAAGCTCTCGGCTTCGGCCGCCAGGACTTCCGGCATGTCGCGCCGAATCATCCAGCGGATGTGCAACCGCAAGTCCTGCTTGTGAATCGCAGCCATCTTGGCTGGTCTCCTTCCATCCATGTCGGCCGTCGTACCCAACCCAGGCATCGTTGCCCCACTCACGCTGTTGCCCAATCCACGCGCTCCGCGAACGAACATTTCAAGGCGTAAACTAACGCTTTGCCAGGGTCGTCCCCATGCGGAGCGGTACCCTAACAAATGGCCTGTGACGTGCCAAGATGAACTCGCGCGGTGGAACCAAAAATCGCCTGGCGCGACTCTACGGGACATCTGTTCACGTGCCGTGATTGACCGCCGGAGCGACCGCCTTGCCGCGCGGGCCGACGCTGGGCCAGCCATCGCGAATCGCCAGTAGCGTGCTGATGGCCATGATCACGAGTCCCAAAACACTGGGCGTCATCCACAACCACCAGGCCATGCCAACCGCCATGCTGACCGCGTGCGTCCAGCGTGCGAAACCGTTCGCGGCAAGGTGCCGCCGCCGACCAAGTGCGAACCACGCGGTCGCCGCCAGGACCAACAGCGCCGCGGCAAGCCGCCACGCATGGTCGCGGGCAGCGCTGCGTGGAAATGCGATTGTGGCGCGTGAAATAGCTCCGGGCGAATTCAATCGCGTGGGTTGACGCCAGCGGCCAAGGGTCACGTCGGCCAGCGCGGCGGCGCTTGCAACCGGCGATGAAATAGCCGCGAAAGTGTTCGCCTCCACCCCCGGGCTGTCGCCCGAGCGCGAGTCGGAGCCGTCTCGGTCCACCGCGAGGCGTGCTTTGCCGCTTCCCAATTCGGGGGAAGCGTAGACGGTCCACTGCGATTGATCGATCGGCCAGTCGTCGATCGAGGGCGCAGCAAATCCGATGCTTCGTTTCCAGAACGTGGGCCGAGCTTGCGACGTGAAGACGATATCGATCCGTTGATCCAGCGATCCGGCCGTCAGCGGAATGCGCATACGCCCGTCGGCAACCAGATCGGGAGTGACCGGCGCTCCGGCCACCGCGATATGCACGATTTCGACTTCGGCTGGAATGCGGACCTGGCAGGACGTCTCGCCGACAACTCGCAGATCGAACGCGGCCAGGCCCTGGCAATTGCCATTGGCCCGCGACGCGATCAGGACTTCGGCTCGGCGAACCCGAGCCAGGCCTGCGGCATTGGGCGTCGACTTGAGCACCGCGTGCGGGGACTCACCGACGACCGCATACGAGGCGTATTCGGCCGCTGACGTGGACGACGACCGCGCCAACTCGGCGGGCAACTGGGCAGCTCGCAGTCCCGTGGTTTCCCATTGCACCCGGTTCAATCCCATTTGAGTCGGAAGTACCACAAAGCGGCTCGTCGCGTCGGCCGGCGAATCCACACGATGGCGTGAGACGACGTCGGGGGCGACGACCGAGTCGTTCAGTGCGTTTCGCAGAGGGCCGTGAATGCTGAGGCGAAAATCACCCTGGATGGCAGCGCGAGGCCTGACGATGATTTGCCGACGATTCGCCCCCTGGCCATTGACGATTTCGTGCGGCATGGCCGGCGTGAACTCGTAGGGTCCCATCCAATCGCCGGGCACGTCGAATCGCAGCAGATCCAAGACTCCGTTTTCGACCCGGCAACGATAGTCGACCTTCGCGCTCCAGACGGTGCCGTCGTGCGAGACGCTCGTTAGCTGGTTGGCCCGTACGCTCGGTTCGTTCGGCGACATGACCAGCGTGGCGCGAGCGTCTTGTCCGTCGACCAGGTACGAACCAACCAGTCGGCCCAGGTCTTTGGATTCGTTGGCGGCGACCGGCTCTTTAATCTCGGCGAGATTCGTTGTATCCGCGAGAGCGACGCTTGCGGAGGGTTGCCGCCAGAGGTGGACGATGCTCTCGCGCACGTCGGCTTCGACGAGACGCAAAAGCGGCAAGGGCAACCGACCCGATTCCGGCGCCGGCAACCAGCCGCGTAGTGCGAGCTGCTGTGGCCCAGCCGCGGGCGCCGTGAGGAATACCAAGACATCGCCCTGCGGGCCTCGTTCCCAGCGCGCAACGCGCTGCACGCCCTCCTCGATCGCCGAAACGCTGTCGATCCGCAAATCTGCCGGCGCCTTCAGTCGATGGCGGAATGTGTTTCCGTCAGAAACCTGCGGCGCGCTTCCGTTGGTCAGGTTTGCATCGAACTGCACGGTCAACCGTCCCGCATGCGCGCTGAGTGCGAGCGACTGCCGGGCCGACAGACGCTTCACTTGCGGTCGTGTGGCGACGCTCCAGCTAGTCTCGTGCGGTGGGATGCGCAACGCCAACTGCGGAGGCGAGGCCGCGAGGCCCCATTGGGCGACGAAATCGGGCACGGCCAGAGCATTCTCGTCTGGCACCTTCTCCGCGCTGAATTCCAAGTCAGAGGCAATCGAAACGCCCAACCAGCGTCGAATGCTGCGGGCGCCGAGAACCTCCAGCCGCGGAACGCCGAGCGCGCCCACGCCCGAAGCCCCGGTGACGAGAAACTTTAGCGGCACCGTGATCTGGTCGGTGACAGGACGCGACAATTCGACGCGCAGCGTCCGCGGTTCTCCGGGCAGGGTTTCGATGCGCGTTATCAACGGGTCCGGGCCTTCCAGCGGAAGCGGCCGCAAATGTGGATCGAGCGTGAATTGCAGTTGTTGCACGCGGCCCGAGTGGACCTTGAACTTGAACTTCCCCTGCAGCACGACGGCGCCTTGCTGCGCTTGCAGCCACAGGAGTTCGTCGACGTCCACGGCCGCGCCGGCATCGCGAGCGATATTGCCCTCCGACCAACGGACGATCAGGTGCGACGACGGTCCTAATTGTGTCGTCAGTTTCTGCTTGTCTTGCGACATCGAGGACTTGCCCAGGGCCTCTGGCAGCTCAACATTTGGCGGGTCCGCCGGCAAATGCAACTCGAGCGTCGAATTGGCCAAGGGGGGAATGCGCAAGTCGAGCGTGCTCGTGTCGCCCGCGAACTGCACACTCACCCGAAGCGACAATTCCAGGCGGTGCGGACCGGCTTCGGCAACCTCGAACGAAAAGGACTGGCCGTCGGCATCGCGCACGAGCGACACGGGGCGGGCATCGAGCATAGCGCCATCCGCCGCGATCTGCACGCGGTCGTTGCCAATCGGCAGACGGACGCGCGTACCGTCGGCAAACACTTGCAGGTCAAACGTGGCGGTCAGTTCTGCTAGCACCACGCGCTGTAAGAAAAGGATCTCGCGAGATAGTGTGGCGCGGTAACCGGCCGATTGCAGCAGCCATCCTTGGGGCTCGCCCGTGGCGGCGGCCGCGTGGCGGCGAAGTTCGGCAAAGAACGACTCGGGCACTTGGTACTTGCCGCCCGTCGGATTGTTCTTGGCGTCGACGGGAATAAAGACGCGATGCACTTCAGCCATCGGCGGTTTTGCCGCCAATAAGGGCAATTGAGCTCGGCTGGTGACCGTACACGTGGCAATCGCTCCCAAGGCCAACAGCAAAATCGCGGTTTGCGGTGCGCGAACGAGGCGCGATCCTGTCTTGGAGCCGCGCTGGGTCGCGGGCTGCGAGAAGACGACCGTGGGGCTTGGCGCCCAGCGCCTGATGGCCAGCGCGAAAATCGTCCCCAGCACGCCGCCCGAAGCCAGGGGCGCATACGCGGCGGGGAGCAAAAGTGCCAGCGCGACGAACACGCCGGCCATGACGATCAGTGCAACATTGCTCTCGCGGAGCGCGAACCAAGAAAACGCGACGACCAAAAGGAACACCGTCCAACTCGCCGACTGGACCAGTGAGCGGCGGACGACCGTCGCGCGCAATGCCCCACTTTGTTCCGGCTCGATCACGACAGCCGACCATGCGGCGTCGTCCAACCAGGGCGCGGCCTCGGCCGACGCGTCGAACCAGGCTAGAGCGGCGTCGGTTTTCCATTTTTCCGGCGACAAATACCGGCCGGAGCTTCCCGCGGCCGACGCGAGCATTTCATCGGCCAAAGGACCCGGCAGTACGAAGTTGATCGTACCGGGATCAATCGCCTCGAGTTGCCCGCGATCGACGATGGCGGCCGCGCAGGTGGTGAGCAGCGCGACGTTGTCGCCAACCAAGAGCCGTAGCTTGGTGCGTGCCAACAGCGATTCGGCGTCCCCCGAAGTCTCGCGCGGCGCAATCTTCGCCAGAGTTTGAGGGCCGATGCCCGCCTCGCTCAGCGCTTGCCAATCCACCAACAGGGTCAGCGCCGAAAGGTCGGCCTCGCGTTGGGATTGCTCGAGCAACTCGCTCCAGCTCGTGTGGTGCGTTTCGGCGCCGCGCGAGTTTGCCACGACAGACAACTTCGTGAGCCGCTGTACGAGCTCGCGGGCCGACGTCGACGCCTGTTCCAAACCCTCGCGCCCACCAGAAACACCGCGCCAATCAGAAATGGCGAACAGATCGAAGGGCTTGCTGTCTGTCGGTCGCCCCAGAGGCCCGAAGAGTCGTTGACTCCAGCTCAACTGCGTCGATCGCGCACCGCCCGGCGCAAAGGACGACGACACCGCCTCGTATCCAGGCGGCGTCCAGAGGCGAAATCGTTCGGCCAGCACGAGCACATCGGGTTCGATGCGGGGGGCCTCGACGGACGTGAACCAGCCCAGCCGCGAGCCCGACGATTGGCATTGAAGGAGGACTTTGACGAACGCCTTGCCCGGCGGCAAATCGACGACGATTTGGTCGCTCTCAATCTTCGCGTCAATTCGTGTGCGGTCGACCCACACGTCCGTGATTTCGACATCGGAGGGGATCGTGAACGCGACTCGTTTCCGCCCACGATTCTCGATTCCGTAGGCAAGCGAGTGTATCAGGCGGCCATCTATTTCCAATCGCGAGTCGACCTGACAACTCCAGACCCAGGCGTTTTGTTGGACGGGCGCATCGCGCGCCGGCGCCACGGTCACGCCCGCCTCGGCGTCAGACATCTCATAGCGGAAGGCCGCGCGCGTGGCCGTGTATTGGTTGGCGGCGACGGGTTCGGTTTCGATCGGCTGCAAACCGCGATTGTGGATCAGGACGGGCAGATCGCAGGGCGCCGCTACGTTCAGAACGGCCTGTTGCTCAGTCGCCTCGGGCAAAAGCGCCAGGGCGATGGGCAACTCCACAGCGTGTTCGGTCGATCGTGTGGCCCGCAACTCGAAGGGTGTATTGCGGGGTTGGACGAGACTTATTTCCCAGACTTCGCGCTCGGGATGGTTATCTGCTGAGCCCTTTGGATCTGCCGCATCTTTGCTATCCGCGGCTCGATGGCCGTCCAGGCGGCGAGCAACCAGCGATCCCCGGCCTTCATCGCCCAGCGACCATTGCAGAGGCTCGGCGCGCGACGACGTGAAATGCACCAGCACTCGGCCGATTCGCTTCGATTCGGGCGTGCAACGCAGCACATACGACTCCGTCAGTCGCCCTGAAGACAATTCCGTTTGCACGCGAACATGGGCCGTATAGCGCGGTCGCTGGGTCTCCAGGGAGATTTGTCCAAGTGGCGCCGCGGACGACAGCCGCAGAATGCACTCCGCATGGTCTTCATCCCGCAGGAGCGAATGCTCGTAGGGAGTCAGTTGATCGGACTGAACTCGCGACAAGTCCCTCTCATTCTTCAGATCGAGCCGGTCCGATTCCTCGGCCACGAGCGCCAGCAATCGCAGTGGCGTTGTCGCACCGCGAAACTTGAGCATTTCAAGTCCAGCCAGCGGCAACGCATTCGGCGCCGCGCCGGCAGGTGCGGCAAGATTGGCCCCGCGCCTGGCATCGACTGCATTGGCAACGGCGGTTTTCTCGGCGGCTTCGTGCAACGTCCTTCGACCGATGATGTTCAATTTGACGGGCGCATTGGGGCCCAAGGGCCGCGCCAAACGCACGCGCAGCACGCCGGCTTTGGCGTCGGTTACATCATGGTTCCAATCGGCTAGGGCCTCGCGGGGCGTCGTTTGCACCGAGTCAATCGTCCACTCGTGCGGAACGTCGGCTTCGAATAGGAACCGCCCTGTCGCGGTCGCGCGCAGGTCGGCCGACATTTCGGCGCTGGCCGTGCCGTTGGCCAAATGAATGGTCGTCCCCGAGGATATTTGGAGAATCGGTTGTTGTCGTCGCAGCGAGATATCGACCGCGGCTTCTGGGCTGAAGCACTGCAGCTCAAGCGCCTCGCCTTCCGCGGTCGCCAGCGGGCCAGTGCGAGTCTGACGGCAGGCGCTCAACGACAAATCGTCGAACGTCAGCGGAGCACGCACGAGGATCGCAATAGTTCCCTCGTGCCAGATGACCCCCTGCGGCCGGATGCGCGGAAGTCGCCAGGCTTGGTCGGCCAGAATGGGCGCGACGGCCGCCATTCGCACCACGCGGTCGGCGCCCAGAATGGGTTCGGGAAATTCGAGCGCGATGCGTGTCGAATCGGCGTCGCTTTTCGCTTCCCGCACGACCGACCAGGCGACGTCGGTGTCGCCGTAGCGCACGAACACGGGGCGCAGGCCGGCCTCGAGTTCCACTTCCAAGCGCCGCAACGGCTCGGCATCGACATCGAGCTTCCATTGAGCCGTGACGTCGACTCCCCGCGGCGCCAGGTCGTACGTCACCGTTTCGCGCACGTGAATCGGCGCCGGCGGCCGATCCTTGGAATCGCGCGGTGCAAGCCGCATCGCCAGCCGGTTCTGGCCGCCCAGTTCGATCCGCCATTGGAGCCGACCTTTTTCGGCCGCGCTGTTGCCGGCCACCACTCCGCGCTCAGCTATGGGGATTAAGTCCTCGGGCAGATCCAACAACAAAGTGGTGGCGGGACACGCTGGCAGTTGGAGCTGGAACGACGCCGGTCCGGTCGCCTCGCGCCGACTTCGCAGCGACCAATCGATTTTTAACTGGCCCGATGACGCGACGACCACGGCCAACTTTCCGTCGTCGCGCACGCCCAGCGTCGCGGGCCGGCTAGTCGGCGAAAGCCATTTGCCGTCGCCTAGTGCGAGCCCACAAGGCTCCAAGGTCATGGCGGAAGGCGTATCGCCCGTGTGGACGATGTCCAAAGTCGCCTGGCCGACGAGCGTCGATGGATCTTCCCAGTGGGCTTCGTAGACGGCGCGCGTCGTGTGGGCCGCGGACGAAGCAGAGGCGCCGCTTGGCAGGCCGCTCGCTCGTTCGACGAGGCGCTCGAATTCACCGGGTTCGACGGGAACGTACCGCGCCGCGCCGCGCGGCCAATCTTGCTCGCGATCGGCCGGGGCAAAGACCCGACGAAACTTGAGGACCGCGGCCGGGTTGGAAGACTCGAGGACAGGTTTCTGCTTGGCCTGCCGCTTGGTGTTGTCGGTCTGCGCGCCGTTTGCCGGCAAGACCGTCTCGTTTGAAATCGCAGGTTGCGCGCCGAATGGTTGCAGAATCGGAGGCTGCGCAAAGGACGCGAGCGGCAACGCGAGCCCTACGAGCGCCAACAGGCCCGCGACGAAGTAATGCGGCAACCGTCGCGACGTCATGGTGGACCATCCACGGCCGACATGTGTACTTCCGTGGCCGTCGCATCGAGCGATAGCTCCGCATCGACTATGGCCGACCGCCGTTGCGATTGGGTCGATGGCGGTTCGAGAATCGAACTGCCACTGGAGCGGACGAAGACCGCGCGGCGGCGATGCCGCGTTAATTCACGGTGCAAGAGAATGGCCCCAAAGGCCAAAACGACCCCCAAAGCGGCGGCCTGCGCGACGACGAGCGACGCATCGGGATACAGCAGTGCCAGAATGGCGACGCTCATCGCCGCGGCGAACAAGACACCGGGGCGTCGAGCCGCGGGAACGTACACCAATAACAGTCCCGCCATGAGGACCGCGCCGGAAATCCAAAGCACGAGCCAGGAGCGGTTTGCCGTGCGCACCCGTAGCGGGCCGAGAGCGCCTAAGCTGCTGAAGACATATTGGTTGCTGGCCCGCGGCGCCACGGCGCCGGGCTCGGCGCTGCTCCAAGTCTCTAGTTGCGATTGATCGCGCAGCGGTTGCCGTCCCCAGCTCAGGCCCTGCCAGCTCCAAGCGTATTCGCCGACCATGTCGTCCGGTCCGGCGAGCAAGTATTCGTCCTTGGGAACGACGAGTTGCCAGTAGGTTTGCTGTATCCAAATGCCGTCGTCCCATTGAGGAGCGTCGAGCGACAAGGGGCCGCTGGCCTGGCCGCGGCCCGGGAAACGGTAGGCGATGTCGAGCACGTGGCGACGACTGTTCGCGTCGGATGCCGGCACGTCGATCGACAGCCGATCGGCCGATCCGTTCTGGACAACGACCGCGACGCCATCGAGCAGGGCAACGACCAGCGCTGCCTGCACTCCGGGCGGCAGTTTCAGGCTCACGCGCCGCTCTTGGCTCATGAACTGAAAGACGGCGCGATCCTGACGTTGGCCATGTCCCAGCCAGGATTGAATCCAAGCCCGCTGGACAACGGTTGGCTCCTGCGCGTGCTTTTCCGACGCGCTCACGACCAGCGCAACTTCCGGGGTTGCCGTCGGCGAGTGCAATGCAAGCGTATTGCTTGGCGGGGCCGCGGATTCGTCGGGGCGCCAAAACGCATCCTGGCCCTGGGCGGAAAGTCCCGATTCCGGGATGACCGACAATCGATTGCCGTTCAGTTCGCCATCGCCCGGCATCGCCAGCGGCACGTTGCGTCGCAGACTGGCCCCCGCGGCCGGTTGTTCTTGCGATATCGCATAGCGCAATTGCAATTGGCACGAGCCGATGCGTTTTGCCGCTAGCGCGACGGAGTATTGCAGCCCGCGCCCGGCGTTCGTTTCGTCGTTGGTCACCAGCGCCAGCTCGACGGGCTTGCCGTCGATCGTCGCCTCGACCGGGTTCGATTCATCCCACCAGAGGGGGAGTTCCAACATCAACCGATCGAGTGGTTCGTTGGCGATTTGGTAAGTAAGCGACTGCTCTACACGGCAGCGCAGTTTCTCAACGTGAACTCGGCTGGCCACGTCCACCCGAACGACGCGCGACTGGACGCGCAAGTCGGCGGCAAACGTCGGTTCGGTTCCGTCTCCGCGGAATCGCAGCGTGCGACCGTCCGCCGCGGCGGTCGTCGTGTCGCGGGCCTCGCGCTCGCGGACGAGACCCGCGATCGACTCCTCGAGCGGCGTGAGCTGCACGTTGCCGGCCGCGATCACCGTCAATTCGAGGGGCGCCGCCGCATCGGCCCGCGGTTTGGGCAGCGAGAACTCGATCCGCGACGCGTCGGCGGCGATGGTGCGGTGGGCCCGCAGCGTCAGTTCAATCTGTCCGGTCGACGGTTGCACCAGCGGCAGCCAAAGCGGCAGATCGGCCTGCACCACGGCGCGATCGGCGTCGAGCGCCGTTCTCGGTCCGATCTCGTCGATCTGCCACCCCGGGGCGTCGACTTCCACGCCAAACACCTTGCCGCCGCGGACGTTGTACTTCAGCCTGGCTTCCAACCGCACCTGGTTGGCGTCGACGCGGGCTGTGTACTTCGCATCCACCGTCCGATGGGGCTCGCGCGGAAAGATGCGCGCCGCAAGCGAGTAGGGCTGGCCCGAATACTCGAAACCGGCCACGACTTCCTCGTTGCGCAGTTCTTGGGGCAAGTCGTCGACCTGCCGCAGGCGGTGGAGCTGACCCCAGGCGATTTGCCACTCGCCGACGACGCGGACGGCGATGTGACCCCATTGCCGCACCGCGCCCACGACTTCCGGCCCTTCCAAGGCCAACCGCCGATCCTTGTCGACCAATACGTGCGGCTGGTCGGTCACCAACCGCACCGATACGGGTCCTAAGGACTTTTCTCGCAACCGCACCTCGAGGAGTGGTCCACGAT
>Ga0163150_10004707_pt1 | contig 18060 bp, 13 predicted proteins | sample OliLakLV19P2IB_FD_148628 | JGI IMG/M metagenome (GOLD analysis project Ga0163150, IMG submission 148628) | Freshwater microbial mat bacterial communities from Lake Vanda, McMurdo Dry Valleys, Antarctica - Oligotrophic Lake LV.19.P2.IB | ecosystem: Environmental > Aquatic > Freshwater > Lake >...
ATCAGACACCAGGCATGGGCCCGCCAACCGGTCTTTTCGCACGCCTGCCCCAGCGTCTCTAGAAAAGACTCCCGTTCGGCGTCATCCCGAAAAATCGCCTCCCGGCGATCGCCGCGGCTCATGACATGGTAAATCGCCCCTTCATATTCCAATCATAATTTGCGTGCCACAACCCAGACACTGATCACGCAAGCATTAGTTGTCAATACCAAGAACCGACCCCTTATGCGACCCCTTATGTCTTCAAACTTTCGCCGGACAGTCCTGGAGGCGCGTTCATTGATGGCGTCACCGGTCATTTACACTGGATTCCGCCGACCGGTTCGGAAGGTTCGAGCAACCGGATCACCATCATTGTCACCGACGACGGTCCGAATCTTTTGAGTGCTTCACAATCATTCACGGCCTGGGTGGAGGAAAAAAAAATGCAAATCACCGGTTTGATCCGCGTCGGTCAGGGGATGGTTGCGGTGACGTTTAACGCGCCGCCGGGACGTAACTGTCAGTTGCAGGCGAGACAGACCCTCTCCGATCCATGGAGCAAGCTGGGAGATCCCTTTGTTTCACAACAGGCTGAGTTTGAATTCCTGGAGGCTGTGTCAGGTTCATCACGCTTTTACCGGTTGCTGGTGCTGGAGTGATCCTTGTTGTTGGTTTGTCGCAATCGTCACCGCATCTTCAAAAACGTCATCCCAACGTTGTTTGCAGATTACTCGCTTCAGCGGGATAAGAATAGAGCAGGAAACCTAACGTAAAACCGAGTCTTCCATGCAAACCACCACGAGCGAAAATCCGGCTTTGAGAATGGGCGAACGCATTCTTGCTCGCCAGCAAACGCGCCAGGTTGCCTATCGCTTGCGGCTCGCGGAAAACCTCGAAGACATTCGCGCCGCGCAAACGCTGCGGTTTCTCGTTTTCAACCTTGAACTCAACGAAGGCCTGGAACGTTCGTTTGAAACGTGCCGCGACGCCGACCGCTTCGATGAAATCTGCGATCATCTTCTGGTGGAAAAGGTCGATACGGGCGAAATTGTCGGCACTTATCGTTTGCAAACCGGGATCACAGCCGGAATGCGCCAGGGCTATTACAGCGCGCAGGAATTTGATTTCACGCCGTTCGAGCCGTTGCGTTCCCAAATTGCCGAACTGGGCCGCGCTTGTGTTCACATTCAGCATCGCAATCTGGTTGTGCTGAGTTTGCTTTGGAAAGGCATCGCCGCTTACGCCCGCGAACAAGGCGCGCGCTATTTGATTGGATGCAGCTCGGTCACCTCACAAGACCCGGCGGTCGGGGCGACGATGTATTCAGAATTGATCCGCCGACACTTGGCGGCTCCAGAATGGCAGACAATGCCGTTGCCGGAATGGACTTGTCCTTTGCACGAATTGTTGGCGGAGAAGCCCAAGGTTCCCAAGCTGCTGGGCGCTTATCTTTCACTGGGCGCAAAAATCTGCGGCCCACCCGCGCTGGATCGGGAATTCAAAACCATCGACTTCCTGACGTTGCTGGACTTGGACTCGCTGCCCTTGACGACCGTTGAGCGCTATTTGCGTTAAGTTATGCTGCGACATCCTTTTCGTGTGCTTTGGCGGCTTGCAGGCTTTCTGACGGTTTCCCTCCTCGCGATCTCCCATTTCGCGCTTTTGCTCTGGCTGTGCGCCTTGGATTTGAAAAGCGACGAACGCACCCGCTGGTCCCAGCGATGGGCAAAAAAATTCCTCCAGATTTTAAGAATTGAAAATGCTTGTTCGGGAAAAATTCCTGATCAAGGCATGTTAATCGCAAATCATTTGAGCTACATCGACATCCTCGTTTTATCCGCCGCTCAACCGATGATTTTCGTCGCGAAGAAAGAAGTGCGAAGCTGGCCCATCATCGGATGGCTGGCGCGGTGCGCAGGAACCTTGTTCATCGATCGCCAGCGTCGCGCGGACGTGGCGGACTTGTCCCACGCCTTTCAACCGATCGTTGATCAGGGAGTGGTTCTAGCTTTGTTCCCGGAAGGCACGAGCACCGGCGGCGACAAGGTGCTGCCATTCATGTCTTCGCTCTTTGAACCAGCGGTCCGGCACAAGTGGTCGGTCTCCACGGCTTGGATTGGATATTCGTTGGAGGATGGCTCCGTGTCCGACGAAGTCTGTTACTGGCGGGACATGACTTTTCTGCCGCATTTTCTAAACCTGCTTTCGAAGAAGAAAATTTCCGCCCGCGTCGTGTTTGGGCCAACCGTCGTCGCCAGCTCGGACCGCAAAGAAATGGCGAAACGACTTCATGAACAAGTCTGCGCGCTGGCCGAAAGCTCGCGATTTTCCCATGCAGAAGCTGTGGAGCGCACTCTGATTTCGCCGGTGGAACAAGCCGCGCATTGAGTTATCAACGGCATCACAACCGATGGTTTCTGAATATCCGATCAAATTGTCTGAATCGTCGATTCGACTTCTGATCAGTTCGAATTTATTACACACTGCAACAAGCCTTGAGGCTCAACACAAAATGCGCCCCTGAAAGATGCAGTTGGACACACTTCTTTGGGAATGCCTGAAGTAATCCAAAAACCCTTCTGGTGCGTTCACGGAGCTGGGATGAACTCGCATCGCAACGCTTGTTTGCTGTAAACTGCCGCATGCCTCGCATCTCGTCGAAGTATCAAAAGTGGATTAAGGCTGCGCGGATCGCGGGCCTGGTTATTCTGTGTCTCATGCTGTTCCGATGGTTTGAACATTCTCAAGTTTATCTCCCAACACGCGCGTTGGAGACAGCTCCCGAAAAAGGAAGTTACGAAGATTTTTTTCTGTCCGTTGACGGCAAACGTGTTCACTGCTGGTTTTTCCCCGCCCGCGACATCACCCCCCGCAACACGGGCCGGAACGAACTGGCCTTCCTCATGTGCCACGGAAACGGCGGCAACATCAGCCACCGCCTCGAATACGTGGAGGTTTTCCAGTCTGTCGGCGTGTCCACCTTGCTTTTCGATTACCGCGGGTTCGGACAGAGCGAAGGAAAGCCGGGCGAGGAGGAGTCCTATCGCGACGCCCAGTCGGCCTATCACTGGCTGGTGAATGAGAAAAAATTTCAACCGCAAAACATTTTCGCTTTTGGAGAATCACTCGGTGGCGGAGTCGCATCCGAACTGGCCATCCGGGAAAAGCTGGGCGGATTGATTCTGCAAAGCACATTCACATCCATCCCCGATGTTGGAGCCGAGATATTTCCCTGGCTTCCCGTGCGCCTGCTATCCACCATCGGATACAAGACAAATGACAAGCTTCCAAGAATAGGGGTTCCGGTGCTGGTGATGCACAGTCCGGCGGACACGTTCATTGGTTTTCATCATGCCGAAAAAAATTTCGCGGCGGCCAGGGATCCGAAGCTCTTTTGGAAAATTGAGGGAGATCACAACGATCCGATTTCCTCGGCACCCGAAAGATTTAAGGAGGGGTTGGAAACATTCCTTTCGAAGTATTGTTTCAAAAGATGAAAGAAAAATCTTCATTCCTCTCCTCACTGGCCCGCCGGACCACGGAACCGCCCATCTCGTGGCTGATGAAACTCACCCTCGACAATCCCAGCCTCATTTCGCTCGCGGTTGGTTTTACCGACAATGCAACCCTCCCGGTCGAGGAGATACAAACCGTATTCAAGCGTGTCACCCGCAACCCTTCGCAGGCCCGCAAAGCGTTGCAGTATGGCACCACACCCGGCCTGCCTGAACTCCGCAAAAAATCTGCGGAACGGCTCCGTGAACTTGACCAAGCGGCGGGTATCCCGCACGTGCCTGAGTTTCCCTCCGATCAGACGATCATCACCAGCGGTTCACAACAGCTTCTTTACCTGACCGCAGAAGCACTCCTGGACCCGGACGACATCATCGTGGTGGAAGATCCGACCTACTTTGTTTTTCTGGGGATCACACAAAGCCGAGGCGTCAGGACCATCGGTGTCCGGATGGAAAAAGACGGGCTCGATCTTGTCCAGCTGCAGGATAAACTCGAACAGCTCGACCGCGACCAGCTCCTGCCCAGGTTGAAGGCCGTCTATCTCGTCTCCTATTTTCAAAATCCAACCGGAATCTCCACATCCTTTGACAAGAAGAGAAGGTTGCTGGAATTGTTGAGGACCTTCGAGAAAAAGGCCGGCCACCCGATTTTTGTGATCGAGGACGCGGCTTATCGGGAGTTGCGTTTCAAGGGGCCTGATATTGCCTCGGCCCTGGCCGTTAATCCGGATCGAGTGATTTATGCGGGAACCTACAGCAAACCATTCTCAACCGGGGCCAGGGTCGGATTCGGAATTCTTCCTGCGCCGGTGCATCAGGCGGTGTTGCGGATCAAGGGAAACCACGATTTTGGTTCACCGAATCTATTGCAGGAATTGATTTTTGAAGCGCTTTATTCCGGAATCTACGATCAACACCTCGGCTTGCTGCAAAAATCCTACGCGACCAAGGCGGCCACCATGGCGGGGAAAATCAAAGGGCATTTCCCGCCGGAAACAAAATGGATGGAACCATCAGGCGGCCTATACATCTGGGCTGGCATCCCGGGCAAAAAGGAAACCGGCCCCCGCTCGGCTTTGTTTAACAAATGCCTGGAAAACGGGGTTTTGTATGTTCCGGGCGAACTTTGTTATTGCCAGGATTCCTCGCGCAAGATTTCGAAAAACGAAATGCGACTAAGTTTTGGCGGCGCAACAAAACCCAACATTCGAACCGGAATCGAACGCCTGGGGCAGGTTTTAAACGGAACGACGCCGGGGCAATAGTGAAGCGCACCAAGCACCGAAATCAACAAACAGTCACTTTGGAAACCACTTCAACAATTGGTTTCGTAAACGGATGAAAGCGGCATCCCTGCACCGGAGGAGGCTGATCTTTTTGGCAATGGTTTCATAGATGGCCGATGATCTGGGCACCTCCAGATACTTCAACACAGCCTCGAAAGCCTCCTTGGGACGTGAGGGTTTCTGGTTAACTTCGAATTTAAAATCTCGTTTGCGCAACCACTCCCGCATGCCCTTACCTGTAGGCCATTCTATCGCCTCCTGAAGGGCATTGTCCGATCCCCAGACCCACACATCCAATTCTGGCTCGATCACGATGGATTTGGCGGCGCCTTTCCAGTCTTTGAATAAAAGCTCATCCAGTTTTGACTCCAACTTCATCGCATCGGGCAGATCCGATCCGCACCCCTCGAAATCCAGCACCAGCAACGCATGTTTGAACCGGGGACGCTCCGAAGCGATCAGTTTCGGTCCGGTCGTGCGAGCTCCACCATCACGACCAGGATGCACTCGGAACTCAAATTCTACCGGTCGAATGCCTAGCGCTGCTGGCCGCCCCAGAGCGCCAGTGAGCGCAAATTGTGCGTTCTTGTCCGCGACTAAAAGCACAAGATCCTTCATGACAGATTTTCAACTTAGAATTCCTGCGGCAAAAAGCGTTCCCAAATCGGGATCGCCCTTCTTCCATTCCCGCAAGGCAGGATGACGGTCGCCCGATCTAATGTCCGTCGCTCCATTCTCGTCCTTGGAAAAGCACAGAATATCACGGGGTTCGAGGATGTTTAAGGCTACAGGGCTGTGGGTGGCGAGCAATACCTGACCACGATACATGGACCTCAAAGACTGCAGCACCGTTTCAATGGCTCGTGGATGGATGCCGTTCTCCGGCTCTTCAATCAAAAATGTTCCCTCGATGTCGGGCAGGTACGCCGGAATTGTCAGGGTCAACAAACGCAATGTTCCATCCGAAGCCAGCCACGAAGGTACTTTGGCTCCATTCTTGTATTCAATTACGAGATACCTTTGCTTGTCCTCCGGACGCTCGACAGAGTTCACGTCATTGATGTCCTCCAGCGCAGTGCGGACATGATCCAGCCAGGCGCGGAATCGTTTTTGATCCTGGCGCAACTCCGCCACCACCCACGGCAGGTTTGATCCATCCGTGAGGAAACGCCGACCCAAACCGGGAGGGCTTGGCTGGCGCATCAACTGGCTGTTCAAAACGAAAGGTTGAACCCCTTTCTCGAGCAGGTCACGGAACCACGTGCTCACAGGAAAACTGTCTGTATCTGCCGGAATATTTGCCAGGGCTGATTTTCCACGACCCAATTTGAATGAAGGTGTGTAAGAATCACGTCCTTCAGGATAATAATTATCGTTTCCTCCAGGTTTCTTGCTCAGGGCGGATTTCTGCCCCTTTTGCGACTTGCTGACGAGGTTAGCACCGATGACCTGTGAAGCAGGAAACATATCGGATTGTGTGCCTTTTTTGTCTTCGACCGCCTCCTTCAACCAGAGGGTTTCAGAATCTAACCCAATTTCGTTCCCGACAACCTGAAGCCCTACTTCAATTTCATATCGCACATGGGTAAAGCGTTTCTTGTCCTCCGCCATCACTTTATGAACGGCTTCTGGGATTTTGGCCTCGACCGCGAGTTGAAAAGAATTACCCAAACCCATCCACACTAACTTCTCAAAGCTGCTGCTTCGGCAGCGTACCGTTTCCAACACACCGCCGCGATTTCTCATCAGGTCACCAAGAAATCCGATCACGTCGAGAAACGTTGTCTTGCCGCTGGCATTCGGACCAACCAGTGCTCGGAATGAACCAAGCGCCTGATCCACCGACTTGAGGCAGCGGAATGAGCGGGTTTGGATGCGCGTAAACATGGCTCGATACTGAATGATAACCCGTTTGCCTTCAACAAATGCCTAATCCCATGCAGCAATTCTCATTTTGCCCCGGAGCGCGGCTGTGTCGTCTCGACCAACCGCAGTGCGTCGGCTCAAATACAGGCATTGGGTGTGTTCGCACGCTACGGCTGGTGCTTTGCACACAGCCGCGCTCCGCAAAATGAGAATTGCTGAATCCCATGGCGGTCGCGTCATTTCTTCAACTGACCTGCTTCACCGCTTCGACACAACGATCACAGAGCCCCGGGTGTTCGGGATGGTTCCCGACTGAAAATTCCCAGTGCCAGCAGCGATCACATTTTTTGCCGTCGGCTTTTTCCACCGTAGCTTTTCCTCCGCCCGGTTGGTTCAAAAGCTGGGATACATTCAGCAGTTCGCGCAGGCTATCCAGGATTTCCGGGGAATAGACCTTCGCCCCGTGCAAAACAATTTTCGCCTCCAGTGATTTCCCGATGATTTTGGCCTGACGCGCCTCCTCCAGTTTCGGCAGAAGCTCCTCGCGCGTGGAAAAAAGTTCCGACCAGATGCCCGCTTCAACTTCCTCCATTTTGAACCCGATCTTATTCCAGGCCGCCAGATGGACTGAGTACGTTTTTTCGCCGGGAATAAAATCCCAGGTTTCATCCGCCGTGTAGGCCAGGATGGGGGAAAGCAATTGTGCCAATCCCTTTACCATCTGAAAAAGTGCGGTCTGTGTTGAGCGCCGCCGAGGTGATCCGGCGGGGTCGGTGTAAAGCCGGTCTTTGACGATGTCATGATAAATCGAGGAGAGCTGGACCGCCACGAACTGGCTGACTTTTTGATAAACCAGATGAAACTCAAAGGCTTCATAAGCCTGCCAGATCTCTTCCTCCAACCGCGAAAATTCAGATAAAATCCAACGGTCAAGTCCGTCCATCTGCTCCGTGGGAACGAGATTTTTTGCCGGATCAAAATCGTAAAGGTTCGAGAGTTGGTAACGGAGCGTGTTCCGGATGGCCCGGTAGGTCTCGCTCACCTTGTTGATCCGTTCCTCGCTGACCACGATGTCGTTGCGATAATCCTGCGACGCCACCCAGAGCCGCACGACATCTGCGCCATACTTTTTGACGTACGCATCGGCCGTCTGTGGTTTTTCATATCCGCCCTGCCCCTGCTTGCTCTTGGAAATTTTTTCGCGGTCGGCATCGACCATAAAACCATGGGTCAGCACGGTCTTGAACGGAGCCCGGCCATTCCCGGCGAGCGAAAGAAGCAGGGAAGACTGGAACCAGCCGCGATGCTGGTCGCTTCCTTCAAGATAAACGTCGGCTTGGCCCCCGGTTGATTTCAACTCTTCCCGCTGCATCAACACAGCGCGGGAGGAGGACCCGGAGTCGATCCAGACATCCAGGGTGTCTGCTGATTTTGAAACAGGGTCTGGTCCGGTCCAGTTGAAAGGTTTGACCAGGTTCCAGATCTCGGCTGTGGTTTTTTCGAACCAGACGTTGGATCCGTGCTGCGCGATCAACGCTGCCGCAGACCGGACGATTTCCGGATGCAAAAGCGGTTCTCCGTCCGGCAGGTAAAACGCCGGGATGGGAACGCCCCAACTCCGCTGACGCGAGATGCACCAGTCAGGACGGCTTTTGACCGCACCCTCGATCCTGTTCTGCCCCCAATCGGGAATCCACCGGACTTTTTGGATGGTTTCCAGCGCCTGTTCTCGAAAACCTTGGTGATCGATGCGGATGAACCATTGATCCATGGCACGAAAGATCACCGGTGTTTTGCTTCTCCAGCAATGCGGGTAGCTGTGATGATATTCCTCCCGGTGAGCCATCGCGTTCTTTTCCTTCAAAAGTTCGAGCACGGCGGTGTTGGCTTCACTCATCCCACCCTTTTCCAGGATTGATTTTCCGACCAGGACAGTAGGCATTTGTTGTTCCATCGGCAGGTCGTTTGTATGAGCCAGCCGGCCGTCGTCATCCACCGGAGAATAGATGGGCAGACCGTTCTGCTGTCCCACCCCGTAATCCTCCAGGCCGTGTCCGGGGGCGATATGCACAAACCCCGTTCCGGTCGAGTTCTCAACAAAATGATCTCCGGCGAAGAGCCTTCCCGTGCGTTCACAGAACGGATGTGAAAACTCCACCTGGCTCAACTGTTCGCCATCCAGGCTGCGCATGATTTCATAACCTTCCCAGCCGCACTTTTCAGCCACGGTCGGTAGGAGCATGGTCGAGACCACATAGACAGAGTTCTCGTGCCGCACAGCCGAATAACTGAAAGTGGAGTTGTAGGCGATCGCCAGATTGGCCGGGAGCGTCCATGGCGTCGTGGTCCAGATCAGGATGAAGGTGTTGGGTCTTCCGATGACCGGGAACTTCACGTAAATGCTCTGGCTGACGTGGTCGGCATATTCAACTTCTGCTTCCGCCAGGGCGGTGCGGCAAGGGATCGACCAGTAAACCGGCTTTTTGCCGCGATAAACGAAACCTTTTTCCACAATGTCCGCGAACAGCTGCAGTTCGTTGGCCTCATACTCGCGGTCCAAGGTCAGGTAAGGATTCGACCAGTCGCCAAAGACGCCGAGTCTTTTAAACTGTATCCGCTGGAGATCGATGAATTTGCGAGCGTAAGCATCACACGCATTCCGGATGGTGGCCGGGTCGGTGTTGGTGTCACCGGCTTTGCGCATTTCCTGGCTGACCTTGAATTCGATCGGAAGGCCGTGACAATCCCAACCCGGAATATAAGGAGCCTGGCGGCCAGCCTGGGTCTGGAATTTGACGATGATGTCTTTTAAAATCTTATTCAGAGCGGTGCCGATGTGGACATCTCCGTTGGCAAAAGGCGGGCCGTCGTGCAACACAAACCTGGTGGACTGGGCGCGCGATTCCTGGATGCGGCGATAGATGTTTTCGCGTTCCCATTTTTCGAGACGCAACGGTTCACGCGTCACCAAGTCCGCCTTCATGGCGAAATCGGTTTTCGGCAGATTGAGTGTGTTTTTGTAATCCATTTTCAGCTCAATTTTTCTCCACTTGAATCTGGCGGGGGCAAAAAGCGCAGCTTCTTTGCGCAACTCCCCCGGGTGCCAAAACCAAGGAAGGCGGAACCTACCATTTAAGAAACCGGCTTCAAAGCAAGAAAAGTGAAGGGCGCATCGGGAACATCGAGAAGGGTTGCATCATGCTTGCCTTCCCGCCCCGTGCGCTCCGTGAGAGCCTGTCTGAAAAAGCTTGTCGGTTAGGATTTTTTTTTGACTTGATAGCGGTTTTGCAGCGCTGGAAAATCAACTGCATGCCCCAATTACAAGTTCGATTGTTTCCTTCCGGAACCACACGAACAGTTTTCGCAATTGCAGTTTCCCTTCCCAAACGACTAAACGTTTGGTCTAAATTCTCTGAAGTCTTTGAAATAAACTGCAGTGAACAAAACTGAAATCACATTTCTTTTCGAGCGGCGGCGGGCTGTCAGCTCGGGAATATTGGAGGCAGCCGGAACCACTTTCCTGCTTTTGATCGCCGTCCGCTGGTTTCATGCCGATGAAATGAGCAAGGCGTTGGTGGCGGCTGGCGGGAGCATCGGGCTCATGGTGTCACCGCTCGTCGTCGCCCTGGTGACCTACTATCAAATGACCATTTCAAGCGCGGCTTCGCGCCTGGCGGTCATCGGGGCGGTTTCATTTTTTGTCGCGGCGCTCTTTCCATCCCTCCCGGTGTTCGTGCTTTCCACCGCAATCGCCATGGCCTGTTCTGCGGCCGGGATACCGCTCCTGACCCAGATGTATCAGGAAAATTACCCGGAAAAAGAACGGGGCCGGAAATTTGCGCGGACAGTGATGATCCGCATCCTTTCGGCAGCGGTATTCAGCGAACTTGCCGGAAGGTTTTTGTCGGCCTACATCAGTTATTTCCGCTGGTTGCTCGTGGTGTTCGGACTGGCCTTTGTCTTCGCGGCATGGTGCCTGGCGCGATGTCCATCATCACTATTGATCCAGACCGAAGGTTCACATCCCTTGAAAGCGATGCGTTATGTCCGGGAGGACAGGCTGTTCCGGAGGACCTTGATCTGCTGGATGCTTCTCGGTTTCGCAAACCTGATGATGAACCCGTTGCGTGTGGAATACCTGGCCAATCCAAAGTACGGGCTGGTGCTGGAGATTTCAGTGGTGGCCTTGTTGATCGGTGTGGTGCCAAACATCGCGCGTCTGATCATGAGCCCGGTCTGGGGCTGGCTTTTCGATCACATGAATTTTTTCGCGCTCCGGGTCGTGCTCAACCTCGGTTTCATCATCGGCATCGGCACTTTCTTCGCCAGCAGCAGCATGACCGGCTTGGTCCTCGGATCGGTGGTTTACGGGATCGCGAATGCCGGAGGTGACGTGGCCTGGAGTTTGTGGGTCACAAAATTCGCCCCGCCCGACCGGGTCGCCGACTACATGTCGGTGCATACACTCTTCACCGGGATACGGGGGGTGATCGCACCCGTGGTGGCTTTTCAACTGGTGCGGGGGATGACTAACGCGGCGGATTTTGCCGTTCTCGGGTGGATCAGCGGAGGCATGATCCTGGTCGCCTCCCTCCTTCTGCTCCCTGAAATCAAGTTCGGATCTCAGGGCAAAAAAACTCCGGCGCTGGTCGAGGAAATATCAGAATAAGTTTTCGGATTCGCCGAACTTGGTTTCTTCCGAGTTGAACTTTTCAGGAATAAAATTCTTAAAGATGGCCAGGCCTTCTTTCACCACTTTCATGGATTCGGCATCAATGATCTGATAATAGCGGTTTCTTTCGGGCAGAAGATTATCGATGGCTTCATCAATGGATTCGAATGAATCCAGAAAATCTTTGAAGCCGCCCATGGGGCGTCCAACGTAATAAGTGAAAACCAAATATTTTTTCATACTCGAATCAACCCGTCCAAAGCTGCTGCAAAAGCACAAACTCGCCGCAGCAATTGGTATTAAGCAAAGGTTGTGCCGGGCCTTCTAGCCCGGCCTTAAGCCTCGATTCAACAAATTTCCTGTCTTGCTAATAGACAGGGCGTCCACCGGGGTTGGAATCAAGATTGAGCGGTCATATTCACCCAAAAATCAGGGATTTATGTGAAACCACCACCCGTCGCCTGAATCAAGCTACCTGCCGGGCTGCATCAAACCTGCCTCCTCACCCCGTGAGAAACGAGCGGAGAGAATCGAGGAGAGGGGCCATCAACAAGGTCACGCATCCTCTTCTTCATGCGATGAAGGAGAAGAAGAAAAACCGAGCTTGATGCAACATTGGGCGTCTGGGCGACCTGAGGCGGTGATTAAAAGCGACTGAGTACTCTGACGGACTGCGGTTCTGTGAACCGCAGCAGTGCGCAAAACCTGAACACAAGGAACCTCCCACAACCCCAACAGTTGTCACCGGCTGCGGCTGATCGAGGACGTACAGCTGCGGTCTGCGGCCTCACCTGCTTCCAATCTCGCCCGCGACCTGAGGGTTGCAAATTTTGATGTTTGAAGAAAACTATGGTCTTGAGAGCCTGTCTGAAAATTACCGAAGGGGCAACGGTGTTGGTCTGCATGGAGTTACTTTGAATTTCTTCAGAAAATTTGATGTCAGGAAGGTTCTGTGGTTCGCCGCCATGCTTCGGCTGACTTCCTCGGTATACGGCCAGGAGCTGCTGTTTCAAGAGGGTGGTTTCCGACGGGAGTTTGTGCTCATAACACCTTCATGGATGGAAAAAGGTGCACAGCTGAAATCGCTTCCTCAAGTTCCAATCCTCACCGAACTGGAACAAGCCTGGAGCACCTTGCCTCCTGACCAGCAGATCGCTGCACGGTTGGAACTTAGAGAGAAGGGGACGGTTCCGCATCCGTTCAACAAACGCTTTCTTACCCGCGAAATCGTCCTGCAAGCAGTCCCAGATTTCGACCTGAACACCCTCGCCAACCTGGTCAGCGAAGCGGAACCAATTTCCTACGCACCGGGATTTTATCAGTGCCTGGTTTCATCTCCCTTTGAAACTTTAAGGGTGGTGCCGTTGCTCCGAAAATTGCCTGGAATCATATCCGCCGAACCGGCCCTGGCCCGGCTGGGTGTGATGAAGTCAAACGACCCGTTGTTTCCACAACAGTGGCATCTCTCCAGACCTGGCACGGAAACCGACGCTGGAATCAGTTCGGTCTGGGCGCGTTTTCGTGGCCGGGGTGTGGTGGTCGCGGTGGTGGACAACGGAATAGAAACCACCCATCCCGACCTTGTGGCCAACATGGTCCCCGGTCTCGGTTACGATTTTAACGATTATGATTCCAATGGAAGCGCGAACGCCAATTCCGGCGACAGCCACGGAACACTTGTCGCGGGAATCGTGGCGGCAACCACAGACAACGGCATTGGTGTTGCCGGAATTGCGCATGGTTCGAAGCTGGCTTCGTTGCGGCTTCTCTCCAAACCATTCACCGACCGGGAGGCTGCGGACGCCATGGTGTATAGCAATGCGGTGATCGACGTGGTCAACAACAGCTGGGGTGCCTACGACGACGGCAGGACGCTCGACGGCCCGGGCGTCCTCATGGAAAGGGCGTTGGAGGCGGGGGTTCGGAACGGTCGCAGTGGGCTTGGTGCAATTTATGTTTTTGCCGGCGGCAACGGAAGGGCGGAAGGAGACAATGCCAACTATGACGGATATGTGAATTCGATCTACACCATCGGAGTGGGGGCGGTGAACGACCTAGGCGAACAGGCTTCCTACAGCGAACCGGGGGCTTGTCTGGTGGTTTCCGCACCTTCCGGCAACCGCGCCTCAGGCCGTCCCGGAATGGTGACCTGCGATGTCACAGGGGCCGGCGGCGTCAACAGCTCCGTCAGCGGTGGAGACCTCGCCGACAAGAATTATACCCGTAATTTCGACGGCACCTCCTGCACCGCGCCTTTTGTTTCCGGAGTGATCGCGTTGCTGTTGGAAGCGAACCCGGGCCTGGGCTGGCGCGACGTCCAGGAAATACTGATCCGTAGCGCAAGAAAGATCGCAACCCGGGATCTGGACTGGTGGACCAACTCGGCCGGATTTCATTTTAACCACCGGTTTGGTGCCGGGATGGTGGACGCTTCCAACGCAGTCTCTTTCGCCACCAATTGGCACAACCTGCGGCCCGCCGCCACGATATTTTCTGAAATCGTCGGACTCAATTCCGCCATTCCAGAAAACGGTTCGGAACTGCTCATCGACCTGCCCTTCACCAATGGAACGTTCCGTGTCGAACATGCGGTGCTGGCCGCTTCGATTGAACACGCGAGCCGTGGGCAGTTGAGTATCGAGCTGATTTCCCCCTCGGGAACAGTCAGCAGGATGGCGGAACAGCATCAGGATCCCGGACCGAACTATGCCAATTGGAAGTTCATGTCGGTCCGGCATTGGGGTGAGGATGCCTCCGGAGTCTGGAAGGTGCGCATCCGGGACCACGTCAACGGGATCACCGGGGTGGCCAGAAGTTTTAAACTTCAACTTTCAGGCACCGCGCCCGAACCGGCCTCCGTCCCTGGCTGGTCCGTGAACCTTTCATGGCGTGAAAGGTCAGGTTATGGGAACGGAAACGGCCGACTGGATCCCGGCGAAATCATCGGTGAGGATCTCATTTTTCAAAACAATCTTTTTGTTCCCATTTCCAACGCCGTGGCCGTTTTGACGGTTGTTGATCCACAAATTCAGGTTCTTTCGAACCGGTTTGCGCTTCCGTTGCTTTTGCCCGGGCAGAGCCGGGTGTTCAGCAATGCCTTTGCCTGGCGCGTGGCCCGCGCGTCAGATTGCGGGCATTCCTTCGAATTGTTGCTTACCGTCTCCAATGCAGCAGCCGTGCAAGTATATCCGATCGAAAGGCTGGTCGGGTCTGGCAAGGCCCCTGCTCTGGTTACCAACACTTTCGTCAGCGGCGCAGGCCCGGCTTCAGTTCCTGACCTGAGCACCGGACTTTCCGACATACAGGTCCCAGGACAGGCTGCATCAGACCGGATCGAGAAAGTGAAGGTTTCGCTCCGGATCAACCACCCGGTCAATGCTGAAATCGAAATCGCGTTGCGCCATCCAGACGGCACCGAAATCGTCCTTTCGCGTCCTTTCAGTAGGAGCGGTTCGAATTTCGGCGCGGGCAGCTGCGGCACTTCCAACCTGGTCTATACCGTGTTTGATGACGATGCCAGAGTGGCTTTGAGTGAAGGGACAGCGCCGTTCGCCGGAACATTTATACCGGAAAATACGTTGCGCGATTTTCGCGGCAAAACCTCGGTGGGAGAATGGACTCTCCGGGTCAGCGATTTGAGCGCCCTGGACCAGGGATCAGTGCTTTGCTGGAGCCTGGAAGTGATCTCACGAAAAGTCATCTGTCAGCCGTTCGATCAGCCTCCGGTCGTGGAACCGCTCCTCTTGACCTTCGCCGCCAACCAGCAGACGGTTTTCTCAACCTCCTTTCTCAATCTCAATTTAAATCTGGAACAGCTCACGGTGTTGGAGGCCCCTAAACACGGCACTTTGAGCACCAACCTCGACTTTTCTACCATTCTTGTTTACAGCCCGGTTTTGAATTTTCTAGGCACCGACATTATCCGGCTCGGAACCACCGACGATTTCGGGCAGGCTTTCGTCTTTTTCATCCGGGTCCAGGTGGAACCTGACAGCGACGGCGACCAGATGCCGGATTCGTTCGAAGTGTCCAACGGGCTGAACCCAAACGATTCCTCGGATGCGTTTTCCGATGCGGACCAGGATTTTCAAAACGCGCTGAATGAATTTCGTAGCGGCACATCACCCACAAATGCATCGAGCGTGCTGTCGGTTGAAAAGGTGGTTTTGCATCAAGACGGTTGGTGGATCGGTTTCCCGAGCAGCAGGGGAAAAATCTATGAAGTTCAGAAAAGTCTGGACGCCATCCGCTGGGAAACACTTGGGGCCCCTGTCACAGGCACCGGCGAGATTGTGCTGCAACACGATCCGGAGCCTTCTGACCGGGCCGCATTCTATCGGGTCAAGCTCCTGCCTTGAGAGCCTCGGATTGGGCGGCGTTCATCTCCGGCGCACGATTAAACTGGCGAGATCAAAAGTCGCTTTCCCCGTAATGTTTTTAAAATCACAGACAAAAACTGTTTCCGAAGGATAATCCACCGTGAATTCAAAAGTGGTTTCAACCCAGTCTTGGCTTGTCACAATCTGCCGTTCCAGTCGGTCGCCGGAGATCCGCAATCCAATTCCGGATTTGTTGTCCCCGGGTTCGCGGCGGGTGATGCGGATGTTTTCAGTTTTGACCCGTCCGGAGAAAACATAATCGCCCGGAGGAAGCATGAGCGTGGTCCTCCAGGAAGCCGTCCCATTCCCCTCCATCGTCAGACCCGAACCGTTCTGGCTCAGACGGACGTTTCCCATCTCCTGCCTCCCGTTCCAGTTCTTGAGCTGGGTCTGGGGAAATGGCGCGCTGTTTGTGGTGAAATTTCTGGCGGTGAGAAGCTGTTCTTTGATGCTGGCTCCGCGCTCAATGATCCGGTCGCGAAGCTGACGCATCGCTTCCCGGCGGGAAGCAGATTCATTTGGATCGAACTTCGCCACGGTTTTTAAAACGCGGCTCCCGACCTCATTCAGGCGGGAAACCCATTCCTCCGTGCGGTAAACCTTTTGATGCAATTCCTCCATCAGTTCCAGGTAACGCACGCGGCTCTCACGCGGCTGCAAAACACTCCGTGCCACCATGCCATTCATCCTTGGAGTGATCGGACTCTCAGGACTGGACCGCCATGTTCCGAACATCTGATCCATTCCATGCGGCAGAAAGTGGAGTTTTCCGGTCCCGGCCTCGGAGTAAATCCTGTAATTGTTCCGGTTCATGGCGTAACCGTCCCAGTGACAGAGCATGATTTCCATCGCGATAAAGCGGCGGAATTCATCCAGGTCCAGACGCCTGCTTAACTGCTCAAACCGTGCGGCGCCGTCGCCTGCCCCCAGGGCCTGCAAGACGGCATCAAGATCGGACCGGTCCTGAGGGGTCTCTGAAAGATCTTTTTCCAAAGGGGCGTCAATGTCGCGGGCCAGACCGCAGTCGTAGAGATGACCTTTGTAGTCTTTGAAATGCTTTTTCAGGAACTGACGGCTCCATCCTTCCACCATCACGTAGAGGCCAAGCCTTCTTCCATTGAGATAGACCATGGCGTGGCTGGCTCTTGGAACCGGGATGCCGGCATTGAGAAACATTTCGCGGCAGATCAATTCCGAAAGCAGGCTCGGGTCTTGCACCGAGTTGTTGAGATAAATCTTGGAATATCCATGAAAAGTCTGGCCCGTGGCCATCTTGCTGAAATTGACGGTGAAAGCCGGGTTGTCATCGATGCCGCGAAAACTGCCCAAGGACCCCTTCAGATGCACCTGGACGTTGGTGTAAACCCGCTGGTTTTCGCGGATCTTGATCAAGGCATCCGGCCTGGGTGTCACCACACGTCTCTCCCAGGGGGTCTCAGTTTTTCTGAGGATATTGAGGGCGGCGGGGGAAATCTCCAGGTGCAGTTCAGGAATATATCCGTTGGTGAAAACATCGGAAGCAGCCGACGGCAAGACGACCGCCCCCGGGACTGGCTCAGTTTGCGCAACAACAGGCGGCAGTCGGATGCAGGCCAGCATCAAAACACCCAGAACGACTCCGTGGATCCAGAGGTGATTGGGGATCATCATGCCCTTATTAACAGTTAAAAGGCCGGTGTGTTCAACAAAAGAGCAGACCCCTTCCTAATTCCATTGATCGGAGAAAAAGAAACGCCAACCGTCGGGGAGAGATGACTTCAATCGAATCCGATGGTGGAGGGCCGGTTTGCCACCAGCCAGTATTCACGAATCTGTTTGGCCAGTTGAAAGACCTCGTCGAAGTTCAGCGGTTTGACCAGGTAGGAATTGGCTCCCAGTTCGTAAGCTTTCTCGATGTCGCTCGGCTGATTCGAAGAGGTGAACAGCACCACGATAGTTTTCTTAAACTTGGTTTCCGATCGTATCCATTGGAGGACCTCGAAACCGTTTTTCAACGGCATTTTCAAGTCCAGCAACACCACTGCTGGAAGGGGATATTTCGACCGGTCAGAAAAGGGGCCTTTGCCTGTTAGATAATCAATCGCGCACTGCCCGTTTTCCACAAACTGCACGGGATCGATCATTCCACTCTTTGTGAAAGCCCGGTTGATGAGCAAACGATCGTTCTCGTCGTCTTCGGCGATAAGTATGGTTTGAGTCGACATTCTTGAAAAACAAAAGTGAAGCTAGATTAAAAACAGACGGAGGAGAAGTGTTAACATTTTTAGCTGGTCTACTCATTCATAGCTGCCATCTGTTGCACAGGAATGATTTGCGGCACCGAATAATTTGGAGAGGGAGGTTAACGGGCGGGCGGGAGG
>Ga0163150_10004713_pt1 | contig 18031 bp, 22 predicted proteins | sample OliLakLV19P2IB_FD_148628 | JGI IMG/M metagenome (GOLD analysis project Ga0163150, IMG submission 148628) | Freshwater microbial mat bacterial communities from Lake Vanda, McMurdo Dry Valleys, Antarctica - Oligotrophic Lake LV.19.P2.IB | ecosystem: Environmental > Aquatic > Freshwater > Lake >...
ACGTATACCTTACACAATTATTATAAGTAAGTGATACTAAATAAGTCTTAAATAATTAATTAACAAATTATAGAATAATGAAAAAATTATTATCAATAATTCTAATAGTCCTACTACTTATTGGACCAAATAGTTCTTTTGCATTTGCAGAAGAAGTACCAGTAGCACCAGAGGCTCCTGTTGTATCACACGAACGACCACAAGAACCTGAGAGACCACAATCTCCATCACGAGACGATGTAGATCGAGAAAGTAGAGAAAGCGTTTCGCAGCCTGATACTCAACCAGACACTCAAAACACTTCAAATGATGAATCTACTAATGAAGTTTCAGATTCAAGCAACAACCAAAACCCTGATTCAGCATCGCAACCAACGAATTCATCTTCAACTTCAACGCCAGATCAAACTCAAAATGGGCAAATGGGAGACACTGAAGTTAATTCGGGAAATGCAACCACAACAGCAACTGCAACAACAGAGGCAAATAATAACGGCGCTACAAGTCCAAGCGCCGCTGTAGGAGAAGGAGGAGCGAGTGTAATAAATTCGGGTAACGGTTCTAACTCGGATAATTCCGGCTCAGTGTCAACTACTAATTCTGATACAACAACTCAAGATAATAGCGCAGTTGTTAATAATGGCTTAAATCTCGATACCAAAACAGGCAGAAATACTTCTTCTGATAACACAGGAGGAGATTCTTCTATTACATCAGGCGATGCCAATACAAGTGGAACTGTTATTACAGCTGTTAATACAAATCTTGATGGAGTAGCAGTAGCGGAATTTAATATTAATGATCTCCAAGGAGATTATATTCTCGATTTTGCAGCAAATTGTATTATGGGATGCAGTGGTGAATCAGCAACAGCAAAAAACTCTGGCAATGGATCGGGATCTGATAATGATGCTTCAATTGATTCGAATAACACGAATAATACATTCCAAACCAATAACGCAGTGGTTGGAAACGACTTAGTCCTTTCAGCAGATTCTGGAAATAATAAAGCGAGCGCCAACACGGGAGGAGATTCAAATATTACATCAGGAGACGCCAACGTAGCTGCACAGTTAGCAACATTTGCAAATAACAATATCGTTGGAAATGTAATTCTTGGAGTTGTAAATGTATTTGGAGATCTGATAGGAGATATCATTTTCCCAGAAGATCAACTCAATGCACTCACTGCAGGTAGTACTGGAAATGGGTCAGGATCAACAAATAGTTCTTCAGTTGATCAAAATAATACAACTGGAACATTCCAAAACAATGATGTTGAAATAAATAACACCCTGACCTTTGATGCAACAACGGGGAATAACGAAACGAATGCAAATACAGGCGGTAGTTCAACTGTCACGACAGGTGACTCAACTGTTGATGCAAATGTCCTTAATATTGCTAATTCAAATATTGTTGGCGGAAATATGTGGCTTGTACTTGTCAACGAAGCAGGAAATTGGATAGGCAAATTAATGGGAGCTCCAGAAGGAACTAACTTTGCAGGATCCGAAGGAACAGGATTTACCGTTGATGATAATGGAGTCATTACTGCAACAAACAGTGGTAATGGTTCAAACTCAACAAATGATTCCAGCATTTCACAAAATAATACTTCCAATACAACACAAGACAACACAGCAAAAATAAATAACAATCTTAATCTGTCTGCCAATACAGGTGGAAATGAAGCTTCTGACAACACAGGTGGAAATTCCAATATTGTAACTGGAGACGCAAATATTATCGCTAACATAGTGAACTTTGTAAATAACAATATTTCGGGCAACGGAAAGTTAGTTGTGACTGTTGTCAATGTATTTGGAAGCTGGGTTGGAGATTTTGTAAGTCCAGGACACGAAAAACAACCAAAAGCTTCAACATCTCCCGCACAAAATAACCAGACACAACAAGCACAAGTTGGAGGCCAGAGTGCAAATAACTCTAATGAAACAACATCACAAAATAACTCTGCTGCACCAACCCCTACACCTTCACAAAGCAATACTTCTACCAATCAACCTGTTCAAACTATTTCAGGAGGAACTGGAAATGGAGTAGTGCTGGCTCAAGTAGGAAATACTGGGAACAGTAACGATACAACCCAGGTCGCAACCACTCAAGAGCAAAAAGCATTAGTAAAAGGTGTTCAGACACAAGCTATACAGGAGAAAACAAGAATTAACATCAACCTCGCATGGGTCATGTTGGCAATCCCATTAGTTGGAGTTTACTTAATGAGAAGAAAAATAAAACTGCCCCACTGGAAGAATAGCTAAATAACGCTGCCTCTATTCCTCTTCTATTGTATGAATAAAACGATTACTGTAAGTTTTTTGTGTTTAATCATTCTTGCAGCTAGTTCAACTGCTGTATTTGCCGATGAATTGGTTATTTCCGGCAATGGAGAAAGCTCGAATAATGAAGTGAACGTTGAATCTAGCACCAATCAAGATATCCAGCAATCAAACGAGGGACAAATAGAAAATTCTGTCCAAACAGATGCCAAAACAGGAGATAATAACGCCTCTGATAATACTAATGGAACAACAGACATTCAAACAGGAGATGCATCATCATCAATACAAGTAACAAATTCTGCTAATTCCAACCAAGCCTCATCGGATTGCAACTGTCCCAGCCCTGAGAACAAAGCCGCCATTTCTGGCAATGGTTCGGATTCAACTAACACTGCATCATTTTCTACAACTACAACTGTAAATGGGCTGCAAAACAATACAGCTACTATTAAAAATACACTAGTGATTAAAGCTGATACTGGAAATAATACTGCCAATAATAACAATGGAGATGTATTAATCACAACCGGATCAATTACTACAAATACAACTGTCGTTAACCAAAATATTAACTCTTCTAAAATTTCATATCCTTTGGGAAATGACTCGTTCACTGCATACATTTTGGGAAATGGATCAGATTCAACAAACGCAATTTTTGGAAAACTGAATACTACGTACTCGTTAGTATCCAACAACAATGCTAGTATTTTTAATAATATATTTAATCATTTAAATACTGGAGAAAATAACGCATCAGGAAATAATGGATCAGTACTTATTGCAACGGGAAATATTGATAATTCTGTAACGATAAAAAATAAAGATATCAATAGCAATGAAGCCACAATCGAATGCTGCAAAAAAGAAGAACAGAAACCTCCAGTTGGCGGAGAAAATCCAAAACCAACTCAGCCAAACCCACCAACAAATGGTGGAAATGGTGGAGGAGGAGGGAATGGAGGATCATCAAATGGAGTTGGAGGATCAACTCCTGCAACCACAACCCGAGGAGTTCTACCAGTAACTGGTTCATATTTCCTTTTCTTAGCACTTATTTTTAACAGCATCATGTTCTTATGTGGGGTTTTATTACGTCTTCGATCAGGGAGATCACCAGGAATAGCATTTGCATACACACGATAAAAAGCAAACAGACATGTTTGCTTTTTTTTGACATAAAAGGATAAGTAAACTACAATATCACGATGAAATTTTTAGAGCGATCATTTCAAAAAAGATCTTTATTCTATTATGTAGGAAATGTTTTGATGATTTTTTCAATACTAGGTTTTGTATTCACAATATTTCCACTAGCGAGAATGTATCTTGTGCCCATCCATCCTCCACTACATAATCTGAAAGGCACCTTTATCTCTATTCCTAAAATAAATGCAGAAGCACCTATTATTGAAAATGTGAATCCATGGGATGAGAATGCATATAAAGAAGCATTGAGAAAAGGTGTAGCTCATGCACGATACACCTCACTTCCAAATCAGACAGGGACTATTTTTTTATTTGCACACTCAAGTGGAATGCCCTGGGAAATAACTGGATATAATACAGTTTTTTTAAGACTTGGAGAATTAAAGTCCAAAGACTCAATCACAATTCAAAAAGACTCACATACATACAATTACACGGTACGTGATACAAAAGAAGTGTGGCCTAACGAAGTAAACTATTTACTAAATGAGAAGAAGAATCAACTTATCCTCCAAACATGTACACCAATTGGAACTTCTTTGAAAAGACTCCTTGTTTTTGCAGATCCGAGCTAGCTGAGTGGGTAACTCATCACGATAAGAAGTACGATTATACAGAATACGAAAAGTATTCCATATCCGAGCATATTGTGTACTGGCTGCTCGAGCCGGCTTACCTTTGGATGAGCTTTTTTAGCTGTCTTAGCTTTTTTAGCCATTTTTCTCCTTCACTATTAAGTATTGAACAAATGTGAAATACTTGTCAAGTACTATTTTCTTTCTGGCTTGATCTGAACTATTCCACTAAAAAACCCTGCTTAGCACTTCTAACTCGCAGGGTTTTTATTAACAGAAAAAGAAGTTAAGGATTCAAGTCATTAGAACCTGAAGTTACCAAAACGTCTACAGAATTTTCTGCACCTCCGGTCGTCAAATCAACTGTACCACCTGTATTTTTGCTAGCCTTATTCTTACCAGTCTTTGCTTTCAAATAAGCATATGTATAGACTTTGGTTTTTGAATATTGACCAACATAAGTTGCGTTACTGTTTTTGACCTTTGTTTTATTCGTGGAACCTTCACCATTGCCAGATACTGTTACATCTGTATTTCCAGGTTCACACGCGCATGGATCAACACTTGCTGTGTTAGAACCACCTAAAACTGTAACGATTACAGTATTTGATGCATCTCCGGTGTCAACGGTAACATCTCCACCAGTATTGCTATTTGCTTTATTTCCGCCAGTAGAGGCTGATGCATCAACAACAGTAGTAACTTTGGTGACATTTGTTTGGTCTACAACTGTAGTGTTTTCGTTCTTTACCTTAACTTTATTATAGGAATCAGAACCATTACCAGAAATGTCAACAGTTGTATCTGCAAATGCGCCTTGAGCAAATGCAGTCATTAATATCGCTCCAAAAATTCCGATTGTTGTTTTTTTTATCATTTGTAATTCACCTCCTTTCGCGATAGTAGTAAGTATAAAGTAGTATGTATTAAGTAAAAAACCCTTTATACTTGATACTTAATACCTTATACATTTAGAGTTCGCATTTTGTTTTTACCTCTGCCACACATGTGTCTGTACCTGACTCGCCATTTGCTCTATCTAGTCCATCTCCACCTATTAATGAATCGTTGCCAGCACCGCCTTTCATCGTGTCGCTCCCCAAACCTCCATCTAAAGAATCAGTCCCATTTCCACCCTTTAATTCGTCATTCCCAGGACCTCCAAAAACAAAGTCTGCACCGTTTTCTCCATCTGCAATATCATCTCCCGCTCCAGCATCAATTGTGTCATTTCCATTTCCTCCAGTAATCTTGTCATTGCCTGCATCTCCATGGAGTGAATCGTCATTATTTTCCCCACGGATTACATCGTCACCTGAACCGCCAAAAATCATATCATCACCATTTGCTCCAATTAATAAATCATTCCCTTCATTACCAAAAATAGTGTCATTTCCATTTCCTCCTCGGATTTCATCATTGCCCAAGCCTCCAACTATACAGTCGTTGCCGTTTTTTCCAAAAACTCTATCGTTTCCTTCAAGTGCAAAGATAATGTCATTGCCACTCGTTCCTTGGATTCGGTCATTTCCACTGGTTCCAAAAATGGGTGTTATATTTGCTAAATCAAGCTCTGAACAAGATTCAGGGATCGAAATCGAAATTCCTATATGTAAATCAAAGACCACAGTCTTATTCTGAAACTGATTTCCAGCAGACTCTTGAAAAGTGACAATGAATTGATAATTGGTCAAATTCCCTGATGGAAGAGTTGAAAGAGGAATCCCATCTAAAGATGCGCTATCAGCAAAAAATTGAGAGAGTGTTTTATCGTATAATATTGTGCTTCCTTGTTTGATTTGCATCTGCATAACTGATGACAAATCTCCTGAGTCACTTGTCAAAACTCCTCTAACTCCGATGGGTCGAGATGCAGCCGAACTATTTGTTACTAAAACAGTATGATCTTCTGATCCACCGGGAGCCATATTGCTTACCGAAAATATTGGATCTCCTTCAGGGACACCCCAATTTACAGTCAAATCGCCAACAGCATATGCATTATTTGCAAAGAGTGCCTGCAAGATATTGGTTTGAGGAATCAGCATCCCAATAATCAACAAACAAATTCCAATAGTAATTAATCTTCTCTTCATAATGTTTCAGCAGAACTTGTACTATTTTGCGGTTGAGACAATGTCCTCAATACAAAATCAGTCGCGTTATCACCATTGTCATATCCATTCCCTTTAAACTCATCGGCTCCACCAATAGCCATAGAAGGAGCTGTTGAACTTGACAAAGCTTTTCTTTCTAAACTCTGATTTCCAGTTGGATTTGTTGGAAATGCAGGCCCCTCTACTAATGGCGCTGTATGTCCACTTCCCCATGCTAGAGTATCAATTATTGTGCCTGAATCTTTCAAACCGCTTCGTATAGCAATACTGTCATTTGTACTAATAGAATCAGTTGAACTGATATTGGCTGACACCGATGCAGAGAATCCCCCTGCACTATTTGCCCAAAGATAAAATTTACGGGAAGAAATTATAGTGGAGGAATTCCAAACGACTATATCTGTATCAGTTCCTGCAGATGTTGATCTTTTTACTAGACGATATCCGTTTAGATCGATGGGAAACAAAGTAGGATTGTATAATTCTATAAAATCATTTGTTGTAGCACCTGTACCTCCTGTGATCTGAACTTCGCTTATCACTAAATGATTAGCGATTCCTTCAGGAGGAGTGGGAGTTGCTCCATCTGTTGGAGTGGGAGAAATGGTGCCAGTCGGGAAAGTAGCTGCTGCGGCGAATGTATTGTTAGTCGAACTTGCTGCATCTGAAAAGAAAGCGTACGAAACTTTATAAGATGCGATTCCAATACTTAACAAAAATAACAAACTCAATCCAAAAAATCTCATCATAATAAACATGTCATTCTGAACCGAAAGTGAAGACTCTAGATCCTTCGACTCATTTCGTTCTCTCAGGATGACATACTATTTGCCTGCATTCGTTTGAGAACTTTTTTTTCTGTTTCTTTTTCGATTTCTTTCTTGATATTCCACAGTTCTATTCCGATAAAAATGAGAGTTGGAAAAACAATTGCACTTATAAAGCCTTGAGGAGTCTTAAGATAATTTACAAAACTTCCAACTACAGGTACTTGAAAAACCATCTTTCCTAAAATTTTATCTTTTGTCACTGGATCCATATCTGCAACATTATTTGCGTCTCCACGAGTTACATAAGAAATAATATTCTTGTCTTTCTTAACAGTTACAATTCTGTGAGTTACTGTCTGATTGGCTTTATTGGTAAAAGATATAATATCTCCTTTATCATACTGATTTGTTTTTTGGACATAAATAATAGATCCAACAGGGATAGCTGGCTGCATAGAACCAGTCTGGACTACAAAAGATTGGATATTTGCAATGATTGGTGCTTTAGAGGTAATGAGAGTAAAAACAACCAATGGTAGTATTGCTAACACAAGAATAGTGAGTTTTATTTTTAATATTTTGTATGTTGTCTTTGTAATCTTGTGATTTTTAATTTCTTTTAGCGTTTTCATATATGTAAATTTATAAACTTTTTTGATAAAATGCGCCTAATGCCCTAAGCTGGTAGGGAGGTGATGCAGTTCCCCCCTACCAAGCTAATTTCTATTGACTCCCTGTAAATACAAAATCAAATGTCCCGTTTAAATTTTGGTAATTATTATCTGCACTACTATCTAATACTGCTGTCAAACAAACGTAATATGTACTTGATGCAGCAAGTCCTGACAAAGCGTCATAATCAGCTGCAACTAATTCAGACATTGTTAACGGTGAGAAACCATCTCCAAGCTGAGTTGCGATTGCTCCTGTTTGATCGGCTCCAGATGCACAGGTTGAATCTGTTGGATCAGTTTTAACTGTCAAGTTCAGTTTATCCGCAATGTTGAAAGCTCCTCCTGCTCCTGCAGTTTGGTTTGCACCAAAAAGAACTTTTGCGATTGGAGTTGTTCCACCATTGTGCGCTGAAATAAAACCATTTACAGCTGTTCCACCAGGAACCATACCTGTTCCAGCTATTGATGCTGTAACAGTTTCAACTGGAGTAACTTCGTTAGTATCATCCAATTGAAGATTTAATGATCCAGTTCCGAAAGTATTACCAGTACTCGATGCTTGATCTGTAAATGCTGCGAAGGTTGCACCTCCGACTAATGCGAGCGAGGTCAAAATTGACATTGCGCTCATTGCTATTTTTGTGTTCATGAAATATTCACCTCCTTTTTTTGAAAAATTAACTTTTGCTCCTAAGCTCCTATAAAATTTATAGTTAAAAACCAGCTTAGGAAAGTTCCCACGAAAAAACCAGCATTTGCTGCTGGTTTACAAAACTAATAAAAGTATATTTCCGTTTGGGCAGGAAACACATAAGATAATTTCTAACTCTTAACTACTAATTAATAATAAGAATTCCAATAAATAATATCCTGAGATTAATTCTCTCTCTGAGTGGGCAGAGCACAGAGAGATTTTTGTTGCCTCCGGTGGCGGTCAGCAATCCAATTGTAAGTATAGTTATTATAGGGTACAGTGTGTTCCCATTGTCAATATATACAAACTAGATCGTTGCTGAATAAAAAATATCAATATCACTAGCTCTGCTATAACTTGCAAGAAAGGGTAAAATACGGTAAAATAGGAGCATGTCACAAGAACCAAAGAAAAGACATTCAAGAGCACGACAAGGGAAAAGACGTGCATCGATCCATTTGGAATTTTCTCAAGGAATTGTTTGCCCAAATTGCAGCGCAAAGATAATTCCTCATACCGTTTGCAAACAATGTGGATTCTATAAAGGAAAACAGGTAGTAAGCAAGAGTAAAACAGCAACTCAGTAGATATTAAGCTGTTGAGATATTAAAAATTTAAGCTATAAATCTTAAATCGCCCTAATATCTTAATTACTTAGTATCTTCATAACAATTATGAAGACTGCGCTCGATCCTCGCCATAAAAAGCGACAAAAACTAGTTGAGGAACTATTTAAACTCGAATTCCACAAACAGCCTGTAAGTCCGACTACTTCAGAAATTAGAAATAAATTGGACTTAATTGATGGACAAATTACCAAAGCCGCACCAGATTTTCCTGTAGACAAAATTAACAAGGTAGATTTGGCGATTTTAAGACTCGCAATTTATGAACTTATGATCGACACGTCAGAACCACAAAAAGTAGTTATAGATGAAGCAATAGAACTAGCAAAAGAATACGGTGGAGACTCAAGCCCAGCGTTTATCAACGGTGCGTTAGGAAAGGTATTAATCAATGGATCACCCAAAGTTTAAAAATCAGCAGCTATTGTTACAAGCATTTACCCACAGATCCTACCTAAATGAGACTCGTGAAGCATTGGAATCCAATGAACGACTTGAATTTTTAGGTGACAGCATTCTTTCCTATGTTGTTTCTAAAAATCTTTTTGACAAATATCCTGAGTTTAATGAAGGATCTTTGACAAATCTTCGGTCTCTGCTGGTAAATACAAAGGCTCTGGCTGTTTGTGCTCAGGAGTTACAATTTGGAAACCTCTTAAGACTGTCAAAAGGAGAGGAAGAATCAAAGGGACGTGAAAATGAATCCTTACTTGCAGACTCCTACGAAGCATTTATCGGAGCACTTTTTATAGACCAAGGAATTGAAACTGTTCAAAAATTTATTGAGGAAACTCTTCTTTCAAAAACAGATGACATTATCCAGAAAAAATCACTGAAAGATCCAAAGAGCCTGCTTCAGGAATATGTACAAGGACAACGACTGAATTCACCATTATATAAGGTTATGAAAGAAGAAGGACCAGCACATGCAAAGCAGTTTACCATTGGCGTATATGTGAGTAATTCACTCCTAGGCCTTGGAAATGGGAAATCAAAACAAGAAGGGGAAGAAGAAGCAGCAAAAGAAGCTTTAAAGTACATTACTACTGGTAAAACGCTTGCCGATCTGCAGTCTATAGAACAAAAGGTGCTCAAAACGATTCGCTTAAGTAAGCTCGATTTAACCAAAGAGTTGATAGAACAAGCTAAAACCCTTGAGAAGAAGGTAAAATAATGGTACAATATAAGATATGGTAGTAATTCGACTAACAAGTATTGGAAAAAGAGGCAAGAGACACTTTCGAGTTGTGGTGAAAGAAAAAAGAAGCAGACGAGATGGTACGCCTATTGAGTATCTGGGATGGGTTGAAAAAACAGAAAAAGGGACCAAAAAAGAAATTAATTTGGATCGATTTAAATACTGGGTCTCCAAAGGTGCAGTCCCAAGCCCAACTGTTTCAGCACTCGTCAAAGCCTAATTCCTATGAAAGATACTATTGTGTTCATTGTTAAAGCAATTGTTGACAATCCTGATAAGGTAGTCGTTGAAGAAGAAGAGACTGAAGAAGGCATAAATTTCGTCATTACCGTTGATCCAGCAGATATGGGTAAAGTGATCGGAAAAGAAGGAAAAGTAATTCGAAGTATCAGAAATATCATGAAAATCCCCGCAATTAAGCAGAATAAAAGAGTTAGTGTTTCAATTGCCGAGATTCAAGAGACAAAGTAAGGCCTCATGAAAATATCAATCCTCACGCTCTTCCCGGAAATGTTTGATGGTCCATTCCAGCACTCAATAGTCAAAAACGCAATCAACAAAGATTTAGTGTCTATAGAATTTGTGAATATTCGAGATTTTGGAATTGGCAAACATAGAGTTGTTGACGACAAACCATATGGTGGAGGAGTGGGAATGGTCATGAGAGTTGATGTACTGGAGAAAGCGATTTCCCATACCCTTGACCCAAAACTTTCAAAATCAGAACAAAAAGTAATATTACTTGACCCACATGGTCCAACTTACAATCAAAAAAAAGCACTCGAATTATCTCAACTCCACCATGTAATCTTGGTGTGCGGACACTACGAAGGGGTTGATGAGAGAATCAAAGAAATGATTGATGAAGAACTTTCTATTGGTGATTTTATTGTAACGGGAGGCGAGATACCGGCAATGCTTGTTGCTGATAGTGTGGCTCGTCTTGTCAAAGGAGTCTTAAAAGATGATGCAACTCGTTATGAATCATTCTCTCACCTTGTTGAAGATACTGGAGTAGTGCTAGAACATCCACACTACACAAAGCCTCGAAAACACAATGAAAATTCTGTTCCTGAAGTCCTTCTATCAGGGGATCATAAAAAAATAGGGGAATGGAAAGCAAAACAAAGTCCGAAAGGAAAATAGCAGGTTAGAAAATTATTGTGCCGCTTGGAGATGCTTCAGGAATCGCTGTCGGAATAACTAAAGGCGCTGATTCTGTTGCAAATGGGACTGGAGATACAAAATCGGAAGGAGGAGGGGGTAAAATCCCATCGAATACTGGAGAATTATTTTTCCACCCTGTTAGTAAATCGATCAGCTTATTGGACTCAGGAGACAAACCGACAATGGGTTCATCTCCTTCTCTACTAAATTCTTTAACAGGTCTATAGAAAAAAGATGTAGAAGCTTCAGATCTTCCCGCAGATGATTTGAGGGATAGTACTTCTGATAAAGGAAATGAAGAAGACAAAGACTTTAAAAAGACCCGAATCGAATTCACTGGTCCTTGCACATTTAACGTCACTAAAATTGATGGCTGGCTTTGGGCAAGATTTGCTTCTTGTGTTGCTAGTTTTCCAACTAAAAATGTGAAATCGTCTAATTCAATTCCTGAAGTGCGTGCTGCAGATGAAATGCTCGTTAAAATTCCAACATAATCCTTCTCAAGAGGTAATGCGGTAGTCAATAAATCTACTTGAGAATCTAAATCCTGATTATTCAAATTGGAAAGATAATTTATATTCGCTGTTAATATATCGATTTTCTGTCTATAATCATCTTCCTCCTGCTTCATCAGAACAAAATCATTATATTGAGGAATAATAAGCTGCAAAAATAGGATAATAGATGTGATAATGACAATTGTTGGGATAAAATAATGCTTATACCGTAAATATAAAATCTTGAAACTGCTCTGATCAATTGCTATTTGTTTCATCATATAGTATCTGCTTTCAACGTCAGTAAGTACTCACCACTTTTCGTATCAATGCTTAAATCATTCAAAAATAATCTCTTAAATCGAATGTCTCTCCCTGCCAACGATATTATTTTTTCATACGCACTATTAATATCTGATAGAGAACTTGATGCAACTGTAACATATACGGTTTTTTTATCAATTTCCAGACTTTCTAATGCGGCGCCTGAAGGAATTTCAGTATCTATTATGTCAATAATCTCGTCATATTTTGTCCTGCTTTTAATTATATTGTTTATGTACAAAAGACGGTTTTGTATAATGTCGACTTTTGTTTGTCTTCGGGCAAAGGCTGTCAGATTTCTTCGCAAATTTCTCTCTTCACCTTTAAGTTTTGGCAGTGGAGATTGGAGCTTCATAACTAAAAAGGTGACACCCGACAGAAGCACAATGCAAAGAAGTACAACCGAAACAATTCTATATCCTAAAAGAACTTTGGAATTGACATCGGCATCTTTGCCCTTTGTCTGGAGTAAATTGATTCCACTATTCATAATCCTTCATGGCGAGACCTACGGCAATTGTATAATCAGGAGCATTATCTAAAACATCCCGAGGAACTTCCTGACTTGTTAATACTTTCCATGGATTAGCAATAGCGGCCTCAATGCCACAATGCTGCGCAAAGAAACTATTGAGTCCAGGCAATTTAGAACTACCACCGGAGAGAAGTATTTGTTGAAGAGGATTTTCGATTTTGTATTTTTCAGCATAAAATGCCATAGCTTTTTTGACTTCATTGATAACTGTCATCAAAATTGGCATGGTCGCCTGGCCAATCTTTCCACCTAACATTTTCTGTGAAACTCCATAGGTTTTTTTGTATTCTTCGGCCTGTTGCATTGTAAATCCAAAATCGGATGCAATTGCCCTGTTAATTGCTGATCCTCCAGTTGCAATTGTGTATACAAAAACTATGATTCCACCTTTTACAATTGCAATTGACGTACTAATAGCACCAATATGTACTATTATTGTATTTGGGAAATTAGCCCCTAAGATGAGGGATCGAATAGACGACAAAATTTCTGTCTCAACCGATACAATAGTCAACCCAGTGAGAGATAGAATCCTTTGATATTTATTAATCAAAAGTGTTGGAGCCCCAACAAGGAGCACCTGCATTTTTGATCCCTCGGCCGGTGTTGCAGGCCTCTTTAAGATTTGCCAGTCAATCGTTACAGTTTGAAGAGGAACTGGAATATATTGCTCTGCTTCCCAATAGATGGCCGAAGCTAGCTCTTTATCTGATATGACGGGCATATCTATAACTCGTGTGTACACTTGATTTTCAGGAAGTGCAATGCTGACGTACTTGGTTGATATTTTTATAGAATTGACTGTGTTGACTATTGCTTGTGCCATTTCCTCTTGATCCAACGGCGACTCAGAAAGAATACCTTTCGGTGGAGTAGGTACGGTGAGTGCTGCAGTAAGCAAAAATCCACTAGATTCCTTTTTGAAATTAACAATTTTCATTGTTGTTGCTCCTATATCAAGTCCAAATGCTTTTGTTCTCATATAATTTCATTTTGTCATTCTGAACGTAGTGAAGAATCTCAAAGATCCTTCGCCATGCTCAGGATAACAGTTTTATTAATATGTTGATAATTGTAAATATTGAACCAATTCAGAGGGAAGTCCAGGATATCGATCCACAAATGTAACTTTTCGTTGTGTATCCCCGGCGTTGCCTGTTGATTCAATTAATCTCTCCTGTGGAGGAAGAGCTGTTCCCGTAAATCCAACGACGCTGTTATAGTACAAAGGAACCACTCGTACGAAAAGGCCTTGATTTATCGCAAGTGTTGTGCCATATTTAAATTGAATTCCATCAAAGCTTATTCCTCCTCCCGGATTTGTAAAGGAGTTATTGTTCCTTCGTGCTGGGCATCCGTCATACACATATCGTGTCGTTTGCGGGTTATTTACGCTGCCTCGAAACACAATTATCTCAACTGCTGCAGTTTGACAGTCGATATCCGCTGCCTTTCCCCAATAGACATTTAAGTTTCCAGTCCATGGAGTTCCCCATGTTGGCGTTCCATCCAAATTACTATGTGGAACTAACCAAATGTCTCCACCCTCATCTTTTTTCACAGGGTTTCCTTGATTCATTACAACTTGAGCCCCAGAAGCAACTTTTATAGTAATGTCAGCACTCGTGTTATTTATTGTATAGTTCTTTTTAGGAAAAATACATGTATCCAAAGCACAAGGCTGCCTAATAAATTCTTCTATTCCTGCTTCGGCTGCTGAAAGAGCAGCTTGGGATTGTTCTTCGTCCTCTGTATTCCGTATATTAGTAATAGTTCTAGATGCAACAGACAGCCCAATCGTTAAAGCAACTACCATAACAAGAATTACTATAAGAAGGGCCTGACCTTTTTGAGAATTTTTTGATTGGATCCTAAACATACACACAAAAAAGCATGCGAAAATGCCGTATATATCAACAGTATCAATCATGTTCGAAACTGTCAAGTGAAACGATCTGTCTTAACGAGGAGCATTCCGCAGAGTCACAGATGTCTGAAAGGGGATAACAGAAGATGTTCGCTCTACGAGCTTACTTGAGGTTTTTTGTTTGAGTGAAAAATCTATACCGATTATATAAGGACTTGCAAGGGTACTTTGACTGCACGTAAATCGGCAGGAAACCACTTCAATTGTTTTTTCATCAATCAAAGTTATATCTGGTTGTGCGACTCCTGCATCATTGACTGTAGTAATTTTAATTGATGGTGGAATGGTGTTAGTACAGGAATATTTCACAGTATCGAGTTTGAATGTTTCAAACATGACATAGTTATATTCTGTAGCTGCAGGTAAAGAACAGTCCTGAATATAGCTCCCTACATCGCCGGAATTACTCACTCCATAAAATGTTTTGGCATACCGTATCTGTTTGGACAACAATTGTATTGCATAATTCCCGTTTTCCCTAACATTGGATATGACGAGGGTTTTGTTGCTTCCTCGAAGGGCAGTCACCAGAATAGCTCCAATAACGAGCCCTATTGTCATGAGAATAACCATCACAACGATTAACTCTATTAATGTAAAACCACTTGTTGTATTCCTTATTCTTAATTGATACTTCATAATTCCGGCCTAGAGAGGTGGAACACTCTGCAAATTTGTCAAACAAGAAAACATTGTCACTTTTCGACAATACTGATTTTGAGCTGCCGCGTCTTTACATTTTCCGTCATTCCATTTTACTGTTACTGTTGCCTCTGTAACTTTTTGGGTTGCACCATTCGCATCCTGGTAAGTACAGTTATCTGAAAATTTTCGGATGTCCACTTCACGAACATAAAAACTCTCGATATTTCGGTCACAATTAGAACCATTCCGTATCTCGTTTGGAAAATTGGTAGGATTTGACTTTCTCATGCAATACGTACCGTTAACTACTCCATCAAATGCTGACCAATTAGACTCTTTCATTCTTTTTAAAACTTCTGTTCCTTCCTGAGCATATGCAGTAGCAAGATTTTGGCTTTTGCTATGCTGTGCGTTGCTTAAAGCATTTAAAACAATGCTCGTAATTGCTGTCACAATAATGATTGCAGCAGCGAGAGCAATTACAACTTCAATCAAAGACTGCCCAGATTGGTAGTTACGAGTTATGAGTTCACAGTTCATAGAAAAAACCTTTCTGTAAGCTTTCAATTTTTGAATTATATTTTGAAATTTTGATCTTTGATTTTTCATTTTTGATTTTTAGTTGACTCCAATCCTTCCGTCAGAATAGACCTTAATTTCTCGTTTTAAATTCACATTCGAACTATAATAGATGTTGATGGCGGTTCCATCAACAGACGCATTCTCTGTAACCTTCCCGCTTAATATTTCATAGAAAAATATTTGTTTGTTTACATTACTAAATTTTATATTCGCTGTGAGTTGTGTTGACTGAATAATATTTTCTTTATCATCACATACTGCAACTAACTGATAAATAAAATCTGATCCCGCGCATCCAGAGGGACACAAAATTACTTTATATCCATTCAATTTGGGAGATTCTGCAGGAGGAACAGTTCGGCAAGTGCCAGCATTCGGTTTGACCTGAGATAACGCTCTTGATCGTGCTGTGAATAAAAAAGAGGCAACATTACCTGTCGCTGCATTTACAGCCTGTACTCTCCCATATGAGAGAAATGCTATGACACCCGATGTAGTTAGAATAACAAGAACTGAAAAAACGACGAGGATTTCAATGAGAGTAAACCCTATTTGTGATTTAGATTTTAATGGTGAATTCATGGATTTTCAACCTGAGTGCATGCTTCGCTAGAGCATGAAAATTCTTCCGGGCAATCTTTCTTTTGAGGATCACTTAAACGCTCAAGGCACGCAGTAAGCGTATATGTACTCCCATTGGTGGATGAGTAGTAATATTTATTTTTCGTTGTTGGGTCACATGGCATTCTATCAAGATAGGTAACACCACTCGTTGTATCTACAAGTTTTTCATTGCAAGGAACACTATCTAACGAAGGGCCAGAACAACCAGAAGCAGGGTAACACCCAAAATCAGAACGTACAAATTCCAGAGCAGCTTGAATCTTTGATAAATCACCTCTCCTTTGTGTATCCCTCGCTTTGTGAATTTGCTCTACAGGATTCAAAACTGACAGAAGAGCAGTACTGAGTACTGCAACGACTCCTATAACAACAATTAATTCAATAAGTGTAAAACCCACCTGGCTTCTGCCAGGAATTTCCAATTTCCAATTTCCAATTTCCAAAAAATTTATTTGACATTTAATATTTGATATTTGATATTTGATATTTTTGATCATGGTGTCAAATTAGAGCTTGATATTCCAAAATTACAAATATACTTTCCACCTTTAGAACACTCATCTTTAGGTATATTATTTATTTGAAGTCCGCTGCAAGGAGTACCATTTTTATTGCTATCTGGAAAACAAGCTTCTTTATCTAGGCCTCCACGATCTAAGCTAGCATAAAGTAAGTAGGACTGTCCAGTATCACTTACCCAGTATACATATCGCTTTTGGGAATTATTGTCATAGGGAACGTTATCCATATAGGGAATCCATGAACGCTCTATTTCATTAATTTCTGTAGTATCGAGTCGAGTTATATAGTAATTCGATGAAGCAGGATAACTGCCATGATCCTGATAATATGCTTGAAGAGCTGTTTTAATTTTGTTTAAATCCTCTTTTCTTTTTGAATCGTTCATTTCGTCTAAGCGAGATAGAGGATCAAATACAGAAAAAAGGAAAGCAGAAACAATAATAATAATTCCAAAGACTATTAACTTTTCAATCAGTGTATGTCCCAATTGACTGGTATGAGAAAATTTAAAATGCAACATCTTTAAGATTCTATTGTTAGAAAAAATATTTCAATATGATTCGTGTTAATTCGTCACCCCAAAACAAAACGAGTAACGTGCCGAATACCAAAAACGGCCCAAATGGAACTGTACTCCCTTTTAATTTCTTTTTTCCAAGAACAATTAAAATAAGCGAAAGAAATGCCCCTGACAAAAATGCGGCATATAATCCAATCACTATTTTAGGAAACCCGAGCAATAATCCCATTAAAAATGCGTATTTTACATCTCCAAATCCCATCCCTCTTCCTTTTGTTCCTAGGAATAGAAGTAAGAAAAACAAGCATGCTCCGAGTGCTGAGCCTAAGTGATTGATAGGCAAATATGATGATGAAAAGACGATGTAAAAAAATGTGAGTATGCATGTAGGGACTACTATCCGGTCCGGAATTATTCCAAATTTTAAGTCTATAAAGAAAATAACAATAAGACTTGATGTTATAAAAAGATAAAACACCAAATCAAATAGATACTTTATACTTACTACTTGATACATACTAC
>Ga0163150_10004714_pt1 | contig 18028 bp, 13 predicted proteins | sample OliLakLV19P2IB_FD_148628 | JGI IMG/M metagenome (GOLD analysis project Ga0163150, IMG submission 148628) | Freshwater microbial mat bacterial communities from Lake Vanda, McMurdo Dry Valleys, Antarctica - Oligotrophic Lake LV.19.P2.IB | ecosystem: Environmental > Aquatic > Freshwater > Lake >...
TATATGTATAATCCTTCTATATGCCCAAACTTATCTTCTTTGTGGGTGCATTTAAGGACAGGTCTTTTTAGTAAGGAGCCAACTGTGGAAAAGCTCGTGATCCTTGCAATGCTCCTGGCCGCCGGTTGCCTCACTCCCGTCGCTCTGAAAGAGGTGCAGCCCGACGTGGCGTTCCGGTTGATGCAGAGCAACGCGATCACGACGGAGTCGATGAGTCCGCATACGGCCCAAGTATTGCGCCTATATAATCTTACAGAGCAATTTGAAGACGATCCGGCGGAAACCATGCGAGACCTTCGGCGACGGGCGTGCAGCGACCCAAATCGGCATTTGCTGTTCGGCATGTCGGAACTAAGCTATCTGACCGCAATAGGTTATGAGAAGAAAGCCCCAGCCGATGCGTTAGGCTACTTTCTGTCATCCGCGCGGTTTGCGTATTCCTTTCTCTTTGACAATGACTTGGGCGCCGCGCCAAATGTCTACGATCCCCGTTTCCGGTTGGGATGTGAACTGTACAACCATTCCCTCGCGCACGCGCTTCGGTTGATCGAAGCGGCTCCGTCGGCCGAAACGGTCGAAAACGGACCTCTTCGCATTGACACCTGGGACGGCCCCCTGCTCATTCGCGTGTTCATGCACGGGTTCCCGCCAGAAGCCGCCGATTTTTCCGAATTGCTGCTCGCGACGAATTACGAAGTCACGGGGATACACAACCAATATCGCACCTACGGCCTCGGTATTCCGTTGATTGCGGTCGCCGAGCAAGACCCGTCCAACCCGAATATGCCGCCGCGTGCGAGCTATCCCGCGACCGGGCTGTTGCGGTTCAACCGGCTTGCGTGCGTAGATTTCGATCAACCGTTGGAAGCGACACTGGATCTCTACGATCCCCTTCACATCAGCGCCACTGAAATCGATGGGGCAGATACACCCCTCGAATCCGACATGACGACGCCACTGGCCTACGTGTTGTCGGACCCAGCACTGCAAAAGAACCAATTTATTGGGCTATTTCGCGCTGAACGAATGGAAGATGACACGGGTCTGTACATGATCGAGCCCTACGACCCGGAACGGATACCGGTGGTATTCGTACATGGGCTTGTGTCGAGTCCCCTAACCTGGGCACAAATGTTGAACGATCTCCGGGGCGACCCGGTCCTGCGCGAGCGGTACCAATTCTGGTTTTACCAGTACCCCACGGGCCTTCCATTCATATTTTCCGCGGGCCAATTCCGCAACGCGCTGATCGAGGCGCAGGAGCGATACAATCCCGGCCACGACCATCCCGCCTTCGATCAAATGGTGCTGGTTGGTCACAGCATGGGTGGCCTGCTGTCAAAAATGATGGTGCAGGACAGCGGCGACGCACTATGGGCAACCGTGAGTAAAAGATCGCTGGATGAAACCCGCGCATCCGATAAGGACAAGGAAATTCTGCGCAGTACGTTCTTTTACAAACCGCTGCCATGCGTCAAGCGGGTGGTATTTATCGCGACCCCACACGCAGGTTCCGAACTCAGCGACTTACGTGTTGCCAACCTCATCGCGCGGCTGATTGCTGTACCCAAATTCATAGCGACGACGGCATTTGACGTACTTACGCTGGATATCGCCACACCCGGCGCCAAACTTACCGAACGCGATCTGACCAGCGTGAAGAATCTCTCGCCCAACAACCGGTTTATTCGTGCAACACATGCCCAACCCATCGCGGATGGTGTCCACTACCATTCCCTCATTGGCAATATTCGCGAAGGTAATGTGGAGCACGGAAGCGACGGCGCCGTCGCCTACACGAGTTCACATCTTGATGGCGCAGTCTCCGAATTCATTGTGCCGGCCAACCATTCGTGCCACTATCATCCATTGGCGATTCTGGAAGTACGGCGCATTCTGAAAGAACACCTGGATTCGTGGAAGACGGTTGATAGCTGACAACGCTGCGAAACCCGCACTTTTAGCCCACAATCTACCGCCTTTCCGTTGACTACTCTTCTGCACCCTGTTATCCTCATTGACCAGCAACGCGGTGTTGTGCGCAGTTTCTTGCAGCGCGGGGTGATGTCACTATGTATGAGGGTTACTACGGACTTCGGGAGAGACCTTTCAATCTCACGCCCGACCCGAAATACCTCTATCTGAGCGAAAAGCACAAAGAAGCATTCGCACATCTGCTCTTTGGTATCAAGAACCGCAGTGGGTTTGTGATGGTCACCGGTGAAATCGGGACAGGAAAAACGACCATCTGCCGGACGCTGCTCGGCCAGCTCGACGAACACACCGAAGTCGCCTTTATTTTCAATCCCTGCCTCTCGCCCGAGGAATTGTTGCGCAAGATTAACGAAGACTTCGGGATCAAGACTGTCGCGACAACGGTGCGCGGTCTGATTGATGAGTTGAATGCCTACCTGCTTGAAAAGAACACCAAGGGCAAGAATTGCGTGCTTGTCATCGATGAAGCGCAGAACCTTACGCCAAGCGTGCTCGAACAGATCCGGCTGTTGTCGAACCTTGAGACCGAAACCCAGAAGCTGCTTCAAATTGTGCTGATAGGGCAGCCGGAACTCATGCAGGTGCTAGCGTTGCACGAGCTTCGCCAACTGAACCAGCGCATTACGGCGCGGTACCATCTGCATCCGCTTAGCCGAAGCGAGACGATGCAATATGTCGCGTATCGAATGCGGGTGGCAGGCGCCCGCCGGCGGATTTACTTCACGCCCGTAGCGGTCAAACAAGTCTACAAATCGTCCAACGGTACGCCTCGCGTCATCAATGCGTTATGCGATCGGGCATTGCTGATTGGGTACACCAAGGAAGCGCGTGACATTACGCCGGCGATCGTGCGGCAGGCGGCCAAAGAAATCCGCGGCGAGCAACCGAAGCGAAGCATCTGGCCGCGGTTCCGCGCATGGTTGCCGAATCCAGCCGTGATTACGGCGGGCGTTGCAGTGTTGTTGCTGGCGTTGTTCCTGCGTGATCGCAACCTGTTCGCGCCCGGGCCGGGAGTTCCCGCAACAAACAATGGCGCGGCTGCTTCCACCGTTTCACATCCAGCCGCTGCAAGCTCGAGAGAGATAGCGTTTGCCGCACCCGTACCTGCGGAGAAATCCGTCCAGGTGTCGTCTCCGCCAGTGTCGGGTCCAAGTGACACCTCGTTCGCGGGGTTGATAGACCGGCAAGACCAGGTTGCAAGCCGGAACTCGGCAGTGCAAAGCCTTTTGCGCGCGTGGAACCTGGCGCTGCTCACGAACCTTCCCAAGGATGATTCCGTTCAATCGCTCACAACGTTTGCTGACGATAATCGGCTGGACTGTGAAATCTTGTCAGTGACGCTTGAACAACTCGAGGCGATAAACCTGCCTGCGTTGATCAAACTGCATGGACACAGCCGATCCATTTGGACTGCCCTCGTAGGAGCGCAAGGCGACGATCTGAAGATTGCGATGGCGTCGACCGAAGCGACGCTTGTGCCGCGTGACCGTGTCGCCGAGTCGTACTTAAACGAGGCAATCGTGCTGTGGAGGGACACGTCTCCCGAAACCGCGGTCTTAAAGAACGGAATGAACGGAGAGGACGTGCGCGTGTTGCAGGTGCAATTGCGCGCACTTGGCCGGCTTGAACGCGCTCCGACGGGTACCTTCGATGGCGCGACGGCGGAAGCGATTCGAACGATTCAACGCGAGACCGGCCAGAATGCCGATGGTGTGGCCGGAAAACGCACGCGGATGGTGTTGAGCAGTTGGTTGCCGGGATTCAATACGCCGGGCCTGCGCGCAATGCCCGCGGTGTTATTGGATAACGACGATGGGGCCGACACCGTGCCTCGGGGCGGCGAAGCGCCGGACGCGAAAGCGGCCACGGCAAAACCGGACGCCGCGACAGGAGAACCCGCGCGCAAAAAAGAAGCGCGGACCGCACCCAAACGTAACAGCGAAAAGAAATTGGCCGCCGAAACCAAAGCTACCAGACCAGCCACACCCTCCGCTGCGAAGGCAGAACCGGAGACTGTGAATCCGCCGGCTTCCCCGCTTGCGCAATTAGAATCCGCTTCACCACCCGGTCCGGCGCCGCCAATTGCCACCGAGGAATTGCCAAAGCCTGGCGAGCCACAGGTTATTCAGGCGCAACAATCACCTGCGGCAGGTCCAGTCGTTGCGGTAGAAGCGCCCGCAATAACTCCAGTTCCCGTCGGCGGGCAAACGCAGGACAGCTCACCGGCATGGACCGGCGGGCTGCTGTTGGTACCCGATGACGCGGCCGCCGCCGGCGCCACGCCATGAGTTCGATTCTCGATGCACTGCGGAAGCTGGAGAAGGAGAAATCTTCCCGGGAAGAACCGCAGGCCGCAACTCTCCGCGAGCTGACGCTGGAGCCGGACTTTGAGGCGCCGGCAGGTGGTGGCGCCGGGAGCGCCGGGAGCACCATCGGATTTATCATCGCCGGCGCGCTGATACTCGCGGGAATTGCAGCGGGCACGGTAACGACCGCGGTAATGCTCGCGGACAACAATTCGGAGCCGCTGCCCGTGGCTTCCGCATCGGCTCCCACACCGAGCGTGCAGCGGGCAAGCGTGCAAACTATTATAACACCTGTACCGGTACTCGACGACGAGTTGCCCGAAGAATCGGACCCGCCATCCAAACCGTTGCAGACGGCGCGAGCGGCCGTGCCCAAGTTGGAAAAAATAAAAGCGAAACCGAAACTCGAAGCGGTCACCGCGGCAACCGTGGAGAAAAGCGCGGTAGTACCGCTGCCTTCCTTGCCAATCTCCGCGCCAGAGCCTCCCGCGGCCCCGCCCGCGCAAGCGCCACTTGGGAAAATTAATTTCGACACCTTGCCGATACTTACCGAATCGGATCGCGTGCGGCTTGGCTTGCCCCCCTTGAAAATCAATATCGTGGGAATTCCGAACACCCGCAATCCACGCGCGTCGGCGCTTATCAACATGCAAAAAGTCTACGTCGGAGAAAACATTCCGAGCACACAGGCACGGCTGGTCGATGTGGATTTGCGCGGGGTAGCCATCGAGATCAGCGGAAACCGTTATATGGTATCGAGGCGCTAGCAAATGTCTACTCAATCCGCGAATTCGTGTATCTGGTTTTCGACCTATAACCTGGCCCACCTCAACGCACTCGCCGTTGGCACCATCCACGAAGTGCTCGATATTCAATTTACGGACATTGGCCATGACTCTTTATCGGCGAAAATGCCGGTAGACCGCCGGACTGCGCAGCCCGCTGGATTGCTGCACGGTGGCGCAAGCGTCGTGCTGGCGGAATCGCTCGGCAGCATGGCATCGTCACTCGTGATCGATCCCGAGAAATGCCGGTGTGTAGGCCTAGACGTGAATGCGAACCATGTCCGCTCCGCGCGCGAAGGCTATGTCACAGGGACCGCGAAACCTCTCCATCTCGGAAAATCGACGCATGTTTGGGAAATACGCATCAATAACGATGCCGGTGACTTGGTGTGCATCAGCCGGCTGACGATGTCGATTCGCTTCGCGTAGTTAAACACTGCGAGGTGGATTACGGTAGCGCGCGTTGCAGTTCGACGATGGCGCGCGCAATGGCTTCACGCTTTGCGAACAGGACGTTTGGATCGCGGGGATAAGTCACGAGATCGGGCACCAAGTCTTTCAGATTGTACACAGGCTGAATCTTCGCGAGCAGGGCGGTGTTTTTCGCCTGTTCCGCTTTTTTTATCAGCGCGCGAAACATCACCAGATAATCATAATCATCGATCCCGTCGCGAATAATTTCCCACCGGATCGAGTTGACGGGGCCTTGTGGACCGGGATACACAAGAAATCCATCGCCATTCGCGGGCGTGACATCTAGTTGGCTGAGCATCGGGTTGACGCCGCCTTCGCTGTAGTTCACGTTCCAATAGTGGACCCCCTTGATGCCAAGCGCCCAAGTCTGCCAAAACAGAATACGGTGCTCGATGCCCGCGAGATCGATGAAGAAATTCGCATAGGGACGCGGCGGTGTATGGTTCACGTACCACCAGGCTTCGCCGTTTGCCGTGATGTGATCAAGTACGGCCTTGTTATTCAACGTATCCATCAGCGGCGTGTGAATCGCCCAAATCGGCGCCGCTTCGTGGAAAAATGGTTGCATGCCATACGTAGTTAGCATGAGCGGAATGTCCGGCGCTTCCGCGCGCCATTTCGTCATCGTGTCGAACAGGCGTTGCCACGCGGGGCGCTCAGGTTCATCCGCGATCTGGCAAAAGACACGTCCCGCCAGCTTGTGTTTCGCGACGAATGCATTGGCGAGCCGCAACTGCTCGGGCGCATCCAGTAACGACGCCGGCACACTGACCGTTGTAGCGCCATCGGCAAGCGCCTTCGCGAGTCTCGGTTCAAACGCGCGCAGACTGGCGGCGTAGTCCGCGCTTTCCGCGGGAAACTGCACGAGTGAGCGCAACGTAACGCGATGGTCCGCGGCGTTCTCGAGATAGGCCACGTTCAATTCCGATTCTGTGCCTTCATATCCGAACCTTTTCGACATGGACAACGCGTTCTCAGGCCAGAATCCGAAATCTGTTTTTAGGGCAGGCGTAGTGGGGAGTGCGAAGTCGAAAACCTCGACGCGCAAAGTGAACTGCATCGGATCGGAGCCCGGCGACGTCGCACTGATGGCGCCGTCGTACACACCGGCCGGCGTGCCCGCGGGCGCGTACACGGTTACCCAAATTGGCGTGGAGCGTCCCGCCTCAATGCGCACGGGGGCAAACGGTGGCAATGGATCGGGCCAGAGTCCGGTGGGCCCTTCGTAATGCGTGGGCACGCGGACCGGATAGAACAGCGCGCGGTGCAGCGTAACATTGTTTGCGCGCAACACGTCGCCAGTTGATTCGTTTGTGAGATCGCTGACATCAAGCGTGAGCAACTCCAACGCAACGTCGTCCGGGCGAAACACGATTTGGAACGATTCGCGTTCGTTCTTTGCGAGCGCGACGCGCGCCACCGATTGGACCGCGCCCACGGGTTCGGGGTCATCTTCTGGAAAGACTTTTTCGAGAGAACTTTCAAACCACGCTCGCGTCGGGCCGTTCGCGGCCATCGCGCGGCGTAAAGCGCGCTTACCGCGGTCCAGCGCAAATGGCGCGTCTGACCACGCGGCAAACTCGACCGTTGCGGGTTCTCCGGTAATGAATTGAGTATCAATGCCGCCGTGCGGCGAGCCGGTATCCGCGCCGAGCATCACGGCCTTGCCGTCCTGCGTCAGTTTCGCGAGAAAATCGTACGCCCCGTCTCCGGGAGATTGCCATTCGTAAGTACACCGGACATTCTTGCCCGGCTCGAGTGAAAAGGTTTGCGCGGGCAACCGCCACACGCGATCATTGGATGCGAGCACACTCGCCTGAAAGGAAACGTTCGGCATCGCGCGCGTGGGCGCAATGATGAGCGTCAGCGCGCCGTCGGCGTAATCCAGTTGGGCGGCGAGTTCATCCGTGGCGAAGCTCACGTGCGACAGGCCGCGGACCGCGTTCACGCGGTAGACGGTTTCCCACGCATCGCCCTTTTTCATCACGTGCGGCACATACGCCGTCTGGAATCCGCAATACGTCTCCATTTCTTCGCGCAACGCAAGAAATGAATGCGTCTGATCGCAATTGAACACGGCATATACCGTTTCCTTCGACACGGTGTCCGTAGCGGCGATCCAATTTCGCGAAGCAGGGTAGTATGCGCTGCGCTGGGCTTGAACGATGCCGTCCAGCGTGGGAACGTCGATGCGATCATTGGCGTCAAATTTTCCGCCGGGGGCGAGCTCATTGCGCACCCACGGAGCGACCCATTGATCTTCCGTGCCTCGATTTTCGACACGCAGTTTTACGCGAACCGATGCCTCGTCGAGCAGGGGCTCCATGGTGCGGGTCACGCGCAACCCGCGGATGTTCGGTCCGTCGCATTCGTAGGTGTATTGCAGGACGGGCCGGTCCGTAACGGATTCGAGCACCTCGAGCGATTCGTTCAGCCGCCGGTTTGGCACATAGAAATTGCCAATGCCGAATCCTTCCATGAGTAGACCGTCGTGCGCCGCCTGGTTCAGTTTGGATGAATTCAACCGAAACAATTCCGCGCCCGCGCCTCCCTGCGGCGCAATCCGCAGGACGTAGTGCGATGTTGGAATTTCGACGTCTTCGGTGACTGGCGCGGCGGCACAATGGAACACGGCGGCAAACGCCGTGAACAGCGCAAATCGCATGGATACGGTGCTCCTGTCTCGTGGGGGGAAACCGGAATTGTACCCGATGGCGGCGCGGGGAAAAAGAAGCGCGCCCTGGAGTGCGGTAGCGGTAGCTGCCGCTTTTACTTCGGACACCCGGTCACCTCAACCTAAACCCGGTCGCCTGGCATACTCGAAGTGAGAGCGGTCGCTGCGTCCGAAGCGGACTCCGCTACTGCAGTCCAAAAACTCGCCCGATTAAAAGCGAAGCCGCGATTCGACTGCGAAATAATCCAAATCGTCGTCGCTCGATCCGCCCATAAACTCGAGGCCGTTCGCGAATACAAAATTGCCCTCGTCCACGTCGTCATCCACGAACATATGGTTCCATGTCACGCGGAACATCAGTTGGTCCGAGTACTGGTATTCAATGTCCAGACCGGTGACGATGCCGACGTCGTCTCCGGATTCCTCTGTGAGAAATGAGAGCGCGGGCGCGACTGGCACGCGCCAGCCCCCCAACCCTATCGTTAGCGGCGTGTCGAACGTATCGTTCACACCCAGCTTCGACACTTCAAGCGAAGCGAAGATTTTTTCGGTGGGATGCACTTCGACACCACCTCGGATTTGGTAAAAGTTGGTTCCATTGCGGCCTTCGTCAAAGAACTCGTAATACCGCTTCGATGAGAACAGCCGATTGAACGAAACGCTGGCTTCGGGGCGATCGAAGGGATTCAGCCATTCGAGAAACGTAATATCCCGATTATCTTCTCCGCCGAAATACGCTCCGCCAAGGTAAACGCGAGGCGTCCACACCATCTCTTCAAAGGAATAGCCAATCTCCGCGTCTCCGCCCCACGCGCTGAATTCGGCCGAATCGTCTCCGTACACGAATCCGTTGTTCTTGAACAGCGAACCTACGCTGTCGGCATCGCCGAATTGATACGCTGCTTCCGCGACGTAGTCGAACGAGCCAAGCCCACCCGCGGCGCGCGCCCCCACGGTGTGCAGGTTTGTTGCGCCGTAATCGTCGAGATCGAAAATGTCTTCGAGGCGTTCGATCGGCGCGACGAAGTTGGTGTCATTGAGCGAAGCGGCATCGCGCAGGTACAGCCAGTACACCAGAAACTCCTGTCCTTCCACCGCCGTGCACGACGCGCTCAATCCATAAAAATCGACATCCCCATCCTGCTCGCTTGCTCCGCGTTCCGCGAGTTTCGTGTACCAGCCGTCAATGGCGTAACCATCGCCGCAATACGTCAGGCGTAATCCGTCAAACGCAATTTCGATCTGCGATTGGGTTTCACCGACCAGCCAGCCGCTGCCAAGTTTAATCTGCTGCCGGCCCACGCGCATGCGTAGCGGCATTCCGAAAGTTTCGTTGGTTTCGATATAGGATTGAAGCAGTTCGACGTCGTTGCTCGAATTCGACCTTATGTCGGCCCCGGTAAGATAGTCCGATCGGAAATCCTCGCCCCAGATTTCGAAATCGTCGAGCTCGATTACCGCGTTCACGTAATTGGTGAAGTCCGCCGATATCCGAAGTTTCGTGGTCTGTTCTACCCACGTGCGCGTGTTGCCTTTCTCGTCGAATCCGTAGCGGCTGGAAACACCGAACGGTCCAATGGGCCGGTTGGGAAGAAAAAAGTCCGGGATGCGGGTTTCCCGTCCGGAATCCGTGTAGACATTGCTCCAGTAGCGTCCCCGGATGCGGAGCTGGCCGCCGATGGAGACGTTTTGCAACTCCGCGCCGGCTTCGGCGCATAGAATGAGTGTGGTGATTGCGATGACCAGGTGCTTATACATGGATTCCCCCTTCCCGCCGGGACGACGCCGCAGCCTTCTGTCCATGGTGATGCTACGCAGTGTATTCGGCGCACGGGCGACGATCAAACAACACGCCACCTCTGCTATGCTGTTCGCGAGGAGGATCCGAAATCGTGCCGACATATGATGTTATCGTGCTGGGGCTCGGCGGCATGGGCAGCGCAACGCTATACCATCTGGCCAAACGCGGGGTCCGTGTATGCGGGGTCGAGCAGTTTGGAATTGCGCACGATAAAGGCAGTTCGCACGGCGCGACACGAATGATTCGAAAGGCGTACTTCGAACACCCGGACTATGTCCCCCTTGTCGAAAAGGCATACGGCCTGTGGCGCGAACTCGAATTGGAATCCGGCGCGGAATTGCTCGTGCAATCCGGCCTGCTGCTTTCGGGCAAGCCCGGATCGGGATTCATTCGCGGGCTGGAAACCTGCTACCGCGTGCATCCGCTGCCGCACGAACGGATCGATGCGGCGGAGGCCATGAATCGTCATCCGCAATTTCGTTTGCCGGACGACCACGCAGTTTACTGGGATCCAGACGGCGGGTATCTCCGCGTCGAAGGGTGTGTCGACAAGCATGTACAAATGGCGCAAAAACACGGTGCCGACGTGCTGATCCATGAGGACGTGCTGGGGTGGCGATCAGATGCAAATGGCGTTTCCATTACGACAACAAAGCGCGAGTTACACGCGGCGAAGCTGGTATTGACAGCGGGCGCGTGGACGACGCCGTCGTTTGTCGAATTGCTCGTGCCGCTTCGCGTGTTGCGGAAAGTTCAGTTTTGGTATACGTCGCCGAACATCACGGAGTTCCGCAGAGGCGCGTGTCCCGGATATTTTATCGAGACGGACTACGGCTCGTTTTACGGGTTTCCGACTATCAACGATCAAGGAATGAAAGTTTCAGAACACAGCGGGGGGGAACCTGTCGAAGACCCGGACGAACTGGATCGCGGGTTGCACGCGCATGACGAAGACGGCGTGCTCCGGTTCATCACCGACGTATTTCCGTCCGTGCAACCTTCGCGGACGCGCTTTAGTGTTTGCATGTATTCAATGACCGCTGACGAACATTTTATTATTGATAGGCACCCGCGGCATCCGAATGTCGTTATTGCCGGAGGCTTCTCGGGGCATGGGTTCAAATTTGCATCGGTGATAGGCGAAATTCTCGCGGACCTTACGATGCAAGGGAGTACGCCGCATCCAATCGGGTTCCTCGGGCTGGGAAGGTTCACGTCGTTTTAATGGACACACAAAATCATTACTCATCGCGTGTCGCCGACGCATTCGCGTTCGCGCACCGCATCCATCGCGAACAGACGCGCAAAGGTTCCGGCGCGCCATATATCACGCACATCATGGCGGTGGCCGGGATCGTCGGGGAACACGGCGCGAGTGAGGACACGTTTATCGCCGCGCTGCTGCATGACGCCGCGGAAGACGGCGACGGCGAAGCGACGATCGAGGAAATTCGCAGGTTGTTTGGCGAGCGTGTAGCGGATTGGGTCCGCTCATGTTCAGACACGATGGTGAAACCCAAACCCGAATGGCGCCCGAGAAAGGAACAATTCATTGAATCAATCCGTCGCGCCCCGCACGAAGTGCGCCTTATCGTAGCCGCCGACAAACTGCACAACGTTTGCGCGACTATAAGCGACTACCACATGCACGGCGACGCCGTGTGGGAACGGTTCAACGGCGGCCGGGAAGGCACCCTCTGGTATTATGTCGCGATTGCGACCGCGCTCGCGGAAGGTTGGGAACACGATCTCATCGAAGAACTCGCCGCGGCCGTCGAGGAATTGCACGAAACCGCGGCGGGGTAATGCGGCGCTTGTGTTTCAGCCAATTCTCTCTGGGTAGTCAATACCGTACTCCCAAAAGAGCCCGTTCAATACGCGGCGTAATGAGAAGAAGACTATTTGGACTGCGGCGGCCCCTAAGGCGCCGCTTTGGCTGTTTGTCACAATCAACCTACCCCGTGCGCGCACAAAGCCGTCACCCATAAACAGCCAAAGCGGTAGCTACCGCTACCGCATTCCAAAAAGCGCACTCGATGTCCTTCTGCGCTTTAACTAAAACTAAGTTGATCATCCGTAACCGCGCCTTCGGAGGCGGAGCTGACGTGGCTCGCGTATTTTGCGAGAACGCCCCGCGTGTATCGAGGCTTGGGTGCTTTCCACGCCTTTAACCGTTTCGCAATCTCGGTCTTTGGTAAATCCAGATTCAACACGCGCTTTATCGCATCAATCGTAATAGGATCACCGTTCTTGATGATCGCAATTGCCCCGCCCATCTGTGCTTCAGGCGTGATATGGCCCACAACAAATCCGTGGCTTCCGCCGGAGAACCGGCCATCCGTAATCAGCGCGACATCTTTTCCCAAACCCTTGCCCATGACCGCGGAGGTGGGGGCCAACATTTCGCGCATGCCTGGTCCGCCCTTCGGCCCTTCGTAACGAATGACGATGACATCGCCCTTTTTAACTGTGCCATCAAGAATTGCCTTGAGCGCAGTTTCTTCGCTGTTGTACACGCGGGCCTTGCCAGAAAACTTCATGCCTTCCTTGCCGCTGATTTTCGCAACCGCGCCCTTGGGCGCGAGATTGCCGTAGAGCACGACAAGGTTGCCTTCTTTTTTTATGGGATCAGAGAGTGGACGAATCACTGTTTGGCCCGCGGGATAAGGCTTGACGTTCGCCAAATTTTCCTTGAGCGCCTTACCGGTGACTGTCAGGCAATCGCCGTGAAGGATGCCTGCGTCGAGCAATGTTTTCATCAGCGGGGTGACTCCGCCAATCGCGACAAGTTCCGCCATAACGTGCGCGCCGCTGGGTTTGAGATCTGCCAGAAGTGGCGTGCGTTTGCCCACGCGGGTGAAATCGTCGAGCGACAGTTTCACGTTCATGGCGTGGGCGATGCCAAGCAGGTGCAACACGGCGTTGGTGGAACCGCCAAGCGCGTTGACGACTGCAATGGCGTTCTCGAATGCTTTACGCGTCATGATATCGCTCGGACGGATTCCGCGCTTGATGAGTTCGAGCACAGCCGCGCCTGCGTTTCGGCAATCCTGCGCTTTTTCCTCCGAGATGGCGGCCTGTGCTGAGCTGTTTGGCAGGCTCATGCCCAGCGCTTCGATTGCCGACGCCATGGTATTTGCGGTGTACATGCCGCCACACGAACCCGCGCCGGGAATCGCGGTCGCTTCGATTTGTTTCAATTCCTTGTCGCCGATGTCTCCGCGCGCGTGCGCACCCACTGCCTCGAATACCGAAACGATATCGACATTCTTTCCACGATGTTTTCCCGGCATAATCGTTCCGCCATAGACAAACACGGAGGGACGGTTCAGCCGCGCCATCGCAATGAGGCATCCCGGCATGTTCTTGTCGCATCCGCCGATGGTCACGAGTCCGTCGAACCATTCACAACCGACGACGGTTTCGATGGAGTCCGCGATGACCTCGCGCGACACCAGCGAATACTTCATGCCCTCGGTGCCCATCGAGATGCCATCGGAAATGGTGATCGTGTTGAACTCGACCGCTTTACCGCCGGCCGCGTTGACGCCATCCGCGGAAATGGCGGCGAGCTTGTTGATGTGCATGTTGCACGGCGTGACCATGCTCCAGGTCGATGCGATTCCGACCTGGGATTTTTTGAAGTCCTTATCCGAAAACCCTACGGCGTGCAGCATGGCGCGACTGGGCGCGCGCTCGACGGTCTCGGTGATTTGCGATGAATACGCGCGGTGAAGCGACGCGCGTTTGTTGCCGTTCGGGGTCTTGGTTTTCATTAAGATACTCCGGATATAAAGGGGTCACGCATCAGTGAAAGTGGGTAGCAGACATTATAGTCCTCTACAACGTGAATTCAATGCGCATTGGCAGGAAACTTTAGAGCGTTTGCGCCGGCATGGCCAGCTTACCTGATTTTTTGACCAGGAAACGCATCAGAATAGCATTCTCGATCGCATCGGACTCATAGGGGTACCACGTGGAAAACCAAGAGTTGCCGTCGTCGAAATCGATTGCGAACACAAACTGCGACTGGCCAGGCAACCAACCGCCTACCGGTCCGGTAAGCGATGCGCGAAGTCCTTTAATGTCCGAATAGGAATACGATGTGACGCCGATGCCGAACACGGGATTGATGTGTACGGCATCGTGCGCAAACTCGACGCTGGATTTCACAACCATAAAGAACGGCGCGCATGCGGCGAGAATCAACAATGCGGACTCACCAATAGCGCGAATCGGGGGCAGTAGCTTGCCGGGGTCTTGGAGTCGCAATACGTAAAACCACGCTGCCACGAGTCCGATGGCGATTGCTGGGGGGATTGCGCACAAGATATACATATGGCTTGCCGGACGCAGTACGTGCTCGGCAACGCCGACACCGGGATTTATCAACATTGGGGCCAATGCTCTCATGCCGAGCGCAAGGAGAGCGAACGACAAGACGGCGCTTCCCAGAAAGACACCCGCGCCAAGACCTAACGCGGCAAAGCGGCCGATGTCTTTTTGCGCGGGAAGGGCTTCTGGTAGCGCGTCCAATACGCGCACCGTCGCCTTTTGGCCGACGCCTCCCGGCAGTGGAGGTGGCGGCGAAAATATGAATCTAAGCACTTCGCGAAGCATAAGCCCTCGAAGAATTCTTCCCAACCGCCTGCATTGGTAGCGTGTTGGAGGTAACGGACTCCATTGTTGCGCAAGCGGCGATTTGCGTCAAGGTTTCTTCATTCGGCCTACAAAACCCAACCCTCGCGGTACGGCATATCCACAAATCGATTCGCTTCGGGAACATTGGTCACCTGTTTCGACGCGGTATTCCATTCGATGGGTTGCTGTGCGCGTATCGCGATATTTCCGAGCAGCACGACCTCCGTGAACGGGGCTGCATACTCGAAGTTGGACAACGACGGCTCCCCGCCCTTGCAGGCCTCTATCCAGGATCGGTGATGGCCAGTGGCGGTGGGGCGTTCCGGCGCATTGGCTTCCCATTCCTGCTGCTGGGCTGGATCGAGGAAGCGCGGGCCGTTTCCGTAGGTGCCTACCGTGATGGAGCCTTTCTCGCCAATGAGGATTGAGCCGCCGTCCTTGTCGCCAAGCTTGTAATCTGGGGCAAGCCCCTCTGGGCGCGGCGGCAACTTTCCGCCGTCAAACCAGGTCAGTTTTACGGGCGGCATATCGCCGCGGGCGGGAAACTCGAACGTGATAATCGACCACAACGGGCCGGTTTCATCATTGACCCCCGAAGTCTCCGTGCTGAGCCGGACAGGCGCGCCCAATTTCAGCGAAGTGTAGGGCGGGTCGAGGATGTGGCACCCCATGTCGCCCATGGCGCAGCAGCCAAAATCCCACCATCCACGCCACTTGTGCGGCGCATAGGCGGGATGATACGGCCGATCCAGCGCACCGCCTAGCCAAACCTCCCAGTTCAGGGTATCGGGAATCGGCGGCGTATCCGTTGGACGTTCGAGACCCTGGGGCCATGTCGGGCGATTGGTCCAGCTATGCACTTCATGAACTGGACCTATCATGCCCGAATCGATCATTTGGCATAGCGCCCACACGCCCGGCATTGAATGCCCCTGGTTGCCCATTTGGGTTGCGACTTTGTATTCATTCGCGGTCGTGGCGAGTTTGTGGACTTCAGCGATGCTATGCGCCATGGGTTTTTCTACGTAGACGTGTTTGCCAAGCTGCATCGCCGCGGTCGCGACAAATGCGTGCATGTGATCGGGAATAGCGATCACGACTGCGTCGATGTCTTTTTGCTTCTCGAGCATGACGCGGTAGTCGTTGTACTTGGGAATGTCAGGGAGATTCTTATACGTCACCGCGGCGCGTTCGGAATCGACATCGCAGAGCGCGACGACGTTTTCGTGCATCACGGATCGCAGATCGGCCTGGCCTTGGCCCCCAACGCCCACACAGGCGATGTTTAGTTTCTCGTTCGCGGAGACCTTGGGCCCCGCGGCAAGCGCCGTGGATTTGGGGGTTCCGGTCCCCGTCGCGCAACCTGCGAGGGCCGCGGCGGATAGACCAAGCATGGATCTGCGGGTAATCAATGGCATGGGTGACTCCTTAAGATCAATCTGAAAAAAGAATGCATACGGACATGGAGCAACATTGACGGACACCGACAACTATGTGCTTCCCGCGCCATTTTCTCAATTCGCATACAGGGCGTAAATGCGTTTGTCGCCACGGAGGACAATGCTGGTTTTGCCGCTGCTGGAAATTTCGGTAATGTGCTCAATACCCGTGATGCTTTCGGGAAACGCGTGTTTCTCGTCGGGGTTTGGCCGGAACCCGTCATCGAAAAGCCATACCCCGAATTCGTCTTCTTCAGTACACATGCCGAGATCGGTTTTGCCGTCACCATTAAAATCGGCCAAAACCTGATGCCGCAGAGGGCCGTCACCGGCGAGAAACCAGGTTACGGGAATGCGGAACTCGAACGACGCCGCGACGGCGGGTTCGTATCGGCCCTTGTCGGGCGAATAGAGATGCGCCGTAAGTGTGATAGGCCAATTTCTGCCTGTCACCGCGCGCAGCAACGAATCCACTGAAATGCCTGGGCGCGGCGCATTCCACAATAGAATATCCGTGAACCCGTCGCCATTGAAGTCCGCCGGGGGCTCTCCAGTGTTTACAAGTGCTCCGGCATAACGGCGCTCTGGTCCTGGGACGATAGCGCCGTTGGCGACGCCGTCTTGTGTCGTAGGCACGTCGGCGATACGGATCACCGTATTCATTATTTCGTCAACGTACCAATAGGCCCGCGTAGTCTGAGAGTCCATTCGGTTGACCATAAACCAAAGCAGATAGTCTGGTGCGCCGTCGCCGATGGCCGCAACTCCACTAAAGTTGCGTTCCAGCGCCACATCATCGGGTGATGCCGCGTCTGGAACGAGTTCCGTGTGCGAATAATATTGAATGCTCAGACCAGTCGCAGCCAATTTGGATTCGATCGGATTCGATATTGAAGAGAATACTGTAGAAGTGGATCCATAGGGAACTTCATTGACGAGGCTGCCATCTAAATTCCGGTACTCGATGCCGCTGGCTGTCGGAAGCGCGATCTGTTTCGCGCCGCCCGCATGCGCTTCCACGACGAGCACGCTGGGCATTGGCCCGTTGTACGCGCTCGCATAAAGCGTGTCGGCGTCGAATAGCCGGCTAGCTTCGATCGTGGCGCCTTGCAATGCCAAGGGAATGCGAAATATTGCGCGGCGTTGCACGGCAATAACCTCACTTGTGCCGTCGCCGTCAATATCCGCCACATCGAATACGGAAACGCCGTGCGGAAGCACTGTTTCATGAATAGAACCATTGCGCGACACGACGGTAAGCAAGGTGCCTTCAAGTACAAACAGGTCGGCGATTGCGTCACTATCGGCATGCGCAAAAAATGTAAGCGCGGGAGAAGGACCTTCTCCCGGGGCGGCTGCCTCAAGTGGAATAGAATGGAGCTCAAAGATCGCTCCGAGCGTAATCCCCGCCATAACAAGAACTGTTGTCATGGCGCGGACTCCCGCGACAAATGGATCACCGTTTCGAATAATCCGTCGCGGTTAACCCGCGTGACAACCAAATCGTCCCGGCCGTCACCGTCAATATCCGCCGCGAAGAATCCGCTTTCTTCGGCTACCGTAAGCGACGCCAGCACTCCGGACGCAATGTCGGAAGGTTGGCCTTTGTGTACGGCAAGCCGGTTTGGACGATCGCGGATAGCGGCATCGGAGATGCCATCGCCGTCGAAATCGCCTTTCAGCGAAAAAAGGTTTCCCCGCAAAAACTGGTTAAACATCACCGAACGGCTTGCGGGGGGTTTGTCGAGTTCAATGCTGAATTTATGCGAGATGGACGGTTTGGCCGTAAACGCCCCAACGCTGTCCTGGAACCGCACCTCGACCTGCAAATCCACCTCTTTCCGGGTAAGCCCGCGCACCAGCGTTTCCCGGATACCGCCTTCCACGAGTCGCTTTGTTTCAGACAGTATGTC
>Ga0163150_10004715_pt1 | contig 18021 bp, 15 predicted proteins | sample OliLakLV19P2IB_FD_148628 | JGI IMG/M metagenome (GOLD analysis project Ga0163150, IMG submission 148628) | Freshwater microbial mat bacterial communities from Lake Vanda, McMurdo Dry Valleys, Antarctica - Oligotrophic Lake LV.19.P2.IB | ecosystem: Environmental > Aquatic > Freshwater > Lake >...
GATGGGGGTTGCGGGGGCCTGGGCGCCTGCGCGACGGTGGCGGGCGGCGCCTGCGAAGGCAGGCGATCAACCACGGGGGCCGGACGCGGGGCGGCACACGCCCCGGCCAGCACGGCCACCAGCGCCAGGGCCAGGACGCGCTTCATGCGAGCCCCGGCAGCAGCGGCACGAAGCGCACCGCGGCGCGCTTTTGCTCGACGAACCCGGTGGCCGTGCGATCCACGACGTACAACCACTGGTCATCGGTGCCCACCGGCAACACCATGCGGCCGCCTACGGTCAGTTGCTGCTTCAACGCTTCGGGCACGTGGGTGGCTGACGCGGCCATGAGGATTCCATCGTAGGGGGCGCCTTCGGGATAACCGGCGTGGCCGTCGGCATGTTTGTAGCGCACGTTGTAGAACCGCAGGTCGCGCAGGTGGCGGCGGGCCTTGTCCATGAGGGGCGCGATGCGCTCCAGGGTGTAGATCTCCTTCACCAGCTTTCCCAGCACCGCGGTCTGGTAGCCACAGCCGGTGCCGACCTCGAGCACCTTGCCCATGGGTTTTTCCAGCAGCAGCTGCGTCATCAGCGCCACGATGGTGGGGCTGGAGATGGTCTGGCCGTGCCCGATCGGCAGGGCGACGTCTTCGTAGGCGCGGGAGGCGATGCCTTCATCGATGAAGAGGTGGCGCGGGATCTCGCCCATGGCGTTGAGCACGCGCGGATCGGTGATGCCTTCCTTGCGCAGGTTTTCCACCATGCGCATGCGCGTGCGCTCGGAGGTCATGCCGATGCCTTCGCGCGCGCTCACCTGGACATCCACCCGGTGACGAGCGGGATCTGGTTGGCGTGTGTGAGGTCGACCTGCAACGGGGTGATGGAGACGGCGCCGCGTTCCAGCGCGTTGAAATCGGTCCCCGGCCCGGCTTCGCGGGCCGCTCCGGCGGGCCCGACCCAATACACCGTCTCTCCCCGGGGGTTCTTGCCGGTCACGACGGGCTGCGCCTTGTGCCGGCGGCCCAGCCGCGTGACCTCTATGCCCGTGATCGATTCGTACGGGATGTCGGGCACGTTCACGTTGAGCAGCACCGGCGCGCCGAAGGGCGCGTGTGCAAGGCGCTTGACCAGGTCGTGGGCGACGCGGCCCGCGCTGGCGAAATGCTTGAACTCCTTGCCCACCAGCGAAACCGCGATCGACGGGATGCCCAGCAGGTAGCCTTCGGTCGCGGCGGCGACGGTGCCGGAGTACAGCGTGTCGTCGCCCATGTTCGAGCCGGTGTTGATGCCGGAGACGATGACATCGGGCTCGAAATCGAGGATGCCCGTCACCGCCATGTGGACGCAGTCGGTCGGCGTGCCGTTCACGTACATGAAGCCGTTCGCGGCCTTGCTGAGCAGCAGTGGCCGGTCGAGGGTGAGCGAGTTGGAGGCGCCGCTGCGGTCCCTTTCCGGGGCCACCACCGTGATCTGGCCCAGGGGCGCGAGCCCTTCGGCGAGCGCGGCGAGGCCGGGTGCGAAATAGCCGTCGTCGTTCGAGAGGAGTATGCGCATGCTGGACGAAAATTATACCGTGGCGGACGGCCCGACGCCCCCGTGCAACCCGGTAAAATCCGCCTTTTGGCCCCAAGGCTCGATCCCCATGATGCGTTCCCCCCTCCGCGGCCTGGCCGCTTCGGCCGTCGTCGCCGCGTTTTCTCCGGCGGCCCAGGCCGCCCTCGACGTCGCCGGAATCGACAAGACCGTCGATGCCTGCACCAGCTTCTACCAGTACGCCAACAAGTCCTGGCTTGCCACGACCGAGATCCCGGCCGATCGCGCGCGCCTTGGCGCCTTCGAAATCATCGACCAGCGCAACGAGCAATTGCTGCTGGAGGCCATCGACAACGAAATCCGCACCGCCTTCCGCGGCAAGAAATACGCACGTGGCACCCCGGAATGGATGGCGATCGAGTATTACCAGTCCGGCATGAACACCAACCGGATCGAATACCACAGCTATCGCGGGCTGCTGCCGATGCTGGAACGCGCCAAGGCCGCGGCCAACCCGGCCGAGATCGCCTCCAACCTCGCCTACCTGCACGGGCTGGGCATCCGCGCCGGCTTCACCTACTCGGTGGATCCCGACCGCAAGGATTCGACGCGCTACCTGATGGAGATCTCGCAAGGCGGCCTGGGGCTGCCCGACCGCGACTACTACTTCCTCGACGACGAGCGTTCGAAGTTGCTGCGCGAGGGCTACCGCAAACACATGCGGCGCATGTTCGAGATGCTCGAGGATTCCCCGGAGGCCGCGGCGCGCAATGCCGACAAGGTGATCGCGCTCGAAACCGAGCTGGCGAAGGTCTCGATGACCGCCACCGACCGGCGCGACGTCGACAAGACCTACAACCGCATGACCGTGGCGCAACTGTCCGAAGCCGCGCCCGGCTTTCCGTGGCGCGACTACTTCGATTCGCTGGGCGCGCGCGGGATCGCCGACCTCAACGTCTCGCAGCCGGAATTCTTCAAGGCCATCGCGCGGCTCGCCAACGACAAGTCGGTCGACTGGACCAACTACCTGCGCTGGCAGGTCGTCAACGCCGCGGCCACCAAGCTGCCGCGCCGCTTCGACGACGAGAACTTCGACTTCTTCGAGCGCCAGTTCAAGGGCGTGAAGACGCCGCCCCCCCGCCATCGCAAGGTCCTCCGGATCATCGGCGGCCCGTACGGCTCCGAAGGCGTGGGCATGGCGCTGGGCAAGATCTTCGTCGACGAGAACTTTCCGCCCGACGCGAAGAAGCGCGCGCTCGACCTGGTGAACAACGTGAAGGCGGCGCTGCACGACCGCCTGAAGGCGGCCAGCTGGATGACCGAGGAGACGCGCAAGCGCTCGCTCGAGAAACTCGCCACGATGCAGGTGAAGATCGGATACCCCGACCAGTGGCGCAGCTACACGGGCGCCGGCATCGGCATCGGCAAGTTTCTCGAGAACTGGCTCGCCTCCAACACCTTCGACCACCGCCGCGACATCAACCGCATCGGCAAACCCGTCGATCGCGGCGACTGGCTGATCTCGCCCCATGTGGTCAACGCCTACTACAACCCGGCCGCCAACGAGATCGTTTTCCCCGCCGCGATCCTGCAGCCGCCCTACTTCGACGCCAGGGCCGACGACGCCTTGAACTACGGCGGCATCGGCATGGTGATCGGCCACGAGATCACCCACGGGTTCGACAACCGCGGCCGGCGCTACGACAAGGACGGCAACCTGCGCGACTGGTGGACCCCGGAGGACGAGGCGCGCTTCAACGAGCGCGCCAAGGTGATCGAGGCCCAGTACTCGGCGATGGAGCCGGTCGAGGGCGTGAAGCCCAACGGCACGCTGACCCTGGGCGAAAACATCTCGGACGTGGGCGGAATGAAGATCGCCTACGACGGCCTGCAGAAGGCGATGAAGGGCAAGCCCCCGGTGAAGATCGACGGCCTCACTGCGGACCAGCGCTTCTTCCTTTCCTTCGCGCAGGCGTGGCGCTCCAAGGCGCGCCCCGAATACGAGCGCAACGCGGTCCTCACGGGCCAGCATTCGCTGCCGCGTTTCCGCGTGGCCGGCCCGATTGCCCACATGCCGGAGTTCGCCAGGGCGTTTTCCTGCGACGCCTCGAAGGCATTGCTGCCGGGAATCGCCGGCAACGCGATCTGGTGACCGGGTGAGCGCCGGCGGCTTCGACGTGGGCGGACGCATCGCCCTGGTCACCGGCGCCTCGAGTGGCCTGGGCGACAACTTCGCCCGCGTGCTGGCGCGCCACGGCGCCACCGTCGCCGTGGCGGCGCGGCGCGTCGACCGCCTGGCCGCCCTGGTGGCGGACATCGAACGTGACGGCGGCAAGGCGGTGCCGGTCACCATGGATGTTTCCGATCCCGCCAGCGTGGCCGCGGGCATTGCCGAGGTGGTGGCCCACGCCGGCACGCCCGATATCGTCGTCAACAACGCCGGAGTCGCGCAGGTGAAGCCTTCGCTCGACCTCACCGAAGAAGACTGGCGCGGCGTCATGAACACCAACCTGGACGGCGCCTGGCGCGTGGCCCAGGGCAGCGCGCGCGCGATGGTGGCCGCCGGCAAGGGTGGCAGCATCATCAACATCGCATCGGTGCTGGGCATGCGTGTGGCAACCAACCTGCTCGCCTATGCCGCGGCGAAAGCGGCGCTGATCCAGGTGACCGAGGCGCTGGCGCTCGAATGGGCGCGCCACCGGATTCGCGTCAACGCGATCGCTCCCGGCTACATCGAGACCGAGATGAACCGCGACTTCTTCAAGTCCGAAGCGGGACAGGCGGTGGTCAAGCGCGTGCCCCAGCGGCGCATCGGCACGCCTGCGGACCTCGACGGCGCCCTGCTGCTGCTCGCCTCCGATGCGTCCTCCTACATGACCGGCAGCACCGTCGTGGTCGACGGCGGCCACGTCGTGAACTCGCTCTGATGGATTTCGCGCTTTCCCCGGAGGCGAAGCGCCATCGGGACCGATTCCGCGCGTTTGTGCGCAACGAGGTCCTTCCCTACGACCACACGCCCGAATCCTTCGACGAACACGACAACATCCGCGAGGAGCTGCTCCAGGACCTGCGCAACAAGGCCAAGGAACACGGCGTCTGGGCGCCGCAGATGCCGCGCCATCGCGGCGGCCAGGGGCTGGACGTCGCCACCATGGCCGCGTGTTACGAGGAGCTCAACTATTCCCTGTTCGGCCCGGTGGTGTGCAACTGCGCGGCGCCCGACGACGGCAACATGATGGTGCTGGAGAAGGTTGCCACCGACGCGCAGAAAGACCGCTGGCTGCAGCCGATCGCCGACGGGCGCGTGCGCTCCGCCTTCGCCATGACCGAACCCCACCCGGGCGGCGGCTCCGATCCGTCGATGATCCAGACCCACGCCACCCTGCGCGGGGACACCTGGCGCATCGAGGGACGCAAGTGGTTCATCACCGGCGCCGGCGTGGCGCAGCATTTCATCCTCGTCGCCAAGACTTCCGACGATCCGCGCAAGGGACTTACCGCATTCCTTTTCGACCGCAACCAGCCGGGCTGGCGCATCGTTCGCCGCATCCCGATCATGGGGCCGGAGGAACACGGCGGGCACTGCGAGCTCGAATTCGATTGCCTCGAGATCCCCGATGAAAACCGGCTGATGGATGTCGGCGACGGCCTCAAGCTCACGCAGATCCGGCTGGGTACCGCGCGCCTGACTCACTGCATGCGCTGGCTGGGCCTGTCGAAGCGCTGCCTGGACATCGCCGCCGACTACGTGGGCGAGCGCGAATCGCAGGGCAAGCGCCTGGCGGACCGCGAAAGCGTGCAGATGAAGATGGGCCATTGCGCCATGCAGGTCGAGATCGGGCGGCTGCTCACGATGAAAGCCGCCACGCTGATCGACAAGGGGGATTTCGCGCGCAAGGAAATCTCCATGGCGAAGGTGCATGTGGCGGACACGCTGCACCTCTGCGCGGACACCGCGATCCAGCTCTGCGGGGCGCGCGGCTATTCGAAGGACACGCCGCTGGAATGGATCTACCGCTACGCGCGCCAGGCGCGGCTGGTCGACGGCGCCACGGAAGTGCACCAGCAGGTGCTGGCGCGGCACTTCATGGAGGAGCGCGGGGAGTTCTGGCGGTGGGCCTGAGGCGCCTGCTGGTATCGCTGCTGCTGGCGGGTATCGCCTTCACCGCGCGCTCCGAGCCCTACACGGGGCCGATCTTCGATGCCCACCTGCACTATAACGACGACGCGCAGGCGCCCTACCCCATCGCCGCGGTCTTCGAGCTCTTCCGCAAGAACGGGGTGCGCGCCATCCTCGCCAACAGCCGGCCGAATGACGGCAGCCGCGCGCTCTACGAGGCGCGCCGCCGGGACGCTGCCGTGGGCGTGGAGGTGGTGCCCTTCATCCGGGTGTATCGCAACCGCGTCGACTACGGAACCTGGCAGGACAACCGCGAGATCCACGCGATGATCGTGGAGGAACACAAGCGCGGCTACTACAAGGGCATCGGTGAATTCCACGTGCACGGCCGCGCTGCCGACACGCGGGTGCTCAAGGACATCGTCGACTTCTCGGTCGCCCAGGGCCTGGTGTTGCACGCCCACAGCGACGACGAGGCGATCGAGATCCTCTTCGCGCACAACCCGAAGGCGCGCGTGATCTGGGCGCACACGGGTTTCGGCACGCCGCTCGCCCGCGTGGAAGAGCTGCTTCGCAAGTACCCCGCGTTGTGGGGCGAGCTGTCGTACCGCTCGGACATCGAAGACGGCGGCGGACTTTCGGCCGGCTGGAAGGCGCTTTTCGCGCGCCATCCCACACGCTTCCTGCTGGGCTCGGACACCTGGGTGAACGAGCGCTGGGCCTCCTACCCCGCGATCATGGGCGGCTACCGGCGCTGGCTGGGCGAGCTGCCGCGCGAGGCGGCCGATGCCATCGCCTGGCGCAACGCGGCGGAGCTCTTCGGGCTGCGATAGGCGCGGTTACTCGTACTGCGCCATCGGCGGGCAGCTGCACACCAGGTTGCGATCGCCGTACACATTGTCGGCCCGCCCCACGGGCACCCAGTACTTTTGTCCCCGCAGGCAATCCAGCGGATAGGCCGCGAGGCTGCGCGGATATTGGTGCGTCCACTCGTCAGCGCAGACCACGGCCGCGGTATGTGGCGCATGTTTGAGCGGGTTGTCCTCACGATCGAGCCGGCCCTCCTCCACCGCGTGGATTTCATTGCGAATCGCAATCATCGCGTCGCAGAAGCGATCGAGCTCGTCCTTCGATTCGCTTTCGGTGGGTTCAACCATCAGCGTGCCGGCCACCGGGAACGACATGGTCGGGGCGTGGAAGCCGTAGTCGATCAGGCGCTTGGCAACATCCTCGACGGTGATGCCGCTGCTTTCCTTCATTGCGCGCAGGTCGAGGATGCATTCGTGCGCGACGAGCCCCCCGGGCCCCGAATACAGGACCGGGAAGTGTGGCGCCAGGCGCCTGGCGACGTAGTTCGCGTTCAGGATTGCAACCTCGGTGGCGGCGGTCAGCCCTTCGGCGCCCATCATCTCCAGGTACATCCAGGAAATGGGAAGGATCGAGGCGCTGCCATAGGGGGCCGCGGAGATGGCTCCGATCCCCTGCTCGTGCCCTTCCAGGCCGCGATGGCCGGGAAGGAACGGCGCCAGGTGAGCCGCCACCGCCACGGGTCCCACCCCCGGCCCGCCGCCGCCGTGCGGGATGCAGAACGTCTTGTGCAGGTTCAGGTGCGAGACGTCGCCGCCGAACTGCCCCGGTGCACACAGCCCCACCATCGCGTTCATGTTCGCCCCGTCGACGTAGACCTGGCCGCCGTGGCGGTGGACGATCTCGCAGATCCGGGTGATCCCGGGTTCGAACACCCCGTGAGTCGAGGGATAGGTGACCATCAGCGCCGCGAGATCCCGCGAATGCTGTTGCGCCTTGTGCTCGAGGTCGGCCAGGTCGACGTTGCCGGCGGCGTCGCATGCCACCACCACCACCTCCATGCCCGCCATCTGCGCCGAGGCGGGGTTGGTGCCGTGGGCGGAGCTCGGGATCAGGCAGACGCGGCGCCGGTCCTCGCCGCGGCTTGCGTGCCATTTGCGGATCATCAGCAGGCCGGCGTATTCACCCTGGGAGCCCGCGTTGGGCTGGATCGACACCGCCGCATACCCCGTCGCCTGCGCCAGGCGCTCCTCGAGGTCCTCGACCAGCTCGCGGTAGCCGCGCGTCTGCTCCGGCGGCGCGAAGGGATGGAGCTGCGCGAACTCGCGCCAGCTCACCGGGATCATCTCGCTGGTGGCGTTGAGCTTCATGGTGCACGAGCCGAGCGGGATCATCGAGCGGTCGAGTGCCACGTCCTTGTCGGCCAGGCGGCGCAGGTAGCGCAGCATCTCGGTCTCGGAGTGGTGGCGGTTGAAAACCGGATGGGCGAGGTATGGCGTGCGGCGAGCGAGGGTTGCGGGAATGGCGTGGGACGTGCGCTCCATGTCCGCGATGCCGAAGGCGACGGGCGCCCCCGAGAACACCTGCCAGATCGCCTCGACGTCGGCGGTGGTGGTGGTCTCGTCGAGGCAGATGCCCAGGCGCGCCTCGCCGACGAGGCGGAAGTTCATGCGCGCGGCGCGCGCGCGATCGAGGATGGCCGCCATTCGCTCCCCGGCCGCCACGGTGAAGGTGTCGAATACCGGCGCAGAGCCCGAGGCAAAGCCCAGCTCGTTCAGCCCCGCGCGCAACGCGGCTGCCAGGCGATTGACGCGCGTGGCGATGCGCTGCAGGCCCGCGGGGCCGTGGTAGACCGCGTACATCGAGGCGATCACCGCGAGCAGCACCTGCGCCGTGCAGATGTTCGAGGTCGCCTTCTCGCGCCGGATGTGTTGCTCACGGGTCTGCAGGGCGAGGCGGTAGGTGGTGGCGCCGTTGGAATCCACCGTGACGCCCACCAGGCGCCCGGGCATGCTGCGCTTGAGCTCGTCGCGAACCGCCATGTAGCCCGCATGGGGACCGCCGAAACCCATCGGAACGCCGAAACGCTGTGCGCTGCCGACCGCCACGTCCGCGCCCCATTCGGCCGGCGCGGCGAGGATGGCAAGGCCCAGCAGGTCCGCGGCCGCCACGAGGAAGGCGCCACGGGCGTGCACGGAAGCAGCCAGGGACGCGTAGTCGCGCACCTCACCCTCGGCACCCGGGTACTGCACAAGCACGGCGAACGCTTCCACCGATGCGAGGCTCTCGGCCGGCATCACGACCACCTCTATCCCCAGCGGCTCGGCGCGCGTGCGGACGACATCGATCGTCTGCGGGAACACGTCGGATGCAACCGCGAAGGTCCGCGATGCGCCCTTGTACGAACGCAGGCAAAGCGTCATCGCTTCGGCCGCGGCGGTGGCCTCGTCGAGCATCGACGCATTCGCGACCGCGAGGCCCGTGAGGTCCGTGACCATGGTCTGGAAGTTGATGAGCGCCTCGAGGCGGCCCTGCGAGATCTCGGGCTGGTACGGCGTGTAGGCGGTGTACCACGCCGGGTTCTGGAACACGTTTCGCAGGATGACGCCGGGGGTGTGGCAATCGTAGTAGCCCTGCCCGATATACGACTTGAAGACCTGGTTGCGCGCGGCGATCTGCCGCAGCCTGCCGAGCGCCTCCGATTCCGTGCGGGGCGCACCGAGGCGCATCGGCGACGTGCGCCGGATCGCCGCCGGCACCACCGCATCCACAAGCGCTCCCCGGGATGCAAAGCCCAGGCTCTCCAGCATCGCGGCCTGCTCGGTGTCGTCGGGGCCGATGTGGCGGCGCTCGAAACCGCCGTGGTCCTCAAGCTGCGAGATGGGGGCGTGCAAGGGCGAACGAACCGGGGTATCGGGCATGGCGGGCTCCAGGCTCAGGAAGCGGACTTCTCGTAGGCGGTAGCGTCCATCAACGCATCGACGTCGGCGGGGTTCGCGGGCCTGATCCGGAACATCCAGGCCCCGAAGGCGTCCTCGTTGACCTTTTCCGGCGACGTTCCCAGCTCGGCGTTGCCCGCCACCACCTCGCCGGCCACCGGCGCGTAGATGTCGGAGGCGGCCTTGACCGACTCCACGACGCCGATCGATTCACCCCTCGCGACCTTGCGGCCGGCCTGCGGCGTTTCCACGAAGACGATGTCGCCCAGCTGTTCCTGGGCGTGGTCGGTGATGCCCACGCTCACGGTGCCGTCGCCCTCGCGACGGACCCATTCATGGGATTCGGTGTAACGCAGCTCCTGCGGCAGTTTCATCGGGCGCCTTTCATTCATTCGACGAGGATTTTTCCGTGGCGCACAAACGGCGCCTTCACGACGCGCGCGGCGAGTTGCTTGTCGCGCACGAAGACCTGAACCGTGTCGCCCACCGCGACGCCGCGGGGCATGCGCGCGAGGGCGATGGACTTGCCGAGTGTCGGCGAAAACGTGCCGCTGGTGATTTCGCCCTCGCCCCGGGAGGTGGCGACCTTCTGGTGCGCCCGCAGCACGCCCCCGGCATCGAGCAGCAGCAAGCCGAAGAACTCGCTCGACTGTCCGCGCGATTCGAGCGCCTGGCGCCCGACGAAATCCCGTGGCTGCCTGAGGTCCACCGTCCAGGCGAGGCCGGCGTCGAGCGGGGAGGTGCCCTCGTCCATGTCCTGGCCATAGAGGTTCATGCCGGCTTCCAGGCGCAGTGTGTCGCGCGCGCCGAGGCCCGCCGGGCGCACGCCGGCCGCCGCGAGGGCTTTCCAGGCATCCTGGACGAGCGCGGTCGGCATGGCGAGCTCGAAGCCGTCCTCGCCGGTATAGCCGGTTCTCGCGATCATCCACTCGCTCTCGACCGCTGCCGTGAAGGCCTTGAGGTCGCGGCCCGGGGCGAGGAGATGGGGGAACGCGGCGAAGACGCGCTCGCGCGCGTTGGGCCCCTGGACCGCGATCATCGCGAGGTCGTCGCGCGGGGCGATCAGGACCGCGGCGCCCGAGTCTGCCCGCAACTTTCCCAGCCATGCGAGATCCTTCGCGGCCGTTGCGGCGTTCACGACCAGCCGGTACCAGTCCGCCCGGAAGTAATAGGCGATCAGGTCGTCCACGACTCCCGCGGACTCGTTCAACAGGCATGAGTAGAGCGCCTTGCCCGGCTGGGTGAGCCTGGCCACGTCGTTGGCCAGGGCCGTGCGCAGGAAGGCGCCCGCGCCTGCCCCTTCGATGTCCACGATCCGCATGTGGGAAACGTCGAACATGCCCGCATCGCGGCGCACGGCATGGTGCTCTTCGACCTGCGAGCCGTAATGGACCGGCATGTCCCAGCCGCCAAAGTCGACCATGCGGGCGCCGGAGGCGCGATGCAGTGCATTCAGCGGGGTAGTCTTGGGCAAATCGTCTCCAGAACGCAAAAAGGGGTAAAGCCAGGCCTTGATGCCTGCATTACCCCTCTGTCCTGGTACCTGAGAGATTCGCCCCTTCGGTGGACGGTATGCCGTCGCTCTCCAGAGTCCGGAAACAACTTCCGGTTCCGACGGTCCTTTTGCCTGAGAGTTTGCGGGTGGCTACCCCTTCGGCGGCGCCCTTGTGGGGCGCGCTCTCCCGTACGGATGGGCCGGATTCTCCGGATTCAGGAGAGGCTTGTCCAGCGACGAATGGGAAGGGGATGCGGGAAACGAGGGGAAGGCTTCGCGTGCGACTTTCCGGCTAGGAAAATTCCTAGGTCACTTTTAGGAGCGCCAGCGTGGCCAGGATCAGCCTTTCCCCGATGCGCGCCGCAGCAGGGTCAGTAAAGATTCCTACATGCAATCCAAACGGCCCACCCAGATCTTCATCGTCGACGACTCGGTCTCGATCCGCACGCGGCTCACCGAAATGCTCGCCGGCATGGGCAACGTGGCCCTCGTGGGCGAGGCCGGCAGCGCTGCCGACGCAGTGGACGGGATTCTCCGGATGCGTCCCGATTCCGTGCTGCTGGACCTCAACCTTGCCGGCCGTAGCGGCATCGAGGTGCTTCGTACCGTCCATCGGCAGGCGCCCGACATCGTCTTCGTTGTCCTGACCAATCATTGCGAGCCGCAGTACCGCCGCGCCTGCGAGCTCGCGGGAGCCTCTTACTTCCTGGACAAATCCACCGAATTCGATCGTGTCCGCGAAGTGATCACCGAGATCGCCGCCACCCAACACTAGGGAGACACCGTGCGCACGCCCGCAACGATCGAGTTCAAAGCCATGCCGAGCAATGCGAGCCTCGCCCGTGCCGCCCAGCCGGCGCAGGCGATGGTCGTCGGCTGCCTGAACGCGCGCTGCTCCACCTGCAACCTGCACGAGTTGTGCCTGCCCGACAGCGAGCTGCACGCGGACCTGGTCTATCCGCGCAAGCGGGTGAAGCGTGGCGAGACCCTCTACCGCGCCGGCAGCGCGTTCGACTGCCTGTACGCGATCCGCAGCGGCTTCTTCAAGAGCCGCGTCCTGCTCGAGGATGGCCGCGACCAGGTGACCGGTTTCAACATGGCGGGCGAGATCCTCGGCATGGACGGCATCGGCGGTAACAGCCATGCGGCCGACCTCATCGCCCTGGAAGACAGCGAGGTCTGCGTGATTCCCTACGCCCGGCTCGAACAGCCCGGCCTGCAACGCCAGCTACACAAGGTGATGAGCCGCGAGCTGGTGCGCGACCAGGCCGTGATGATGCTGCTCGGCACGATGCGCGCCGAGCAACGCCTGGCGGCCTTTCTGCTGAACCTCTCGCAGCGCTTCGGCGCGCGCGGCTATTCGGCGATCGAGTTCCACCTGCGCATGACCCGCGTCGAGATCGGCAGCTACATCGGACTCTCGCTCGAGACGGTGAGCCGGCTCTTCTCGCGCTTTCAGGAGGACAACGTGATCAGCGTCCGGCAGAGGCACGTCCGCATCCTGGACCTGGCGGGCCTGAAGGCAGTGATGACCCGTGAAAGCATCTGATTCGGGACAACGAAAGGACGGATCCCATGTACAAGCACATCCTCGTGTCGACCGACGGCTCGAAGCTGTCCCTGAAGGCCGTGAAGACAGCAACCCGGCTCGCGCGCCGGATGAACGCCAGGATCACCGCGCTGCACGTGATCGAGCCGTACAAGGCGCCGCTCTACGATGAGTCGATGTCCGCGTTTCGGGCGATCATTTCTCCCGCGGATTACATGAAGTCGGAAACAAATCGCGCGGGCAAGCTCCTCGGCCGGGTCAAGGCCGCCGCCGCAGCCGAGGAAGTCGAGTGCGACACCCTCAGCGCGACCCACGACAGGCCCTGGGAAGCCATCATCGACGCGGCCCGCAGCCGCAAGTGCGACCTCATCGTGATGGCCTCCCACGGCCGCAAAGGCCTCGCCGGCCTGCTGCTGGGCAGCGAGACCCACAAGGTGCTGACGCACACCAGCACGCCGGTGCTGGTCTGTCGGTGAGCCAGCCAGGTCCTGGCGGCAGGTGACGCAGGACAAGGGCCTGGCGTGCCGGATGAAGGCGGGAGCCGGGGCCCGAGGTAGCCACATGCCGCTGGCCGACCCTGTTTTCTTGCTACGATGGCCGCTTCGGTCGGGCCGTCGTCGACGACCTGCAGGGGCTCACGGACTGGGACCCTGTTAGCCAGGCAAGTTCCGCCCGAATTCGCCCTGTTGCCCGGAGTTGCCAAAATCAGAGGATTCGTCCCTGCCATGAACAAGCAGACAAGCCCGCGCGCGACCCTCGGTCTCCCCAAAGCCCCCACCGGCATCACCGGTCTGGATGAAATCACCGGCGGCGGGCTGCCGGCGGGGCGGCCGACCCTCGTGTGCGGGAGCGCAGGGTGCGGAAAGACGATGCTGGCCATGGAATTCCTGGTGCGCGGGGCAGCGGAGTTTGGCGAGCCAGGCGTGTTCATGATGTTCGAGGAAAATGCGGCGGAGCTCACGGCCAATGTCCGCTCGCTCGGCTTCGATCTGGACCGGCTCGTGAAGGAGAAAAAGATCGCGCTCGATCACGTCCACATCGAGCGCAGCGAGATCGAGGAGACGGGCGAATATGACCTCGAGGGGCTTTTCATCCGGCTCGGGCACGCCATTGATTCCATCGGCGCGAAACGCGTGGTGCTCGATACCGTGGAGGCGCTTTTCGCCGGGCTGCCGAATCACGCCATCCTCCGCGCGGAATTGCGCCGGCTTTTCCGCTGGCTGAAGAATCGCGGGATGACGGCGATCATCACCGGCGAAAAGGGCGAGGGCAATGCGATCACGCGCTACGGGCTGGAGGAGTATGTGGCCGATTGCGTGATCACGCTCGACCACCGCGTGACGGAGCAGATTTCCACCCGCCGGCTGCGCGTGCTGAAGTATCGCGGCTCGGTGCATGGCACAAACGAGTATCCCTTTCTCATCGGCGAGCGCGGCTTCTCCGTGCTGCCGATCACCTCGCTGCGGCTCGATCACGCAGCGCCGGCCGGGCGCCTTGCCACGGGCATCGCGCGGCTGGATGAAATGCTCGGCGGCCAGGGCGTCTTCCGCGGCAGCAGCGTGCTCGTCTCCGGGGCGCCGGGCACGGGCAAGAGCAGCATCGGCGCAAAGTTTGCGGAGGCCGCGTGCCGTCGCGGCGAGCGGGCGCTGCTTTTCGCCTACGAGGAATCGAGCGCGCAGATCCTGCGCAACATGCGCTCCATCGGCATGGACCTCGCGCCGTGGGTGAAAAAGGGGCTGCTGCAGATTTACGCCTCGCGCCCAACGCTGAGCGGGCTGGAGCAGCATCTCTTGGCGATGCACGACATGGTGAAAGCATTCCGCCCCACGGTGGTCGTGGTCGATCCGATCAGCAATCTCACGATCGAGCGCAGCGACGCGGAGGTGATGCCGACGCTGATGCGGCTCATTGATTTCCTCAAGCAGCAGCAGATCACCTCGCTCTTCACCAGCCTCACCACGGGCGGCAGCGGCACGAACGCTGCGGAGGATTCGCAGGTCGGCGTGTCGTCGCTCATGGATACGTGGCTGCTGCTGCGCAATGTGGAGTTCAACGGCGAGCGCAACCGCCTGATCTACGTGCTGAAATCGCGCGGCATGGCGAACTCGAACCAGGTGCGCGAGTTCGTGCTCAGCGACGCGGGCATCGACCTCGTGGACGTGTATCTCGGCGCGGACCGTGTGCTCACCGGCACCGCGCGCGTGGCGCAGGCGGCGCACGAACGCTCCGCCGCCAAGCTGCGCCGGGAAGATCACGAGCGCAAGCTGCGCCAGCTCGCCGCCAGGCGAAAGGCGATCGAGGCGCAGATCGCCGCGCTGAATGCGCAAGGCGAGGCGGAGGCAGCCGAGGTGAAATTCGCCATCGCGCAGGAGAGTTTGCAGGAAACGACCACGCAGCAAAACAGCGCGGCCATGGCGCAATTACGTGGCGGCAGCAAAGGCGGCAACGCACCGAAAAGAGGATCCCGATGAACAAGACCAGGACCAGGACGACGACCAAGACCTACGAACTGCGGCTCTACGTCGCCGGCCATACCGCGAAATCCCTCGCCGCCCTTGCCAATCTCAAGCGTATCTGCGAGACGCACCTCGCCGGGCAATACCGCATCGAGGTCATCGATCTGACGAAGACGCCCGAGCTCGCCGTGGGCGACCAGATCCTCGCCCTGCCGACGCTGGTGCGGCGGCTGCCCGAACCGATCAAGAAGATCATCGGCGATCTTTCCAACGAGGAACGCGTGCTCGTCGGCCTCGACGTGCAACCGGTGTAGGAGTGAGCTTCATGAAAAAGAAGGAGTCCCCTCCAAACGACCTCGCGGCCCATGAAGCCGCCGCCGCCGCGCACGACAAGGCCCGCTACGTCCTGCGACTCTACGTGACCGGCACCACGCGGCACTCCGTGCGGGCCATCGTGAACATCCGCAAAATCTGCGAGGAGCATCTGCAAGGGCGCTACGAGCTGGAGGTCGTGGACATCTCGCAACACCCGGCGCTGGTCGAGGGCGAGCAGATCGTCGCCGCGCCGACCTTGATCAAGAAACTGCCGCTGCCGCTGCGCCGTTTCATCGGCGACATGTCGCAGACCGAGCGTATCCTGCTCGGGCTCGATCTGCGGGCGATGAAAAACTCACACGCTTCTCCCGCGCAATAGGCGGTGACCACCATCACTGCCGCCGCCTCTCCCGACGAACAGCTCCGCGCGGAGAACGCCGCCTTGCGTGCACGCATGGAGGCGGCGGAGGACACCTTGCGCGCCATCCGCAGCGGCGAGGTGGATGCGCTCATCGTCGAGACCGCGGACGGCCCGCAGGTCTTCACGCTTCAAGGCCTCGACGCCGAATCGAGCCGCGTCCGTGGCGAGATCCTCGCACAGGTCAGCGACTCCGTCATCGCCGTGGATGCCGACCAGCGCGTGACTTACCTGAACGCCGCCGCCGAGCGGCAATACCGCTTCCCCGCCAGCGACGCGCTCGGGCGCCGGCTCAGCGATATTTTCACCCGGCAGTGGCCGCGCGCGGAGACGGAAGCCGCGATCTGGGCTGCCCTCCACGAGCACGGCGAATGGCGCGGCGAGATCACCCACCGCACGCACGATGGCCGCGAGATCGCCGTGGAGACGAGAATCACCACCCTGCGCGACGCGAGCGGCGTGCCGGTCGGCTACGTCGCCGTCGCCCGCGACATCACCGAGCGCAGGCACAGTGCGGCGCAATTGCAGCGTGTCAGCGTCTTGCTCGACACCGTTCTCCAAACCGCGCCCATCGGCTTCTGCTTCCTCGATCGGGATCTGCGCTACCTGCGCATCAATGATCGCCTCGCGGAGATGAACGGCATTCCCGCCGAGGCGCACCTGGGCCGGCATGTCTCCGAGATCGTGCCCGCACTCGTCGAACCTCTCCGCGCCGTGACGGGCCGCATCCTGGCGACGGGCGAGGCCGAGTTGAACCACGAGTTCTCCGGTGAGACGCCCGCCGCGCCCGGCGCGACGCGCTTCTGGAATGAAAGCTGGTATCCGGTGCGCGACGGCGCGGGTGAGGTCCTGGGTTTCGGCGCGGTCATCGAGGACATCACCGAGCGCAAGCGGGCCGAGGTCGCGCTCGCCGCGGCGTTCAGGGAAAGCGTCGATCTCAAATCCGCGCTCGACGAGCACGCCATCGTGGCGACCACCGACCCGCAGGGGAAGATCACCTTCGTGAACGACAAGTTCTGCGCGATCTCGAAGTATCCGCGCGAGGAACTCCTCGGACAGGATCATCGCATCATCAACTCGGGTCATCATCCCAAGGCCTTCTTCCGCGATCTATGGAGCACCATCGCGCGAGGCCGCCCGTGGCACGGCGAAATCAAGAACAAGGCCAGGGACGGTTCTTATTATTGGGTGGAAACGACCATCGTTCCCTTCCTGGACGAGGAGGGAAAGCCGCGCCAGTATGTAGCCATCCGCGCGGAGATCACCGAGCGGAAGGAAGCCGAGGAGCAGTTGCACGAAAACGAAATGCGCTTGCGGCTGGCGACCGAGGCGACGGCGGTGGGCGTCTGGGAATGGAAGGTCCTCACCAACGCGATCCGCTGGGATGCGCAGATGTTCCGCATCTACGGCATCCCGCCCACGGCGGATGGCTTCGTGCAATACAGCGACTGGAGCGGAGCCGTGCTGCCGGGGGATCTGCCGGAAAGCGAGCGCATCCTGCAGGACACCGTGCGCCTCGCCGGGCAGAGCCGCCGCGAATTCCGCGTCCGCCGGCGCGACGACGGCGCAGTGCGCCACATCGAATCCGTTGAAACCGTGCGGGCAAATGCGCAAGGCGAAGCCGAGTGTGTGGTGGGGACGAACCTGGACGTGACCGAGCGGAAAACAGCGGAGATTCAGTTGCGGCGGTTAGCCGCCGACTTGTCCGAGGCGGACCGCCGCAAGGACGAATTCCTGGCGACATTGGCCCACGAACTGCGCAACCCGCTGGCCCCCATCCGCAACGGCCTGCAACTGATGAAGATGCCGGGTGTGCCGGCGGCGGCCGTCGAGCAGACCCGCTCCATGATGGATCGCCAACTCACGCACATGGTGCGGTTGATCGATGACCTGCTAGACGTGAGCCGCATCACCCGAGGCAACCTCGCACTGCGCAAGGAGCACGTCCCATTGGCGGCGGTCGTGGACAGTGCCGTGGAAGCCATCCGCCCGCTGGTCGAGCGGATGGGTCACGAACTCACCGTCACGCTCCCGCAGCAACCGCTCATCGTGGATGCCGACATGACCCGGCTGGCGCAAGTGTTCCAGAATCTGTTGAACAACGCTGCCAAATACAGCGACCGGGGTGGTCAGATCCAACTGAACGTCGGACGTCAGGACAGTGACGTGGTGGTGACAGTGAAGGACACCGGCATCGGCATCGCCGCCGACCAGTTGCCCCGCATCTTCGAGATGTTCACGCAGGTTGATCGGACGCTGGAGATGTCGCAGGGCGGGTTGGGAATCGGGCTGACGCTGGTGAAGCGTCTGGTGGAGATGCACGGCGGCACGGTCGAGGCCGGGAGCGAGGGGCCGGGCAAGGGCAGCGAATTCGTCTTGCGTTTGCCGATCGTGATCGAGGCGTCGAAAC
>Ga0163150_10004716_pt1 | contig 18020 bp, 8 predicted proteins | sample OliLakLV19P2IB_FD_148628 | JGI IMG/M metagenome (GOLD analysis project Ga0163150, IMG submission 148628) | Freshwater microbial mat bacterial communities from Lake Vanda, McMurdo Dry Valleys, Antarctica - Oligotrophic Lake LV.19.P2.IB | ecosystem: Environmental > Aquatic > Freshwater > Lake >...
CGAATCTCCCGTTCTCGTCGACGCGACCCTCCCCCCGCCCCTCCCTAAGAGGGAGGGGAGTAAGAGGATGTCACGCCTCCTTCGCCTCTTCCTTCGCAAACAAATACGGCATCGCCAGGAAGATCATCTCGATCACGAGGCAGATGATCGCGCCCCACAGCAGCATCTTCCACAGGTTGTGCCCGATGTACGCCTCGCCTTCGAGGGAGATCACGCCGTCGAGCGGCACCCAACGCACCTTCGGCAGCGCGAACGCTTCGGAAAATTCCTGCTGGTCGTACGAGATCAACTCGCTCTCCTCGGTCGGCCCGTTGACGGCGAAGAGCATCTTCCACTCGCGGTTCACGGTTGCGTCGTCACCGCGCAGGCCGAGCCGGCGGAGCTCGTAGGTGCCGCGCTGACCGATGGAGGTGAGGCGGAGGCCGTAGGCGTTCTCGCCCAGCGGATCGACGCGGACCGGCACCGCATCCTTGTCAGTGGCACCGGGCGTGAGCAGGTCGAAGCGGGCGGCCTGGTCGCGCGAGTCGATGCGGACGGGGATCGCGGGCACCGCGCCGTAGTTGCGGTCCGGCAGCGAGCGCGTCAGCAGCGAGAGCAGCATCTGATCGAAGATCAAAACACTGTGATCGATCGCGATCGTGTTCCAGATCGGGTGGGCGCCGCTGGTGATCATCACGACCCGGCCCTTGCCGATGTCGCGGCGCATGGCGAAGACCTCGCCGTTGTCGTAATTGCCCAAGATGCGCGGGCGGCTCTGAAGAATCTGTTCATCAAGCGTCTTGGCGGCGTCGCGCGGGGCGACCGTATCGCTCCATGTGAGCCAGTGCGGCGAGAGCGCCTCCATCTTGGCGCGGGCGGCGTCGCGACGGGCGGCTTCCTGCGGGGTGAGCTTGCCGGAGCGCTCGAGCTGGGCCCAGTTGCGCTCGGCGGCCTCGTGCTCCTCGCGGGCCTTGGCGCTGGCTTCGAGGCGGGCCTTCTCGGCTTTCACAAAGTCATCGATGCCCGCGGTGTCGACCAGCACGGCCTTATAGAAGTACGGCGTCGCGAACAGGTCGAGCTGCTCCGACGGCTCCATGTCGAGGTCGACGGCCTCGCCCTTCATCGATGCGGGCTCAAGGCGGAAGGTCGCGAACTCCTGCGAGGCGCTGGCGGTGGCTGAAGGCACTTTGCCGAAGGGCTCCGGCTTCAGCGGCGCGGGCAGGATGCCGGCACCGTCGAGCCAGGCCAGTTGCGACCACGCGCGGGGATCGAACTCCGCGCCGGCGGCGAGGAAGAGTTGCCCGCCCTGCTCGACGAACTCGCGCAGCGTTTGCACTAATTCCGGCGACGGGGCGGTGACGCCGGCGACGACGGCGAGGCGCGCGTCCTTCAATTCATCCTTCGACACCAGCTCCGCGCTCAAATGCCGGACCGCCACCAGCGGCTTGTCGGCGGCGGACTGCTGCGGCGTCCGGCGGGTGAGCACCCGGCGGAGGAAGTACGTCTCGCCGAAACGATTCTCCTTCGTCCGCTCGCGCTCGCCGTATTGATCGATGAACACGACGGGCACCTCGGCGACGACCGGCACGACCAGCTCGCGGAAGTTGTCGTCCATCAGCGGCTCTTTGGCGTCGAGCTCCAGCTTGGCGCGGACGAAGAGCGGCTCGGCGCCGGTCCCGGCCGAGTCGAACTTGTGCTTGAATTGGAGCCGTTGCACCTGCCCCGGCTGAAGATCGACGTGCTGCTCCTCAACGACGAGGTCGTTGATTTTCAGGGCAACCCGGACCCGCGGCCGGGGCTCGTCGCCCATGTGGCGGATCGCGGCGAGAAACACCGCGGGGCTCTGCCCATCGGCGACGCCGTCGCGCAGACGGAACTCCGAGACCCACGAGTTGCCGCGGCGCACCGCTTGGCGCCCCGACCCGGGAACGACCTGCACGACCTGAACGCTGCCGAGCTCTTCGAGCGTCTTGCGGAGCGAATCGGGCGACCAGGTGTCGCGCTGCATGTCGCTGATGAAGACGACGCGCTTGGTGGGGATGTGGCTGGCGACGCGGAGGGCGTCGCGGGCGGCCTCGGCACCGTCGGCGGCGCGGGCGGCGCGGTCGACGAGCCGCACCTGGTCGAGCGTGTCGAGGGCGTCCTCCTGCGTCGAGTCGACGTTGCGGAGGTGCCAGTCGTCCTGCCCGCAGAGCGGAATAATAGAGACGTCGGAGCCCCTGGGCAGCGACTCGATGAAGGCGCGGGCCTTGTCCTTGGCGGCGTCGAGCAGCGACTTGTCGAGCTCGACGAAGCCCATGGAGAGGCTGTTGTCGAGGACGATGACGGCGTGGACCGGCTCGCCGGAGTAGGCGGCGGTGGCGGACTCGTCGCGCTGGGCCATGGCGAAGACGAAGAGCGCGATGCCCAGGCCGAGCAGGCCGCCGCCGGTGTACATGGCGCTCTGCTTCTGTGTCTGCTGGCCGTAGATCATGGCGGCGACGCCGAGCATCCCGGCGATGAAGCCGCCGACGACGACCCACCACGTGGAGCTCTTCTGCACGAACGGCTGGGCCATGGCGAGAACGAAGAGCACGATCGCGAGGGTGCGCACCAGCAGGAGGATGATGTCGCGCAGCTCGACGAGTTTTTTGTTGCGGCGGACGGCGTCGCGCAGGAAGTCCATGGCCGCCCAGTTGATGGTGCGGTGCCTGCGGCGGTTGAGCAGGTGGATGAGCGTGGGCCCCGCGGCGGCGATCATCGCGAACAGGAATGTGCCGGTGAGGAAACTCATGGGGAGGAGGTCAGGGGTCAGAAGTCAGAGGTCAGAAGTCAGAGGTCAGAGGTCAGAGGTCAGAGGTCAGGGTCAGGGTCAGGGGTCGCGTCTTTCTTAGCCGCAGTGTCCGCACTGCGCGTCCGAGTGGGACGCGCAGCGAGGACGCTGCGGCTCAAAATAGGACGCAGCGCGGAGGCTGCGGCTTTGGACAACTCGCCCTCGTCCCGCGCAAGCGCCTTCCCCGACGGTCGGCAGTCGCTAACGGGAGGAGGGCGGGTGGCCCCATTTTTAGTTCGCCTTCTCCCGCTCGCGGTCGGCGTTCGATGGCTCGACCTTGCCTTCCTGGAGGATGGGCAGGTAGCGATTGGGGATGCTGAGGGTGAACACGGCGACGCTGGTGCCAAAGAGCTGGCCCGGCTTGCCGCCGACGCGCTCGGTGTTCCACGAGCCGTTCTGGGCCGGCACTTTTTCGTTCTTGAGCTGCGTCTTGACGATGGCGTCGCGGATGAGCGGGTAGTTGTCGCGCCAGCGGTCGCCGCCAACCTGGTACAGGCCCTGGGCGACGTAATACATCGTGTACGCGTCGAACGGAATGTACCCGTTGCGGACTTTCAACTCGGCCGGGTTCTTGATGTCCTTGATCACTTCATCCATGCTGCGGTGGATGCGGAAGTCGGAGTATTGGCCGAACTCCTGGAGGCAGACGGCGCCGCAGGCGGCCATGGCGGTGGTCTCGCGGTTGCCGTCGTAGGTGAAGGAGCCGGGTCGGTCGGCGAGCGGGTGGTCGCCGTAGCGTTTGCCGTCGGGCTTGCCCTTGGGTTTGTAATACTGACGGACGGCGCGGATGGCCTGCTCGATGACGTTGGGCGGGATCTCCAGGCCGATGTCCATGGCGCCGCGCAGGGCCTTGGCCTGCATGACGACGAGCGAGAGGTCGTGGCCGTTCTTGAGGCGCACGGCCTTGTAGTCCCAGCCGCCGTCTTCGCACTGGACATCGATGATGAGCTTGATGCCGCGGTCGAGCGCTTCGCCGACGCGGCGGTCCTGCGTGATGCCATAGGCCTGCGTCAAAACGAAGACGGCGAGGCCGTGGTTATACATCTCCTGATTGGAGATGTTCAGCAGGCCCGAGGGCTTGGCGTTGGCGACGATGTAGTCAAGGGCGCGGCGGACGTTGTCGCCGTACTTGCCGCGGTCCGGCAGGTGGCCGGCGGAGAGGAAAGCGAGGGCGCCCAGCGCGACGAGGCCCAGGTCGTTGCTCTCCCAGTTGCCGGCATCGCCCTGGTTGCGGGCGAGCCACTCCAAGCCGCGCTCGACGGCGGCTTCGCTCTCGGGCGTGATCTCTTTATCACCATCGGCGGCGCGGCAGGCAGCCGGGCCGGTCAGGGCGGGCCCCAGAACCATGACCGCGACGATCCAACTGACGATCAGGTTGCGGGTCCAGCACAGTCGAAACACAGCAAATGTCTCCACCCGACGGGTTATGCAAAGGTTGCAGCGGAACGGAGGTAGGTTACACGAGAGCGGGGGAGATTTCAGGGGACGAATGGGTAGAATGAGGGAGACGTTCCGGAGTGTGTGCCCATGTCAGCCGTTCGCCGAACACCGGATTATCTGGAGGACCTCGAACCCGCCTGGGAAATCGCCACGCTCTTTCCACCGCAAGGCCAATGGTCGGACAGCGAATACCTGTCAGTTGCCAACGAGCACAACCGGCACATCGAAATGACGGATGGACGGCTGGAGATTCTTCCGTTGCCAAAACCCTATCACCAGCGGTTGCTCCTGTTTCTCTCTGACCATTTCCGCGCCTATATGCGCGAGCACAAGCTTGGTGAGATGCTGACCGCACCCATGCCGGTGCGGATGCGGGACCGCAAGTGGCGCGAGCCCGATCTTGTTTATCTGTCGCGCGAACACTTCGACCAATCGAAAGAGAGTTTCTGGGACCGCGCGGACCTGGCGGTCGAGATCGTCAGCGACGACAGCCGCAAGCGTGACATGGATGAGAAGCGCGGGGACTACGCCGAGGCCGGTATCGCCGAATATTGGATCGTGGACCCGCGCGAGGAGCGCATCGAGGTATTGACGCTGCGCGGAAAGCAGTACGCGCAGCATGGCTTGTTCGGCCGGGGCGAGCACGCCACTTCCTCGTTGCTGACCGGCTTTCGCGTCGATGTCTCCGCGACGTTCGACGCCGGCAATCCGCCCGCCTGATCACTTCGCCATGAACCCCGCATCCGCCCAGGCGGAGCCCGTCTGGTTCTTCTTGTCCAGCCGCAGCGTAATCGTCTTGTGACCGGCGGGGATCTCGACATCCACCTGATACAGCTCCGTCGTCCGGCTGAAGGTCGCGGGGTCGACGCTCTTCCAGAAAACCTTGTCGTCGAGCCAGACCTCATAAGGCCCGGACCCCTGCCAGCCCTCGCCCATGCCGATCACCGCGACGAAGCGCTTCCATGCGGGGTCGAGCGAGTAGGTCAGCGCGCTCTCGCCCAGCGGCATGCCATAGCCGTCGGTGAACACCCATCGGTTCAGCGCGAGCGGCTTGCCGTCGATCGTTTTGCCCGGTTGCAACTCCATCTTGTTGTCCTTGCGGTACTGCGCCGCCGTCGGCTTGAGCTTCGTGATCGATACCTCCGGCTTGAGCGTCGAGCCGCCCTCGGGCAGGTTGCTCACGATCGGCGAGGGCGTCATCCGGCCCCACACCAGGCCCGCCTGCTTCTGCCCCGGCGGGTGCAGCTTCACGCGGACCGACACGTTCACTTCCTTGCCCGCCCACGGCCCGAGGCTGTAGTAGCGCTCGTCGTATTCGCCGACGGGCTTGGCCTGCGTGTTGACGTCGGCGTTGTGCACGGACTCCACCGGCTTGTCGTCGACATGGACGCTGACCATGTGCCCGCCTTGCTGCTCATCGCGCGAGGCGGTGACTTCGAGCCAGGCGTTGGCCTGCGTCACGGTCATGCGCCGCGTCACCTCGAACGGCTTGATCTGCTCGATGGCGGCCTGCTCGGCATTCACGTACATCGCGGACTGCCAGCGGCCGGCGCGCGGGTTCCAGAACGGCCGCAGCGTGGCCCGGTCGCGCAGGTCCTTCGCGACGGTCCAGCCTTCGAGGGAGGGGAACACGTCTTCCAGCGCGGGCTGCGGGCGGCCTTTGGCGGCGGCGGCGAGGTCGACGGTGACGCTGGGCCAGAGCCAGTCCACCTCGTCGCGGATGTCCAGCGGGTCGGCGCCGCGCGGGCGGCCCTCGTGGCCAAAGTCGGTGACGAGGATGAGCTTTTTCGCGCCCTCGATGGCGACGGGGCCGACGGTGAGCGGGGTGTCGCCGCCGCGCAGGTAGCCGGACTCGAAGATGGGCTTGTCGCCGACCTTTTCGACAAACACTTTCACCTTGGCGCAGCCCCCGTTGCCGACCGCGCGGTTGATGCCGACGATGGCTTTGAACTGCTTGGCGCCGGGCGGCATGTCGAAGGCGATCTCGGAATAAGAGTGCGTGCCGACGCCGACATCCCCCACCGCCGAGCCGAGCACAAGCTCGGCGCCGCGGACGTTGGCGTTGCGGCGCCAGTGCCAGGTGAAGCCGGTGGCGCTTTTCTGGAGTACGGTGCTGCCGGGCAGCGACGAGAGCGGGATGTCGGCCGGCTCCCGGTAGCTGCGGGTGACGACCTCGTCGAAGGGCACGCGGATGGCGCTCAGGGCCCAGGCCGGCTGCACGGTGTGCATGGGCTGGCCCTTTTCGTCGCGCTCGCCGTCGGAGCGGAGCATGGCCCGGCGGTAGGTGAGCACCGCGCCGCCACTGGTGGCGATCCGGCCGAGCATCGCGTCGAGGCCCTCGACCTTCTGCGGCGTCGGAGCCAGGGCGTCGTCGAGCAGCGCGGCGATCGGGTCGACACCGGGCGGATGGATCTCCGACAGTTCCAGCCAGCCGGCGGCGAGCGAGCCCTCCTCGGTCAGCGCCTTCACGCCGCCGAGCGCCCACTTGATCGCCTTCACTTTCACCTTGCGGCCGTCGTTGAAATGCAGCGTGCCGGGCTCGAGCGGGCCGCGGGCCTCCTTGTTGAGGATCACGCGGGAAATGTGGCGGGGGTCGACGGCAACCTCGTTGCCGCGGCGGTCGATCCCCAGCAGCGGCGCAGCGACCGCGACAAGCAGATGAGCCGGCATGCGCGTCGCGGGGTCCGCGGGGATGCCGCCCACCGCCCTGCCGGGCAGAATGTCGCCGTTGGCGAACTCGAAGTACGGCCCGCTCAATTCGTATTGCAGCGTCGTGTCGCGCAGCAGCCGCAGCGGGTTGCTCGCGTTGAACAGCGGCTTGCCGTTGAGCGACGGCGACTTGCCGCGCTCGTGCCAGTCGCGCAGGTCCTTGCCGATCATCACCGAGCCGTCGCGGAACATCGCCCAATACCGGTCCGGCCGGTTGCGGCGGTCGGCGTCGCTCGTCCCGCGCCGGCCGTCGGCGGCGGACGCAACCAGCGGGAAACTCAACGCGAAAATCGCCAGTGCAACGATGCGCCCAAGTTTCACGTTGTCATCCATGATGAATCCTCGGGGATGGAGAGCCGTCCGTGGGAGAGAAGCGATTGCAAATTGACCATTGTAAATTGCAAATTGCAAATTGAAGAGAAAACGAACGGGCCACTCTGTCAATTTGCAATTTTCAATTTGCAATGGCCAATGGCCAATTTCTTCTCCGAACTACACTCCCTCACTTCCCTTCAATCACCACCAGCTTCGCGTTCGCCTTGCCTTTGGTGTGGATGTTCGACACCCCGACGACCACCTTCCCGTCGGTGAACAAACTCTCGATGTCGAACACGTCCTTCGCGAGTTCATCGACCGCCACGCTCTTGACCACCTTGCCGTCGGCGGCGCTGATCCACTCCATCCGCCGAATATCGCGGCCGTCGGACTTCACCGATTCGATCCGGTCGAGCGTCAGCGTGACGATCATGTCCTTCCCGGCCGGCAGCACCGCGTCGTAGTCCGCCGTCAGCGGCGACTGCCAGGCGACCTTGCCGGTCTTGAGGTCGATCGCCTCCAAATAGTTCACGGTGGCGATCACGGCGTAGTCGCCGCGGCGGCCGACCATGCGGCGCAGGCGCGGCTGCAGGTACGACCACATCTCCTCGCCGGTGCGGGCGTTGATGCACACCACATGCGGCGAGCCCGGCGCGGTGACCACGATGCGGTCGCCGTCGACCACGAAGTCGCTCATCGCCTGATTCTCAAACAGCGGCGTGTCGACGCCCGGCGGCACCAGCGACAGCCGGCGGATCCACCGCGTCGCCCCCAGCAGGTCGCAGCTCACCAGCGACGACCCGGCCCGCAGCACGATCGCGTCGCTCACCAGTTGCGGCCGGCCGACACGGAACAGCTCCTCGCCGTAGCGCACGCGCACCACCCGCTTGGCCATCACCGATTCGCCGGTCTCGGGCGACAGGCGGCGCAGGATCAGATCGCCGTAGCCGCCGACCTCGCGGCGCACGCTCAATACATACAGCCACGGCCCCACCGCGATCGGATCGCCGGCCAGCGCATCGTCGAACACCTGCCGCCAGATGACGTCGCCTTTCTGAAGATCGAAGCAGGTCAGCTCCGTTTTCCGCTCGCGGAAGAACGGCACGTAGATGCGGTTGCCGTGGATCAGCGGCGTCGCGGGCTCGGCGGCGAAGGAGGAAAGATCGCGGCCACTCTCGTGTTTCTGCCAGAGCATCTTGCGGCCGACGAGGTCGTAGGCGGTGAGCTTGGCGTGCTGATGGATGAGCAGGATGCCTTCCTTGAAGGCGTAGCTGATCTCGCGGATGCGGTGGCCGCTGCGCTCCTGCATCTCCTTCGCGGGAGTGATGTCCATCAGGGCCGCGAGCTTCACGGGCTTCGGCCCGAACGCGTCGTACTCCGTCGGCCTCGCGTTGTCGGGCATGAACCCGCTCTTGCGCCGCTCCTCGAGCAGCGAGCTGACGAGCTGCTCGAAGTCGCCGGCCGACATCCGCTGGGCCCCGAGCTGCACCGTCTGCTTCACCGGCTCGCCGGCGTCTTCACCCGCCATCGCCAGCGCCAGCCGCCGCTTGGCGGCGATCGTCGGCTTCTCGGCGTCGGCGGCGAAGTCCAGCATGTCGTCGTACCGCGCCGCCGCCGAGAAAAAGTTGCCCATCGACAGGTCGCGGTCCGCCAGGTGCGAAAGCGCCTGCCGGGCCGCCTCGGTGCCGTGGAACTGCGTGGTCAGCGCTTCGAGCACATCGAACCGCCCCTGATCGAGCGCCTGCCGCAGACGGATCAGACCGACCGCCGCGTATTGCTGGCGAATCCGTTTGGCCAGTTCCTCGTTGCTGTCGAGCATGTCGCGCAGCAGCACGTAGGTCGCCTTGAACAGCCGGCCTTCCTTATCGACCGGCGCGATGCCGTCGGGCAGCGACTGCCGCGTCAAAATCCGGCAAGCGTGCTCCAGCGCGTTGGATTCCACAGCCGCCAGGAACTCCGAGACCGTGTTCATCGACTCGCGGTCCGACTCGACGACCAGCGGGTGGTCCGGGAAGCGGCGCGGCAGTTGCCGCTCACCGCCGCGGTCGCCTTCGCCTTGCTCGTCGATGTCGGCGAGCTGCCCGTTGGCCTGCGACAGCATCCACGCGCCGAGCAGCCGCGTCGGGAAGTCCTCGGCGTTTTTGTCGATCCAGTTGTGCGGCGGCTTGGCGATGAACTCGTGCCGCATGGCGGCGAGGCGGAGCTGATCGAACTGCCCCCGGTCCCACAGGTGGAACATATAAAGCCGTGTGAGCACCGCCGGGGCCGTGAGCTTCGGGCTGGCCCAGCGCATCTGCCAGCCGAAGTCGCCCTGGCTGTAGAAGAGGTCGAGCATGAGCGCAAGCTGGTCGCGCTCGGCGGCGGGGTTCGCCGCATCGCCGGAGCCCCGGCTCCAGGTGCGCATCGCCAGTTCATCGAAGAGGCGCAGGTACTGCGGCCAACTGTGGGCCCGCTGATCCTCGCGCGAGATGGCGACGGCCTGCGGCAGTTCAATGAGCGCGGCCAGCACCTTCGCGGCCGGCACGTCGCCGGTGGTCGCGGTGCGGATCATGTCGAACGCCGCCTGCTGCTTCAGCGCCGCCCGCAGCGGCGAACGCAGGATCACCGCGTCAACCGCCAGCCTCCACGCCGCATCGCTCGCTTCCTTCGGCTTCGCGCCGGCCATGGCCGCCAGCACCGCCTCCAGCGACTCCACCTTCTTCGCCTCCGCCGCCGCGATCGCGGGCACCTTGGCGACGAGCGCCGCATCCGCGAGTTGCTCCAGCGCGTTGAACCGCCGCACGCTCACCGAATGAATCGTCGCCTTGCGCTCGCCCTTGTCGTGGAACGCAAAAACCCCAAGCACCGCCTCCGCCGCCGGCACGCGCTGGGCATCGAGCTCGCGGAAGTCGAACGAAGCGAAGTTCTTCCCGTCGAAGCTGATGGACGTCACCACGCTGTCGACGCCGAAGTGGGCCTTCACCGACAGCCGCTTGCCCGTCGCCGGTGTGAACGTCCAGCCATCCTTGTAGCGGCGCTCGACGTCCGCGCGGTCGAACGGGTTGTGGCACAGCACGAACTGGCCGCGGTGCTCGGCGATGCCGACGTGGTGCGTGCCGTCGCTCGTCGCCGGCTGAAAATAGAGCACCGTGCCGGGCGTCATGTCCGACACCTCCAGCACGACCTCCGCGCCGCCGAGCATCTCGACCCGCGTCTCCAGCCGGTAATCGACGGTGCTCGCCGGGTCGTTGCGGGCCACCGACACGGCCCCGTTCTCCGACGTGGCCACCGTCGCAACCTTCTCGCGATCATCGGGCGTGAACTTCCACGACAGCTCGCTCGCCTTGCGCTGCTCGGCGACGCCCAGGTCGACGTTCTTCTCCGCCAGCGCCAAGGGCTTGAGCCGCAGCTCCTCCGCCAGCCACAGCCGCCCTTCCGTCTCCATCGTCAGCTCGCGCGGCTCCTGCGCCATCGGCAGCGTCATCAGCACGACATCGCCGCGGGCCAGCACCACCTGCCCTTCCTGATACCGCAGGTCGATCCCGCCCTCGCGCAGCACGCGCCAGCGCCAGTTGTCATCGGTGACCAGCCGGGTGTGCTCCGCGTACTCGGCGGGCAGCGGCGAACCGAAGAAATACTTCCCGTGCAGCCCCGGTGTCCTGCCCGCGGCCCGGGCCGTCCGCAGCGCGGTGGTGGGAACCACCTGGCGCGCGATCCCCGGCCCTTCGTACTCCAGCTTGATCGCCGCGATGCCGTGCAACTCGTAATACTCGATGAGGATGTCGTTATCGCCCGCGGTCAGGTCGACCTCACCCGTCGAGACGGTTCCGGCGCGGTTGATCCAGTGGTCGATGATCCGCTTGCCGTTGATGGCGAGCGCGACGCCGTCGTCGCTATCTATATGGAAGCGGTACTTGCCCGCCGCGGCGGCCTTGATGACGCCGGTCCAGCGCACGGCGAACGCGTTGATGTCGACGCCCGGGGCCGGCGCCCCCTCGCCCCAGTTGAAGCTGATCTGCGGGTCGATGCGCTCGACGACCCGCTGCCGGTAGAACCGCTCATCGGTGCCGGCGGGCAGGCCGTGCGGGTTGCTCTTGAGCTGCTCGCCGCGGGTGACGGCATAGCCGCGAAGCTGGCGGTCTTCCGTCATCTCCACGCGCGTGCCCTCGCTCTCGCCCCAGAACGTCAGGCGAAACTTGCGCTGATCGGTGATGCGCAATCGGACGGCCCGGCCTTCATCGTTCGGCGGCAGCACCTCGAACTTGCCGCTGATGGCGATGTCGCCTTCGCGGTCATTGGGGATGAAGCGGGTAATGCCGATCGGGCGGATGACCTGGCTCACGCGCGAGGCCCAGCGGCGATCGCCGCGCGAGGCCGCATCATCCCACAGCTTCCACGCCGGCGAGAACTCCTTGGGCATCGGCAGCTCGGCCAGCGGCTTCACCGGCTCGGCCGCGACCTTCGTGTCGTTGCCGGTTCCGTCGTTCGTGCCCGGGATCGGCATCGCCGGCGACACCAGCGGCTTCGTCTCCTTGTCCGGGTCGACGATGTTGCCGTCCTTGTCGAACCCGTCCTTCGCCGCGCCGTCCTTGTCGTTGATCGCGACCTCGGGCCCCGGCTTGTTGCTCAGGTTCCACGCCAGGGCGACGCCGCCGATCACGATGCCGCCGACAAGGAGGAACATCGTCGACAGCCAGATCCACTTGGTCCGCGAGCGCTCGGCCGCCAGGTTGGTGATCTTGTCGACGAACTCCTCGGCGCCCATCTGCTCGGGGGCGAGGCGGGTGGCCAGACCGGTCTCGAGGCGCAGCTCATCGAGCAGCGCCTCGCGCACCGCGGGGCTCTGCCGGATCGCCTTGCGCAAAGTCTCGATCTGCGCGGCGGTCAAGTCCGCCGGCAGCGTGTTCGCCAGCAACTCGACCAGTTCATTGTCATCCATCCCTTGCCCGATCATGGCTGTCTGCTTTCATTGATCTGCGAAACGGGTTTAAGCCACCGAGACACCGAGGACACCGAGAATGAACTTAGAGTGTCCCGCACCATGCTGGTGAACCACAAAGGCACGAACTAACGAATCAAACAATCACCATGTGGCATGTGGCCTCCGGTTCATTCGTTCTCGTTTCTTCATCACTTCGTGCCTTCGTGGTTGGTTTTGGTGGTTCCATAGCTTCCTGGCAGCGAACTGATCCATCCTGATTGCCCTCGGTGCCCTCGGTGCTCTCGGTGGCTCGGTGGCCTATTCCTCTGGCTCGGCTCTTGTTTCAACAGCAGGCGCCGCCAAAGCGCCCTTGGCTAAATCCAACTGCGTTTTGATGCATCGTTTCAGTGCCTGCCTGGCGCGCACCATCAGGACCTTCACCGCGCCCAGCGTCCGCCCCAGCTTCTTGGCGATCTTCTCGACCTTCATCCCGCCCATGTAATGCAGGTGCAGCGACTGCATCGAGTGCTCGCTGAGCTTCGACATGCAGCCGGGCACCAGGTGCAGCACGTCGTCGTACAGGCCGTCGTCCTCGACCATGCCCTCGAGGTCGAGGCAGAGCTCGGTCCAGCCGAGCTCGCGCCGCCGCATGATGTGCCGCACCTGCTCGCGGAGGACGTTTCGGCAGATGCCCATGAGCCAGGACTGGAAGCGCAGCTTGGTGTCGAAGCGGGCGATGGCGCCGAAGATGCGCATGAACGCCTCCTGCGCGAGGTCCTCGGCGATGTGGCTGTCGAGCACGCGGGCCCGGAAGTAGCCGAACACGATGGAATAATGACGCGAATAGAGCGTGGCGAAGGCGGTGCGGTCGCCGCGCTTCACGTTCGCCGCCAGCTCGGCGTCGTCCTGTTGTTTGGCGGCTTCAACCAAGGCGGGGCACCACTACGCTGGAATTGCGGAAGCACGGCGGACGGTTACGGCACACGGCACCACGGCAGTCTGGGAGGAGACCGACGGGTCGCGAATAGTCCAGTATGGTACGCCAGATCGCCCGGCGGCGGGAGGAAAACCGAGCGACGGTGTCGCCATACCGCTTCACCCGCGCGTTCGGCCCGCAACGCTTAGCGGTCGGGCCGGAGGCGCAGGCCCACCCGTCAGCGCGCAGCAAACGCACGTTTCCGCGCACCCCCGGCGCCGAAACCGGTGGCCCTGCGCCGAGCTTCGGGCCGACCGCTAAGCGACGAACTCTCACTGCCGCACTGGTGCGCAGCCCTCCCGCGCCTTCCCAACTCTTTTCTTAGCCGCAGCGTCCTCGCGGCGGTTAAAAAAATGATCCAGCGATCGATCACTTCTTCAGTCGCTCGACGAGCCACGCGGCGACGTCGCTCTGCTTCGCGGCTTCGGTCGAGAATTCGACGGCGGCGCTGCCGGCCTTGTCGCGCACCTCGAGGTTCAGCGACCGCTCAATATCGGGACCGGCCCACTTCGACCCATCGATTTGGTTCAGGGCGTTGACCGCCGCCTCCCATCGCAGCGGCGTCCCGGCCAGCGACAACCCGAACGCCGCGAAGCTTTCCGCACCCGCGCCGCGGGGGATGATGGCGTCGTGCGGCAGGTGAACAAACGATGAAGCGAGAACGCTATCGCTTGAAGCCAGCGCGCCCCGCACGTAAACTGCTTTCATATCTCGTTCATACAGCCCCAGCAACAATGCCAGCAGAGGGCCCGCGGGCTCGGCGATGACTGGTGCATCGGGTGCATCAAAAGGAACTTGGACAGCGGCCTTTGGCCCGTTGATCGGCGCTAGCGAGTCGCCCCAGACAAGGAGCCGCTGCGCGTCCACCTCGGGGCGCGACTGCAAATGCGTTACCACCGCCCGCATGTCACGCAGCCGCCCAAGAAGCATCGGCTTGCCAAGCATGTGCGCGCTCGCCGAAATCGATGAATCCCAACTGTTGCGTCCGCGCGACCGGTCGAGCCGCGTCTCACCCGTCCCTCGCGCGTCAGGCAGGCACACGGCAACCTGCGCCTTCAGCAACGCGGCAATCCCGTCGCTGCGATCCTTCAGCAGCGCCGCCTTTCCCTCTTGGGCAATTAGAATCGCAACCGGCGGCTTCACCTCGGCGGCAACCTTCGGCACGATTAACAAGTAAGGTACGACCACACCATCGATCCTCAGCGTAGTGCGGTACACGGCCGCGTCGCCCAACGCCTCGGCGGCGCCGTCGACCGCTTCGTACTGCGACGGAAACACGGTGTGCCCGGGGAAAATCGAGCCAATCCCCGCACGAATCACCATCGCCGTATCCTCCGCCGACGCCCGCAACGGAGCACTTGGCTTCTCTTGCCGGCGCAGCGACTCTGCTTTCGCCGCCTCATGCAGCATCAGCGGCTTGCGCTCCGCCACCACCTCCGGCGTCAGCGCCAGCAGTTCCGCCCCCGGCCGCCGCTTCGTGTACTCCTCCTTCGGCTCCGGAATATCAAACCACTTCTTCAGCGCCGGATAAATCTGCTTGCGGTGTACCGCCCCGATGTTGTTGCAGTGCGACGCCTTGTCGCCGGACTCGCGGACGGAGCCGTAGCCGAACGTAAACGAAAGATGCTCCGGCTTGCCGTGCCAGGCGTAGATTTTTTCGAGCCGCTTCCAGACCGGGTCGCGCTCCTTGTCCCAGGCAAACTCGTGCGCATACACAAGCCGGCGCGGGGCGATCGAGCCGACGATGACCCATGGCAGAAAGCCGTCGCGGGCCGAGAACGCCATGTTGCGCGTCGACTCCCAGCTCCCGCTCCCCGCATAGTTGAACGTCTCCTCCGCGTCGGCCGGCAGCGGATACTTCGTCTCGGGCTGCGGGCCGCCGAAGTTGAAGACGACGGCGCAGGCGATGCGCTCATCCAGCGCGGCCGTCACCGCCACCGGGTCGCCGCCGCCGGCCACGCTGCCCATCATGATGATGCGGTCTTTGTCGATTCGCTCGCGAGTTAAGAGCAGGTCGACGCCGCGCATGAGGTCGTACGCCTGCCAGCCGATCAGGCTGTCGCCGATGAGCGCGAGCTGCATGCCGGTGTTGTAGCGGAACCAGTAATCCTGCCTGCCGGCGCGGAAAGGCTTCACGTAATCGGCCTCCGTCGCGAAGGGGTGGGCGCGGCGTTCGCCGTGACCGACCTGATCCATGACGAGCACGTAGCAACCGGCCCGGGCCCAGGTCATGCCCATGTCTTGAAGCTCGCCCTGTGTTTTCGGGTTGTGATGCGACGGGTGAATGATGATGCCGGGGCACGAAGCCGGCAGCGGGTCCGGTCTATATAGATTGGCCGTCACAAGGAAGCGAGGCCGCGATTCGAAGACGAGGCATTCGATCTTGAACCCTTCACCGTCGAGCGTCTTCGTCGTCTGCGCCTTGAGCGCTTCCGGGGGCCGCGGATCGGGGAACCGGCCGATGGCGCTGCGCATCGCGTCCATCTTCGTCTTGCTGAACGCCTCCCACTCCTCGAGATTCCCGATCGCCCGCCATTCGCGCGTCGACTTCGCGTTCGCCTCCTTGAGCTCCGCGCTGATCTTCCTCGGCAGCAGGTTGCGGTAATGGTCCGGGTCATCTTTCGGCGGCGTGAGGACGATTGGGTCGAGCTTGCGGATCTGATCGGCGAGGTCGTCGGCGCGAACGGAAGATGAACCGATCGCCATCAACATCGCGACCATGGCGATGCGCCGTGCGGTCAAGATCATGGGTGACGCTGATCGTGATTCCCTGCCCCAAAGGGGCCAGACAGCGCAGCCCAGGGCAACGCCCTGGGTCAATGGGAACCGACTGCATTGAAGCCCTGAAGGGGCGTTACATATGCCTGGGCTGTAACGCCCTTTCAGGGCTTCGACTCGGTGCGCTTCCGATACCCAGGGCGTTGCCCTGGGCTGTGCGGTTCTGCCCCTTCGGGGCGTCGGGTCCGGCATGGTGTCGATCGAATACATGACGCTACTCCGTTTTCTCATGCACCAGCTTGCCTTCCAGGTACGTCCGCACCACCTGCGTGTCCTTGACCTCCTCCTCCTTGCACGTCAGCACATCGCGGTCGAGCACGATCATGTCCGCGAGCTTGCCTTTCTCGAGCGAGCCGGCGACGCCGTCGAGGAACATGATGCGGGCGTTGTTGATGGTGTAGAAGCGGATGGCCTGCTCGCGCGACAGCGATTCTTCCGCGTGGAACTGGCCTTGATAATTCCGCGGCCTTCGCGCGATCGTCGTCCACATGCCGAGCCACGGGTTGTACGGGTTCACGCTGCGCAGCGAGCCGATTTTCTGCATGTGGTCGCTGCCGCCGCCGACGGTCACGCCCTTCTCGAAGAGCGACTTCAGCGGCTGGAAGTAGCGCAGGCGGTCGTAGCCGAACTGCTCGTTGAGCGTCGCCGCATCGAGGTAGAGCCACACCGGCTGGATGTCCGCGACGATGCCGAGCTTCGCCATGCGCTCGACTGCTTCGGCGCTCATGAAGTTGCAGTGCGTGATGCACGGGCGGACCTTCGCCACCGCCTCCGGCGACAGCGCTTTGGCCGCCTCTTCGTACGCCTCGATCAGCGCGTGCACCGCGCCGTCGCCGACCGAGTGGGCCGTGAACTGAAGGCCATTCTCGATCGCCTCGCGGACGATGGGCACGAGCTTTTCCTGCGGGATGAAGCGCAGGCCCTGGTACGCCGGGTCGGTGATCGAATAGATCTTGCTTTTGCCCCACGGCTGCCGCATGAAGGCGCTGCCGGTGAGCATGCCGCCGTCGAGGTAGCTCTTGGTGCCGACGATGCGGAGCATGTCGGTGCCGGCCTTGTCGCCGGCGGCCTTGGGCCCGCGCGGCTCGGCGGCGATCTTGCGGATGTTCGCCTTCACGCCCTCGACATCCCCGCCGGTGCCGAGGCTGCGCGACGCGGCGATGCGAATGGTCAGTTCCTTGTTCTCCAGCAGCTTTTCATACAGCCCGAGGCCGCCGCAGTCGCGGTCGGCGATGGCGGTGATGCCGACGGCGTTGTAGTCGGTGAACAGGTCGCGCAGCCGGCGGTAGCGGTCCTGCTCGCCGGCGCTTTTGCCGCCCTTGGGCGACTGGTACTTGGCGAGGCGCGTGCAACTGCGCAGGATGCCGGTGGGTTCGCCTTGCTCATCCTTCTCGATGAAGCCGGTGCCGCCGTCGGTGATCTTGAAGTCGCGGTCGATGCCGCTCTTCTTCAGGGCCAGCGAATTGAGCATGCCATCGGGCCCGGTGCGGAACATCACGGCGTGCTTCGGAGCGACCCCGTCGAGCTCCGCCCGCGTCGGGTACCGGCGCTCCTTGAGTCGTGTGATGAACACCTGGCTGACGAACACCCACTCGCCTTCGTCGAGCACCTGCGTGCGCTTTTTCACATACGCGAGCACGTCGGCGATCGACTCCATCATGGGAATCTCGTGATCGAACTCGTACATCGCCGCCCCCGTCGGGTGCGAGTGTGAATCCATCAGGCCGGGCAGCACGGTCCTGCCTTGGAGGTCCACGACCGCGGTCTGGTCGCCCTTGAACTTAAGCACCGCTTCGTTCGTGCCGGTGAGCAGGACGCGGCCATCCTTCACCGCAACCGCTTCGTGGATCGCGAACGCCTTGTCGACCGTGACCACCTTGCCGCGATAAAGGACGAGGTCGGCGACCGGTGGCGTGTCGGCCATGCCTTGACTCGCGCTGAACCACGAGAGCACGGCGAACGCGAAGAGCACGAAGAAGTGGCGCCGATCCATGGGCGGGCTCCGCGAAGAAGGTGACTCAATAGGATTGCAGGCGGCGCATGATAAGTGACAGGTGGAGGGGAAGGAGACGGGAGACAGGAGACAGGAGACAGGGGTCAGGGGTCAGGGG
>Ga0163150_10004718_pt1 | contig 18019 bp, 13 predicted proteins | sample OliLakLV19P2IB_FD_148628 | JGI IMG/M metagenome (GOLD analysis project Ga0163150, IMG submission 148628) | Freshwater microbial mat bacterial communities from Lake Vanda, McMurdo Dry Valleys, Antarctica - Oligotrophic Lake LV.19.P2.IB | ecosystem: Environmental > Aquatic > Freshwater > Lake >...
GCGGAGAAAACGTCCTTCGCTGAATCGGACGACAAAGTGGAACCTGTCAGCGCGGCTGCGTCGGAGAAGGCGCTTGAGGCTGGCCAACAGTCAGAGCCTGGCGCAACGCCCGCCGGCCGTACCGTGTCGTACAAGCAACTGATGGTGACTGAAGGTCGGCAGGTTCCGACCGTTGTCAAGGATTACGTGGCAAAAGATGGGCGCATGCGATCGGAATTAGCAGGCAGCACTACGGTCTTTGACAAGAGCGGGCGAATCCGGCTCACGCTGAGTGAACGACCAAAGACGGCGCATGTCTATGAGCCGAAAGGTAATCAAGATTACAACGCCGGCGGCGGTCGCTTGCGCTGGTTACAGTCCATCAGGGATCTGGTCGACTTGCCCGACAAGGACTTGGGAGTCAAAGAGTTGGAAGGCAAGCAAGCCAAGGGTTTTGTGGCCACGCAAGGCGATCGCACGTACACAATCTGGATCGATAGCGCCACAGGCGACCTGGTGCGGGTCGAGTATGACACGACTCTCAGTGGTTCGCCTGGGCACATCACGATGAGCGATTTTCGTTTCGACGAAAAGCTGAACGAGGCGTTGTTCAGTTTCGAAGTGCCCGCTGGCTACAACGTGCTCAAGCGCGTTTTGGTCGCATCCGAGTTGGACAGTCCCGAGAAGCGCGCGGCCGATGCGCCAAGCGGCATGCAACAAGCCTGGTCGCACAAGGGCACCTGGCGTGCGGTCACTGCAATTCCGCAGCCGCCAGCGCTCTTTGCGTTGAGCTACGGACAACTCGTAACGCTGGATGAGCAGGGCAAAAAGCTGGCGGAGCTGAAATCCGAGCAGCCTAAACTGATTCGAGTCGGAGACCTGGACGGCGACGGACGATTTGAATTTGTAACTGTCGAAAACAGTGGCTCGACCGTCAAGGCGTACAGTCTCGATGGAACCCTGCGATGGACCTATGGCAGAGGGAAAGAGCCAGGCCACGACTGGTCGGTGAACGACCTTTGCCTGGCCGACCTGAACAGCGACGGACACGACGAAGTGATTGTCGGCTTCAGCGGGTCCACAGGGCTGCACGTGTTAGACTCCCAGGGAAAACTGCTTTGGAAGGACACCAGCCAAGGAAATGTGTGGCACGTCGCCGCGGGCAACGTCGACGGAGACGCTCGGCCCGAGGTCGTGACGACGTCCGGAGGAGGCAAGGTGCGGATCTTCAAGGGTGAAGGCGTGCTGCTGAGAGTTCTCGACGCCGGATTCTATGCAAACATGGTTCGCACCTGGCAGCCGCCTGAAACCGACAAACCCAACGGCATCGTCATCGCCGCCGGCACGCACACGGGCACGCTGAAAGTGATTGCCGGCGGCGGTGTAAAGAAAGAAATGGTCGCGGCGCTCGATGGCCAAGGCAAAGTTCTTTGGTCGTTGGATTTGCCAATCCGAGTCGTGAGCGCCACGACTTCAAAGAGCAAACCTTGGTTGGCGCTCACGCTGGCCGACGGCACGGCCCGGGTCATCGACGTTGTCGCCGGCAAACGGATTGCCCACGTCGGAGGTCAGGGTGACATGACCGACGCAGCCTGGCTGCCAACGCAACAAGGCGCTCCACTCTTGGTCATTGCCAATGGTGCTGCGCTCAACGCGTTCAAGATCGACGCGGAAATGCCATAGATCGGAATGGACGCAGCGGAGCTTGTTCCATTGCTTGCCCTCTGCGAAAGTTCGCACTCGTGCGGGCCGGCTCGACTCGAGCGCATTAGGGCGATGTGCGCCTCACATTCATTTCTTGACTTTCTGACGGTGCTGGTGGATTTGTTCTTCGGTCGGCCGCTGTGCCCGCTGAAATTCAACGCAGGCCCGCTCCGCTCCGGGCCAATCACCCTCGTGAGCCTGCTGGATAATTCTTCGGAAGGCAGCGAATTCGTCCTCGCCCATCGTACCCTCGTCATGCCGGCTGTGAACGAGATCCTCATTGGTTTTCAGCCACTGTTTGTTTCGGGCAGACAGCGCCGTGCGCAGCGACGAGATAAGTCTCATGTTAGCTGGCTGGGCCGGCGGATAACCACACCCTGCGGATGTGAGCATCATTAACAAAAGGCAGGAACCAGCCGCCGAGAAACGAACAGGAAACAGTTGATGGAACGATCGCACGCTTAGTACTCTCCCTCAACCAGGTCTCCCTTGGCTCGACTGCTCAACGCGGCCCAGATGATTTGGTTGATGAATTCATCAATGAATCGGACGCTACCGTCGCCTAGCATCACGTTGCAGCCGCCCGGATGCTCTGCATACATCTGGCAAACGTGACACATCGGGCTGTTGGGCGGATGAATCACCGGTGGAATCTCGTCACTCGCGGGTCCGCTGTGCACTTGCACCAACGTGGCCGCACGATCACACGCCGAGAACGCAAATCGCTCAGTGGGACAAACGGAAGCCCCAGGCACGACACCAACCCATGTCTTACTGCTAAGGACAGGATGATGTTCACCAAGGAATATTGTCCGGGAGAGGCCATCGGTGACTTCCGCGGCCCGAGTACGCGAATTCCGATACAGCGGTCCATCCGCGATGCCTTTATAGTCATCCAAGGTGAATCCCCACGGCTCTTCCTGACCGACGTTGGCCACATAGCATGACCTCCCAAACGTGGCCAGACGAGCACCAGACTCGTCAACCACGTCAAACGGCTGTTCGTTGTCGGTTGCGGATGGGCATAAGAACGTAGCGATCTGCGTGCGCGCCGCGGCTGCGTTATTCGCATGCCAACACGGAAGCTTGCGATCGAAAAGGTTTTGCAGGGATTGCTCCTCCAAATAGGGCAGTATGAGCATTCCCCACGCCCAACCTGGCCCCCTGTCACGAGTCGCCGGATTAGGGGGTGCCTCGCCAGGCATGGGTGTTGATTCATATGCCGGCGGGAAACGCCTATTGGCATCGTGAAATAGGTGAAAGCCCAATCCAAGTTGTTTCAGATTGTTGGTGCATTGCGTACGTCTGGCCGACTCCCGAGCCGCTTGAACGGCAGGCAACAGAACCGCCACCAGCATGCCAATGATCGCGATCACCACGAGCAACTCAATGAGGGTAAAACCGTGTAGAGGCCGGCGGCCGCGCGATTCACGGCCCCGTGCCTGGAGACTGGCGTCATGACTCAAACGACTCTTGCGCACCGGTTGTGGGTCGGTATCGACTTGCACAAGGAAAGGCTGACGGATTGAGTGCACCGACTCGGCTGTGGTGAGGTTCGTTGTCATGTGGTCGCTCGCGAAGGTCGCAGGCAGGTCGCGTGTTAGCGACTGGCCGACGCATCTTCATTAGGCAAAAGGACAGTTTGGAATAACAAAAAGTAGATATTACAGTAACGAAAAACGGTCAAGCGTCAAGACCCCAGAATTCCCTTTTTTCTAGCGGCTATGGTTGGCCAAGGGATCGTTTGACAACTCGAGAGCGGAAACCGTCCGCGGTCGGCGCGCCTTGCAATAGGCGGCCCCAACCGAGTCGCGGAGAATGCGCTTCGTGCCAATGTGCCACTTCGGTACGAAGTGAACCGCGTGGGCAAGCTAAAACCCAAATGCCGTCGGGTGTGGCATCGGGTAGGGAGCCGGAAAATCGACTTCCGGGCTGGTGATCCAGGGAAGGTGCGACTCGTCTGGAACGTCACGGATGACCCAAGGACGGCCACGGCGCGGACGCGGGCGGTCTGTCTGGTCAACCGACATCAAGTAATGGGTCACACCCACCCCCTTGATCGTACTTTCGAGCTCGATCGTGACCGGGCACAGCAGCCAGTTGGGCCGGTAGGTTGCAGCTTCCAAGTTGCGCGGCGAAGTGAGCGCCTGATCAAAGCCAAATCTTTCGTACAACGCCACTTCCTCGATGTAGGGTAAGATCACGAACAGCCAACCGCTCGGCGTCGCCCCGTCGGGCGGCATGGGAAAGAAGCGGTTGTTGATGTCGAGGTACTGCTCCATGGCGATCGTGAGCTGATGGATGTTGTTGTCGCAAGCCGTGGCCATCGACGCCCGGCGTGCTGCTTGAATGGCGGGAAACAACAATCCCATCATGATTCCGATGATCGCTAGCACGATGATCAGCTCGAGCAAACTCACCCCGCACACTCGGCCCAGGGCTCGATGCGAGCGTCCCCGCCAGGCTAAAGCTGCCATCAGTCGCCCCCTGCAATCGATTCCGCTATCAACTCGGCCCCGAGTAACCGCTCAGCTAGCTGCCAAACTGACCTTGTTATCGAGAGCCGTATTCGTGCAGTATACCGCCTCTTTTCGCTCAAAAGCAGATGGCCGAGGACGAGTTTTTCCGCTGGCGATCGCCCCTTTACGGGTTAGGGATTGCGAGGAATTGAGATGGTTTGCCCTGAGACACGGTGGAATCGGTCGATAGCCCCCAAGGATACTGCCATGCGGACACGCCCAATGTCGCTGCGATTGCCTCGAATCACGCATCTGGTTTGGTTTGGCTTATGCCTGGCTGGCCTGATGTTTGCTGTGCCCCTGTCGCGAGTCGGGGCGCAAGAAGCGACCGCGAAGCCGCTGGATTCAACGGCCAAGTCGGCAATCGACGAAGTCAGCGCCAAGCGGAAGGCTTTGGCTGCCGAAATCGCCACCCTCCAAAAACAGAGCGGCGGAAACGCTGCCGATTCCGACCCGACGGATGTATCGACCACCGAGGACGAGCTCGAATTCCTCGAAACGCTGGATGGCGTTTACTCCCAGCAGCAGGCGCGGCTGGAACAGCGACAGGAGCTGCAGCAGGAAAAGAAAAAGGCGGACGAGGAGTTGGAGTCGCTGCATAAGTTTGGACCGACGGAGCCCAAGCCCTATTCGTTCCTGCTGTTGGAAGGCTTGCGAGACGAGCTCGCCGCCGAAGAAGATCATGAAGACGCGTTCATCGCCGATCTCAAGGCCGCCGAACAAATGCTGGAGTCAGCTCAAGAGCATTTTGACGAAACCGAAAAGGACCGCCGCCGAGCCCAAGAAAGCTTGGATGAGAACGACGATACGGAGGCGGAAAGCGAGTTGCAATCGGACCTCAAGTTGGCCAAGCGTCAGTGCCAGATCGCCAAGGAGCTGATCGTCGTGCGGCGACTAGAAGTTGAGGTGCGCACGTTGCGGCGAGATGTCTGCACGGCGCTGAAGACCCAATTCAGCGACAAGGTCGAGCTGATTGGCAAGGACGTTCGCTTTACCAAGCTCGATTTGAATAACCGCATGCATGAGCTGAAAGCCTATGAGAGCGAGCTCAACGCCGACCTTGCCTTGGCGCGCAGCCGGTTCCACCAGGCAGAGCAGGTGCAAATCAACGCCGTCCGGGAGCTTCGCGAAAACAAGGCACCGCAATCGACAATCGACCTGGCCAACGAATCGTGGCGGGTTGCGCGCGATGCGCAGCAGACGGAAATGTCGCTGTTGAACGAACGGATTAGCGACAGCAAACGCTTCCACCACTACTGGCAATGCCGCTACGAAGTCGAAAACCACTCGGCCAAGCCCGCGCAGATCGAGGAGTGGCACGACAGTCTCGGTGACCTCGTCGACGAGATTCACGACAACCGGCGCTCGCTCGAACAACGCATCGAGACTACGCGAACCGAGCAGGCCAAGATCGTCCAACAGATGCGCAACAGCGACGATCCGGCCGTGGAGCAATGGGGCGAGGCGACCTGCGGCCATTGGCAGCGGCTGCGCGATGCTTGTGAAACGCACCTGGTGCAGCTCAAAGTCGACGAGCGCTGGTCGAACCGTTTCTTGGAAGAGCTTCAGAATCTAATCGAGCCCACCGAAGGAGAGACCTGGTGGACCGTTGCCAAGAAGGAACTGGAAACCGTCTGGGTCTATGAAATCGCGCAAGTCGACGATCGGCCGATCACGGTCGGGAAAATCGCGACCTTGATTCTCTACCTGTGCGTGGGCCTGCTGCTGGCCAGCATCCTGAGCCGAGTGCTGGGCCGCCGCGTGCTTCCTCGTTTCGGGCTCAATGAAGGTGCGTCGCACGCCGTCCAGTCGATCGCGTTCTATACGCTCGCCGGCGTGTTTGGCGTGCTGTCGTTCCAGATTGTGCACATTCCGCTCACAGCGTTCGCATTTCTCGGCGGTGCCGTTGCCATCGCGATTGGCTTTGGCAGCCAGGACATCGCGAACAATTTCATGAGCGGCATCATTATTCTGGCCGAGCAGCCGATTCGCCTCGGCGACGTCGTGGTGGTCGATGGCGTGCAAGGCAGGGTTACGCACATCGGCCCGCGGAGCACGCGGATCAGCACGGACGCAAACCACGAAGTGATCGTGCCCAACAGCATGCTGCTGTCCGACAAGGTGACCAATTTGACTCTGTCCGACAGTCTGATCCAGACCGCGGTGGCCGTGACGCTGCCGTTGAAAGTTGGCGTGCAGCAAGCCAAGGCGATTTTGCTGGAAGCAGCATTGTCGCACGCCACGGTCTTGCGTGAGCCGCATCCGATTGTGTTGTTCAAGCAGTTTGGCGCAACCTCGATGGACTTCGAGCTGCATTTCTGGCTGCAGCTCAACGACGCGATGCAGGCGGCAATTGCGCAAAGCGATGTGCGCGAAGCCATCAACGAATTGTTTCAGCAGAACGATACCCAGCCCATCATTGCCACGATGCCAACGCCTTCGCAGCCGACGTCCACCGCGGCGCGCGTGACGAAAGCTGCCTGATCGGACTTGCCACAAGAGAAACGTCCGAGCCACGCCACATTGACGCGACTCGGACGCTGAAATTCAATCGTCAAAAACTTTTTTTGACCATCCAGGCCTTAGGCTTGTTCGATTGCCTTAGCGCTTGGCGCCGCGTCGGCAACCGGTTCGAGCACCGATACCTTGGCCGCGGCGGTCTGCTCGATCGAGGTCATGGCTTCTTGGGTCATGCGATCGGCCAACTCGTCCATGTCGGTGTGCTTGCCGTCGCCGTTGGCCTCGAAGCCCGACTTCTCGGCCACGAGCAAACTCAAAAGCGTCCCCAACAACCCTTGGCCGCTGGCCGCCGCCTGGCCATTCTCTCCGTTGCCGCCAGCCATGAACACGCGCTGGGGCACGAGCGGTTGGCTGCTCTTGGCCAGCTTTTCACTGGCGGAGAGCAGGGCGTATAGCCGCGGGTCGCCGAACGAGCCGATCTTGCGCTGCAACACGGAGGCCTCGGCCAAACCCGTTTGTAGCACCTGCGAGCTCTCGCCCTTGCCCGCCAAAACGCGCTGCTGGCTTTCGGCCTGCGCGGTGACGAGCAGTTGCTCAGCCCGTTTGCGGGCACGCGCCAAATCGGCCTCGCCCTGGTTTTCGGTGATCCGAATCTGGATCCGCGAATTGGTCAGGTCCGTTTGCTTGGCCGCGATGGCCTGGGCCTCGTTCAGCTCGCGCAACTTTTCGCTGGCCGCGCGCTGGCGCTCGAACGTTTCGATCTGCTCGATCGACAACTGCCGCAAGCGCAATTGTTCGAGCAGCGTTTCGATCTTGCCGCCGGCCTCGGCCGTGTCGGGCTTGCCGATCAGCACGTCGACGCACTCGATGTCGAACTCGCCGAACCGCTTGCGCAATTCGTTTCGCGATTCAAGCTGAATCGCGTCGCGCTGGTGCAGCAGCTCGAGCATGGTCCGCTTGTGGGCCACATCGCGAAAGTACGCGCTCAGCATCGGATCAAGCGTTTGTGTGATCAGCTTCTTCACGTCGCCAAAGCGCTGAATCACGTTCGGGGCTTTTTGATAGTCGATATGCACGACCACCGAAAGCGGCAGCAGTGGCTCGTACGCGTCTTTGGTCACCAGGTCGATCGAACGCAGGCTTTCGTCATATTTGTGCGCCTCGCTGCGACCGGTAATCCAGTGCAGCACGAAATTCGTCGTCGGCACCAGGATGATGTTGCCGGCGTAGGTGTTGAAGGCATACTTGCCCGGTCCCAGCGGGCGTTCCCAGACGCCGCGCTCCCCTTCGGCCACACGTTCGCCATGGCGGAAGGCCGTGCCTGACAGGTCGCGGCCGGCTCGGCCGTAATAACTGACCACGACGCCTACGTATCCGATCGGCACGACGGTCTTGGGCACCATTTCGATGGTCGCAAACCAACGGTTGATGAAGTAGGTGCCGTCGGTGAGCGGAATATACTGCCGACCGCGGCGGCCACCGCTAGCGAGGAACGCCTCGGTGTCCTGATAGTTGTTGTGATAATGCGGGTCCGATGTTTCCGTGCCCACGGGCGGAGCGATGATTTCGCCGGCGCCCAGCGAGGGGCCGTCGTGAACCGTGACGATGCCGATGCTATCGACCACCCGAGCCGCGTCGGGCCCGGTGCGCTCGACCACTTGCATGGCCGCGCCCACGACGACGGGGCTAAACCCTTCGCATTCGGCCAGCGCGCTTTGCCAACTGGCCAGCATCGTAAGCGAATTGTTGTCGTGGACTTTGTTCAAGCGATAGACGACGCTTTCGGTGATGACGACGAACACAGCCAGGTTGATGGCATACACGCCTTCGCGCAGAACCGACCGTTGGCGCCCGCGCTGACCGCAGGGTGCGCCTTCGACGGAATCGCTTCCAGACAGGAACGCGCGTGTGTCTTGAAAGTTCAAGCATTCGACCACGCGGCCGAGCGTCTGGCTGGCTTCCAGCGGTTCGCCGTCGCGTGCATAGACGTAGCCGAGCTGGCTTTGCGGAATTGTCACCAGCCGCACCCGATGGATGCGATATTGCCAGCGCCAAAAGCCAAAATGAAACCCGCCGCGCAGCACGTCGGCCTGAAAGCCGGCCTCATCCTGTAGCGCGATGATCGAGCCTTCACCGACCGAGCCGGTGCGGCTCCACAGCTTCTCCACGATTCCAACGTAGTTGTTGGGAATGTACCGCAGCCCCATTAGCTCCCACAGGAACAGGAAGCCCAAGAGCAACAGCACCGGACTGGCAAGCACCTTGAACCACGCATCGGCGTCGGGTATCGCCGCGATCACGCCCGAAAGACCAAGAAACATCGCTACGGTGTGCATACAGAAACCGCTCCTTTGCGCGGCTCGTGCTGATTCGCTGTGTTTTTTGAAACGTCCACATGTACGTCAGTCCTCAAGAGCCGCATTGGCCCCAATTATAAATGCGTTTTGAAATCGACTTCGCGGATCGCGTTGTAACTGGCGCGAGGTAGAGAATTTGGCATAACTTATGCATGCGCGCACTAACTTGAATCGCGATCGTCGGTTGCGATAAGTGCGGCTGGCAGTTACGTCAAGCTTTGCGAGATGACGTGCTGGTAGATCGGTACTCTTGACACGATTTAAACGCGCAAGCGAAAAAATGGAAACTAGCTTCAATGGATCGGCTAGCAATCCTTCTTCCAATACTCGCGCATCAGCTCGCTCGACCACTCGGGCTGTCGCACCGCGCTACGCGGAAGAAACTCGTTCATCACCGGTTTAATATCCAAGACCGGAGTGCCGTCGACAGCGTCGAGTCCGTTAACAAACAGTGCTCTGCCGTCGCGCTTCACGATCTCGACGATCGTCGCGCCCAGCCGGTTGGGCCGGTCTTTCGCGCGCTGGGCAAAGATGCCGACGCGAGGCCATTGCGTGTTGCCGCGCGGATGCCGCGCTTTGTGCTCGATGGCCGATTCGGCGACGCGATCGAAGAAGTAGATCACCTCGGCATGCGAAAAGTCCGACAGTCCGTCGAAGCATTCCGGCGAAAGCTCTTCGACAAGCTCGATCCGCGCCGGCACGTTGTCCCAGTCGTCGTCCTCAAGTTCGCTTCGTTCGCTGCGGACATAGCCGATGGGTTGGAGCAGTATCATGATTGGATCGCGCCGACTCCTTTCTTGTTCTTGGCGATGTATTGATTTCCCTTTTCCCAGGGTTTGTTACTTACCCAGCGGCTGACCTCGCAGCGCCTCGGGACCATTGACCGGACTTACCCGGGCCGGAGCTGCCTCCGGGAATTCCACGACATAGCCTGTCCCGGCTTCCGGCTCGCCCGTGGGAAAGTCGGTGCTCAGGATGTGGGCCCCGCTGGCCATCGCTGCTGCTAAACGAGTGGTCCTGTCGGTGGCTCCTGGCTTCACATTCGAATCGGCCCGGGTGCGAATAAAATATCCGGCCTTGGCCAGCCGCGGAATGTCGGGCGAGCGTGGATTGTCGAGTACGAGCGTGGCCCCGTCGTCTCGGGTTTCGTCGGAACGGACGAACATCACACGCCCGCGAAGCGACGGGTGGTCTTTCAAATACAGATCGCGCTGCTTGCCCATGTCGTGCAAGATGAAGAACACTTTGCCCCGGCTGGCGGCCACCGTGGGCCAGCCGGTCGTGCCGATCGCCTCGCGCAGCGTCGCGGCGTTGCCGCGCACGTCGTCGGGTGAGATCCGACGTGCGGCCGGAAAGCCCTCGTTCAATTCCTCATCGAGCCGATCGAGTCCCGCGGCGTCGACCTCTTGAATCCGCTGGTCCAGCCGCGGACCTTCCTTCTTCAACTCGAATAAAAACGAAATCGGCAGGTGTCCCGGATGCGCGTCGGACCATTTGCGTACCGTAGTGAGCGCGTCGTTGAGTCGCGGGCAGGTCGTTCCTTCGTCGAGCAGCGGCACATGAAATACTCCAAACGCGCCCTTTCGATCGTGCAAGTCGAGCTCGAAGCTGCGCACGCCGCGATCCAATTGCACATCGAGCGTCGCGTGACTGTAGTTCCAATCGGCAACGTCGCGGGTGGATTTGCCGGGAACTCGAATGTGGTAGCTATTGTGCGTGCCAATGAACTGAAGCTGATTGAGGCGCAGGTTCTCGAATTCGGCCGGCTCAGACGAATAGACTGTGGTCGCAGCGCCGACCGCGATCAAGATGCCAACTATGGTTTTATGCCAGGGGATCATGCGACCGCTCCGTTGATGCGTGACTTTAGAGACGGACAATTAAAATATCGTACCCGTTGACGGAGCCATTGGCCCCGTTCATCATCTACTACGCAATGGCCCGCCGAGGGTGGCAAGGCTAGTGCGAATATCGAAGATACAAAGTCGTTCGGACTCATGCGAGGCAAATATGCGACCGGTTTGGATCTCTGGCTTGTTGGCGCTCGTGCAGATGTTGGCCCTCGCCACCTCCTTGTTGGCGGTGGATGTTCAAAATGTCGTCGTCTACCGCGAAAAGGGACGGTTTGGCGGTTGGCCAGCCAATCATGGCATGTGGAGCTGGGGCAACGAACTGCTGGTCGGCTTTAGCGCCGGTTACTTCAAGGATCATGGTCCGAAGTTTCACGCGATCGATCACAATCGGCCGGAAGAACATTTGCTCGCTCGCAGCTTGGACGGCGGGTTGACCTGGAAGTCCGAAAACCCGGCGGAGCAGGGGGCGCTGATCCCGCGCGGCAAAGCGCTACATGGCACCGAACTGCCGCGCGTGATCGATCGGCCCTGGATCGATTGCCCCGGCGGCATCGACTTTGCGCATCCCGATTTTTGCATGACGCTGCGGATGTCGGACAACAATGGCGGTGTGTCGCGGTTTTATTACTCGTACGACCGGGGCCACACGTGGCAGGGGCCGTTCAAGTTTCCACTGCTCGGCCAGTCAGGCATTTCGGCCCGCACCGATTACATCGTCAACGGCAAGCACGATTGCCTGGTGTTTCTGACCGCGTCAAAGAGTACCGGCGGCGAGGGGCGGCCGCTATGCGCACGCACGACGGATGGCGGCAAGACGTGGAATTTCGTCAGTTGGATTGCTCCAGAGCCGCCCGGCTACTCGATCATGCCTTCGACGGTTCGTCTCAGCGGGCAGGAACTTCTCTCGGCCATCCGGGTGCGCAACGGCGAGCCAAGCTGGCTCGAAGCCTGGTACTCGCCAGACTTAGGCGAACATTGGGAACTTCGCGACAAGAAAATTGCCGACACGGGCGAAGGCAGTCCGGCGGCGATGCTCAAGTTGCAAGACGGCCGGATCTGTATCAACTACGGCATGCGCGCTGCGCCGGTTGGCATGCGAGCCAAGCTGAGCCGCGACGGCGGCAAGACCTGGAGCAAGGAAATCATGCTGCGCGACGATGGCGCCGCTCGCGACCTGGGCTATCCACGCGCCGTCCAGCGTCCCGACGGCAAAGTCGTGACTGTCTATTATTTCAACGACGACCCCAAGCAAACTCGATTCATCGCGGCCAGCATTTGGGATCCTGCCGAAGTGCGCGATTGAAAGTGCTGCTGAATCCTTTCATGACTTTGATGGTTTTCGATTCGCTACCAAGGTAGGTGCAGGCCCGCGATGTCCTTGAGCGTTCTCGAAGCGATTCGCGCCTTACTGTTGGCTGAGGGCGTGCCCTTTGTGGAGAAGGAGCACGAGGCGACGCACACTTCGGAGCAGTCGGCGCTGGCACGCGGCGAATCGCTCCGGATCGGCGCCAAGGCGCTCGTCATCAAAACCGACAGCCAGTATCGCCTGTTCGTTTTGCCAGCCGATCGCAAGCTCGATTCGTCCGCGGTCAAGCGGCAACTCGGCGCCAAGAAAACCCGGTTTGCCGATGCCGCCGAGTTGCTAGAGCTTACGGGTCTGGTACCGGGCAGCGTCCCGCCATTTGGCCGGCCCATTCTGCCACTGGAACTGGTCGCCGATCTGGCGTTGGCGGAGAACGAAAAAATGGCGTTCAACGCCGGATCGTTGACCCATTCGATCATCATGGCGGTCTCCGACTACCAGCGTGTCAGCAGCGCCCTTTGGCTGTCGATTTCGCAGCCGTCCTAACGGCTGCGGATCCGGAATCCGCCTATTTCCAGGGGAAAATTCTATTTCCCGACAAACACTTGTCTGGACAAGTGTTTGGGCCAATGGTATTGTAAATACACGGTTCTCGACGAATTGGGCCGATCAAAATCATACTTTCATCAGGTTTTGAGGACTCACCATGAGCCAGGCAACAGTCACCCATACCGACGTCGTTGTGATCGGCGGCGGACCGGCCGGAGCCACGACCTCCACGCTTCTCGCGCAGCACGGCTACAAAGTGCAACTGTTCGAGCGCGAGAAGTTTCCGCGCTTTCATATCGGCGAGTCGCTGATTCCCGAGACGTATTGGGTGCTCAAGCGATTGAACATGCTGGAAAAGATGCAGGCCAGCCCGTTCGTGAAAAAATATAGCGTGCAGTTCGTCGGCTCCAGCGGCCGGCTCTCCGAGCCGTTTTATTTCATGGAGCACAAGCCACACGAGTGTTCGCAGACCTGGCAAGTGCTGCGCAGCGAGTTCGACAAAATGATGCTCGACAACGCGCGCGAGCACGGCGTCGATGCGCATGAAGGGGTGCGCGTGCTCGATGTGTTGTTCTCGGGCGATCGCGCCACGGGCGTGCGCATCAAAGAGGAAGATGGCACGGAGCGCGAAGTCCACGCGAAAGTCGTGGTCGATGCCAGCGGGCAGAGTACCGTGATTCAAAACCGCTTCAAATTGCGCGTCAACGATCCGGAGCTGAAGAAAGGCGCGCTGTGGACGTACTTCGAAGGTGCTTATCGCGACGAAGGTCGCGACGAAGGGGCCACCATGGTCATTCAAACGGCCGAAAAGAAAGGCTGGTTCTGGTATATCCCGCTCCACAACAACATTATCAGCGTGGGGGTCGTCGCGCCGTTCGAGTACCTGTTCGAGGGACGTGGCGACCACGAGCAAACCTATAACGAAGAGCTCGACCGCTGTCCGGCCGTCAAGAAGCGCGTGTCGATCGGCAAGCGAGTCGCCGGTTTCTATGCGACGAAGGATTACTCTTATCGTTCGCGGCAAGTGGCCGGCGACGGCTGGGTGTTGGTCGGCGATGCGTTTGGTTTTCTCGACCCGCTCTATTCGTCGGGCGTGCTACTCGCGCTCAAGTCGGGTCAATTGGCCGCCGACACGATCGCCGAGGGCTTGGCCAAGGGCGATACCTCGGCCGCGCAACTGGGCCAATGGTCGGACGAATTCTGCAAAGGCATGGACCGGATGCGGCGGCTGGTTTGCGAGTATTACAATGGTTTCAGCTTCGGCCGTTTCGTCAAGGAATACCCGGACTTGAAGGGATTCATCACCGATCTGCTGATCGGCGACCTGTTCGAGGACAAAGTCGACCAGGTGATCGAGCCGATGGAGTCGATGAAGGCGGCCGGGGCCTATGTCTACGGCAGCATTCCGGAATAGCTAGTTGCTTCCGCGGCCAACTTGCGGACAATCGGGGGATGCGGCGACAACAAGTCCCTGCGAACTCAAGCAAGACAGGAGCGGCTATGCCCAAGTATGTGATCGAACGCGAAATGCCCGGCGCGGGCCAACTCTCGGCCGCGCAATTGCAGGCAGCTTCGCAGACGTCGTGCGGAGTGTTGAACTCGCTGGGTCCTACGATTCAATGGGTCGAGAGCTACGTGACCGACGACAAGGTCTATTGCATCTACGTGGCTCCGAATCGGCAACTGATCGAAGAACATGCCAGGCAGGGCGGTTTTCCCGCAAACCGCATCTCGGAGGTGCGCGCCAAGATCGATCCCACCACGGCCGAAGGTTGAGCCGCGGAATTGCGCGAATGCGTAATTGTGATTTTGGGTCATCTCGTTTCGCGCGAAAGCGGAATTCTCCTCGCGCTCAAGACACGCACAACCATCGCCAAAAAACGAAGCGGGTCCGGAAGGTTCTTCCGGCCCGCTTGGTTGTCAGTTGTCTTCAGGTTGACTTGAGGGGGTGGTGCCTGCGATTAGGCGGGGACGACCGAGGAGGCCCGGGGGCCCTTTCCCTTTGGTGATTGTCCTGCTTCGACCTGGTATTCAACCCGCTGACCTTCGGTCAGGTCGTCGAAGCCCATGTCGGCCACGGTCGAATGGTGGAAGAACACGTCTTCGCCACTATCCGTCTGAATGAAACCGAAACCTTTGTCTTGTACCAATTTTTTGATCTTTCCCGACGCCATAGCCGCACACTCCTACACGCAACGATTGATCAAGTACGTAGGCAGCAATTGCTTCCGCCTAGGATTCCACGAGCGTGGAACGTCGCCCATCTTACACGACAAAACCCGCCAGAACAGCGCCAGCAAGACCAAAAAACAGACTTTCTGGGGGCCTGTCGACCGGCCCAAAAGAGCGAGATCGAAAACCCATCAACAAGCACGCATGTTTTCGCGGCTGGAAGGGCCTTGGGGCGTCGCCGGGCCCACACTCTCGGGTACCATTTCCGTGCCCGAAATACCAATCGAACTGGCGTGAAAGGGCGAAACGGCCACCAACACGTTCTTGAATGCCGGCGTGCGAGAAGCTGGGTCTAAATGCCGAGGCACGAGCACGTTGGCTTCGGGATAGTACATCAACACGTTGCCCGGTTTGATTTTCTCGTAGCTCCGAGCCAGAACCCCGTTGATTGCTCCCACCTCGCTTCGCACGGTGACTCGTGTTTCCGGCTTTAGCCCGAGCCGCTTGATGTCGTCGGGATGCATCAGGATAAGGTCGCGCCGATCCTGGCCGCGGTAAAGGTCGTAATCTTCGTAGACGACGGTGTTGAACTGTCCTTCGCTGCGCACGGTCATTAGGCGCAATTGGCCATTGCCGCCGGCCAGGCTCGGCAAAGAATGGACATGGAGCTGCGCCGCACCGTTGGCAGTCGGAAACGGCGGCTGGCTGATCCTCCGACCGGGGATTTCGAACTCCTGCTTGGTGCGATCCATTTCGCCAATCTTCTCCCACCCCGGCACGATCTTCGAAATGGCCGATCGAATCTGGCCGGTGTCGGCCATCTGCTTCCAGTCGATGGGACTGGCTGACGGGAACAGCCGCTGGCCCAGCTCCGCCACGATTTCGATCTCACTGCGCGGCCCAACGTGCCGGCTCGGGCCGCCATCGCTCAGCCGCACAAAACTGAACATCGACTCCTGGGTCGTGGCCTGCGGTTCCTCGTCGCGCGCGAGCACCGGCAGAATGATCGTTTCTTTGGCCAGGCCATGTGCGTGGCCTGTGTTCAACGTGGTGTTGAGGTACACGAGCAAGTCGAGTTTTTCGAGAGCCTTGGCGGCGAACGACGAATCGGGGTTCGAGCCATACAGGTTTCCGCCCAGGCACAGGCCGAACTTGAGCTTTCCGCTGGCGGCGGCGTCGATGCAGCCCATCGTGTCCAGGCCGGGTGTGGTCGGCAGTTGAACTCCGAAGTGGTGTTCGAGGCGATTGAACACCGTATCCTTTAGCTTGGGCGTGACGCCCATCGAGCCCATGCCCTGCACGTTCGAGTGGCCGCGGATTGGCAATAGTCCGGCGTGTTGCCGCCCGACCATGCCTCGCATCAGGGCCAGATTGGCGATCGCCTGAACATTGGCCACGCCGTGGACGTGGTGCGTAATGCCCATCGTCCAGCTAAAAATCACCCGCTTGGCCGAGGCATAGCGCCGGGCGATTTCTTCGATCTCCTGACGACTGACGCCCGACTTCTCTTCGATTTCCCGCCACGAGAGCGAATGCAAATGGATCTGTAGCTCAGTCCAGCCTTGGCAGTGCTTGGTCAAGAACGCATCGTCGGTTGCCTTCAGCTCCTCGATTTGTTTGGCGATGCCCGTCAGCAGCGCCAGATCGCCGCCGATGTGAGGCTGCACATACAGGCTGGCAATTTCTGATCCAAACAGCAGACTGCGCACGTCGCTGGGCACGCTGAAATTGACCATGCCGGTTTCAACCACCGGGTTGATCACGATCACCTGGCCGCCATTGCGGCGAACCTGCATCAGCGAGCGCATAAGGCGCGGATGGTTGCTCGCCGGATTGCCGCCGACGACAAAAATGAGATCGGCCTTTTCGACGTCTTCCAACGAAACCGTCGCGGTGCCGACGCCCAGCGCGCTGGTCAGTCCCACGCCGCTGGCCTGGTGGCAATAGAAACTGCAATTGTTGACGTTGTTGGTGCCGTACAGCCTGGCCATCAGTTGCAACAAAAAGCCGGCCTCGTTCGAGCTGCGTCCGCTGAAGTACCAGAAGCTTTCACTGGGATCGATTGTGTTGAGCTTTGCGGCTATCCGATCGAGCGCTTCGGCCCAGTCGATGGGGCGGTAGTACTGAGAGTCATTCGTTAGGAGCAGCGGCGTCGTAATGCGGCCGCAATTCTCCAGCTCGCGTGGCGAGAACGCCTGCATCTGGGGCAGCGAGTACTTCTCGAAAAACTCCTGGCGTATGGCTCCTTGCATGTCCGAAGCCATGGCTTGCAGCGACTTCTTGCAGACTTCCGGAAAGTGGCCGGCCTCGTTCACCATTCCGCCGGCCTGGCCCCCCATGCCCAAAGCACAGGTCTTACAGGCGTTCTTGCTGCGCATGGCCTTCCACAACTTGTACAGGCCGCCCACTTCGCGGGCCTTGCTCCAGGTATAGAAAACCGCCGGCCAGCCGCCGCCCCGTTTGACTTGTTTCATGAAACCCTATTTCCGTACCGATCGCTCGATGGCCAATCCTAGCGGACTGGCCGAATTTCGCCGTGTTTCCATTGTAGTCAGCGGCCCGCGGCCCGCCACGGACGGTTTGGCCAATGGCGTCGCCGCTGCTGGCAACCCAATCATTTCACAACTGCATGCCATTCATTACAATGGCCGCGAAGCGTGTTTTCCGCGTTTTCACTGCGCACACAAGCGCAAACAGCCGCCAACAGGTCTGGGAGATTCGATTCATGCGACGTTTGTGCCTCGGCTGCGTGAGCGTGATGGCCTTGAGCCTGGTTGCGGAGACTGCACTGGCGCAATCGGGCGCCCTGCCTCCGCTGCTGAAAACCTTGCGGTCCGTCGACCGTGAAGGAAAAGGAAACCGCGCGGCATCGCAGGCTTGGGCCGACTTGATCAGTCAGGCCGATGCATCGCATTTGCCAACGATTCTCGGAGCGATGGATGATAGTGGTCCGCTGGCGTCCAATTGGCTGCGGGCCGCGGTCGACACGATTGCGGAGCGCGAGACCCAAGCCAAGGGCAAGCTGCCGACCGCCGACCTGGAAGCCTTTCTTCAAGACAAGAACCATCACCCGCGGGGCCGGCGATTGGCATACGAGTGGATCGCTCGCAGCGACCCTTCGGC
>Ga0163150_10004719_pt1 | contig 18017 bp, 17 predicted proteins | sample OliLakLV19P2IB_FD_148628 | JGI IMG/M metagenome (GOLD analysis project Ga0163150, IMG submission 148628) | Freshwater microbial mat bacterial communities from Lake Vanda, McMurdo Dry Valleys, Antarctica - Oligotrophic Lake LV.19.P2.IB | ecosystem: Environmental > Aquatic > Freshwater > Lake >...
CCGCAGGATGTCTGCTGTTGGCCAGCCGGCGTTGCTGCGGTTTCAGCTGAAAAACCCGCAATGCTGGCCAACAGCAGACATCCTGCGGTCATTACAAAGTGTCGTTTCATCTCTTTGAGAACCTCCCAAAGCTGAGTCCACACAGGCATGTGGAATAACACCGCATGTCGAGAAAATCAACAGGACCGGAGTGCTTTGAGCAAATGTACTCAAGAGACCTTGCAATTTTCTATCCACACCAGGCACTAACGACCATGTCCTAATATCCCTGAAAATCGGTACACACCCACCCTCGACAGGTGTGATTTCACCCAGAAAGGCCGCGCACAACTGCGGATTTCCGCGCATAACGCCGAACTACTAAGTATGTTTTCGCAGGCGAGCTTCAGCGACCGCCAGGCTTCTATTCATCCAGTTCCGCCGGAGTCAGCACCTGCAGATCCTGCCCCGCAGCAGGAAGAGTAACTTCGCTGTCTCTTCCAGCTCTTCAGCGCGGTCCACCGGCCTCGCCGAACTCGAAGCTGTGGTGAAACACGTTGGCGGTGGTAAGGCCGGTACGCTCCGGCCCCAGGAGCGGAGTGTTCGGCTTCTTCGAGATGAAGCCTTCCAATTCCTTGTTGGCCTGGCGAGCGAGGCAAGACGGCTTCAGCGGGGCCAAACCCCGGGTGAACGGCTGCACGGCTAAGTCCGGCTAAGTCAGGATACCGGCAGGGCGAATGAATCCGAGTGCAGTTGGAGTTGCGAACCTACCAACCGAAAGGAGAACCCACCCATGGAACGGGAGTCCCGCATTTTCCGTCAGGCTTGAGGTTGTTTTCGCAAGACAATATCTGACGGCGCGGTCGCTTATCATCACGGCGAGAAAGACGCCAGGGGGATGACCTGCTGGAGCGCCTTTGTAGCACTGCTGTTTTTCCAGTCTCGGAGGAGGGCGCTCGTTGCGAGAGAAATGCCGACCACATTCAGATCTGGACGGCGGTGATCGCCATACTGCTGGTACGCTACCTTCACATGCGCCGCAACTGGAAATGGGGCCTGTTGACGTGACCTCTGTGCCTGGATCAACCAGCCGTTCCGGAAGGTGGTTGAGATGGATTGTGCGCAGATGCGCCTAAGGCCAGGGGCGGCGGCCCGGAAGTCGTGAAATGATATGCAGGATGCATCTGACACGGCGGATGGCGGGCTCGTTGCTGGCGGGGTTCATGGCTATGGGGCAGCAGCATGGGCGTCGGCGGCCCAACATTCTGTACGTGATGACGGACGACCATCCGGCGAACTGCATGAGTTGCGCGGGTCACAAGGTCCTGCGCACGCCGAATATGGACCGATTGGCGGCGGAGGGAGTGCGCTTCAGCAATTGTTTTGTGACGAACTCGCTGTGTGCTCCTTCTCGCGCCACGGCTTTGACGGGCTGTTTCTCCCATATCAACGGGGTGCGAGGCAACTCCGAGGCGAAGGACGCCCCGGCTGAATATCTGAATCGCGATGTGATTACTTATCCCGAGCTTCTCAAGAGGGCTGGGTATCGCACGGCGGTCACAGGCAAATGGCACCTGAATGATACGCCGAAGGGCTTTGATTATTCCTGTGTTTTGCCGGGTCAGGGGCAGTATTTCGACCCGGAGTTCATTGAAGACGGGGTTCGCCGGACGATCAGGGGCTATGCCACCGACATTACTACCGACAAGGCGCTGCAGTGGCTGGACGGGACGCGCGGAAGGACGGACGAACCCTGGCTGTTGGTGTATCAGCACAAAGCTCCGCACCGGCCGTTTCAGCCAGCGCCGCGTCATGCGAATTTGTTTAGCGACGCCGATCTGCCGGTTCCTCCCACGGTCGACGACGATTATTCCACCCGCAGGCTCGCAAAAGAAGCCGAAGACATGCGGTTCGACATTTCGCTGGCGGCCGATTATGAAAAGGAGATTCCAGCAGGGCTGTCGGCGGTTGAGAAGAAGCGATGGATTTATCAGCGATTCGTAAAGGACCACTACCGGGCGACGGTCGGAGTAGATGAGAACCTGGGGCGCGTACTCGATTATCTGGACAAACACAAACTGACCGAAGATACCGTGGTGATTTATACATCGGATAACGGGTTCTTTCTGGGCGAGCATGGCTGGTACGACAAGCGATGGATGTATGAACCGTCTCTGCGAATTCCGCTGCTGATCCGTTATCCGCGTCTGGGAGTGAAGGGCCGAGTGGATGCGGCGTTTGTGCAGAACATCGACTTCGCGCCGACCATGCTCGATCTGGCGGGCGTTTCTGTGCCGAAGCAGATGCAGGGCCGGAGCCTGCGGCCGATGCTTGAGGGTCGTGCGGCTCCACGGGACTGGCGGCGGTCGGTGTACTACACCTATTACGAGAATTCGTGGGCGCAACTGGCCGGGAAGGGTCGGGAGGCGCACCGCGACCCTTCCTTCGCATATCTCACGCCGCATCGCGTACCGCCGCACCGCGGGGTTCGGACGGAACGCTTCAAGCTGATTGAATATTACGGCGAAGGGAATTATTGGGAATTGTTCGACCTTCGGGACGACCCCAATGAACTTTCCAATTTGTATTCCAGTCAGGCTTACGCAAGTACTGTTGCCAAAATGAAGGCAGAGCTTCGGCGCCTGCAGGCTCAGTATCGGGACAACTCGGAAGGGTAATGTTGCGAGCAATAAAGCTGGCTGCACTGTTGCCGCGGCGGGAGCGGCCTGTGCGCAGGTACAGACTGGACCGCTGTCGAATGCGGAGATGATTGCGCGGGCAAAGGTTTATCGGCGATCAGGGCTGCGTTGCGCTTCCGACGGGCGCGAACTCAGGTGGCCGCGAGGAACGAGTTGAGAACGGACGCGATTTCCCGTTGGCACTACGCCCAGGCCCTGGCCTGTGTGGGTTCCTACGAGCGTGATGCGGACGGTCACCCGGTCCCCTTCGGCGAGAATGTCATCCAGCCGAATATGAATGTCGGGTAGACTCCCGCGAAGGTTCGCCGCGAACAGCCTGAACTCCGCGGGCCCGTGCATATCCTGCTCTGAATCGCCTCACCCGTGAGCGACACAGTCGGCGGCAAACAGTTCATCAATCAATGGCTGATTCGCTGCCCTGGTTCCAAACCTCTTCAAACCAGCGCCGCACGACCGCGTTGTTGGCTTCGCTCACGTGGTTAAGCCTCTCTCTTCAGCGACGCCGAATCTCGACGTTGCGCACGTCGCCGTTGGCGCTGTTTATCGTACATGAGTACCGATACCACTCGCCACGATTGCCTTCAAACTCGCCGTCAATGCGGTCGCGATTGCCGCGCATATCTTCAGCGTTCACGGAACGGAAGTTCGGGTTCCGGACGCCGTTCTCGCGGCGGGCTTTGGCAGCGACTACGTCCTGGCACAGCCCTACCGAGCGTCGCATATCGAAGCGGCCCGAGTTGTTGCCGAACCCACCGCCGCGGCGGTCGTCGTCGTAGCCTCCACGGTCGCGCCCGATGGGCCCGCGGTTGTTATTGCCGCGGTTGTCAATGCCCCGGTTGTCATTGCCCCGGTTGTCATTGCCCCAGTTGCCAGACCCGCCTCTCCATTCGAGGTCGAACGTATATCCTTCGCGTCCGCCCTTTGTGTCTTCTATACGCACGACGGCACCGCCGCTCGAGGGATCACGTACCAGTTGCACGCGACCACGGCCATCAATGCCGCGGAAACGGAAGTCGACCGGGTTACGCGGCATCACGGAGTTGCATTCGAAGCGTCGCCATGTGGAGGGCTGACCTTCGAGGGTACGCATGAAGCCGCGGTCGCCACGGACCTCGACCTCAGCTACTCCGTCGACCTCAACTTCGATGGTGCACTTTCCGCTGTCACCACCGCCGCCCCGGATGTTGGCGGTCATGGTTTGAACGGACTGGGCCGATGCAAGCGTAGTGAAGACTACAAAAACGCCGATTGTGGACAGATAGCGGGTCATTGGTGTCTGTTCTCCCTCCTCATTGACGTGGCTCGCAGCGCGAGATTACAAGTGAAAGTAACAGGTTGAGAGATTGTAATATATGCGCTACTGGGTTGGGCGCACGGCACCAGCGACCGTCAGCTTATAGTCGCCACCGCCGGTGAACCAGGTGCTGACCACGACGCGGTATGTTCCCGGCTTCAACTCCGCTTTCACGCTGTCGAGCTCGGTTTTCACGATTTTGCTGTCCGCGTCGAGGATGTAGACGTCGGGCAGGAACTCATCCTTTGTCGCGACGACTGTGGCGGTGATGGTATCCGGCTCAGTGAGCTGGAACGTGTAGACATCGGCCGGAAACTGGGGCGAGGGCAGCGCAACCAGTTCACGCAGCATGCAGTCGAGTCCATTCAGGGTGCCCGTGGCGGAAGCGCCGACCGCAATTTCGAGGGCTGGGCAGCTGGCGGGTTCGCGCGTTTCGGCCACAATCGCGAAGTTGCCGACGGAGGTGCGATTCCAGACCACCAGGCGGTACTCGCCGGGCAACAGCAACTGCTCCTGTTTGCTGGCGGTTCGGAAGCTGGAGACCAGCTTGCCCGTCGGACTCTGGATGTCGATGATCGGGGTGTAGCCGGTACCCGTGGCGTTGATTGTCACGAACGTCGGTGTTTCGATGGTGAACTTGTAGATCTGGGCTGCGAAGGTGGAGGCGCTCGGCGTGGTGACGTCGAGGTAGCGACACTGCGACGCGTTCAACGTACCGTTGGTGGCGCCGGGCATGGCCAGCGCCGTCAACTCGCACGTTTTCGTGTTTTCGGTGCCGAGCGAGACCTCGAAGATGCCAACCCCGCTTCTGTTCCCGCGAACGACTGCGGTGTAGGTTCCCGCGGCGAGACTGATGTTGACGGCGGAATTTGTGGTGCCGCGGTCGGCGTTGTCGTTTTCGCCGATCACCTTCCCATCGCTCCCGAACAGTGTCAGATACGGGTCGAATTCCGTGGAGGAAACGCCGAGCCTGACCAGCACGGTCTGACGAAGTTCAAACTTGTATCGAGCAGTGCGGCTCTCATCCTTCGACCCGCTAAATGCGTCGAGGTAACGGCACCCGTCGCGGTCGAGTTGCCCCTGTGTTGTGTTTCCGGGATTAATGGTCTTGATTTCACAGGTGCGCCGATCTTCCGAGTCCACCCGAAGCTTGTAAAATCCTGCGCCGGGCACGGTTGTTGTTGCGTAAATAACGCTGGTTCCGGCGGGTACGCTGAGGCGCAGTCTGGCGTTCTTTCCGCCCCCACTATTGTCGTCAAACTGCACGACTTTCCCGTCACCGCCGATGATCCCGAGAAAACTGTCGACGCCGGTGGAGTCCATTCGCGCCGTCATAATGAAAGGCTGGTTCGACTCAAGGCTGTAAGTATCCAGCGTGCTGTGGCTGGAAATCATGGGAATCAGGTCCGCGTAACGGCAGTCACTGGCAGTGATTTCACCATCGACGTCGACCGACATGGTGAGGCTCTGGGGCCGGCACTGCCGCACCGGAGACGATTCGCCGGTCAATTTGTAGGAGCCGAGAGCGCCGTACGCGACCGTCGCGAAGACGGTGTACTCGCCGGGTGTGATCTGTATCAGCAATTCTGAATCTGTTCCGCCTGCGCCGTCGTCGTCGTAATCGACAATTGTGCCTGTGGAGTCGGCAATAAGCACGAACGGATCCATGGTGACGGAAGCCAGGCGGATCTTGTACACCGCTGTTTTCTTCACAATCAGCTTCCAGGCGTGAGCCGGAACACGCAAATCGGGATAGTCCTTCAGGTAGTCGCTGATGAAACAGTCGGTACGCTGCAGTGCGCCGTCGACGGTTCCGGTGGAGGGAAAGTCAGGTGTCCTGCACGTTTGCGCGGTGGCAAACGAGGCGAAAAACAACAGAAATGCCAGGGGCTTCACAATAAAGCAGCATATCAGGAATCCGATATTCTGCAAAATGCCAAAACGTTTTGGCGAAACTAGTGTGTATTAGTATGTATTAGTGTGTTTCGGTGGTGCCGAAATCTTTTGTGTGACCGCTGTCACGGTCTTCGACGCGATCGTACATATGCCGGTCGGAAATGGTTCCGAGCGAAGTATTGTACAGGCTGGTCTGGCCGAGGCCTTCCTTCAGATCTTCCTGGAAATCGTGAAGGGCGCGAAGTTGCTGTGCCAGGGCGGGTAGCTTGCGGCCCGAATCGGTGACGAAGAACTGCTGGTAGCCGCCGTTCACCAGGTATCCGATCTCTTTTCCGACAATCACTCCGGCCTTGCTGACGCCTGTGATGTTGTCAGGGTTGCCCTGCAGCGCGGCCGAGCAGCCGTATTTCGCCACAATCGTCCCGCCAGAACCCGACTGTACGGTAAACCCCAACTCCTTCAGCCGGCTAAGCCGGTCGTCGAACGTGGCAACCTTCGTTTTCTCTCTGCGGAAGAACATGTGTCCTCCCATTATAGAAGCTCGCGCGAATATAATGCCTGCGTGCCTTACATTCTCGCCCTCGATGAGGGAACCACGTCGGCCCGCGCGGCCCTGTATGACGAACGCGGCAATCGCGTATCGATCCGAGCCGTACCGTTTTCGGCCCATTATCCGCATCCTGGGTGGGTGGAGCAGGATGCCGAAGAGATCTGGCGGGCGCAACTGGAATCGGCGCGAGCGGTGATGGCTGGGGCTCGGGAGCCGGTCGCGGCGCTGGGAATCACGAATCAGCGGGAGACCACCATCGTATGGGACAGGGCGACGGGTCAGCCGGTTGCGCCGGCGATTGTCTGGCAGTGCCGCCGGACAGCCGACTACTGCCGGGAGCTCGCGGCGACGAAAACGGAGTTCATCGCGGCGCGAACGGGCCTTGTGGTGGACGCGTACTTTTCCGCGAGCAAGATTCGATGGATTCTGGAAAACACGGCGGGAGCCCGGGCGCGTGCCGAAGACGGCGAACTGCTGTTCGGCACGGTGGACACCTGGCTGATCTGGCGCCTGACCAACGGCGCGTGCCACGTGACCGACGATTCGAACGCGTCGCGCACCATGCTGATGAACCTGGCTACCGGCGAGTGGGATGACGAGCTTCTGGCCCTGTTCGACGTGCCCCGTGCGATGCTGCCGAAGATTGTGCGGTCGAGCGAGGTGGTGGGGCACACGGCGCCGGAGCACCTGGGCGAATCGATCCCGATTGCCGGGATTGCCGGGGATCAACAGGCGGCGCTCGCGGGGCAGGCCTGCTTCCGGCCGGGTCTGGCAAAAAACACGTACGGTACCGGTTGTTTCGCGCTGCTCCACAATGGCACGCGAGTTCCTGTGTCACGCAACCGCCTGCTGGCGACGCGCGCGGCTTCGACGTCCGGCGAGGCCGGGTTTGCGATCGAAGGCAGCGTGTTTGTCGCTGGCGCGGCGGTGCAGTGGCTGCGGGACAAGATGCGGTTCCTGGGATCTGCGGCGGAATCGGAGGAAATTGCCAGTTCCGTGGAGGGCACCGGGGGTGTCTACCTGGTTCCGGCATTCGTCGGGCTGGGCGCTCCGCACTGGGATGGATCGGCGCGCGGGACTCTCACCGGCATGACGCTGGGAACGTCGCCTGCGCATATTGTCCGGGCGGCGCTGGAATCGATTGCGTACCAGACTCGCGAGTTGATGGATGCGATGCAGGCCGACACGGGATCAGAGGTGGAGGAGTTGCGCGTTGACGGCGGCGCGTCGGCGAACAACTTTCTGATGCAGTTTCAGGCTGACATCCTGGGCAGGCCAATCGTCCGGCCATTCGATGTGGAGACGACGGCGCTGGGGGCGGCATATCTGGCGGGGCTTGCGGTCGGGGTGTGGAGCGGTCCGGAAGAGCTGGAAACGCTGTGGGTTCGGGAGCGCGTTTTTGAGCCGCAGATGGACGAAGCTCGGCGTGAGGAGCTGTTTGCGGGGTGGCGGCACGCGGTGAGGCAGGCTCGGCTTCAGCGCTGAGCGGGACGACCGGCGCGGTCGGCGGGGTGCCACGCGTTGGACTGCGGGTCGCGGCGTTCGGCTGTGACCGCGATCCCGCCTGGAATCCAGGAGCAGTAGGGAGTCGACTTGCAGGCTGTGTCCGGTTCGTTTTGTAATTTTTGGGTCCAGGTGCCGAGGTCCTCAAAGCGGCGCGCAGTCAACACGGCCATGTCGTGGTCGGCGGTGCTGACGCGCGTCAGGAAAACGAGGCGAACGAATCGGGCGTCTTTGGGCCAGTCGAAGAGCTTTGCGGTGGGTTGCGTGCGTGGCTCGGTTTTGCCGTTGAGCGTGGCTTCGACGTCCGTGAGGCGGATGCGCGCTTTTGGCTCCAGTGTGTAGTACGCCAGTTCGTAGCCAAGGAAGTCGGAGTCGGCGCGTAGTTCCACAGTGGCCCCGGTTGGCTGTGGGGAAGTGGCGGCCGTCCTGACGCGATAGCCACCGGATTTCAGCAGTGGAGTGACCACGCGCAGTCGCCAGCCAGGCTCGATGTCAATGAAGGAGTGGTCGGCGGCGAGGCCGTATTTTGGGGCGGGCTTGTGAGACGCGGCGCAACCTCCGAGGATCAGCGCGAAGCAGGCAGCGGCGATGATACGCATCAGAGTGCCGCAGGTGCAAGCGGGCTGAGCGTCACCAGTTCCGTGGTGCGTTTCAGCTGACCGCAGGCGGCATAGATGTCTAGCCCGCGAGGGCGACGAATGAAGCAGGGCAGGGATCGGCGCACGATTTCCTGGAAGGAAGCGACACGTTCGTCGCCGGGGCGCTGGTAGGGGATGTCCGGGCCGGGATTCCAGGCGATCAGGTTCACTTTGCAGTTGATGTTGGTCAGCAGGCGAACCACCCGGCGGGCATCGGCATCGGAATCGTTCACTCCGCCGAGGAGCACGTATTCGAACGTCAGCTTCTCCCACGGGCGCAGAGGGTAAGCGCGGCAGGCTTCGATCAGGTCCTTCAAATGCCACTTGCGGGTGATCGGCATGAGCTCGACGCGCTGGTCTTCGTGAGAAGCGTTGAGCGAGATCGCGAGTTTGGGGCGATTTGGTTCCTTCGCAAATTCGGCGATCTTCGGAATGATGCCGGCAGTAGAGACCGTAATCCGGCGCGGCGACATGCCTACTCCGTCCGGATCCAGCAGAATGCGCGAGGCTTTCAGTACGTTGTCGAGGTTCAGCAGGGGCTCGCCCATGCCCATCATCACGACGTTGAGCTGCGAACTGCCTGGATCGAGCTTGTGTTCGGCGGCAACGAGCAGGATTTGCCCCACTATCTCGCCGGCGGTGAGGTTACGTTCGATGCCCATTTTTGCCGTGAGGCAGAACTGGCAGTCGACGGGACAGCCGACCTGCGAGGAGATGCAGATGGTGTCGCGGGACTCCTCCGGCATGAGGACGGTTTCGACGGTGCGGTTGTCGGCGAGTTCGAGTAAGTAGCGGCGGGTGCCGTCTGTGGAGTCGAAGTAAGATGCGATGCCCGGGAGGCCGATGTCGAATTTTTCGGAGAGGTTGGCGCGAAGGGCGGCGGGGAGCGTGGTGATCTGGTCTATGCTGCGGACTTTGGCCTGGTAGAGGGCCTGATAGATCTGGCGCGCACGGAATCCGGGCTGAGAAGGACCCAGAGCCTGTTGTAAGTCGCGCAACTCCAGTCCGGCTAATGCCTGGGCCATGCTGTCTCTATTGTATCGGGAAGCTGGAACGGCCGACTGTGTCTGCGGCGAAAATCAGGCACGGCTGGTAGAATACAGTTAAGGGCCGTATTAATAGATGCAATCGTCCGATACTTCCAATACACGAGACGTCAGCCGCACCATCCTGCCAAACGGACTCCGAATCATAACCGAACCCATGGGTCACGTCCGCAGCGTGGCAATGGGCATATGGATTGGTTCCGGGTCTCGCAGGGAAACCACCACTGAGAACGGCATCTCCCACTTCATTGAGCACATGCTCTTCAAGGGCACCGAAACCCGGAGCGCGGAAGACATCGCCAAGGTTGTGGATTCCACGGGCGGGAACCTGGATGCGTATACATCGAAAGAACTGGTGAGTTACAACACCAAGGTCATCGACGATCACCTGGAGCTCGGCTTCGATGTGTTGTCGGACCTGGTGCTGCGCCCCGTTTTTCAACCTGACGATATTGAGAAAGAAAAGAGCGTAATTCTCGAAGAATTGAAGATGGAGGTGGACAACCCGGAATATCTGGTCCACGAAACCTTCTTTTCGCGATTCTGGAAGAAGCATCCGCTGGGCCGCTCGATTCTTGGGACTAAAGCGACGATCGGCTCTTTCAATCAGGAGGCGGTTCGCTCTTATTACAGCAATGTATATGTGCCGGCGAACATGGTGATTACGGCGGCAGGCCGCATTAGTCATCAGCAGATTGTCGACCTTGCCACGAAGTACTTCGGGGATCTGCCTCCCGGGGCGACGGCACCCTCTGAGCCGTTACCGGAAACGATGGCGCCGCACGTCCTGAAGAGCAAGCGCTCGCTGGAGCAGGTGCACCTGTGCATCGGAGTTCCGGCGCTGCCCATCGCACACCCGCAGCGTTACGCGGCCTATTTGCTGAGCACCATTCTGGGCGGCGGAATGAGTTCGCGGCTGTTCCAGAATGTGCGCGAGAAGCACGGTCTGGCGTACTCCATCTTCACCGAACTGAACTTGTACCGCGACGCCGGATGTCTGGCGGTGTACTCGGGGACCAGCACGGAGCACGTAAAAAAGGTTGTCGGCATGGTGGTGGATGAGTTTCGCCGCGTGTGTGACGAAGAAGTTCCGGAAGAGGAATTTCGGCGCGCCAAGGATCATTTGAAAGGCTCGCTCGCACTTGGACTGGAGTCGACGCCGAGCCGTATGTCGAACCTCGCCCGTCAGGAACTGTTCTTCAACCGGTTCTTCTCCATTGATGAGATGGTGGACGCGGTGGAGGGTGTGGCTGTCGAAGAGGTTCAGACACTGGCGCAGTCTTTCTTTAGCGGCCGCCAGATCGGCGCGACGGTGCTGGGACGAGTTCAGGGCATTGAACTCACGCCCGATCAATTGCGGTGTTAGCGCGGCTCGCAAGCCTGGCCGCCGGGTTGGTGCTGGTTGCGGCGAGTCTGTGTGCGCTGGATCCGAAGTCGCTGCAGCCACAGGGCTATGTCAGTGACTTCGCTGGCGTCATGGACGCGCCCACACGCGCCGAGATCAATCGATACTGCGCGGCGGTCGAACGGGCCACGGGCGCTCAGATCGCGATTGTCACGGTAAAAACCGTGGACGGTGCCCCACTCGAGGACTTCGCCAATGAACTCTTCCGGCAGTGGGGAATAGGGCCCAAAGAGTCGCAGGAAGGCGTGATGCTGCTGTTCGCCATTGACGACCGGCACAGCAGGCTGGAGGTGGGACGGGGGCTGGAACCTGTCATCACTGACGGTGCTTCGGGCGCGCTGCTTCGGGAGATGCGAGCCCCGCTGCGCGCCGGCGATTATGGCGGTGCTTTTCGCATCGCGGCCCAGCGCCTCGGCGAGCGGATCGGCAAGGCAAAGGGCGTAAGCATTGAGGAAGGCGACAGGCCACAGTCAAAGGAGCGCGACAATTCCAGTGACCTTCCTGTGCCCGTGCTGCTCTTCCTGTTTTTTCTTTTCGCGCTGTTCCTGATTGGTCGAATGCGCGGTGGTGGTGGTGGCCGCTATCGTGGTGGCGGAGGAGGCGGATTGTTGGCAGGGCTGATTCTCGGCAACATGCTGAACAGGCCGTCGTATGGCGGTCAAAGCGGCGGCGGGTTTGGAGGCTACGACTCCGGAGGCGGCGGTTTCGGCGGGTTTGGCGGGGGAGATTCAGGAGGAGGCGGCGCTTCAAGCGACTGGTAACTATGGAACGGCTGCTGGAAGAAATCGTCGAGAAATTGCGTAAGGCGCATGGGGAACGCCTTGTGTCGATCGTGCTGTATGGCTCCGGGGCGGTGCCTGAGGGTCGCGATGCGCTGTCGGATTTCAACATCCTGTGCGTACTCAAGCAGGTGACAATTGCCGAACTGCACGATTCAGAAGCGGTTTTCCGCTGGTGGCGTGAGATGCGTAATCCGTCGCCGCTGCTGCTGAGCGTCGACGAGGTCCGCACGTCGACCGACTCATTCCCCATGGAGTTTCACGACATCCGCGAGCGCCATGTGATTCTGCATGGTGAGGACGTGGTCAGCGGTTTATCGATCGATCCGGCGTTCTATCGCGCGCACGTGGAGCATGAACTCCGGGCGAAGATGTTGCGGCTCAGGCAGAAGGCTGGCGGCATGCTGTCCGACAACCTGTTGCTGCTGCGTCTGATGGCGGAATCGGTGAGCACGTTCTGTGTGCTGTTCCGGCATGCGTTGCGGATCGCGGGCGAGTCGCCGAAATTTGCCCGGAGGGAAGTTATCGCTGCGGCGGGTACGCGTTTTGGCATTGAGACTGAGGCGTTTGATACGCTTCTCGATTTGCGCGAGGGAAAGCGCAAGCCGAAATCGGTGGTCGAACCTGGAGCGCTGTTCGCCCGATATCTGCAGGGGATCGCCACGGTGGTTGAAGCTGTCGACCGCATGTAAGAATTGAGGAGATTATGAAAGCAGTTCTGGTGGTTCTGGGTGCACTGCTGCTGATTGTTTTGCTCATTGGCGGTCCTTTGATGAGCGGGCGAAACGAACTTGTGACGCAGCGCGAAGCCGTCAACGGGGCCTGGGCTCAGGTGGATGTCGACCTGCAGCGCCGTGCTGACCTGATTCCCAACCTGGTGGAGACCGTTAAGGGGTTCGCAAAGCAGGAGAAGGAAGTGCTGGAATCGATTGCGAACGCACGCGCCGGAATGCTGAATGCACGAAATCCGCAGGAGCGGATCCAGGCCAACCAGCAAATGGACAGCGCGCTTGGCCGGCTTCTGGTGATCACCGAGAATTACCCGCAGCTCAAGTCAAACGAGAACTTCCTCAGGCTGCAGGACGAACTTGCCGGCACTGAGAATCGCATTGCGCAGAGCCGGCGCCGCTACAACGACTCGGTGACAAAATACAACACCGAGATCGAGAAATTTCCCAACAATCTCACCGCGGGACTTTTCGGATTCCAGCGAAATGACGCGTATTTCCGTACCGATCCTGCGAAGCGTGAGAACCCGCAGGTGAAGTTCTAACCGGCTCCTCTCTCTCTGACTGACCTGACAAAAGGAATATGGCTACCGAAACTTTCCGCAATTACATTAACGGTGAATGGGTGTCCGGGGATACCTTTGAGAATCGCAATCCGGCGAATACCGACGAACTGGTCGGCCTGCATGTGAAGGGGACCGCGTCTGACGTGGAGGCCGCCGCCGAGGCTGCTCAGGCTGCTTTCGGTCCGTGGGCCAGCCTTCCAGGACCGGCCCGCGGTAACTATCTGTACAAAGTGGCCGATATCCTCGACCGCAAGTTCGACAGCATCTCCGCCGACATGACGCGCGAGGAAGGCAAGACCCTGCCCGAAGCCAAAGGCGAGGTTCGGCGCGCTATCAACATTTTCCGGTATTTTGCGGGCGAGGGCTCGCGGATGAACGGAATTCAGGTGCCGAGCGAGCGTGAGCGCGTTCATATGTTCGCGATCCGCAAGCCGCTCGGGGTGGTGGGGCTGATCACGCCGTGGAATTTCCCGAGCGCGATTCCAGCGTGGAAGCTCGCTCCCGCGCTGATCTGCGGCAACACCGTGATCATGAAGCCGGCGTCGGTTTCGCCGCTTAGCGCATGGCGGCTGATTGAGGCCTGTCATGAGGCTGGGATTCCAAAGGGCGTGGTGAACTTCATCACCGGTTCGGGCGGACAGGTCGGCGATCCGCTGGTTGAGGCGAAGCAACTGAAGGCCGTGTCGTTCACGGGATCCTGCGAAGTGGGTCTCGCCCTGCACAAGAAGGCGTCGGCGCGGCAGCTGCGAATCCAGCTGGAGATGGGTGGCAAGAATCCCACCATTGTGCTGGGCGACGCGGACTTCCAGTCGGCCGTCGACAACGTGGTGAATGCCTCGTTCTTTTCGACCGGACAGAAGTGTACGGCTACGAGCCGCGCCATTGTCGAGGATTCCATCTACGACAAGTTTGTAGCGGCTGTGACGGAAGCGGCTAAGAAGCTGAAGGTCGGCAACGGCATGGAGCCGGGCGTGCAGATCGGTCCGGCCATCGATCAGAAGCAGCTCGAAACGAACCTGAAGTACATCGAGATTGGCCGCCAGGAGTGTGGCGAGCCGAAGTGCGGCGGCAACCGGATCACCGGACCTGGCTTCGACAAGGGCTTCTTTATCGAGCCGACGGTTTTCGCCGATGTCACGCCGCAGATGCGAATCGCGCAGGAAGAGATCTTTGGACCGGTGCTTGCGATTATGCGCGCGCGCGACTTCGAGGACGCGATGCGAATTGCTAACGACATTCCACTGGGGTTGTCAGCTTCCATTCAGACGACGAATGTCTCGCGCGTGTTCGACTTTGTGTACCGGATGGAAGCGGGCCTTCTGACCGTGAATCTCCCGAGCGCGGGAGTCGAGTACCAGCTCCCGTTTGGCGGCACCAAGGAATCCAGCTTCGGGCCGAAGGAGCAGGGCCCCGCAGCCCTCGAGTTCTACAGCGACTACAAGACGGTCTATCTGAAGTACTGAGCCGTCTTCTAAGGTGGCCCGATTAACCTTGACTTTCCGACATGAGTTAACTATAGTTAACTCATGTCGGAAGCCATTCGCTACACCCTCATCGCCACGAGCCTTTCGTTCCTGTTCGTGGCCATCTTCTATCGAATCCGGTCGCAACGATCCGGCGAATCCCTCGACCGCACAAAGGAAGGTTGGCCCATTCTGATCGGTGTTCGACTGGCAGGCTTTCTCACGGCCGGTTCTACTGCGGCATGGTTATCAAAGGCGGCGTGGGTGGAACCGACAGGCGTGCCGGTGCCGGAAGTGCTCCGCTGGCTGGGGGTGGTTGGATTTGGTCTTGCTGCGTCGTGGGTGATTTGGATGTTTCACACGCTGGGGCGAAATCTGACTGACACGGTGGTGACACGGCGAGACGCTATTTTCGTCGACAACGGTCCCTACCGCTTCGTGCGGAATCCCATGTATACCGGCGTTCTGATGGTGGGGCTGAGCCTGGGGCTTGCTGTGGGCACCTGGTTGATTCCACTCTGTGCGGGGCTGATCTTCACGCTGCTGGCGCTGCGGACGGCGACGGAAGAGAAATACCTGATCCAGCGCTTCGGCAACCGGTATATCGAATATATGAGCCGCGTTGGGCGCTTCTTTCCCAGGCTGCGGCACGGATAAAGACAGGTGTGCGGGATCGAACACAGGGTACGCGTCGGAAGTAGCTGATTCCGCACTCAGGAATTTGTGGCACCTGCATTCCCTTCATGCGGTGCATGAGAATCACTTTCGCGATCTCGTTCCTGATTGCATCCGCTGCTCTGGCGCAGAGTGTGAAGGTCGGTGTTATTGGCGGCGTCCCGCTCACTGACCCGGTGCGATTCAACGACGAATCCAAACGTTATCTTGTTGGACCTTCTGTGGAAGTGCGATTTTTGGACGGGCGCCCTGGCGTCGAAATGAATGCGTTGTACCGCAGGACGGGCACGGCGTTTAGCTTTGTTTTAGCCCTAATCCCGATTACCCGCAGGTACCCGAGCGATTTAGCAGTCGCACAGTGGGAAATACATGGGAATTTCCGTTGCTCGGAAAATATTATTTCCGGACAAGTGACGAAAAATGGCGACCGTTCCTTGGGACGGGTTATACGATACGCCACACGTGGACGACTACGACGGACGAAAGCGTATTCTCCGGGAACCCAACTCCTCAGGTCTCGAAGCGTGGAGGAGGCGCGGGCGTTGACGTTGGTGCGACCGTTGTCGGTGGCATCGACTGGAAGTGGACCCGGCGCATCTCAGTGCAGCCGCAATTTCGCTACACACGGTACGGGGATCGGAGCGATACGTTGAACCGGGGTCAGGTGGATTTCATGCTCGGCATACGGTTCTGACGGCTGACCCCGAAGTTCTATACTCGGGTTGAAGATGACTCCAGCCCAGCTTGCCTCCTGGACACTCCCGGTAACGGTATTCAGCGTGTCCACGCTGATCGCTCTTCTGGTTCGACAAGTTGTGCTGCGGGTGCTTGCCAGCCGGGTGCCGGCGTCGTCGAAGGCCTGGCGGCTCTTTCTCGAAACGGTGCGCGGACCATCGGTGCTGTGGTGTTTGGCCGCGGGTCTGGCCATCGCGATTCACAACGCCCAGGCGCCGCGCACATTCGAGTACTGGGCTCAGAAGTCGATCGGCGTTTTTACCATTGTCAGCATCGGACTGGTCGGCGCGGCTGTCGCAGTCCGGATGGTGGCGGTCTACGGTGAGCGCAAGAGCCTACGGATCGCAGGGCTGTCGAAAACGCTGGTTTACCTGGTGATCTTCAGCATTGTCCTGCTGATGGTTCTAAGTGAATTTGAGGTACAAATCACACCGATTCTTACGGCTCTCGGTGTCGGCGGTCTGGCTGTCGCTTTGGCTTTGCAGGACACGCTGTCGAACTTCTTCGCAGGGATTCACATCCTGGTAGAGGAGCCAATCCGGGTCGGCGATTTCGTTCGTTTGTCCAAGGATGAAGAGGGTACGGTCAGCGACATCGGCTGGCGCACCACCCGAATTCAGACGTTTCAAAACACAGTAATTGTGGTTCCGAATAAAAACCTGGTTTCGGCGAATATCGTCAATTTTCATCTGGCGGAACGTCGGGTTTCGACGGAAATCGATATCTATTCGGCAAACGAAGCGAGTCCCGACCAGATCGCCGAGCTGGCCATGGCAATCGCGGAGCGTACCGAGGGCGTGCTCCCCGAGCCTGCGCCGATAGTGCTGCTCGACCCCGGTGTGCTGCACACGCATATGCAGATGAAACTGGTGGTTCACGTAGCCACTGTCGCGGAGCGGGCGCCGGTGAGATCCGACATTCGGGCGCAGCTTCACAGAGCTTTTCGAGAGCACGGGATTCCGTTCCCGGTGGTAAAGGTTTGAGGGCGACCCGGCCAGGACTTCGCGTCGGGATCGACACAGGCGGCACGTTTACGGACTTCGTTGTCGCCCGCCACGGGGCCGGCCTGGAAACCTTCAAAATTCGCTCGAATCCGTCGAATCCGGCTTCTGTCATTTTGGAAGGGCTGGCGAGGATTGGCGGTCGGCCGGAGGTAGTCCACGGCTCCACTGTGGCGACCAATGCGCTGCTCGAGAGGAAGGGTGCGAGGACGGCACTGGTGACGACGGCAGGGTTCGAGGACGTGATCGAAATCGGCCGGCAAAACCGGGAGCGGCTCTACGTGCTGGATCCACCTGAGCGACGTGTGCTCTGCGAACGCGAACTGCGATTCGGAGTCAGCGAGCGCGTTACGTTTGAGGGCGAGGTTCTCTCCGCACCCGCTCCAGAGGAACTCAAACGGCTGGCGATCCAGTTAAAGAAAGCAGGCGTGGAAGCGGTCGCTATTTGTCTGCTTCATTCCTATGCGAATGCAGAGCATGAAAGAGCCGTGGCCGCGGCATGCACGGGGCTGGGATATGTGTGCGCGTCGAACGAGATATCGCCGGAGATGCGCGAGTATGAGCGCACCTCCACCACCTACCTGAACGCGTATGTAGGGCCGCTGATGGACCGCTATCTGGGCCAGCTTTCCGCGGTTCGACAGCTGTGGGTGATGCAGTCCAGCGGCGGTCTGCTGCGTGCCTCCGAGGCTCGGGCGCAGGCAGTTCGAACGCTGCTGTCCGGGCCGGCGGGCGGTGTAGTCGGCGCGATTGAGGTCGCGCGACTGTCCGGGTTCACGCGCGTGCTCGGGTTCGACATGGGCGGCACGTCGACTGACGTGTCACTCAGCGAAGGCTCACCACGGCAGACCACCGAGGCCTGTGTTGACGGGTTTCCGGTGCGGGTACCGGGGCTCGACATCCAGACTGTGGGTGCTGGCGGCGGGTCGATTGCGCGCGTGGATGCGGGCGGATTGCTACGCGTGGGGCCGGAGAGCGCGGGCGCGCAGCCGGGGCCGGCATGCTATGGGACGGGTGAATTGCCGACCGTCACCGACGCCAACGTGGTTCTCGGCAGGAT
>Ga0163150_10004720_pt1 | contig 18015 bp, 17 predicted proteins | sample OliLakLV19P2IB_FD_148628 | JGI IMG/M metagenome (GOLD analysis project Ga0163150, IMG submission 148628) | Freshwater microbial mat bacterial communities from Lake Vanda, McMurdo Dry Valleys, Antarctica - Oligotrophic Lake LV.19.P2.IB | ecosystem: Environmental > Aquatic > Freshwater > Lake >...
GTCCCCTTCTCCCCCATCACCCCCGCGTACAGATGCGCCTTCACATGATCGACGCCGATCAGCGGCTTGCCCAGCGACCAGGCGAGCGCCTTGGCGGCGGTGACGCCCACGAGCAGGGAGCCGATGAGCCCCGGCCTGTTGCCGACAGCGACCGCATCTAGGTGCGCAAACGAAGCGCCCGCCGCCGCCAGTGCTTCATCGATCACCGGGCCGATGCGTTCGATGTGCGCCCGGCTGGCGATCTCGGGCACCACGCCGCCATACCGCTCGTGCAGCTTGTGCTGCGTCGCGATGATGTTCGAACGCACGACCAGACCATCTTCGACGACGGCGGCGGCGGTCTCGTCGCAACTGGTTTCGATGCCGAGAATGAGGGACATGACGATCGCCAAGGGGAGGGAAGTAGGCCAAAGATTGTAGAGAGGGCCATGCAAATGAAAAGGGCGAGCCTCTGCGGAGGCTCGCCCTTCGTGTTCTTCGTGAAAGCCCGGCATCAGGCGCGGCGGCGGCGCAAGCCCAGGCCCAGCGCGCCCATCACCAGCAGCGACAGCGACGCCGGCTCGGGGAGAAATGCCGAACCAGTCTGGACCAACCGAAGGACTTCCGTGTCGTTCAAGACCCCATCGTAGATCTGCGCATCGTCCAGCAGCCCCTGCCACCCGTGCGCGGCGATGTCGATCCCGACATAGGTATCCAGAAGGGAACTGTTCACCAGATCGTGCCCGTACAAGTTGGAGCCGGCGAAAATGCCGTTGACAAAGATGCGGACCAAATTGCCGGGCCCCGTATCGTCGGCGGTCATCGTCAGGTGGACCCATGAGTCATTGGCGACGACGGGCGCGGCGTAATCGACGTCGACGTGCGCGCCCGCATTGACATAGGGCGCGTCGTCAGCGGCGAGCAGGAAACGGTTGGTGCAACAGGGCACGCCGACCGGGTCCTGACTGATGATGGCGCTGAAGGCGCCGTCGAGGGATGACCGGTTGACCCATGCCGCGAAGGTGAACCCGGGCAGGCCGTCAAATCCCGCCAACCCTCCGAGCTTCGCGAGACCGGACGTGCTGCCGTTGAACACGCCGGCACCCGGGGCGGCGAAGCGATCGAGCCCCTGCACGACGTTGTTATTCGTCGCGTGGTTCCCGAAGCCGGAACTGTCGAGGCCCAGGTTGGCCGCGACGTCGAACTTGTAATCAGCGATCAAGGTCGTGGCCTCGACGGGCTGCACGACGAAACCGACCACACCCACCGCGCACGCCGCCACCGAACGTTGGAAAAAGTTCATTGCGATCCTCCAGGAGAAAGTGGTTAAAATCCCTCGCATGCAAGCGTACCAACGCATGAATCAGATGCAATACCTCACCACTCATTTTGACTGACAAATCACCGTCAATAGTCCGTCTACAAAAAAAGCCTGCCGATCGGATCGATCGGCAGGCTCATCTGATCAGTACGATCAACGATTACTTCGGCTCATCCTTCTTCTCCGGCTCCGGCAGCTTCTCGCCCTTCTCCAGCGTCCCGATCTTGTTGTTCAATTCCTCCAGCCGTTCGGTCAGCTCCGCCCGCATCTTGCCCAGCCGCTCGATCTCCGCCTGGCGCGAGAGGATGTCGCCGCCCTCCTTGCCGGTTTTGGGCCATTCGCCGGTCTTGAGTTTGCCGAGCATCGCCTCCAGCGCCGCCGCGAGTTGCGGGTCCGAGCGCTCCTTCTGGATCCACTGCGGCGTCAGTTCGCCCTTGGCCGGCGGCTTGACGTTCAGGTCGCGCCACACCTTGAGCATCGCCACCGTCTCCTCCGAAGTCATCGGCACGTAAAACCCGTCGCTCGGATCGACGCCCCAAAGCTTGTCGCCTTCCTTGCGATGAATGTTCCTGCCGCTGGGCAGATAGTAGAGCGCGTTGGTGATCTTGATCGCCCCGCCGTTGGCTTCGATCATCTTCACCTGCTGCACGCTGCCCTTGCCGAAGGTCCGCGTGCCGATCACGATCGCCCGGCCGTTGTCCTTCAGCGCCCCCGAAACAATCTCCGACGCCGAGGCGCTCGCCTCATTCACCAGCACGACGAGCGGGATGTTCTTGATATCCTCCGCCTCGGTCTTCGACTCGAAGGTGCGGTCGCGCTGCGTCCTGCCGCGGATCGAGACGATCGTCTTGCCGCCATCTAAGAACATGTCGCATACCTGCACCGCCGACTCAAGCAGCCCGCCCGGATCGAAGCGCAGGTCGAGCACCAGGCCCTTCATCCCCGCCGCCTGTAGCTCGGTGAGGGCCGCCTTCAATTTCGGAGCGGTATCCTCGGTGAACTGCGTGACGCGCACCAGGCCGATCTTGTTGACCGGGTCGAGCATGTAGTCCCAGTGGTTGTCATCCTTGCGGACCCAGCCCTTGACCGTCGGCACCACGATCTTGGCGCGGACGACGCTGATGTCGGCCACCTTGCCGTCGAGGTGCCGGACCTTGAGTTTGACCGGCGTGCCCTCTTCGCCAACCAGCCGCTTAATCGCCTCGGCGGTGGTGATACCTTCGGTGGTCTTGCCCTCGATCTCCAGCACGATGTCGCCGGCCAGGATGCCCGCCTTCCATGCGGGGGAGTCTTCGAGTGGCGCGGCGATGCGCAGGAAGTTCTCGTGGATGTCGATCTCGGCGCCGATGCCGGAGAACGTGCCGCGCACCTGCTTGTCGAAGTCGGGCATCTCCTCGGGCGAGAGGTAGACGGTGTACGGGTCGCCCACCGCCGCCACCATGGCACGGGCGGCGGCGTCGATGAGCTTCTTCTCATCGGGCACCTCGACGTACTCGGTGACCAGCTCGTGCCGCACGTCGACGAGCAAATCGAGCTGCTCAAAGACGCCGCTGCGCTGGGCCATCGTGTGCATCACGACGTTGGCGGTCAGGAGGGACGAGAGAACGATGATCGCGGTCGTTCGTGACATAAAGTTCCACCGTGGTTTGGGAGCGGCTGCATTGTAGGCGAGGCGGGGGCGATCCGTGCCAGGTTGCAGGCCGACGCCTTCCTCCCGACAATCCCCCGCCATGCCGCAGCAAGCGTTCGAGCTCGACCACCACGGCCAAACCCTCCGCGGGATGACGTACCGCCCCGCGAAGGAAGGCCGCAGCCCGACGGTCGTCATGCTGCACGGGTTCACCGGCCAACGCATCGAGAACGGCTTCCTTTTCGTCCGGCTGGCGCGGGCGCTCAGTGCGGCCGGCATCGCGGCGGTGACGTTCGATTTCCTCGGCTCCGGCGAGTCCGATGGCACCTTCGACGAGATGCTCGTCACGAAGGAGCTTGCCGACGCGATGCGGGTCACCGAGTGGGTCCAGCGGCAATCCTTCGTCGACCGCGCCAAGCTCGGCCTGCTCGGCTTCAGCCTCGGCGGCCTGCTCGCGAGCTGCGTCACCGCCCGCACCGAGATCTACAAGTCGCTCGCGCTGGTCGCCCCGACGACGGAGCAGAACATCAGCCGGCACGCCAAGCGTGAGGGCAAGAGCGAGGCGTGCTCCGTCCTCTTCGGGCCGCATTGCCTGCACCCGAAGTTTTTCGACGACGTCGCCACGCTCGACTCGGTGCGCGACGTGGTGAAACACCCCCGGCCGACGCTGATCGTGCAGGGCACCGCCGACACCGCGGTGCCGCCCGCGGTGTCGCAGAAGTTCTGCGATGCGATGAAGAAAGCGGTCGTGCCCTGTGAGACGAAACTGATCGAGGGCGCCGATCACCCCTTCGCCCACCCGTCGTGGCGGAAGCAGCTTGTCGATGCGGTGACGGCGTTCTTTAAGAAGACGCTGGTCGGAAAGCGGTAGGGTGCGTCAAGGCTTGGCGCAGACGCACCAACGAGCGCGCGAAGAAGGCACAGGCCCGCGGCGATTATCGGGAACATCCCCCGGAAGTGAAGGTGCGTCCGCGCAGAGCCTTGACGCACCCTACATGAAACCATGCCCACCTTCCGCGCCATCCTCTGCGACCTCGACAACACGCTGTTCCATTGGGACCCGTGCGACGAGCGCGGCCGGCTGGCGGCGCACGCCGCGCTCAAGCAGGCGGCCGATGTCTCCTTCGACGAGTTCATGGTGTTGCACCACACCGTTCGACAGGAACTCAAGCACCGGCTCACCGGGCAGGGCTCGAACCACAACCGCATCCTGTTCTTCAGCGCAATGGTGGACCGGCTGCTGAACCAGCCGCGCCCCGCTCTCGTGCTAACGATGTACCAGCGCTACTGGCAGGCATTCTTCGCAACGATGAAGCCGCACGCCGACGCCCACCGCGTGCTCAGCCAGCTCAAGCGGAATCACAAGATCGCGATGGTGTCGAACCACGTGGCCCAGCCGCAACTCGACAAGGTGGTGCGCCTCGGGTTCGAGCCTTATTTCGCTGCGATCGTCGTCAGCGAGGACGCCGGCTTCGAGAAGCCCGACCCGCGCATCTTTCATACCGCGCTGGCGAAGCTTGGTGTCGACGCGAAGGAAACCGTCATGATCGGCGACCACACGAAGGGCGACATCGAGGGCGCGAACCGCGCCGGGTTGAAGACGATCTACATGGCGGAGTTCACCAATGGCGAGCCGGCACCGGCGTGCGCCGATCATGTCGTCCACCGGCTCGCGGATGTGCTGGCGATCTTGAATTGATGCCCGTGGTTGATGCCACTGGCAGTCCTCTGCCAGTGCCGTTCGTTCACGATGACCGAGGGCGAAGGCACTGGCAGCGGACTGCCAGTGGCATCAAGCCTCAACCGCCCTGCTCCGACCCCAGCTCGCGCAGCTTCTTCCACGTGAACAGCCCCGTGTCGTGCCCATCGCTCCACGCGATCTTCAGCGCGTAGTTGCCCACGAGCTGCATTGCGGCAATGCGGATGTCCCGCGGGATCGACGCCGGATTCAAAATCCGCTCGCCCGTCCATTCATCGACGCAGCTCGCGCAGGGACACGACGCCCGCAGTTCCACGAAATGAAAACGATCGACCCGGCCGCCCGGCCAGGTGATGTTCAGCTCCAGCGCCTGGGTGTTCGCCTTGATGTCGACGGGCGCTGCCGGTTCCGATTTCGTGTCCATTAATGACTCCGAACGCGTTGAAGCTTCCGCAATTTAAGCAAGGCCCGTTGAATCGTGCGCTCGATACTCTTAGCTTCCTCATCCCAGGGCATAGATACCAATCCGGCCTCAACGACCTTATTGACGAGTTCCACAACCTCGTCGACAGTAAATTCAACCCGAGCGTCCCTGTCTGTAACCCGAGGTGTTCCGCCATCAAAACCAGTACCCTTTTGCGTTGTTGATGACAGCTCGATCCAAACAGGATGCTCGAAACGATCGCTCCGATCCGAGGGCACTACGTTCATCGACGCCGAGTTATACTTGTTACTCTCGACAATGGTTGTCTTCCCCGGCCTCGACTTCGATCCAGTATTCCAATTAACACCGGCCGCTTTCACTTCTACGCGCATACTGCCTCCCATATAAAAAGGTGTTATGTCAGAGTGACGGCACCCGCCTCGGCGAACGTCTTCTTCAGATATTCGATGCTCTTGCTCGCGATCGTCTGCGGGTCCGGCGTGTAATCAAACACTTCCACCGAAACGTACCCGTCGTATCCGCTCGCCTTCAGCGCCTTCGCGATCGGCACGAATTCAACCTCGCCGAAGCCCGGGCCGCGCATGTTCGGGTCGTTGGCGTGGAAGTGGGCGGTGTACTTCTTGTTGGCCGCGATGACCTGCGGGATCGTCGCGGCTTCGCTCGACATCGCCTTCACATCGAGATGCAACCGGCAGGCGGGATGATCCACCGCGTGGATCAGGTTCACCGTCTCGGCGGCGGTCGTCAGGAAGTTGGTCTCCTTCGGCGTCAGCGGCTCCATCGCGATCGTCACCCCCAGCGGCCCGGCCGTCTCCGCCACCGAGCGCAGCACCTCAACAGCCCGGTTAAATCCATCCTGATATTTCACGCCCTCCGGCAGCGTCCGCTGCTTCGGGCTGCCCCAGACCATGATTGTCCCGCCCATCGCGGCGCAGAGTCGAACGAGGTGCCGGGCAAACGCGGCGGTGTCACGCCGCACCGCATCGTCCGGCGTGGTGATGTGCATTCCCGCCGGCTTCACCAGCAGCCAGTGCAGACCGACCACCTCAAGCCCCGCCGCCCGAACCGTCTCGCCGATCGCCTCGGCCTCCTCTTCCGTCAACTCGCGCGGGTCGTCCTTGAGCGTGAACGGCGCGAGCTCCAGCCCGTGATACCCACACCCCGCGACATGCTCGCAGAGCCGCGGCAACTCCCAGTTCTGATACGTCTCGTTGCAGATGGCGAACTTCATACGAGAAGGGTACAGGGGCAGAGGCCGGGGGCCAAGGGTTGCGGGGTGCCGTGGGCGGCAGGGAGGGCCAGGGCAAACGGATGTGGTTTGGGTGGCACTGACAAGCGGAGTCCCCGGAGCTTGTCAGTGGTGGACCACCCCGCAATTTCGCCACTGACAAGCCCTCCGAGAAGGACTTGTCAGTGCCACCCTGGCGGTACATGCGATCGCCCCCCCAAAACGGTGCTGGACAGCGCCGGCCAACTCATCTATCATTCCATCCGGATAGACGGATGAATGCCGAATGTCGCACAGCAACGGACAGCCCGCCGCACTTCTAAGCTGGATGGACAGCCTCGCCGATGCGACGCGCCTGCGGTTGCTGCGGCTGCTGGAGAAGCACGAGTTGGGCGTCGTGGACCTTTGCGAAGTGCTCCAGATGCCGCAGTCGACGGTGAGCCGGCATTTGAAAGTGCTCGGCGACCAGGGCTGGGTGCTCAGCCGGCGCCAGGCGACGACGAATCTTTACTCAATGCCGACGGACGAGCTGGCAACGCCGGCGAAGAAGCTGTGGGCTGTGGCGCGAGAGCAGACCGGCAACTGGGCCACGCTTCAACAGGATGAACTCCGCCTCCAGCGCCGCCTCGCAAAGCACCCCGGCGACACCAAGGCGTTCTTCGCCGGGGCCGCCGGCCAGTGGGACAAGCTGCGCAGCGAGCTTTACGGTGACCGCTTCTCGATGGCGGCAATGCTCGCACTGCTTCCCAGTGACGCCGTGATCGCCGACCTCGGCTGCGGCACCGGGCAATTGCTCGCAGACCTCGCGCCACATGTGAGGCGAGTGATCGGCATCGACAACTCCCCCGCCATGCTCAAGGCCGCCCGCAAGCGAACGCACGGCCTGAAGCACGTCGAGCTGCATGAAGGCGAACTCAATGCCCTGCCGATCGAAGATGGCGCCTGCGACGCGGCGTTGCTCGTGCTGGTGCTGACCTACATTGAATCGCCGGACGCGGTGCTGCGTGAGATGGCTCGCATCCTCAAGCCCGGCGGCAAGGCCGTCGTCGTCGACCTGCTGCTACACGACCGCGAAGACTTCCGCCGCGAGAAGGAGCAGCGCTGGCCGGGATTCGAGCCGAAGACGCTGGCCGCCATGCTGCTCGACGCGGGCTTCGAGAAATCTTCCTGCCGCATGCTGCCGACCGAGCCGCGGGCCACGGGACCGGCGTTAATCCTCGCCACCGGCATTGCTGGATCGTGAAATTTGCACCCGCATCCGAAGCCAAACGAATCCGCCCCGATGTGTCGATAAGCAACGTACTTCACTGAAACCCGCCGCCCGATAACAGGAGCCATCGCCCATGACGCAGACGCTGACCCGCCCCACCAAATCGAAGAGCGCCGCCCCCGCCCTGGAACACAAGGTCGCCGACCTGAAGCTCGCCGATTGGGGCCGCAAGGAGATCGACCTCGCCGAGGCGGAGATGCCCGGCCTGATGTCGATCCGCAAGGAGTTCGCCAAGGCGCAGCCGCTGAAGGGCCTGCGCATCATGGGTTCCTTGCACATGACGATCCAGACCGCGGTGCTCGCCGAGACGCTGGCCGCGCTGGGCGCGAACGTCCGCTGGTGCTCGTGCAACATCTTCTCGACGCAGGACCACGCCGCCGCGGCGCTCGCGGTTGGACAAGGTACGCCCGACAATCCCAAGGGCATTCCCGTCTTCGCCTGGAAGGGTGAGACGCTGGAAGAATACTGGTGGTGTACCGAGCGCGCCCTCGACTTCAACGGCAAAGGCCCGCAGCAGATCGTCGACGACGGCGGCGACGCCACGCTCCTCATCCATAAAGGCGTCGAGTTCGAGAAGGCCGGCAAGGTTCCCGGCCCCGACACCACCGACAATACCGAATACAAAGAAATCCTCAAACTCCTCGCCAAGTGCCTCAAGGGCGACCCCAAGCGCTGGAACAACGTCGCGAAGGAAATGCGCGGCGTCACCGAAGAGACGACCACCGGCGTGCACCGCCTCTACGAGATGCAGAAGAAGGGCACGCTGCTCTTCCCGGCGATCAACGTGAACGACGCCGTCACCAAGAGCAAATTCGACAACCTCTACGGCTGCCGGCACTCGCTCATCGACGGCCTCAACCGCGCCACCGATGTGATGATGTCCGGCAAGGTCGCCGTGGTCTTCGGCTACGGCGACGTGGGCAAGGGCTGCGCCCAGAGCCTCAAAGGCCAAGGCGCCCGCGTCATCGTCACCGAGATCGATCCGATCTGCGCCCTGCAGGCGGCGATGGAGGGGTATCAGGTCACCACGCTCGAAGACGTGATCGCCACCGCCGACTTCTTCATCACCACGACGGGCAACAAGGACATCATCACCGTCGCCCACATGAAGCAAATGAAGGACGGCGCGATCATCGGCAACATCGGCCACTTCGACAACGAGATCGACATGCACAACCTGTACAAGGCGGTCGATGCGAAGAAGGTGACCCGCACCAACATCAAGCCGCAGTACGACAAGTTCACGTTCAACGACACGAAGCGCAGCGTGCTGATCCTCGCCGAGGGACGGCTCTTGAACCTCGGCTGCGCGACCGGGCACCCGAGCTTCGTGATGAGCAACAGCTTCGCCAACCAGACGATCGCCCAGATCGAGCTGGCGACGAACCTGAGCAAGTACGACAAGAAGGTGTACACGCTGCCGAAGCATCTCGATGAGAAGGTGGCCCGGCTGCACCTGGAGAAGATCGGCGTGAAGCTGACGAAGCTGACGAAGGAGCAGGCGGACTACATCGGCGTGCCGGTGGAGGGGCCGTATAAGCCGGATCATTACCGATATTGATCGATGGGTAGGACAATCGATGAAACAGGAAAAGGCCGCTCAGCGTTGAGCGGCCTTTTCACTTTCAGCGGGAATGGGCTCGTCGTCCTTCGATTCGATGATGCCGCGGCGCAGGCTGTCGTACAGATCGAACGCCGGTGGGTTCTGCGGGGTCTTCTCTTTATCGGCGAGGGTGCGGCAATCAGCGGCAAACTCGGTGATCTGTGTGGCGGTCACATCGGAATGCTTCGTGATGAACTCATCGAGCTCTATTAATGGGTCCTCGGGATCCACGTCGTGGCGATCGACAGCGTAAATCAAACGATTCACCTCTTGCATAGCGAGGTCCCATTGTTTCCACAGCGTCAGCCCCGCACCCCCTGGACGATTTCGGAGCAACGCGTAAAGCTCATGGCATTTCTTCTGGATCGCCACACACGCCAGCGACTGTTCCATGCGATGAAACCAGCGCGTAGCCGCCTCGCGGCGGGCGATGCCGACGCCAGAATTAGCCAGCATCTCATCCGACTCATTCGTGAGCGCTTGCGCCTGCTGCGGCGTGAACTTCGCGTCCCGCAGGATCGCGTCGAACTTCTCGCGGGCCTCGTGCGTGTCGAACTCGGCCTTGCGCTTGTTGAGCCAAGTGCCCAGCACGATCAGCGCGATCACGATGATGACGGTGCCCCACATCACCACCATCGGCGTGAGCCACGGGACGGGGTTCCGGTGCGGCGAAGTGGTTTCGGTTTCGATCATGGCTGTGGGGCCGTCAACTCTGATGCCACTGGCAGTCCGCTGCCAGTGTTGTACGTCAACAGTTCTCACACGTTGCAGGCACTGGCAGCGGACTGCCAGTGGCATGAAGATATCGACCTCTCACACCCCCAGCTCGCGTTTCACCGCCGCGAAGGCGTCAAGCGCGAAGCGGATGTCGTCCTCGCTGTGGGCGGCCGAGACCTGCACGCGGATGCGGGCCTTGCCCAGGGGGACGACCGGGTACGAGAAGCCAACGACGTACACACCTCTTTGTAGCATGGCGTCGGCGAAAGTGGAGGCCAGCGCCGCGTCGCCGAGCATGATCGGCACGATCGGGTGGACGCCGGGCACGATGTTGAAGCCGGCCTTACTGATGCCGTCGCGGAAAAGCTTCGTGTTTCGCTCGAGGCGGTCGCGGCGCTCGGTCGACTGCGTGAGCAGGTCGAGCGTCTTGAGCGTCGCCCCTGCGATGACAGGCGCGAGCGTGTTGGAGAAGAGGTACGGCCGCGAGCGCTGGCGGAGGAGGTCGACGATCTCGCGCCGGCCGCTGGTGTATCCGCCGGATGCGCCGCCCAGCGCCTTGCCCATCGTGCCGGTGATGATGTCGATGCGGCTCATGACGCCGTGATGCTCGTGCGTGCCGCGGCCGGTCTTGCCCATAAAACCGACGGCGTGCGAATCGTCGACCATGACGAGTGCATCGTGCTTGCCCGCGAGGTCGCAGATGGCGGGGAGATTCGCGATCGTGCCGTCCATCGAGAAGACGCCGTCGGTGGCGATCATTTTGAACCGCGCGTTGCCGCTTGCGGCTTCGCGCAGCTTGGCCTCAAGCTCCACCATGTCGTTGTTTTTGTAGCGGGAGCGCCGGGCCTTGCAGAGTCGCACGCCATCGATGATCGAGGCGTGGTTGAGCTCATCGGAGATGATCGCGTCCTCCGCGCCGAGCAGCGTCTCGAAGAGCCCGCCGTTGGCGTCGAAGCAGGAGGAATAAAGGATCGTCGCCTCGGTGCCGAGGAACTCGCTGATCTTCGCTTCGAGGCGCGTGTGGAGTTCCTGCGTGCCGCAGATGAAGCGGACGGAGGCGAGGCCGTAGCCCCATTGGTCGATCGCTTCGTGCGCGGCCTTGATCACCTCGGGATGATCGGCGAGGCCGAGGTAATTGTTGGCGCACATGTTGAGCACGCCGCGGCCCTGGGCCTCGATGTGGGCCCCCTGCGGCGTGGTGATGATGCGCTCGCGCTTGAAGGTGCCCGCTTCGCGGATGGCGGTGAGCTGCTGCTCGAAATGTCTGGAAAATGATTCATTCATTCGAAATCACCAAGTCTGCCGCGGTCCGGATCACCTGCAATCCTGCCACTCGCGAAAAGTGATTGTCGTAGGTCCAGAGGGCCATCCCATGCTCGACGGCCGACGCGGCGATCCATACATCGTTCGTCGGGATCGGGGTCGCGGTTCGGCGCAGGTCGGTCAATATGCGTGCATAGATCTCCGATGTCTCGGACGTGATCGGAATCACCGGAACGGTGGTAATAGAGAGGAATCTGTCCAAATCCCGGCGATTGAGCAGCTCGCGATTTCCCTCCAGGAATCCCTGAAGCAATTCGCCGAGAACCACGGCGGAGATGCATAGTGATCGTGTTGCTTTCAGAACGGAGACCGCGGCTTCATTCCCTCGTTGCCATTCGGAGAATGCATTCGTATCTGCGAGAAGCTTGGTCACTTCCAAAGCTCCTCGTCGATCTTGGAGAAGTGCGCAGTCGCTCGATTGAACTCATCGGCCTGCTCCTGCGTCCAGGAGCCCGCCATCGACAAGAGCTTCGCACGATCTTCGGACGTGATCTCTGGGAGTTGAAATTCCGACGCCTGCGCGCCGCGGCGCAACCACTCTTCGGCCACGACTTGCATGTCCACATCCCGTCGCTCGGCTTCGGCGATCATCCGCTTCAGCAAGCCGACATCGAGATTCGGAAATGACAGCGTAAAAGCCATGCCGCATACACTCCAATATGATGCGATCATTATAGCCCCGCTCAACCGGGATCAACCTTCATTCCACGTCAGCACCACCTTCCCGCTCTGTCCGCTCATCATCGCGTCGAAGCCTTTCTGGAACTCCGAGTAGTGGAAGCGATGCGTGATGACCGGGGCGATGTTCAGGCCGCTCTCGAGCATGACCGTCATCTTGTACCACGTCTCGTACATCTCGCGGCCGTAGATGCCCTTGATGGTGAGCATGTTGAAGACGACGGTGTTCCAGTCGATGGCCATCTCCTTCTCGGGGATGCCGAGCATGGAGATCTTGCCGCCGTGGCACATGCTCGCGAGCATGTCGCGGAAGGCGTGCTCGTTGCCGGACATTTCCAGGCCGACGTCGAAGCCCTCGCGCATGCCGAGCTGCTTCTGGGCGTCGGCGAGCTTGGTCGTGCGAACGTCGACGGCCAGCGTCGCACCCATCTGCATCGCCAGGTTCAGGCGGTAGGGATTGACATCAGTGACGACCACGTGCCTGGCTCCGGCGTGCCGGCAGACGGCGGCCGCCATGATGCCGATGGGCCCGGCGCCGGTGATGAGCACGTCTTCGCCGAGCAGGTCGAACTGCAGCGCGGTGTGTACCGCGTTGCCGTAGGGATCGAAGATGGCGGCGACGTCGCGGTCGATGGCGGGGTCGTGCTCCCAGACATTCGACATCGGCAGTGCGACGTACTCCGCGAAGGCGCCCGCTCGGTTGACGCCGACGCCCTTGGTGTGGGCGCAGAGGTGTCGCCGGCCCGCCATGCAGTTGCGGCAGAGGCCGCAGACGACGTGGCCCTCGCCGCTGACGATCATGCCGGGCGTGAAGTCGTGGACGTTGCTGCCCACCGCTTCGATCACGCCGACAAACTCGTGGCCGACGACCATGGGCACGGGGATGGTCTTCTGGGCCCAGGCGTCCCACTTGTAGATATGCACATCGGTCCCGCAGATGCCGGTGCGCAGGACCTTGATCAGGACGTCGTTAATGCCGAACGCCGGGATCGGAACCTCATCGAGCCAGATGCCCGGCTCGCGGTTCTTCTTCACCAGCGCCTTCATGGTCGTGTTCATGCGGGAACATGATTCTCGCAACGGCGGCGGAAGGCAAGCGGGCGGCGAGGAGAGGTGTCAGGAGACAGGAGACAGGAGACAGCGGAGGAGTGGGGAAGTCCAAGGGACGGTAGTGACAGGAACCTGTTCCCCGTCTCCTGTTCCCTGTCTCCTGTTCCTCACCCGCCCTGGGCCTCGATCGCCGCGCCGGCTTTCGCCGCGAACGCGCGGACCTCGGGGCTGGATTTCGTGTCGGCGGCGACCGCCTTCACGGAAGGCAGCATCTGCTTCGCGTCGCCGCCGCCGAGATTGGCGATCATGGCGAGCGTCTCCAGGCGCGTCTGGTCGTCCTCGTGGTTCAGCAGGTCCGCCATCTCGCGCATCGCGCGGTTGAGCTCGGCGTCGGCGCTGCCGCCGGTCGTCCGCACCCACTCGGCGGTGTTGCCCATGCGGGTGTGCCGGGCCTGCCACATCTGGATCCGCTTGTTGGCGGCATCCACGGAGTCCACGTAAGCCTGATACTGGGCGACTTTGCCGGTCCGATCCTGGTTATATTTCTGGAAGAACTCGATCTCCTTGTCGATCTTCACCACGCCCTCGGCAATGTTCGCCTTGGTTGCGTCGTTGGGCGCTTCCTGGATCGCCTTGGCGGCGCGCTCCTTCGTGCGCGTGAGCTGGTCGAGGGCGTTCTGGATGGCCACGGGCTGGTCCGGGGCCAGGCCGCGGTGCTCCTCCAGATAGTTCTGCAGCCACTTCACGCTGTCCTTGGCGCGGCGCTCATCAATGGAGAACAGCTTCTCGTAAAACTGCTGCATCGCCGTGAGCACTTCCTTCTGGCGGGCGGCGCTGCGGTCCAGGGGCTGGATCGGCGGGAGGATCATCACGCCGGCGCGGCTCGTCTGCTCGCCCTGATGGACCGAGCGTGGGGTGCGGTCGGTGAAGATCTCGTATTCGTTGGGGCCGTGTCCGATCTCCTTGCTGCTGAAGATGTCGTTCTTGCAGCCGCCGAGCGCGGCAGCGAGCAGCGTGCACACAAGGGCGGCGCGAAATGTTCCCATGATCGATGGCTCCGTTGACGGCAGTCATGACATTACGAATCAGGCGGCACCCGTGGTTCGTCGGGTTCTACGGGTGCTCGTAATCTTTGGCGCCCAGGTCGGTCATGGCCGGGGCCACCGTAACCGGCAGGACCAACTTTAGGAAACCAGTGGCGTCGTTGTATGTCCAGCCGGCCGTATCAACCGGGGCCCCAGCGGCAACCACCAGGCTGCTGTTCGTGTACGGATTCAGCGGCGGCGTGGAGAAATAGGGCCCGAACTCGCCGGCCGGGTCGACCGTGCCCGCCATCGTCGTCTTGCGCAGGAACGTGCCCCAATCGGCCGGCCCTTCCTGCACCTGCGCCAGCGTCGGGTATTCGCCGCCGTGATCGAACCGCCAGACCTCGATCTGCTTGCGCACGGTGGTCAGTTGCGAATGGGCGCCGACGGCGCGGGCCGTGTCCGTCGCGCTGCTGAGCTTCGGGATCACCAGCGCGGCCAGGATGCCCAGCACGGCAATCACGATGGTCAACTCCACCAGCGTGAATGCACGGCGACCAAGGGGAACCGATTGCCACATGGTTTTTGCCTCCGAGGGGGCGAAACGCCGCGATTCAGCGGGAAGCAGTTCGCACCGACCGGCTTACCATCGCCAACCCGCGGTGGGGACTTCACCCATTGGCCCCTTCCCAGTCTGTTGACCCGCGATCGGAGCGGCACGAGCTTCAGAGTCGGCACAGATGGAACACCGAACCCGTTCGGCACAGGCGATGCAGCCGGTCGCGGCGGCCCCCCGTTAAAGGTGCAACTCATCGGTAGCCAGCGGCAATCCCACCCGGCGCCACGCCCCTCACGCCACCGTGGTCGCGCTTTTATTCAGCACACGGCCAAGCTGGCGCAGGGCCTGCTTGATGCGCTGCTCGTTCTCGACGAGCGCCATGCGCACATAACCTTCGCCGAGGTCGCCGAACGCGCTGCCGGGGGTGAGGGCCACCTCCGCCTGATCGACCATCGCCATGCAGAAGTCGGCGGTCGTGCCGCCATAGGCCGCGAGGTGTTCCGGCTTGACCTTCGCCCAGACGAACATCGTCGCGCGGGGCGATTCCACATCCCAGCCGAGCTTGCGCAGCCCCTGCACCAGCACGTCACGGCGGGCTTCATAAATCTTCGCCTGGTCCTCGACGTGCTTGTCCTGCGTGCGCATGGCGATGATCGCGGCGATCTGCACCGCCTGGAAGATGCCGTAGTCGTAGTAGCCCTTGACCGTGTTCAGGGCCTTGATCATCTCGGGGTGGCCGCAGCAGAACCCGATGCGCCAGCCGGCCATGTTGTAGGGCTTGCTGAGCGTGGTGAACTCGCAGCCGAACTCTTTGGCGCCGTCGCTCTGGAGGTAGCTCGGCGCTTTGTAATCATCGAAGCACGTCTCGCCGTAGGCGAAGTCGTGCAGGATCATCACCTGGTGCTTCTCGGCGAGCCTGATCGCCTTGTCGTAGAAGGACGGCTCGACGGTCAGGGCCGTGGGGTTGTGCGGGTAGTTGAGCACCATCGCCTTGGGCTTGGGCGTCGTGGTGGTGAACACATGCTCGATGCGCTCGAGGAACGCATCATCATTGCCGAGCGGCACGGCGATGGTGGAGCCGCCGGCGAGGATGATGGCGTAGGTATGAATCTGGAACGCGGGGTTGCCGACGACGACGCTGTCGCCGGGGCCGAAGAGCGCGAGGCACATGTGGCTGAAGCCTTCCTTCGAGCCGATGGTGGCGATGACCTCGGTGTCGGGGTCGAGCTCGACGCCCCACCGCCGGCGATATTTCATCGCCATATCCTTGCGCAGATTGTAGACGCCCGAGCCGACGGAATACCGGCTGTTGCGCGGGTCGGCCGCGGCCTCGCGGAGCTTGTCGACGACGGCGCTGGGCGGCGCATCGGTGGGGTTGCCCATATTGAGGTCGATGACATCGACGCCGGTCTTGCGGCGGTCGTAGATGAGCTGCTTGAGCTTACCGAGGACGTAGGGCGGCAAGCGGTGGACTCTCGATGCTGTTTCAATCTTCATGGCTGTTTTCGTAGGGTCCGCTGTGCGGACCGCAGGGGTCATATGGTGTTCATAGGTCCGCACAGCGGACCCTACTCTTGGAACATCAATTCTTTTTGCTGCGCCCAACTCTCCCGCAGCGTTCTGTCCGCAACGATCAACTCAACTTCATTCAACATCGTCCGCGCCAGTCGCTGCATGGCGATGCGCTCGGCGTTGCGGCGGACGCGCGAGGTCAACTCCGTGCGCACGGCCTCTAATTGTATCGGCTTCGCGGGCAGCTTCTGTTCCAGCTTAAGGATCGCGAAGCCCTTCTCGATGGCGATGGGCTCGCTGACCTTGCCCTCTTCCAGGATCGCCACCGCCTTGCGCACGCCATCGGGCCAGGTGGGGTCGGCGGGGCTGACGGGGGCGAGCAGGCCGCCTTGCGCGCGACTGGAATCGGTCGAGTGCCGCACGGCGAGGTCGATGAACGACTCGGCGGGCGAACCCGGCGCGGGGAACTCGCCGCGGGCGCGCCTGACGATCTCGGAGGCGAGGCCGAGGTTCTCGACGGTGATCAGGCGGGTCTCGAAGCGCGGGCCGTACTCGATGTCGTAGGCCTGCTTGAGCTGGTCTTCGGTGATGGTGATTTCGTTCTGCACGATCAGCCGCATGCCTGCGTTGCGCTTCAGGAGCTGGGCAAAGCGGTCCTCGCCGAGCCCGCGGCGCCGGCGGAGCTCGCTCATGAGGCGGACGGCATTGTCCGGATCGCGCGGGTCCAGATTGTTCAAAAGCGCCGCCTTCTCGCCTTCGACCTGCGAATCCGACAGCGTCGCCCCGCTGTCCGCCAGCCGTTTGGCGATCCGGCGGTCGAGGATGAGCTCGGCCAAAACCTGCCCGCCGGCCGCTTCGTACAACGCGGCCTGCAAATCGTTATGACTGATGGGCCGGCCGTCCAGATAACCCACCACGCGGGTCGCTGGCGAGTCGCCCCCGGCGGCGGTAGACTTGGAGTCCGCCCCGCTGGCCGCCGCAGCGCCATCGCCGGCCGCGCCGCCTCCGCTATTGCCGGCCTGACAGCCCGCCAGCGAAGCGCATAAAATGCCGATCATAAAGGTGTTTCGTGTCATCCCGCCACGCTAAGATGCGGGGCCGGTTGTGTCAAAGGAAAGCCGTTAGCGGATACCTATTAGCTAATAGCCAATAGCCATTAGCCGTTAGCCTTGAGCGTCAACGCACGGGATCGCGATGACCGTGCAAGACGCGACGGCTTCGAGCGTATTTCAGAACAGGAAAATCGTCGACCATCGCCGCACGCCGATCGCGATCCCGAAGCGGCACCTCGGCCAATAGCTTTTATGCCTTCGGCTAATGGCTAATGGCTAACGGCTCCCCCCTATGAAACAAGAACCCCAGATCATTCTTTGCCCCTACTGCGGCCACGTGCAGACCGTGCCGGAGAACGCGGCCGTGCCGGACCAGTGCGACGAGTGCCGCGGGCTGTTCGAGCCGCTCTCGCGCCGGGCGACGCAGATCTCGATGGGGCCGTGGTACATCCGCGACAAGAAGAACCCGTTCCGCCCGGGATGCAGCTACGAGGTGCTCTCGAAGATGGCGCGGAACAACCGTATCCGTCCGACGACGGTGATGCGCGGGCCGTCCACGAAGCAGTTCTGGTCCGTGGCCCGCAACGTCCCAGGCATTGCGCATCTGCTGGGCTACTGCCACCAGTGCAGCGCGAAGGTCGCGCCGACCGATGCCGCCTGCCACGCCTGCGGCGCGAAGTTTGAGGAACCGAAAGAGCGCAACGAACTCGGCCTCGCCTACCGCACCGCCACCGAAGCGGCCGCGGCCCAGCGCAGCCTCGAAAAGGAGATCGCCGCCATCACCGGGTCCACCAGTTCCAGCGGCAGCGGCATCAACCCCGCCATCTCCGCCGCGCCCGGGGCAGGCCTGCTCGATGAAGTGCTCGGCGGCGGCAAGTTCGGCGGCTCACCGCTGCTCAACTTCGGCTCCGCACCGACCAGCGC
>Ga0163150_10004721_pt1 | contig 18011 bp, 18 predicted proteins | sample OliLakLV19P2IB_FD_148628 | JGI IMG/M metagenome (GOLD analysis project Ga0163150, IMG submission 148628) | Freshwater microbial mat bacterial communities from Lake Vanda, McMurdo Dry Valleys, Antarctica - Oligotrophic Lake LV.19.P2.IB | ecosystem: Environmental > Aquatic > Freshwater > Lake >...
CGTCTTGTAATACGCAACCGACTTGTCCTGGGCCTTTGCGAGCAACTCCGAATCCTTGGCGGCCGAAGCCTTGTCCTTGGTGGCCTTCTCGGCCTTTTGCTCTTCGGTCATCGGCGGCGGGGCCGGCAGCTTTGCGAACGCGGATCCGGCAATGGCCCCGGCAGCGAGGCAGGCGATCAGTCTTTTCATCATGGTCTGCGGTCTCCTCAGGGTGCCGGATGCGGCTGGACGGTGGCGGGTGCGCGATCTTCGCCGGTCCTCACCTTGCCCGACTTGATGTCGTTGTACCAGAGCTCGTGGTGCTCTTTCGCCCAGGTCTCGTCGACGTGGCCGTGACGCATGCCGTCGTACGCGCCCTGCATGCCTACGGTGCCGAGGTAGATGTGCGCGAACGACATGGCGATGAAGATCACGCCCGCGACCGCGTGGACGATATGCGCCTGCTGCATGGTTGCGCGCACCTGGTCGAAATTGGGGAAGAGCAGGATCAGGCCCGAGATGCTCATGATCGTGCCGAGAACCACGACTCCGGCCCAGAACCAGCCTTTCTCACCAGCGTTGAAGCGGCCCGAGGGCACGTGCTTGCCCGAGAGCAGCCCGCCGAAGGAGGCGAGCCACTTGAAGTCGACGGCCGCCGGGAAGTTGTGGCGCACGTAGATCAGCGCGAACAAGACGATGCTCAGGATGAAGAGCGGCCCCACGAAGTTGTGCAGGTTCTTCATCAGCAGCGAGAGCCACGCGAAGAGCGTGTAACCGATCACCGGCAGCAGGATGTGCTTGCCGAAGAGCAGCACCAGGCCGGAGATGCCGAGGATCGAGAAGCTGATCGCCATCGTCCAGTGCGCCCAGCGCTCGATCATGTTGAAGCGCAGGATCATGCGGCCCGTCGTCGGCTCGTGCAGCTTGATCGGGCCCTTCCACAGGTAGAACGCACCGAGCACGATGAGCGCAATCACCACCAGCCAGCCGCCGTAGACCGTGATCGGGCCGTTGCGGTACTTGCGCCAGGCTTCGCCGGCGGTCGACATCGTGTCCTGGCCGAAGAACTTGGCCTGCGGCTGGATGAGGATGCCGGTTTCGGGCCCCTTGATGCTCGTGTAGTTGGCTTCGCCGGACCGCACTTCGCGCCATACCGGCGCATTGTTGCCGGGCTGCACGGCTTGCCTCGTTGCCTGCGTGTCATCCGGCGACGGCGCTGGCGTTGCGACTGCGGGGGCGGCGGTTGCCGCGGCCGACGCTGCGACTGCGGGCGCGACGGGTACCGCTGCGGGTACAGGATTTGCGGGCTGGGCCATTGTGCCGGCCGACACGGCCGCGCACAGCACTGCGGCCAGGCTGGCGAGCCAGGAACGCGTCTTCATCTTCGGTCTCCTCGGGGCTGCGGCAGTTGCGGACCTACTGCCCGATCCGCTTGTATTCGTTCTGGCCGTCGGTGCGCGTCTTGATCTGAGCTTCCCAGCTCGTGCGGTCGCCCTTGGTCCACTTGGCGTCGTAAGCGCCGGCCGCCAGCGGCGAATTCTCCCAGGACTTGCCGTCCGGCTTGCCCTGGTACTTGCCTTGCTTCTGGCCGGTGCTGGCCTGCTCGACTTCCATGCAGGCCGAAGATCCGAACGCGAATGCAACCGCGATCAGGATGGCGCGCGCCCTCATGACTTGCCCGCCGGTGCGGCGGCGCCAGACTTGCCCTGGCCGTACGCCGTGCCCCAGCCCCAGACCTCCGAGCCCTTGCCTCGCGTAGTGACGCGCTGGCGGTAGATGTCGGCAATCACGTCGCCGTCGCCGCCGAGCAGCGCCTTGGTCGAGCACATCTCCGCGCAGGCCGGGAGCTTGCCCTCGGCAAGCCTGTTTCGGCCGTACTTCTTGAATTCCGCTTCCGAGCGGTCGATCTCCGGGCCGCCGGCGCAGAACGTGCACTTGTCCATTTTGCCGCGCAGGCCGAAGGCGCCCGCCTGCGGGAACTGTGGCGCGCCGAACGGGCAGGCGTAGAAGCAGTAGCCGCAGCCGATGCACAGGTCCTTGTCGTGCAGGACCACGCCGTCATCGGTGCGATAGAAGCAATCGACCGGGCAAACGGCGGCGCAGGGCGCGTCCGAGCAATGCATGCAGGCCACCGAGATCGATTTCTCGGCCCCGATCACGCCGTCGTTGATGGTGACCACGCGGCGCCGGTTCACGCCCCAGGGGACTTCGTGCTCCTGCTTGCACGCGGTGACACAGCCGTTGCACTCGATGCAGCGCTCGGCGTCGCAGAGGAATTTCATTCTCGCCATCTCAACCTCCTCAATTATTCTCTTCGTGCTTTGGGGGGTACGGGGGGAGCGCGAGCAACCCCCTGTTCCCTTCCTATGCCTTGGCCACTTGGCAAAGCGTGGTCTTGGTTTCCTGCATCATCGTGACCGAGTCGTATCCGTACGTCGTCGCGGTATTCACCGCCTCGCCGCGCACGATCGGCGCCGCGCCCTCCGGGTAGTACGCCAGCATGTCCTGGCCCTGCCACCAGCCCGAGAAGTGGAACGGGATGAAGCAGGTGTCGGGACCCACCCTTTCGGTGACCTGCGCCTTGACCTTGAGCTTGGCGCCCGACGGGGAGGTCACCCAGACGTATTCGCCGTTGCGCACGCCGCGGTCTGCCGCTGCCTTCGGGTTGATCTCCACGAAGTTGTCCTGCTGCAGCTCGGCCAGCCACGGGTTGGAGCGCGTCTCCTCGCCGCCGCCCTCGTACTCCACCAGCCGGCCGCTGGTGAGAATCAGCGGGAACTGCTTGCCGACGTCCTTGTTCTTCTGCTGCACCGACTTGAACAGGGTCGGCAGCCGCCAGAAAGCCTTCTTGTCGTCGTGGGTCGGGTACTTGTCGACCAAGTCCGCCCGCGGGCTGTACAGCGGCTCGCGGTGCAGGGGCACGCCGTCGGGGAAGTTCCACACCACCGCGCGCGCCTTTGCATTGCCCCAGGGATGGCAGCCATGCTTCATCGCGACGCGCTGGATGCCGCCGGAGAGGTCGGTCTTCCAGTTCTTGCCCTCGGCCTCGGCCCTCTCGGCCTCGGTGAGGTCCTCCCACCAGCCGAGCTTCTTCAAGAGCACATGGTCGAACTCGGGGAAGCCCGTGGTGATCTCGGCGCCCTTCGAGTGCGAACCGTCCTCGGCCAGCAGGTTGACGCCGTCTTTTTCCACGCCGAAGTTCGCGCGGAAGTTGCCGCCGCCCTCCATCATGGTCTTGGAAGTGTCGTAGAGGTTGGGCGACCCCGGGTGCTTGAGCGCTGCATTGCCATAGCACGGCCACGGCAGGCCGAAGTAATCGCCGGTCAGGTCGTAGCCGGTTTCCTTGTCGACGCCGCCCTTGGCGCGCAGCGTCTTCACGTCGAACACATGCATGTTGCGCATGTGGGCCTTGAGGCGCTCGGGCGACTGGCCGGTGTAGCCGATGGTCCACGCGCCCTTGTTGATCTCGCGCAGCGTGTCTTCCATCTCGGGCTCGTCCATGCCGCCCTTGCCCTTCACCAGCTTGATGTTCTGCTTGCCGTCCCTCTTGCCGAGGAGCTGGTCGCCGAAGCCGAGCTTCTGCGCAAGCTGCAGCAGGATCATCTGGTCGGTGCGCGACTCGAACAGGGGGTCGATGACCTTCTCGCGCCACTGGATGGAGCGGTTCGACGCGGTGCAGCTTCCAGAAGTCTCGAGCTGGGTGGCGGCCGGCAGCAGGTAGACGCCCTCCTTCTTCACCATCGCGGCCATCGCCGCCGTGGCCGAAGGATAGGGGTCGATGACCACGGTGAGGTCGAGCTTCTTGAACGCCTCGACCATCTCGAGGCCGCGCGACTGGCTGTTCGGCGCGTGGCCCCAGAAGATCATCGCGCGCAGATTGCTGTCCTGGTCGATGAGCTCGTTCTTTTCGAGCACGCCGTCGATCCAGCGCGACACCGTCATGCCGGACTTGCCCATCATGCCCGGCGCGTATTGTTTCTTAAGCCACTCGAGGTCCACGTTCCAGACCCGCGCCCAGTGCACGAATGCGCCGGGAGCGAGGCCGTAGTAACCGGGCAGCGAATCCGGGTTCGGGCCCACGTCGGTCGCGCCCTGCACGTTGTCATGGCCGCGGAAGATGTTCGCGCCGCCGCCTGAGACGCCGATATTGCCCAGCGCCAGCTGCAGGATGCACGAGGCGCGCACCATCGCGTTGCCGATCGTGTGCTGGGTCTGGCCCATGCACCAGACAATCGTCGAGGGACGGTTCTTCGCGAACGTCTCGGCGACCTTCTTCAACTGGTCCTGCGGGACGCCGGCGACTTTCTCGACTTCCTCGGGCGTCCACTTCTTGACCTCTTCGCGGATCTTGTCCATGCCGTAGACGCGGTCGTTGATGTACTTCTTGTCTTCCCAGCCGTTCGTGAAAATGATGTTGAGCAGGCCGAAGAGGAACGGGATGTCGGTGCCGGAGCGCAGGCGCACGTACTCATCGGCCTTGGCCGCCGTGCGCGTGTAGCGCGGGTCGACCACGATCATCTTCGCGCCGTTTTCCTTGGCGTGCAGCATGTGCAGGACCGACACCGGGTGCGCTTCGGCCGCGTTCGAGCCGATGTACAGGGCGCACTTGGTGTTCTGCATGTCGTTGTACGAGTTGGTCATCGCACCGTAGCCCCAGGTGTTGGCTACGCCGGCGACCGTCGTCGAGTGGCAGATACGGGCCTGGTGGTCGGTGTTGTTCGAGCCCCACAGGCGCGCCCACTTGCACAGCAGGTAGGCCTGCTCGTTGTTGTGCTTGCTCGATCCCACCAGGAACATCGCGTCCGGGCCCGACTCTTTCCTGATCTGCAGGAGTTTCTTGGAGATCTCGTCGTACGCAACGTCCCAGGAGATGCGCTTGTACTTGCCGTTCTCGAGCTTCATCGGGTACTTGAGGCGATGCGAGTCGTGCGTGATGCCGTGCTCGCGGATCGCGGCGCCCTTGGCGCAGTGCGCACCGAGGTTGATCGGCGAATCGAACACCGGCTCGTGGCGCACCCAGACGCCGTTCTCGACGACCGCGTCGATGGCGCAGCCCACCGAGCAGTGCGTACAGACGGTGCGCTTGACTTCGACCTTGCCGGCCGGGGCGTCTGCCGCCTCGACCTTGCCGATCATGTTGAACGGCAGTTGCGCGGCGACCGCGCCGACGCCGACCGAAACGCCGGAGCGCTTCAGGAAGGTGCGGCGATCGATCGTCTTGCCGAGGGCATTCGAGAGGCTGCGCGAAAGGCGCGAAGACGACGAGGACGGCGAGGACGACGAGGACGCTAATGCAGCAGCAGCGCCCCCAGTGGTTTTTCTGGTGAGCAGCATGGCGTGACCCCTCAGACTTTGGTTGTGCGGTAGTAGTTGTTGATGTGCTCGGAGGCGGTGTAGCCCTTCGTCGCACGCTTGCCGGAGCCCGTCGTGCCGGGCTGCGGAAGTGATTGGGTTTTCGCCGCGACTGCGGCAATCGTTGCGGCGCCGCCGGCGCCGACGGCCAACAGGAATTTACGTCGTCCTGTGCCGGATTTGGTCTGTGCCATGTCTCGTCTCCTTTGTCGATGCACCACTTGGAGGATCTACTTATGTACTAGGTTACCTACGCGCAGGATTCTAGTGCATATTTTTTTCGATATGAGTGCGCGCCCGAAAATTTAGGGTGGAATAAATGTGATGGTGCGACGCACAAGCAACGTTGGTTCCCATCTGCTTTCGGCATCGTCGAAGCGCCGCGTCACCCGTACGCCTGCCTGAGGGCTACTCCATCTCGAACGCTTTGCGCTCGAGCTCGAAGAATGCTGCGGTGAAGCGGGCCACCCGCTTGTAGAAATTCGCCGTGTCCGCGGCTTCGATCGCCGCGCAAAGGGGGATCGCGCCGGGCAGCATGAAGCGCTCGAAAAACTCGCGCTGCTCGGCGATCTCCGCACGCTCGATCGCGATCAGGTGGCGCATGACCTCGCAGAGCGCGGCCAGGTGGTCTTCGGGCTCGTTGATCGAAGCCTGCCGGCCGAGCGAACGCTCGGCGAGGTACGCCCTGAGTTCGACCAGCAGCGCGTCCACGCCGGATTTTTCGGCGTGTGCCGCGATATACGGCGGCACGACCGCCTTGCCGACCCCGACCAGCAGCTCGTCGTACTCTTGTTGCACCGCATCCTCGTCCGAGGCCGCGCATGCGGCCTGCAGCGCACCCCAGGCCTGCGCCAGCGGGACCGAGTCGTCTTCGCCATGGATCTCGTCTGCCTCGGCCACCGCGGCCAGCAGCCCGGCCGAAGGCGGGGCATAGAACAGCGTGGCGATCAGCGCGTAGAAATCGGCGCGCGCGTTGTCCTCCGGGCTCTCGGGCGGCAGGAAGCGGATCGGTGAAGCGCTCATCTCGCCCTCAGAGTTTGGGGATGCGCATTGATACGTCATGGATCGACGGCTCGTCGGTCGAGGCCATCATGTCGACCACCCGGCAATCGGCGCACATCTGCAGGCGCCGGAGCGCATTGCCACCGCCGCCCCCGCTGCCCCCGACGGCGAACATCGAGTGGCCGGTGAGCTTCGCCATCATGTTGTCGATCATCTGGCGCGTGCCGAAAGGCTTGGCGCACCGCACGCAGTTGAAGGGCTCGGCCTCGTTCAGCGTCACCGATTCCCTGGCCTGCGCGGTCAGCAGGAGGCGCGGCACGAGCGTGATCGCGTCCTCGGGACAGGTATTGGCGCAAAGGCCGCACTGCACGCAGTTGCGCTCGATGAAGCGCAGCATCGGCGCCTCCGGCGAATCGAGCAGCGCCGCTTCGGGGCAGGCCCCGATGCAGGCCTTGCACAGCGTGCAGGTTGCACGGTTGACCTCGATGCGGCCGAAGGGAGCCCCGGCCGCCAGCGGGATTTCTTCCTTCGGCGACGGAGCGTTTTTCGCAAGGTGGTCGATCGCGAAATCGAGCGTCGTGCGCTTTTCGGCCGACAGGTTGAAAGTGCCGGGACGCTCGGGCGCCAAGGCCGGCGCAAGCGCCCAGAGTTCGGTCTCGAGCGCGGGCGCGTTGTCCGCGACGATGAGCTCGAGGTGGCGGCCGGCGTATCCCAGGCTCGAAAGGATGGTCTGCGCGATCGCCATTTGCGCGCGGATCGCTTCGACGTAACCCTCGGGCTCGTTCCCAGCGGAGACGACCACCACCTGGCTTGCGCCATAGGCGATCGCGCCCAGCCAGACGTCCATGCCGATCGAAGCGATGTGGAACACCGCGATCGGGATCATGCGTGAAGGCAAGCCTCGGCACGCTGTTGAGACTGGCCGCGAGCGGCCGCGTAAAAGCGTGCCGCTCGCGGCCAGTCTCCCCATCGACTGCACCAGCGCACGACCGTCTTCGTCGTTGTGGATCAGCAGGCAGGCCTCTTTTCCGCCGGCGTCGCGATACGTTGTCAGGGCTGTCTTGAGGCGCGCTCCGATGTCCGGCACGCGCGGATAGGCATACGTCATCGCGCCCGACGGGCACACCGTGGAGCAACCGCCGCAACCCGCACAGAGGTGCGCTTCGATCTTGACGCGATCGCCGTCGCTCGTGATTGCGCCGGTCGAGCACACGTCGATGCACTTGGTGCAGCCCGGCTGGCCTGAGCGGCTGTGCGCGCAGATGCGCTCCTTGTAGAGGAAGAACTTCGGCTTCTCGAAGTCGCCGACCAGCTGGCCGAGCTTCTGCGCGGCCAGCGCCTGCTCCAGCGGATCGTCGCCCGGCGCGAGGTAACCCTGCGGCAGGTCGGGCGTCTTCAGCGCCGGCTCGCGGGACAGGTCGAAAACCAGGTCGAACCGCTCGGTGCGCGCAGTGTCGGTGCGGTTGAAGTCGATCGCGCCGATCGCGCCGCAGGCCTTTACGCAAACGCGATGGGCCTTGCACTTGTCGAGGTCGATCTGGTAGGCGAAGTCGATCGCGCCTTCGGGACACGAACGCACACAAGCGTTGCATCGCGTGCAGACCTCGAGGTCGATCGGGTTGTGCTGCGCCCACTCGACTTCGAAGGCGCCAAGGTATCCCGTGACTTTCGCGACCTGGCCCGACCAGACTGAGTACTTGCGCTCGATCGGCAGCTCCGCGCCGGTGTTCTTGCCGGGCGTGACGAGCACGCTCACATCCAGCTGCCCGATGAGACGCTCCGCCCAGCCCACCGCGGTTTCAGCCGGCCCGATGACCAGCACGCTGCCTTTGGACGAGTAGCTCACCGTCGGCACCGGCTCGGGATCGGGCAGCGCAGCCATCGCGATCAGCGCGGCGATCTTGGGTGTGGCGCTCGTTGCTTGCGACGACCATCCGGCGTTTTCGCGGATATTGACGAACCCGAGCTCGCCCCGGGCCTCCGCGGCCTGCGCAATTTCCAGGAAAAGCGGCGCCTCCTGCGTGCAGGCGACCAGCACTTCGGGATCGCGCAGCGCCTCATTGAATGCGCCGGCCTCCTTGCGGCACAGCTCGGTGTGGATCGTGATCGGCGTTTTCGACTTGAGCGCAGCCGCGAGCGCTTTCGCATCCAGGGGCATGGTGCGATTGCAATTGCAGAGCTTGATCGTCTTGTCCTGGAGCGCCATGGTCAGGCGTCCTTCGCGGGCAGCGTGGGTTGGTCGGCAAAAGCGTGCTGCAGCTCTTCGCCCTTCCGGTCGAGCCGGACCTGCTCGGCGGCTTCGGACTCGGCCCTGGCGGCCGCCTCTGCCAAATCCCCGGCTTCGGCCGCGGCTTTCTCCTCGGGGCTGAAGAGCAGTTCACGCGCCTGGTACATCTTTTTCATCATCTCGTCCGGGATCGGGTCGGGCTTGGAAAAGTCCTCGATGTAGGTATCGAGGCCATCCATTACATTGAAGTGCGGGTCCTTGAACAGCTGCTTGAGCGCCGCCTGCTTGATGCCCGGATCGACCTCCGGCCGCATGAACGGCTTGAAATCCGATTCGGGCGTGAGGCTGCCCACTTCGGGCAGCGGCTCCGCTGGCGCAGTCGCGACAGGCGCGTGTTCGACGGCCCCCGGCGAAGAAGGTTCGGCACCGTCTTGCGCCGGCAGTGTGCCCAGTGTGCCCGGCGTGCCCGGCGTGCCCGGCGAACCATCGGTCGCTTCGTCCGGCTTTGGCGCCTCCGGGGTCTTTTCGAGCTTGCGGCGGGACCAGCGCGAGAGGAAATTCTCGACGTCGTCGGCGTTCAAGAAACCTGCCCGTTCAAGAAACGTTCCGTTTGCGGCGGCCGTTGCCGATGCTTTCCACGTTCCCGCGGTCGCCGGGCTGGCGGAAGGACTGCGGCCTCACGCGGCGCTTGGGCTCCGGACGGTAGTGCTCCTCGACATAGCCGCCGACCCACGCCATGACTTCGGGCGCCATCGGCACGGTGTCGACCAGCTCGCCGCCGTCCATGAGGCGCCCGGCCTCGTTGTAGCTCACGGTCACGAATTGCGGCACCGCGACTTCGTCTTCCATGCGCCACATGACGAACACCCTGGGCTCGTTGGAGGACACGTTCAGGTAGTAGCCCTCGACCTCATCGCGGAAAAGCTCGAGCTCGAATCCCGGGTGCAGCCACTGGGCGATGCCGCCCTCCTCGACCAGCAGGCTCGGCTCGCCCGGCGTTGCATGGTTGAGGACGAGGCCGAACGGTTCCCAGGTTTCGCTTTGCCAGCGACTTTGCAGCGCGCGGCGCTGCATGATGATCGCCACCGGCATTGAAGAATCGCGCATGCGGCGCAATATACCCTCAACGAGGCGAATTCTCGCTCTGTTATCATCAAAATCTTACCCAGGACCCCCAAGTAACACCATGCTGGAAAAGGTTATTCCGATCCGCCCCGCAAGCGGCTTTCGCGGGACCCAAACCCCGTCGAACCCGCCACGCACGGCCACAACGAAGCGCGAGCGCTTCGAGGGCGGAGCCTTTGCCGACACGCTCGGGCGCGGCCTGCGCGACCTGCGTATCTCGGTCACCGACCGTTGCAACTTCCGTTGCGTGTATTGCATGCCGCGCGACGTGTTCGACGAGAACTACCAGTTCCTGCCCCAGTCGTCGCTCCTCTCGTTCGAGGAGATCGCCCGCATCGCGAGCGTCTTCGTGAGTCTGGGCGTGGAGAAGATCCGCCTCACCGGCGGCGAGCCGCTGGTGCGCCGCGACCTCGAGCGATTGATTGCGCTGCTCGCCCCGCTAAACGTCGACCTCACGCTGACCACCAACGGCTCGATGCTCGCGAAAAAGGCGCAGGCCCTCAAGGACGCGGGCCTCAACCGCATCACGGTGAGCCTGGATTCGCTGGACGATGCGACTTTCAAGGCCATGAACGACGCCGACTTCCCCGTGGCCAAAGTGCTCGAAGGCATCGATGCCGCGGCCGCAGCGGGCCTCGCACCGGTCAAGGTCAACATGGTCGTCAAGCGCGGCGTCAACGACCACCAGGTGCTCGACATGGCGCGGCACTTTCGCGGCTCCGGCCATATCGTGCGCTTCATCGAATTCATGGATGTCGGCAGCACCAACGGCTGGCGAATGGACGACGTGATCGCCTCGAGCGAAATCGTGCGGCTCATCGGCGCCGAATTCCCGCTCGTGCAGGCCGACCCCGACTATCGCGGCGAAGTCGCGGAGCGCTGGAAGTATGCCGACGGCTCGGGCGAGATCGGCGTGATCTCCTCCGTCACGCAAGCTTTCTGCGGCACCTGCAACCGGCTGCGCCTGTCGACCGAAGGCTCCATGTACACCTGCCTCTTCGGCCAGAAAGGCCACGACCTGCGCACGCTGCTGCGCTCGGGCGCGACGGACGAAGACCTGGCGGACGAGATCGTCGCCGTATGGCGCGCACGCGGGGATCGCTACTCGGAAATCCGCACGGCGCAAACTGCGCGCAGTGATCCGGGCGGTGCCAGGGTCGAGATGTCCTACATTGGCGGATGAGGGGTGGATGAGCGGCGGATGAGCTCACCCGGGTCCAAAGCGCCCGCGCGGCGCCCCAAGCTCACCGACGCCGGGCGCCCCGCGACTTTCGAAGTCGAGGCCTACAACGAGCGCGGCGAGATGGTGCCCACCGCCATCGCCGGCGAGCATCCGCTCACGATGTATCTCGACAAGCGCGAGCTGCTCACGCTCATGACGCTCGGCCAGGCGCCCGAGGCCCTCGCCATCGGTTATCTGCGCAACCAGCGCCTCGTCGGCTCGATCGACGACATCGTCGAAGTGCAGGTCGACTGGGAAACCGATTCGGTCGCGATCGTGACGCGCAAGGGGGTCGCGAACCTCGAAGCGCGCCTTCAAAAGCGCACCGTCACCACGGGTTGCGGGCAAGGCACGATGTTCGGCGGCCTCATGGACGAGATCGACACCATCAAGCTGCGCGACGACGTGACGCTCGAGGATTTCCAGCTGTTTTCGCTCGTCGAGCAGGTGAGGAAGTACGAGACCATCTACAAGCAGTCGGGCGCCGTGCATGGCTGCGCGCTTGCCAGGGCGACACCCGAAGGCGCGGAGATCCTCCTGTTCGTCGAGGACGTGGGCCGGCATAACGCGGTCGATGCGATCGCCGGCAACATGTGGCTCGAGGACATCGACGGATCGGACAAGATCTTCTACACCACCGGCCGGCTCACCAGCGAGATGGTGATCAAGTGCGCGCAGATGGGCATCCCGTTCCTCGTCTCGCGCTCAGGGCTCACCAAGATGGGCCACGACATCGCGAAGAAAATCGGCATCACGATGCTCGGCCGCGCTTCGGGCCGGCACTACCTCCTTTTCACCGGCGCCGGGCGCATCCTGCGCACTGCGCCGAAGCCCACCGCTTTCGCCTGACCCATCCCGCCTGTCCTACCCTCATGGGAGATCGAGCATGACCACTGAACTCTATTTCGCTCCGGGCGCCTGTTCGTTCGTGCCCCACGTGGGCCTCGAGCTCGTCAAGGCCGCCACCGGCCGCGATTTCACGCCCAAGCTCGTCAAGCTGCACAAGGGCGAGCACCTGACACCGGAATACAAGGCCATGAACCCGGAAGGACAGGTGCCGCTCATGGTCGTCGAGGGCAAGCCGCTGACCCAGATCGTCGCGATCTGCGACTGGATCGACCGCACGAATCCGGAAGCCAAGTTGCTTCCCACGGACGCATGGGCACGCGCCGAAGCGCTCTCGAAGCTCGCGTGGATGAACAACACCGCGCACCCCACCTTCACGCATGTGTTCATGCCGCAGAAGTTTGCCGAAGGCGAAGCCGCGCGCGCCGAAGTCAAAGCCACGGCCGTCGGCCAGTACGCGAAGCGCCTGGAGCGCGTGCAGGAGTGGGTGGGCGAGGCTTCGCCGTGGATCCTCGGATCGCAACTGTCCTTCCATGACGCATACGCTTTCACGCTGCTGCGCTGGGCCGGTTATGCGGGCATCGATCCCGCCGCGTATCCCGCGCTGCTCAGGCATGTGGAGAAAGTGATGGCCGCCCCGCCCGTCGCCGCGGCCCTCGAGCGCGAGCGTGTGAAGCTCGATACCTACAAGGCAGCTACGGCTTAGTTCCCACCAGCGAGCCAGTCAACGACCGTCAAACCCTTGATGCGCGAAAACTCTTTGGAGTTATTGGTGGCAAGCGTTACACCCAGGCTCAGCGCATGCGCCCCGATCATCATGTCCAATGAGCCAATGGGCGTGCCTTTGTTCTCCAGCGCCGCCCGCATCCGCCCATAAACCCTGGCCGCCTCGCGATCGAAGTTTGCGATCTCCAGCGGCAGTACGAATTCGTCGAGGGCGGCCTGATTTTTCTCCTGGGACTGGCTCTTGGCGACGCCGAATTCCAATTCGGCGAGCGTTACCCAGGAAATGCCGATTTCGCCCACCTTGTACTCTTTGAAGCGCTTTATCGTATGCGGCGGCTTTTGCTTGATGATGGCAATACAGATATTGGTATCGAGCATGACCTTCATTCGAATGCGGCCGCGCGTTTTTTCTGCCTGGGTTGATTCCGGTCGTCCATGTAGTCCTTGGTGAACTTGTCCAGGCTGCCAGTCAGGGAATCCCAGGAATTGACCAGAGGGATCAGAACCACGGCGCTGCCGGATTTCTTGATGAATACTTCATCGCCCTCGAAGCGAAACTCTTTGGGCAACCGTACCGCCTGGCTTTGCCCGTTCCGAAACAGTTTGGCCGTTTTCATTGCAGCACCTCATAGAGTCTATGTGTTAAGTATATACTTAATCCTCGCCGCCTCTAACGCTGACCTGCACACCTGCTGGCCGGCTGAATAGACGCTCGTAATACTTGTTTTACAATTCGGCCATGATCAAGACCATCCGCAAAATGGGCAATTCGCAGGGCCTGATCTTCGACCAGGCGCTGTGCGAACTCACGGGCCTCAAGGTGGGCGACCAAGTCAACGTGGTCGTGCGCGAGGGCGGGACGGTGATGCTGACGCCGATAAGGCGCCAAGCCAGCCCTGAGACGGTGAGCGGAACGATCCGCCAGACAGTGGCGGACTATGCAAACACGCTTAAAAAGCTTGCGTGAAATCCACACCTGATGACTGCATACACTTCATCGACGGCAACAAGCGCGTCGGGATGACGTCAGCGATCGTCTACCTCAGACTGAACGGCGTGGAACCGTCCCCGGACAGCGGCGAGTGGGAGCGTCTCGTGCTCGATGTGGCGAGCTCTTCGCTCGATCGTGAATCCACAACCGCGCGGCTGCGCGCGCTGCTGCGCGCCCGTGCGCCAGCACGCAAGAAAGGGAAGGCCAAATGAAGCTCGTATTCTTCGACGATTTCCGCCTCGGCATCATCAAGGACGCACTGGTGGTCGACGTGTCCTCGGTGGTGCGCGACATCCCGCACATCGGCCCGCACGACCTCATCAGCGGCCTGATTGAGCGATTCGGCGAATACCGCGCCCGCCTCGAGGAGGCCGCCAATACCGGCACCGCCATGCCCGCCGGCAAGATGCGATTGCGAAGCCCCCTGCCCAAACCGTTCAACATCGACTGCATGGCGGTGAACTACATGGAGGACGGCACGTTGAGCGAGCCCCCGCCGATCAACGCCTTCCTGAAGTCGCCGAACGCGGTCATAGGCGACGCCGACACGATGGTGCTGCCCGACATCCCGGCGACGATCTTCGAAGGCGAGGCCGAGGTGGCCGTGGTCATCGGCAAGCGCGCCTCCAACGTGTCCGAGGCCGATGCGATGAAGCACGTGTTCGGCTACCTGAATTTCATCGACGGCTCGGCGCGCGGCCTGCAGAAGCCGGGCAACGTGTTCTACCAGATGAAGTCGCGCGAAACCTTCGCGCCGATGGGCCCGTGGCTGGTCACCGCCGACGAGATCGCCGATCCGCAGAAGCTGCAGGTCAGGCTCTGGGTCAACGGCGTGCTCAAGCAGGATTTCAACACCGGCGACATGGCCCACAAGATCGCCAAGTGCGTCGCCTGGGTCAGCTCGATCCACACGCTCGAGCCCGGCGACGTGATCGCCACCGGCACGAATCACCGGGGTCTGTCTTCCTTCCAGGACGGCGATCTTGTCGAACTGGAGACCGAAGGCCTCGGCCGGCTGCGCATCAAGGTCAAGGACGACCTCAAGCGCACCTGGTCGCGCGACACGCGCCTCGAGCACGCCAACAAGAAGCTCGAGGGCGTGACCACGCCGCAGCTCACCGGCAAGTACGCCGGGAAATAATTGGGTCTGGCGACGCGCACCGCGGGCGGCAAGCCGCGGGTTAGCGAGCGTTCAGACGATGAGGATCGTCGCGGCGTCGAAGGTCATGGCGCTTGCCGGGCACTCGCCGCGAGGAGTTCGTCGATCGCGGCCAGCAGGTCCTTGTAGCGCAGCGGTTTCGCGATATAGGCGTCGCAGCCCGCGGCCTTGGTCTTTTCCCGATCTTCTTTCATCGCCATCGCAGTCAGCGCAATCACCGGAATGGCCGCGGTGGCCGGATCGGCTTTGAGGAGCCTGGTCGCCGCCATGCCGTCCATGCCGGGCAACTGGATGTCCATGAGGATGAGGTCGGGCTTCTCGGCGCGCGCCAGCGTGAGCCCGATCTCGGCGTCGACCGCCACCAGCGCCACATGCCCGGCGTTCTCCAGCAAGAGGCACGCGAGCTTCATGTTGGCCGCGTTGTCCTCGACGATGAGTATCCTTGCCATGGACTTTCCTTCCTAGAGGGCGCGCAGCGCGCGCCTGATTTCGGTGGTGAAGCCGGCACGGTTGAAACCGGCCTTCTCCAAAATCCGCATCGGCTCCCCGGCCTTGCGGTCGAGGTCGGCGCGGTCTTTCGGCGTGACCTGCTTCGCCGTGACCACCACGATCGGGATGTCCTTGGTCGACGGGGTCCGCCGCAGGGCGTCCACCACGTCGAACCCGCTCACTCCCGGCATCATCAGGTCGAGGAGGATCAGGTCCGGACGCAGGCGCTGCGCCATGCCGATGGCCTCGCCGCCTCCATAAGCGCGCAGCACTGTGTAGGTCGGGGCAGGCAGGAACGCGGCGATGACTTCGACCGCCTTCGGGTCGTCGTCCACGACCAGCACGTTGAAGGTGTGGCCGAGCTTCGGGTCCAGCCCGAGATCGGTGAGGGTCGACTTGAGCTGGGCGCGGCTGATCGGCTTCTGCAGCACGCTCGCTGCGCCGTCCGAGAGCGTAATGTCCGGGTCGGAGAGCCCGGCAATCACCACCACCGGCACGTGGGCCAGCGCCTTGTCCTGGCGGAGGCGGTTGAGGAACTCCCACCCGCCGATGCCCGGCAGCTGGATATCGAGGGTAATGAGGCTGAGCGCCTGCTGTGGCGCGATGACCATCGCCGCCTCCGCGGTAGGTGCAACCAGCACCGTGAAGCCTTCGGACTCGAGCAACAGCCGGATGAGATCGGCCGACATTTCGTCGTCCTCGACCACCAGCGCGATGCGTTCCTTGAGCTGGGAGACCGCGGTCAGGCGCGCACCCAGCGACAGGGTCTTGTCGGCATTGACTTCCGCGTTCAGGAAGACGCCCGGACCCGCGTGGGCCGCCACCCGGAGGGGCAGCCAGGCGACGAAACGGGCGCCTTCGCTCTCCGCGCTCGCCACCGCCACCGTGCCGCCATGCAGCTCAGCCAGCAGCTTCACCGTCGCGAGGCCCAGGCCGGTGCCTTCGAATTTGCGCGCAAGGCTGCTGTCGATCTGGCTGAAGGCCTGGAAGAGCTTGGCCATGTTGGGGCCCGAAATGCCGATGCCGCCGTCCTCGACGGAGATTTCCAGGAACTCGCGATACTCGTTGTCCGCGAGCTTGAAGGTGTGCACCGGCCTGTTGCCGGATAGCACTCCGACCCGCGAACGCGGCACGCGGCCGGCGCGCAGGATCACGCGGCCGCCGCTTGCGCTGAACTTGACTGCGTTGGACAGCAGGTTATAGACGATCTGCTTGGTCTTCCTGAGATCGAGCTGCGGCGAACCCAGGTCGTCCTCGATTTCGAGTTCCAGGGAGACCCCCTGCTCGGCGGCCTTTTCCCGCACGATCGTGAGGCTGGCCGCGAGCATCGCCTTGACGTCGACCTCTTCGAGCTCGAGGGCCATCATGCCCGCCTCGACCTTCGAGAGGTCCAGGATGTCGTTGATGAGCGAAAGCAGGTGCTGGCCGCTCGCGAAGATATCTCCGATGAACTCCTGCTGCGTGGCGCTCGTCGGGCCGATCAGTCCGTCCTTGAGCGCCTCGGAGAACCCGATGATCGCATTCAGCGGCGTGCGCAGCTCGTGCGACATCGTGGCGAGGAATTCCGATTTCATCCGGCTGGCGTGCTGGAGCTCGAGGTTTTTTTCCTGCAGCGTGCGCTCGAAGCGCTTGAGCTCGGTCACGTCGCGCGCCGCGGCGAACACGCCCTGGAGCTTCCTGTCGCGGTCGTGGAAGGTCGCCGCGTTGTACGACACGATGGTCTCGTCGCCGTTCTGCGCGCGCACCGTCAGCTCGTAGTTGCTCACCTTGTTCTGGGTGAGCACGCGCTTGATCGCGGCGGCGGCCTTGGCCGGGTCGGTGAAGAAGTTCTTGCAGGGTGCGCCGATGAGCTCGTCGCGCGTGCGGCCGGTCAGCGCGATCATCTGCTGGTTGACGTCGGTGATGATCCCCTGCGGGTCGGTCGTCATCAGCGCATCGATGTTCGATTCGATCAGCGACCGGGTGTAGAACTGCTGGTCGCGCAGCCTTTGGTCGAGCAGCGCCTGCGTGGCCTCGACTTCCTTCCTGGCGGTGTTGTCGGTGCCGATCAGCAGGTAGCCGATGATGGCTTCCTGGGCGTCGCGCAGCGCGGTCACCGAAACAATGGCGGGAAAGCGGCTGCCGTCCTTCCTGATATAGGTCAGCTCGTAGATGTCTTCAATCCCCCGCGAAGCCTTGAACACCAGTGCCTCGAAGCCCGGCGTGATCGGGGTGCCGAGCTCCAGGCTCAGGGCCTCGGCCCGCGCGATCACCTCGCCGGGGTCGGAAATGTCGGCCGGAGTGATCTTGTTCATCACCTCCGCGGCCGTGTATCCAAGCATGCGCTCGGCGCCGACGTTAAAAATCTGGATCACGCCCTTGGCGTCGGTGGCGATGCTGGAGAAGTTCGCGCTGTTGAAGATCGCGCTCTGCAACGCGCCTGCCTTGAGCAGTGCTTCCTCGGCCTGCTTGCGGGCGGTGTTGTCGGTGCCGATCAGCAGGTAGCCGATGATGGCTTCCTGGTCGTCGCGCAGCGCGGTCACCGACACGATGGCGGGAAAGCGGCTGCCGTCCTTGCGGATATAGGTCAGCTCGTAGATGTCTTCAATCCCCCGCGAAGCCTTGAACACGAGCGCCTCGAATCCGGGCGTGATCGAGGTCCCCAGCTCCAGGCTCAGCGCCGCAGCGCGTGCAATGACTTCATGCGGGTCTGAGATGTCCGCCGGAGTGATCTTGTTCATCACCTCCGCGGCCGTGTATCCGAGCATGCGCTCGGCGCCAACGTTAAAAATCTGGATCACGCCCTTGGCGTCGGTGGCGATGCTGGAGAAGTTGGCGCTGTTGAAGATCGCGCTCTGCAACGCGCCGGCCTTGAGCAGTGCTTCCTCGGCCTGCTTGCGGGCGGTGTTGTCGG
>Ga0163150_10004724_pt1 | contig 18008 bp, 20 predicted proteins | sample OliLakLV19P2IB_FD_148628 | JGI IMG/M metagenome (GOLD analysis project Ga0163150, IMG submission 148628) | Freshwater microbial mat bacterial communities from Lake Vanda, McMurdo Dry Valleys, Antarctica - Oligotrophic Lake LV.19.P2.IB | ecosystem: Environmental > Aquatic > Freshwater > Lake >...
GATGGAAAACAGCACGCACGCCGTTGAGCACGATGCGAACACGCGATCCCCGGCCTTCCGAAATTTCCGCCCCGTAGTACAAGAGCATGGCTTCAATATCCGCCCATACGATGTTGGCTCGCTTCTCGAAGATCGCTTCCAGCACGTGCTGGTGTCTACTCACTGCCTAATGATATCACGAACCGATATCATTTCTCGCGTTCGATCAAATCCCGATCTTCTCTATCTCTTCCAGCGTGAGCACATCGGAGGTCCGGTCGTAGAGCTTGGTGGTTCGCGGGGAGGCGTGGGCGGCGATGGCTTGCGCTTTCTCGATCGTCCCGCCGTTTTCCAGGTACGCCGTTATACCGGTTGCCCGGAAGGTGTGGCAGCAAGTCGACTCCGGCAGACCGATGGCTTTTCCACGGACCTTCACCATTCGGAGGACGTCGGCTTCATGCAGCGAGCGGACTGTCACTTCCCCGTGGCGGCCAAATGTACAGAACAGCGGCAGTTTGCGCTCTTCGGCGATGCCGGCGGCGGCGATCCAGGCATCGACATGGCCTTCGGCCTTATGGTCAACGCCATCGTGCACCGGCCCTATACCCAGCGAGGGGACATCTTTCTGAACATGCATCCCGATCGACTGGAGGTCGTAAACCCAGGACTATTGCCGATGGGCGTGACGCCGCAAAATATACTCCACGCCAGCGTTCGTCGAAACGATCAGCTTGCCCGCCTGTTTCATGACCTCCGGCTGATGGAGCGGGAAGGTAGCGGTTTCGACAAGATTTTTGAAGTGCTGCTTTCTCAGGGGCGTCCAGCGCCTGAGTTAATTGAGGGCAATGATCGAGTCCAGATTAGTGTTCGACGTCGTATTCTAAAGCCTGCCGTCATCGACTTTATCTCAAAGGTCGACGAGACGTACCAGCTGACCCAGCGTGAACGGATCGCCTTAGGTTTACTCGCTCAGCATGATGTGCTAACCGCTCGCGAGCTCACCGAATTGTTGGAATTGACGACGGTTGACCTGCTCCAGCCGTGGATCAAGCGGCTCTTGCAGTGGGGCTTGGTGCAATCCGCCGGACGAACAAAATCCACTCGCTATTTTATCGACCCGCGCCTTTTGCACGATCTGAATTTCGTTGGGGATACGACACTCAAACGAATCGAGACACACATCGACTCATAGCGTTGATTGTTGAGGATGTCGGGAGGTACCCCGAATCAAAAATTGGCGAGATCCACCGGCGAATTGGGTCTGAAATTCCCCGATCCCGCATCCGTCGCGCGATTGAACATCTTGTGAAAGCCGGAAAACTCATTTCGGCGGGGGTCCGCAGCGGCACGCGGTACGGTCTCCCGTAGTTTGGTGCATTTCAGGGCGAATCCATCCGCTTTGAGCCAAATCAGTGCTCCAAAACAGAGATCTAGCGAAGTAAGCTATTGAAATATAACGACTTCTACTTAGGTCATCGCTAGCCGAATGCACTGATTCTATGAGCTAAAGAGGGCGTCCAGTGTCAGGCGGATGTTCAGCCTGATCAAAATCGTAGCATCGCAGCCGCTTTCTTTGCCCTGGTTAACGCGACGCGCCTCCGATCCCGAAGCGCCGCCTGAGACGTGGCGCTCCTATCGCCAGATCCTCCAGGAAGGCTTCCAAAGCATCGACCGCCGGCTGCAGGAGTACGGCCCACTGGAGCCGGAGCGCTTCAGTTTGGAAGAAGCCAACCAACGCCTGGCGCGGCACGAGGGCCTGACCAGGTGGCGGCGCGTATGACATTCCGGGTGGAAGTCGTGTGCCTCCACGACGGCAGCGAACAGCGGTGTAGTGTCGTTGAAACGGAGAAGTCGGAGTTGGCTCTGGAAACGTTGGGGATGAGCCTGGACGAAGGCAAGGCGATGCTGCACGGGGTGCAGAACTTCATGGCTGCCCAACAAGTCACCGAAGATCTGAAGCGCAAGCGTGTGTGTCCAACCTGTGCGGAGCGCTATCACAGTAAAGAGGCTGGCAAGCATACCGTGAAAACGGTGTTTGGACCGATCGAGGTGTCGAACCCGAGGTGGGAGCGTTGCCCCTGCCAAACCGAAGGGGCGCGGACATTCCGTCCGGCCACGGCTTGGCTACGCGAGCCCTAACTGAGTTGTGAGCGTCAAGCATTTCCCGGCCGAATTTGGAGATCGGACTATTACGCGCCGACTTGCTGGCCGGCTTCCATTGTAGGACCGTAGCAATGCGAGAGGAAACGGCACCCACACCACCATCGGGCAGCGTGCGGTGTACGAATGTCGAGCGCACAGCCCGAATGATGGAGAGAAACTTTGCCATGCCCGAACCACTCTTTCCCTCCAGTGAATTCTAGTGCAAACCCTTGAGGCGCGTACTGCGCAAAAACCTGCCGAATTATCGGCAGAACACGCGTCATCGCCGGGTCCAGCCATCTCAGCTCCTCCATCGGTCACCTCCTCGCTTGTAACTAGACGTAAGGATATCGCAATTGAGTGGTGGAATTTTGACCTCGCCGAACAGAACACCCACTTCTGTTGAAATCCGGTAAGTCAATCCCATGGAAAGGCGCAATAAGGCCACAGGTCGTGCGCACGACATGTCCACTGAAAAGGGACAATCGTAATTGGTTAGCGGGTCGCGACCCGAAGCAGCGTTTTGGAGACAGCGCCAAGCGATGGTGCGCCGAAGGGCATCCGGACGGCCCCGGCATTAATAAGACAACAAAAGTAGTGGAAAATGTTTTAAATCCCTTTCATACTCGATGCCGTGGCATCGAAGAATCCAGCGCCGCCCAACCTTGCTGAACTCACGCGGGAAGAGCTCATCGCGATCATCATCGAGCAAAGTGAACTCGTGGCGGAGTTAAAGAAGCAAATCGAAGAACTGCGGCGGAAGGGTGCCCGCCAAGCCAGTCCGTTCTCCAAGAATAAGTCCAAAGCCAATCCCAAACCGCCCGGTCGGAAACCTGGCAAGGATCCTTCACACGCCGACCTTCACCTCCTGAGCAACCAAGCGATCTGAAAGTGCAAGCCACCACGCCGGAGCGCTGCCCGGACTGTGATGGTGAATTAGAGCTCGAACGAATGGATCAGGCAACCACCATCGACATTCCCAAGAAACCAGAACCGGTGGTCACCCGCTATTCGGCGCCAGTGTGCCGTTGCAAGAAATGCGGCAAACACGTTCGGGGCCAAGCTCCAGGATTGGCCCCGGATCAAGCGGGCGCCACCGCTCATCGGGTCGGCCCGGAAGTGATGGCGGCAGCGCATGAACTGCACTACGGGACAGGCATTCCTGTCCGGAAAGTGCCTGAAGTGCTGAAGACGCTGACCGGCGTGGAAGTCACCGCGAGCGCCATCACGCAGAACGCCATGAAGCAGTCCGAGGGCGAAGTGGGGGCGGCGTATGAGAAGTTGCGCGGCGAGATGCGCGAATCTCCGGCGGTGCATACCGACGACACCGGTTGGAGGATTGGCGGCAAGAACGCATTTCTGATGGGCTTCGATTCGGATCGGGCGGCGGTATATCAGATCCGGTTTCACCATCGGAATCGAGAAGTGCAGGAGATCATTCCGATTGATTTCGGCGGTGTGCTGATCACCGATCGGGAGTGAGCTATGACGCCAAGGTGTTTGATGAGATGAGGCAGCAGAAGTGCTTGGCGCACTTGTTGAAGAACATCTCGATGGTGCTGGAAAACAAGGCAGGTCCCTCACGCCGGTTCGGGGTTCACCTGAAGGATCTCTTGCAGGACGGGATCGCATTGTCGAAGGCTCCGCCAGGCGAAGGATGGGATGCGAAAGTCGAGGACCTGGAGATTGAGCTGACTTGGCACTTACGAGATCGGCTTTTGAAGGACGAAGACAATCAACGGCTCTTGAATGGGATTGGGGAGCAGATGGATCGGGACCGGCTTCTGACTTTCCTGCATGTGCCGGGAGTGGAACCGACCAACAATCGGCCCGAGCGGATGCTGCGTCCGGCGGTGATTGCCAGGAAAGTCTCGCACTGCTCGAAGAACGAACGGGGCGCTTACGCTACGGCGGCGTTCTTGAGCGTGATTCAGACGGCGCGCAAGTCTGTCTCGGCTGTTGCGTCGTCTGGGTCGGGCATACTTCGTCTCGCGCCTCCGGTACTCAACTAGGCTGAGCCGCTAACCAATTACGGGCAATCGCTCCCAGCGGAAGCGCCCCCTTTATGCACAAATCACGAATTATGCACAGAATCTAGGCTTTTTCTGAGACTGCGCTCAGAAAAAGTGGCCCCTTCGGGGCAGCCTGGGTGAGGTGTTGATGAACGGCCAGCGGAGCCTGTCGATGAGGTAGGCTATTTTTGCCCAACGCATCGAAAAGGTAAAATTAGCGCGATCTCGGGGATGATCCGTGACCCTCAGCGCTCCTGGGCAGGGGTTATCTTTCGCTGTTGTGCCAGATAGCTAAAGAATATCCGTCTCCCAACGCCAACCACCTTGCGGACCTCATTGGCCGTCTTGCCGGAGTTTTCATAGAGCACTTTTGCGTCTCTCAATTTCACGACATCGGTTCGTGGCCGTCCTCCGGTCTTCCCCCGCGCCTTTGCCGATGCCCGACCGGAGGAGGCGCGTTCAGCGCGCAACTCTCGTTCCATCTGATGGATAGCGCCCATCATCGACAGGAAGCAGCGGCCGGTGGCGGTGCTGGTATCGATATTTTCGCGTAGAGAGACCAGGTTGACCTGCTTCTGCTCGAGCAGTTGCGCCGTTTCGAGACAGATGAATCAAGGAACGCGTCATGCGGCTCAATTCCGTCACGACCAGCGCGTCGCCGGGACGGACATAGTCCATCAGTTGATCCCAACCAGGACGATCCATGCGGGAGCCGGTCATCCTATCGGAGAAATCTTCTTGCAACCCGCCTTTTGTAAGGCGTCTGTCCACCTGCGAATCCAGATTCTGGCCGACACTGCTGACTCGGGCATAACCGACCCGATGCAATTGAGGAGTGGTCGAAGCTTCCATAGTGCAAAAAGCTATCATGTGTCGGAGGAATTCGCACTTTGTTTTTCGCAATGGTTTTCGCACTGGATACGGGCCTGCGGCTACCATGAAACTGCATCTCAACCTCGCCGTGCGGAAAGTGTACTTTTTGCACTCGCTGAAAGTGGCTCGCGCATGGCCTCCGACTCCCGCCGCCTGTCGATTCTGACCGCCCAGGAAATCGACGATCTTTACGGCCTTTACTTCGATCTGAGCCCGACGGAACGGGAGTTGGTCGACAGCGTGTTTACGATCTCGGTGGCGGTTCACCTCGTACTTCAACTTGACTTGGATACTTCAAGGCCAAACGGCAGTTCTTCATCTACACACTCGATGCCGTGATGGAAGACTTGGGGCACATCCTTCGGCGCTATTTTCCGGCGAGAGATATGGTCGAAATCAAGGCGCACTCCAGGTCAACTCGTCTGGAGCAGCAGCAGGTCATTCTCAAGTTGCTCGGCTACCGGCCCTGTGACGCTGCGGCGAAGGAGGAACTTGTGCGGAAGGCGCAGCGCATCGCTATGCTGTCGACGCAGCCGGTCTTCATTCTGCGCGAGATTTTCCAGTACCTCACGAATCAGCGCATCGTCGCCCCTGGGTACACCTATTTGCAGGATATGGTCGGGCGGATTGTTTCCGGCGAGCGCCTACGAATTACCCGCCTGCTCGGCGAGGCGCTGACGACGGCGGTCGAGCAGCAACTGGAGGCCCTGCTTCAGGCCGACGAGGGCCCTTTTTTGCCAACTTGTCCTGCCTGGCCCTATAGCGGCGGATTCCGTCACTATAGAGCGTCTTCACATAATCTACTTGTTGCACTTATTGCATTTAGAGCGATAGGATAAGGGTAGAAGAACGAGAAGGAGAGACTTACATGACCATGCTTGCCCATAGACAACTTCCCCCCTCCGCACAGGACGCGGCGATGGCGCGTGTGTCCGGTCAGGTTCTGTCGCCCTTCGTGCAGCGCAAGGGGTCTTTGACCCTGAAAGTACGGGAAGCGGGCAAAGACCAGCCGCTGGAGCTTCCGTCCGGGGCTGTCGCCCTGCTCATGGAAATTCTGGAAGCCATGGCGGCGGGCCGGGGCCTTACCCTGATCCCTGAAAACGCGGAGCTGACCTCCGTGCAAGCCGCCGACGTACTGAACGTCTCGCGGCCGTTTCTGATCAAGCTCCTTGAGGACAACGTCCTGCCGCACCGCAAGGTCGGCAAGCATCGCCGCGTCCGCATGGAAGACGTGATGGCCTATAAGGCGAAGATCGACCGCGACCGTGAAGCCGTCCTCGACCAGCTCGCCCGTGAAGGGCAGGAACAGGGCATGGGCTACTGACCCTATGAGCCACTACACAGCGCTGCTCGATGCGAATGTTCTCTACCCGGCACCGCTGCGCGACCTCTTCCTGCAACTCGCGGTCACGGATTTGTTCAAGGCCAAATGGACGGCGGACATTCACAGCGAATGGATCGAGGCGCTGATGCGCAACGAGCCGGAACGCGACAGGCCAGCGCTTGAGCGGACGCGCGACCTGATGGATACAGCGACAAGGGACAGTCTCGTCACGGGTTACGAGGCGTTGATCGACACTCTTTCACTTCCCGATCCCGATGACCGGCATGTGCTCGCCGCCGCAATCGTGGGCCGTTGCGATGTCATCGTGACGCAGAACCTGAAAGATTTCCCGGAGGCGGCGCTGGCACCCTTCGAGATTGAAGCCCAGCACCCTCACCTGAGCCTTGCGCCCGGCGTCCTCTGCGGTGCCGTGCGCAAAGTCCGAGCGCGGCTTCTGAAGCCCCCTTATAGCGTCGAGGAATATCTCGCAACGCTGACGCGGCAGGGCCTCGTCGCGACGGTCGGGGAGTTGCAATCGTTCGCGGATTTGCTGTGAAGCGCAGCGCTACGCCTCTTCAAATTTTGAGGCGTGATAGAAAAGATTCCAGGGAGTATGCCCGCCGCTCGTCAACGTGACTTGAAAACGCTCTGGCATCTCCGCAGGCCTTTCAGCAAGCGGGATCTCGCGGATCGTGATTTCGGGAGGCATCAGACTTTGTAGGCGGTATGCCGTGAACTCCTCGACAAAGCAATACAACCTGTCGAGCATGAAAGAAACGAACTCTGTAAAGGAGAGCAGCACAAGGTCGGGGGGTGCGCCGGGATAAACCGGCATGTTGCAGGGGATGAAAGAGCCCTCCAGGAAAGGAGAGAGCGACTCCATCCTGACGAGAGCAGCACAAAGTCGGGGGGAGTATCGTAAGCGGATGACTTCAAAAGAGATGGCTCATCTTATTCGCGATTTTGCCCAATCGAAACATTGGAGTTTTGGCGATCACACTGGTTTGGCGACTGGAGGACGCTGTTGATTCCAAAGGCAATTCCGTGGTTGACCCCCGACTTTGTGCTGCTCTCCCCTGCCCGCACTCGCCGCACATCTTCACCACCGTCGGACATGAACACAACCTGCTGGTTTTCCGTCATCTCCTGCGATTTCATCAGCTTCCATATTCGTCGGCGTGGCTTCTGGTCGTAGGTCTGTACGAAGCCGAAGCATTTGGGCGGCGGAACGGTGTCCTCTTCCGCGCGTCGAAACGCCACCACGCTCCTGCCAGCAATCACTTCGAAGCAGCCCTCCTTGTGAGCTGCCCGCACGTAGCCGCCATCAATGCCAACTATCATAGGCCCGTCCGGCAGCGGCTGCTCGCCATCGTTCTCCCGGTATTCAAAGAGGTTCGGCTGCAGTTCTTCGCCCAGTTCCTCTTCGATCCGCTCTGCCGTCGCCTGCAGATGCTCCCGCACAGTTTCGTGATTGGTCGATGCGACAACGGGGAGTACTTCCTTGAGCAGGTCAGCCACCCTTGCGAACGGAATCAGCGAAGCCCACTTTGTTTCGAGGTAGAGCAACTCCGGACTGGCACGGCCGGTCAGCCAGGCGGACGTGGGCCGGAACGTATTCGGGCCGTCCATCTGACACGAACACCGGTTCCACCGAGGGTTCGGTACTGGGACTGGCCCGAACGGCGTGTTCACTGTGCTCGTGCCGCTGCTTTTGCTGTGGTACCGCTGCCCGCAATCCGGGCATTTCCGCCGCCGCTCCGAATCCTCGGTCACCTGCTGGGCGGCAACGAATTCCTGCACACCGGCAACAATTGCTTTGCCTTCCTCCAGTTTCAAACTGAGCGTCTCCGTCGCCAACTCATGCCTTTCCAGCTCCATGACATCGCAGCGATTTTCGGCGCCATCCTCGTGCAGGCAGATCACTTCCACGCGGACTTTTATACCCGGAACCTCCCTTGCTCCGTCCGCTTCGCCAGGCGCTGGTTGGCATCTTTCAGACTGAAGCACGCGGGATCAAGTGGTCCATACAGCTCCAGTCGTTTGTCGATGCTGCCCATGCCGTCGTCGAGCGCTCTTCGCAGCAGGTCCCACGTGCTGACGGGTACGTCGGGCTCTGAAGCCGAAAGGATTCCGATTACGGCTTCGACCTGCGTCGGCGTGCATATGGACTTTCCTTCCCGCTGCCGCTACAGCATCAGCCGATAGCCGGTTGGGCCACCGCAGTGCTCAGGCGGAGCCGCGCCACGTCCGGCGAGGTAAATCGGGGCGTCATCGCCATCAGATCCTTGCTCCTGATCGAGAAGCCGGACCTCCCATTCCCACAGGTCGATTGCTCCGCAGGTGTAGAGGAACTTCTCCTGCCGGCGAAGTTGGAAATCGCGCAGCGTTTTCGAGCGGGCCCGGCGGCGAAAACTGTGGTACTCCTGCCCGTGAACGCGGAAGATGAAACCCATTCCATCCCAGCCCAGAATGGTGCGGAAGATCTCGTCGAAGGATGGGAGATCGAGGTAGTCGGGTACGGCGAGAACCCGAATCACCATCGGGCTTACATTGCGAAGAACTGCTCGGAAAATCAGTCGGTTGAAGGGCCTTTGTGCGGTCATCTCTTCAGCCTATGGTGCCGATCAGACCCCCGGGTTGCTGCTGCACTCCGGAATGACGCGCAAAGTGCTGTGGGAGGTCGTCCGAGCCGCCGCGACGCGTGCCGGAATTGAGAAGCTCGCGCCGCATGATCTGCGGCGCAGCTGCGCGATGCTCTGCCATCTTGCCGGCGGAGAACTGGATCAGATCCAATTTGTGCTGCTCTCTTCGAAAAGTTCCACGGCCAACATTACACTTTATAGTCCGCAGGCGGCCGGCGATTACCCGTTAATGGGGTCGTTTCTCAATTTCTACCGCAATTTCGCGTTGCCGCAATCCGGCGGGACGGTGTCGCACCCCGGTGACGTGGAGCGCGGCTGTCTACTCGAACTCGGTCAACCATTTCTAGCCGATGGCGACGAAGTGATCCTCAAAGGCTACGCCGAATCGCCGCGCGCATCCCGCATCGGTTTCGGCGCCGGCGCCGGCGCCATCGTATAGTACGAAGGGTGTACCTAGCAAATCTGACCTGGCCTGCCATACAGGCCCTCGACAAAGACATCCCAGTCGTTATCCCCATCGCCGCTGTCGAACAGCACGGCCACCACCTCCCGGTCTATACCGATAGCCTCCTTCTCGGCGAAGTCGTCCGCCGTTCCGAACCCGCCGCCGGCGATAGCGCCCTTTTCGCCCCTCTCCAATGGCTCGGCAACTCCAATCACCACATCGATTACCCCGGCACGGTCTCCGCCTCTCCGCGCCTTTACCTGGACCTCCTTAAAGACCTCGCCGAAAACTTCCTCCGCCACGGATTCAAACGCATCCTCTTCCTGAACGGTCACGGCGGCAACATCATCCCCGCCAAACAGGCCATCTTCGAGCTTCGCCAGAAGTATCGGGATCGGAACGATCTGCTTCTCCTCTTCGCCTCGTATTGGGATTTCGCCAAACCCCACCAAGGCCGCAAAGACTTCATTCAACAGGACATGGGCCACGCCTGCGAATGGGAAACGTCGATGATTCTCGCCCTCGCGCCCCACTTCGTCATTGGCGATGTAACCAGGCTCGAAACCGTCCCCACCGGCTACGCCTTCGACCCCGCCTATCGCGGCTGGATCACCAAAGAGCGCACCCCCACCGGCCACATCGGATCGCCGCAATACGCCACTACCGAAAAGGGCGAGCACCTCTTCTCGACGTTCTCGTCCGGCGTCGAAAACTTCCTCGTCCAGATCAACACCTGGAACGGGCACAGTTGGCTGTAACCGCCGCTTGGAAATGGTGGGTCTGCTCGCTTCTCCTGCTGGCCAGCACCATTAACTACATGGACCGCATGACGCTCGCCAGCGTCTCTCGCCGCATGATCGATGAGCTCCATCTCACCAAAGCCGACTACGGCCAAGTGGAGCAATATTTCGGCTACGCCTTCGCCTGCGGCGCCATCGTCTTCGGTTGGATCGTCGACCGTGTCAGCACCCGCTGGCTCTACCCCACCATCCTCATGCTCTGGTCGGTCATGGGCATCCTCTCCGGATTCGCCGGCGCCGATGGCTGGATCGGCGCCACCCTCAGCGCCATCTGGAGTCCGTTCCAATTCATGACCGGCATCGCCCCCATTCTGGGCAGTCTCCTCCTCTGCCGTACCATGCTCGGTTTTTTCGAGTCCGGCCATTGGCCCTGCGCTCTGCAAACCACGCAGCGCCTCCTTGATCGGAAGGATTGGGCCATGGGCAACAGCGTGCTGCAAAGCGGCGTATCCGTCGGCGCTGTCGTCACACCGTTCATCATCGCCGCCATGCTGACGAACGTCCCCGGCAGTTGGCGCCTGCCCTTTGTCGTCATTGGTGCGGTGGGCATGGTCTGGGTCGCTGCCTGGATCTTCACCATTCGCGGCCGCAGCTTGGAGGCGCCCGCCGAAGTGAGTCCCACACCCAAAAGTCCGTGGGCCAAATCCATTCGCGCCCTCCTCGCCGATCACCGCTTCTGGCTTCTGGCCGTCGTCGTATCCTGCATCAATGGCACCTGGAGCCTCTACCGCGTCTGGCTCCCCCTGGCGCTGCAGGATAAATCCGGCTTGGCTTTCACTGAAGAAATGACCCTCAGCCGCATCCTCCCGGCCTACTACATCCTCACCGATATCGGCTGCCTTCTCGCCGGCGCAGCCACGCTTTGGCTCCACAAACGCGGTTTGAGCATCCTCAATTCCCGGCGCGCCGTGTTCACCTTCTGCGCCCTGATCGTCATGCCGGGAATGGCATTGCCAATGGTGACTCGCGGCGACCTCGTCATCCCCGGCCTCGCCCCGATTCATGCGGCGCTGGGCATCCTGGTCCTTATCGCGGCTGGCAGCCTCGGCGTCTTCCCCTGCTACTATTCATTTACTCAGGAATTATCCAAGGAGCACATCGGCCTCGTCACCGGCCTGCTGTCCTTCGTGGCCTGGGTAGTCCCGTCAAGTCTCCAAAAACCTCTCGGCGCGCATATCGACCGCACCGGCTCCTATGACATCGCATTCCAAGCCGGCGCTTGGCCCATGATCTTCGCCGCCGTCTTATTGTGGCTCTTCTGGGATTTGCCAAGCTTCCGAAAACACACCTAAGCCGGCGGCTTCCGTCCGCCGTTCCACGTCTCCGGCCGCGGTGTATCCGGTGGCCAATAGCCCTTCGGATCTTCCTTCCACTCTTTGCCGCACAACCGCGAAATCACCTTCCATTCGGCCGCGCCCAAGTTCAAATCCGGATGGTAAATGAAGCGCTGCAATCCTGCTTTGTGCGACGCCCGCAGCAGCCGGTCTAAATCGTGAGCCGGCATTGGATCCCCGGCATGCGGGTTGCGCCCCGTCGACACCCACGCGATCACTTTTCCCGGATCCCCCGTTGCCGCCAAAGCCCGCTTCGTCTCCCCGAAAACCACCTCATCGAAGAACTCGTCCGGAAAGCCGTTCTCCAAATCCGCCAGCTTCCGCACCCCCGGCAATTGCAACCCGAACAACACTTTCACGACACCAAAACAGTCCTCTTCCGTTAACGCCGGATTCCACTCGCCCAACGTCGCCACCCACCGCGCGATCGTCCCATACATCCCATCAAAGCCTCGATGCCAATAATAGTGCTTCGGGAAAATCGTGTCGAAAAACCCATGCGTCTTCTGATAGTCCTGCGTGGTCAAAACAGAGAACGCCGCCGACCGCGGGATTGTCCCCAGCTTCGTCTTCCGCGGCAGCGCGTCCCACTGCTTCCGGATCGCCCCCATGTTGCGCAGCGTCGACTCCTGCCGCATCCGCAGCCAGTACAGCGCGTCTTCGTTCAGATCGAAAAGTGATAACCCGCCGAGCATCCCGCCGTTCTGATGGAACCGGACCAGAGAAGGCGTCAGCGAATGAAACCGGGCTTTCAAATGGTTCATTCCCCGTTCCATCCGGGCCACATCAAACCCAAGGTGCCTGTAAATCTCCCGATGGTGATCCCGAATCTCAAACAACTCGCCGCCATGGTGGAACGCGAGCTCGTAATGATGTTCGCCGGCCCCATCAATGATGACGCCATTTGCCTGCGGCAGCGCCCGCATCGTGTCCTCCACACCGGCGGCCAGCGACAACGCGCCAAACGGATCCTGCTCGAAGGATTTCCGCCGCCCGTAGTGCCCCGGGCCGAACAGCATGATCTCCCAGCCGCGCCGCTTCACGTCGTCCAGCAGTCCCTGAAGCTGCTTCTCCTTCGCCGCGTCCAATCGTACGTTCTCCGGCGGCTCCACGCCATACTTCCGGTAGATCGCCGCATCCGGAGCAAACGACTGGATCTTCGCTCCCGCCCGACCGTATGTGAAGTCAAACTTCGGCTCGCCATCCCAGAACCGCAACGGGCCGATGACGATTCCCCGTACGCCGCCCTCGTCCCACGCCTCGAGTATCCGCCGATAGTCCGTCAGCCACTGTTCCAGCGGCCAGATCATGTACATCCAAGCGCCCAGACGCGGCGGGTCCGGCGGCTGGGCACGGCTGACTGCCACCCCCGCCGCCCCAAGCAGCAAAGCCTTCCCGAGTTGTCGCCGGTCCATGAATTCGGTCATACTCTACTCTCCCCAAGGCCCCCGCGGTAGCGGCATCAGAAGCTGAATTTCAATCCGAACTGCAACACCCGCATCGCGGCCCGCAGTGTCCGGATCTCCCCCACCCGCGGCGCGTCGGGTGTGATCGAACTCAGCGAGACAAATCCCAGATTGTTCGGCTGGCCAAAATACGGGGTGTTCAACAAATTGAAGGTCTCCGTGCGGAACTGCCCCTTGAACCGCTCCGTCACCGAGAAATTCTTGAACAGCGAGAAGTCCAGGTTGCGCTGACCCGGTGATGTCATTATGTTGCGTCCTGAGTCCCCATAGTGGCACAAATCGGGACGGGCCTCGATGTTGCAACTCACCCGCTGAAACGCACTTGGATCGTACCAGAGAGCCCGCGTTGCCCCATCCAGGCGGCCATCCTGCAGCCGGTCCGGACGGATCGGCGTGCCGTCGCCGCCGGTATTGAGATCGTTACCGCCCACCGTCGGCGTCCACGGGAATCCAGTCCGAAGCGACAGAATATCATTTGTCTGCCAACCCTTCAACACCGCGCCAGGAACGTGGAAATCTCCCCCCTTGACACCGGATTCCCAAAGTAATACCTTTCCCCGAAGGAGTCTCCGTGAAGCCCCAAAGATTAGTACTGGTCTTTTTCACCATGTTCGCTTTCGCCGGCGTTGGCCATGCCCAAACCACCTTCGCCACGATTACCGGCACGATTACCGACCCGACTGGAGCGGCAGTGCCCAACGTCATGGTAACGGCGACACATGCCGCAACCAACACTAGGACTTCCGCGCCATCCAACGAGGAGGGCGTCTACACACTGGCTCAACTGAAAGAGGGCGAGTACATGGTTCGCGCACGCGCGGCGGGGTTCAAGGAATACGTGGCTCAGAAATTGGTGCTCGTGGCCCGAGACTACCGCCGGCTGGACGCGCGTCTGGAAGTGGGCGCGGTGGAGACTACGGTGGAGGTCACTGCCGGCGCAAGCTTGATCGAGACTGAATCGGCCCGTATTTCCGATACCAAAAGCGCCGAGTTGTTGAAATCAATCCCGCTCAACACGCGCGGCATCTGGGCGTTCCTTTCGCTATCGCCGAATGTACTCCAGGCCGGCGGTGGCTCCTCCACCATACGGTTCGCCGGCAGCCGGGGAAACCAGTCGCACTGGTCGATCGACGGAACCACCATGAGTGACGGTGTGGATGAGACGCAGATCGGACCGCTGGGCAACTACATTGAGTCGTTTGAAGAGATCAAGTTGGACATCGCCAGCAACACCGCGGAGTTCGGCTCCCTCGGCCAGGTGACGATGATCTCCAAGTCTGGAACCAACCGGCTAAAAGGCAATGTGTTCGACTACTACAGCACCCCATGGTTCCGCGCGCGGGACCCGTTTGCGCTGGCCAGAGGCACGGGTGTGAGCCATGTGCCGGGCGCCAGCGTGGGAGGGCCGGTGTACATCCCCAAGGTATACAACGGCAAGGATAAAACGTTCTTCTTTTACTCGCTCGAGACCGCGCGCGGAAGCCCTCCCACCACGGTCCTCAATCCCACCGTGCCGCTGGCGCCCTGGCGGCAAGGAAACTTCGGCGCGGCGGCAGTGACGGACCCACTGGCCGGCGGCGCGGCGTTTCCATCCAATCGGATCCCCGCGTCAAGGCTCAACTCGACCGCGCTCAAAATCCAGGAGCGCTTCTTCCCGTTGCCAAACTTCGGCGCCGGCGTCCAACTGGAGGCGCAGAACTATCGCCAAAACCTGACATCTCCTTTCGCGCCTTCCAACTACTGGACAACGAGACTCGACCACCGCTTCTCGGACCGCAATTCGGTCTTCGGCCGGTTCACGCTCCAGGATGTAAGGATCCAAAGCTGGCAAGGCAACCTGCCGACGATTGGCATGCACGATCAGCACCGCTACAACCGTGCGCTGACCATCGCTTACACCCATACATTCAAGCCCACGCTGCTGAATGAGTTCCGGTATGGAATGGCGTTCAACAACAATACGATTGACGCGCCGCTCAACGGCAAGCAACTTGTGCAGGAGCTTGGACTGCAGGGCTTGGCGCCCGATCTTCCGAATATCACCGGTGTCACGAAGCTGAGCTGGACCGGCCTCGGACTGACCGGCCTGACCTCGGCCGACTTCCGCAATCCCGGATTCTTGAATTTCCTCCAGGACTTTCAGGACCACCTAAGCTGGTTCAAGGGGCGTCACAACATGAAGTTTGGCGCCAATATCGGGCGCGTCACCTGGGACGACGGACCGGCGAATACGAGCTTGTTCGGAAATCTTAATTTTTCGACGCGTTTCACGGGCCACGCCTATGGGGATTTTCTCCTCGGAATCCCGACAACCGCGGCGCGCGCGTTTGCCCCGGTGCGGGTGGACCGGCTTCGCTACCAATACGATTTCTACGCCGTGGATGACTTTAAGGTGAATTCGAAGCTAACGATCAACTTGGGGCTCCGCTACGAATATCATCCGCTGTGGACGGAGGAAGCCGGACTGGGGGCCATGTTCGACATCGGCTCCGGAAAAATCGTGGTCCAGGATGGGTCACTCGGTAAAGTAAGTCCATTGTTTCCCCGCGCCTTCGTGGATGTCGTCGAAGCCAAGACTCTCGGCCTGAATGGCCGCACCATTGCCAGGAGCGATCGCAACAACTTCGCGCCGCGCATCGGCGTGGCTTGGCGTCCTTCTGGCAACCGGACGGTGTTGCGCGCGGGCTATGGAATTTTTTTTGACGTAGCGTCGCGAAACCTCACCCAGGGCGGCCTTCCGTTCGTATTGAACGAGCCAGCGTACACTAACCCCGCCGTCAATCCGGACGTCATTCTGCCTCGCGTGTTTCCCTCAACGGGCAGCGCCGGGCCCAGCACCGTGGGACTGCCAGCAGCCATTAACCCAAACCTGCAAATGCCCTACAGCATGCAGTACAGCGCCACCATCGAACATACCCGGTTTGATACCGGCTTCCGGCTTTCCTACATCGGCACCAACACCCGTCAGGGAGAGTGGTCGTACGACATCAATGCTCCGGTGCCGGACGGGCGGCCGTATGTGGATAAGCCGCGGCGGTTCCCGGCCTATCCGGGTATCAGTTACTTCACCAACGGCGCCGGCCACCAGTATCACGGTTTGACCGCCGAGGCCGAACGGAAGATGGCTCACGGACTGTATATCCAGAGTTCGTGGGTGTGGGCACGCGACATCGGCGATCTCGAACGGGGCGCCTCACCCGAAAATCCTTATGACCGGGCCCGTGAACGCGCCGTTTGGATCGACGTCCCAACGCATCGCTTCACGACAAATCTGCTCTATCAACTGCCGTTCGGCCGAGGGCGCAGCATGTTGAGCAATGTCAGCCGCCTGACGAATCTGCTCGCCGGCGGGTGGGATGTCAGCGGCATCTATAGTTTGTACTCCGGCCAGTTTCTGACGCCAGCGTGGTCGGGTCCCGATCCGGTGGGGACCGCCTTCACGAATTCCCGAACTCCGGCGAACGTCACGCTGCGGCCGGACCACCTGCGGAATGCGAATCTTCCCGATGGTCAGCGAGCCGTGGGCCGGTGGTTTGATGCTTCGGCGTTCGGCAACCTGGCCGCCGGGCTGGGCCGGTTCGGCACTTCGGCCAAGGGCGTCATCAAGGGCCCAGGCGTGAATGTATGGCATGTCGGGTTATACAAGACGTTTCCGATAACGGAACGAGTCCTGCTCCGGTGGGAAGCGACTGGGACCAACTTCTTCAACCATCCGAACTTCTCCAACCCGGCAACAAACATCAGCCAACTGGCCAACGTCGGAGTCATCAGCGGCGTGGGCGGCGTGAACGGATCTTCAACCGGCGACCAACCGCGCGCGCGAGCTTTCCGCATGGGGCTGCGTTTCGAGTTTTGATTTTCGGCCAGGGTACCCGAGTACTTGCCATCGTTAGCTTTTTGACTCCCTGCCGGACAACGGGTTGCGGGTATTCCATGATGGAATGAGGCCTGGAGGGCGGCAGAGGAGCCAGCGGCGCTTGGTGCGCCAGGAACGCCTTTCAGGCTCTTGCCAAACGGAATCTCATAGACAAAATGGATCACCGCATTGTGGGTCAGATCAAACGCCGTCCGGCCGCGCGATCCGGCACGATCCAGGTACACTTGCCGACCCGCGCCTTCGTTGCCGCCGTCCTCGTCGTCGCCGTTCGCCTTGCTGTACGTATAGGAGACCCCGAAGCTCAGCCCCCGCGAAAAGCGGCGTTCCAACTTCGTTTGCAGGCCATGATAGTGCTGGTTGGAATAGGAATCGAACGCGAAGATGCGCCCCAGCGTCTGAACGCCTTGCGAGGGCACCGACGGATCGAAGAACTGTTGAATCGGCCGCCGCGCCTGGAAGTTCGTGTCGCGCGATGGCAATGCGCCGTTGAAGTTTTCGCAGGAATTGGCCGAGTGCGTGGTCTTGCTTCCCACGTACCCAATCGTCAACGCCATCGACCCGGGGAGTTCGCGCTGCACGTCGAAGCTCCACTGCCAGACATCCCGCTCCTGGCGGTCCGGTTCCAGCCGCCAGACGCTGACTGGAGGCCGTGCCAGCGTACCAGGGTTGTAAGCCCAAACCGGCGGAATTGATCCAGCACGGGGTTGTAAGCCGGAACCGCCGAAATTTCCGTTACCAACCCTGATCTTCAACCTGCGAGGTTCTTGATGCGCTCGGCAATGCGTCCAAACGCTTCATTCACATACTCCAATGCCTTAGGTTCTGCGCCCAGCGCACGTAAGGATTTCTTAAAGTTTTCCAGATCGGAAAGCCATTGCCGATGCAGCTTACCCACGGCAAATTTGTTCTCAATTGGCGAAACCCCGGGCGCTGGAATTTTGAGTCATTCGCAAGTAGTCGAAGACGAGACGGTTCCGGAACGTGAGTTTGCGCATCATTGCGGCGATGGATTGTCCGGGTTTCTGCAATGACTTAAGGACGCCCACGGCAAAGCGGCGCAGCCGCGTGATGTTTTCCGGGCCGAACCCGGTTCGGATTCGGCTGCGGTCCTCAT